>Ga0209240_1000534_pt1 | contig 15904 bp, 18 predicted proteins | sample GraSoi_2013_80cm_FD_185828 | JGI IMG/M metagenome (GOLD analysis project Ga0209240, IMG submission 185828) | Grasslands soil microbial communities from the Angelo Coastal Reserve, California, USA - Sample 9_17_2013_80cm (SPAdes) (version 2) | ecosystem: Environmental > Terrestrial > Soil >...
CTAGTCGGTATGTTCAAGACGCAAGTCTGTCGAAGTCCCTAATTCCACCGCCGTAGAGACCGACGCCTACGGCCTGGTTATCCGGTCTCAGGCAAAGGGCCGCGATTGAACCGGGGTGCCCTTAAAATTTTCCTCTTAGACCGGATCGACCGGGTGAAGCCCCGAACGACCGAATCGAGTTCCACAACCGGGGCTCGTCAGGGTCACCAAAGGCGACAGCGACAGCGCTCCTCAACATTGGCACAGTGCACAGTCCGACCGAGGATGAAGCTTGTAAAGAATACTTAATTAGTATTCTTTCAGCTGCATCATGTCCGCTCACAAATCTGCAAATTTATCCAGACGGGATTTTATAAGGAAAACCGTCGTTGGCGCCAGCGCGGTCGCCGCGGGTACCGCGTTTCCTCAGATTCTCGCCAAGTCGAACGTGGTAAAATCACAACCGAATATTCTATTTATCATTGTCGACCAGTGGCGATTTCACCAGCACCTGTCCCCAGCTGAAGCCGCCATTCTCGACTCGCGCCTCCCGAATTACCGCTGGCTCTTTGATCGCTCCGTAAAGTTCAACGGACATTACGGCGCAGCGGCGGCATGCACGCCCGTTCGGTCGACCATTGTTACCGGACTTTACACCCATCAGACCGGTATCATGAACACTTATGCGGACAACGGTCAGAAAGACCAGGCAAACACGCTAAATCCGGGATTTCTCACCTGGGGCAGCGCTCTGCGTGAGCTTGGTTACCAGACCGCTTGGTGGGGCAAATGGCATGAATCGCCGGCCACCGCCAAAGACTTGCAACAAGCGGGGCTTCCAGCCAACCTCGAACAGTACGGTTCCGACGGTGGAACCTTTCCGCCGTACATCGGTCCGAACGGTCTAGACATCACGATTATTGGCGGACCTAACAATGGGCAGCCCGATCTATCGGCTCCGATCGGTTTCCTGAACCAAGGGATTGAGTTGGACGGTTTCATTGCCGACCAATTTCGCGCTTGGCTTGACGCCTATGATCCAGCCAACGGCCCTTTTGCTACCGCGGTAAGCCTAATCAACCCGCACGACATTAAGTGGTATCCGGTCGACACCCTGCAGAATCTGTTGACACCACGCGATAATCTCATTCGACAGAAGCCGGCCAACTACGAGGACCTGACCACGTTACAGCAGAATAAGCCAAGCTTGCAGCAGACGCTCTATTACACAAACCAGTTAACGGGCGGTGCGGACGAAGGCTGGAAAAATTATCTCGATTATTATTACTGGCTTCACACCCAAGTCGATATCCAGATCGGCGCGGTTCTCAATAGTCTGTACCGGCGAAAAGAAATCGCCGAAAATACGATCGTTGTATTTACGGCGGATCATGGCGACCACGGCGGCTCGCATGGTCTCCATGAAAAGTCGATGACCGTTTACGAGGAATCGATCCACCTGCCGCTGCTGGTGCACGATCCGCTTGGACGATGGACTTCATCGATCGACGTGCCACGGTCGCAGCTCACCTCGACGGTTGATCTCTTTGCCCTGTTCCTTAGCTTCGCTTCAGGCGGCAACTCCTGGCGCTCTGATGCTCGTTTCTCCTATCTGGCCGAACGCGTGGATTGGGCCAGGTTACTAACCGACCCTTCGGCTCGAGGACGCCTCTATGTTGTTTCGACCTCAGACGAATTCTTTGGCAATGAATTTGATCCTGTGGGTTCAGCTGCGCCGCCGGACGCACCGTTCCATGTGATCGGCATTCGCACGCCGAAGGCAAAATTTGCGACTTACAATTATTGGACGGTTGGATCCATCAATATCAATGCCTCGCAACTGGAGCAATTAGAGCTGTACGACTATTCAACCGAAAAAGGCAGGTTGGAGCTGGATAATACCGCCTCTACGCAACAGAGATTGGTCACGCATTTTCAAGAGTTGATTCAAAATCAGGTCATTCCAAACGAGCTCCAACAAACCCTGCCCGAGCCCTACAATGCAGTCCAGACTGCGGCGATCCAGGCGTACATCAACGGTATTCAAATCCCGAAACAGCCAAGCCGGCAGTTAAAATTGCGCCAATCGTATCGTAACCAATGCAAAATTCAAATGGGCCCCTGTGAGTTCAGCCATAGCTTATGCCATTACCGTGGCACATCCAGGTCTGGCCTTTAATCATGTCGATACCTATCTTTCGAAGGGAACCTCCCTCGAGGTTACGGGTCTGATTCCTAACGACCCCAACTATTCGGCCACGCTCTGGGCTTATAACGCCAGCGGCTTCTCCAATTCACCTGGTCTCCCCTTTGCGACGAAGAAATAATGCATTGAGTAGCGCCTAGAGCGACAGAATTGACGAACCCGGTAACTGCGACGTCCGGTTTTCCAGTCAACGCGACGATCGGTGGAAATTAGCCGCGAAGCGGCGACTCATGAAAGTCTAGGAGGCTGTTGAAAAACTTCAGCCCGATCTCGGCCGAAGCGGATGACCAGCTCCGTAGGAGCGAAATCTTTATAGCTACATTAAGATAAACACGATCAGCTCCGTTAGGAGCGGCATAGAAGGTGGTTTCTAATTAGATGTCGCTCCTCCGGAGCTGATCCCGGGTTTTTTGCGTCTCGTGCTATAAAGATCTGGCTCCTACGGAGCCGTTTTTCAACAGCCTGGTAGGGCGTAGCGCTAGGAACCCCGAGATTAAGGACCTAGCGGTGCTCTCTAAATCTTCTTTTGCGTTCTTTGTCCCTTTTTCTTGACCGACATAGCCTTGGCGACGTCTGTTGCGGCTATCTTTTTCGGAAATGCCTAACGAACTCTTACTCAGAAACAAATCGACCATAGCGGTTATTACGGGCGGCACCCAAGGCTTAGGGCTGGCCATTGCTAAAAGACTGGCGCTGGAAGGGGCACCCGGGATCGTGATCAGTGGACGAAATAACCGCAAAGGAGACAGTGCGGCCAAAGAAGTGCAAGCATTAGGAACGGATTGTCTATTCGTGCCCGCAGACGTGTCGATCGTCGACGACTGCCACCGGTTGATCGATTCGGCTCTACAGAGGTTTGGTAGCGTCAACGGGCTCGTCAACTCCGCAGCTGCAACCGGCAGAGGCACTTTGCTCGATACGACCTTAGAAATCTGGGACGAACACTTCAATACCAACGTCCGCGGGCCGTTCCTCCTGATGCAGCGTGTCGTGGCGCACCTGGTTGAGACTGGCAAGCCGGGTAGCATCGTTAACATCCTCTCGATGTCCGCTCATTGTGGGCAATCCTTTTTGACTCCCTATTCGGCTTCAAAAGGCGCGCTCGCCACACTGACCAAGAATGTCGCCAACGCCTTTTCCACGAAACGGATCCGGTGCAACGGCCTCATGGTCGGCTGGATGGATACTCCGGGAGAAACGGCAACCCAGCAGAAATTCCACGGCGCCGGAGACGACTGGCTGTCCAAAGCTGAGTCGAAGCAACGCATGGGCCAATTAGTCAAGCCGGATCAAGTAGCGGGTCTGGTGAGCTACCTCCTCAGTCCCGAATCCGGGGTAATGACAGGTGCCTTGGTTGATTACGATCAGAATGTCGCCGGCGCGTACCCGGAGTAGGGTTGGCGGTTGGCGGTTGGCGGTTGGCAGTTGGCAGTTGGCGGTTGGCAGTTGGCAGTTGGCAGTTGGCAGTTAGCAGTTGGCAGTCTCGTCCTCGTTCTCGAAAGTTAGGCGGTACGGCTAATGCGAACCTATAAATCGCTTGCTCCTGCGGAGCCGTTTTCGGACAGTCATCAGCACAAACCTGCATCGCCCATGAATGTCTGAAACGTTTTTTAACCGCTAACTGCAAACCGCCAACTGCCAACCGCTAACCACCTACCGCCTTCATTACCTCAAACGTTTCGAATAAAGGGACTAGATCGATCACCTCGTTGGCCGCACCCTTTAGTCCGGTGCCGAGTGTTTGGGCGGTAGCCGCTGCTTCCACGCGAATCCCGCGCCGGCGGAGCTGCAATGCTAGATGCGCGAAGTCGGCATCGCCGGTTACCAAGACTACTACATCCGGGCAAATCTCTACCGAAAGCTCGACTGCGTCGATAGCCATCAGCACATCCACGTTTGCTTTGTAGTGCTTGCCATCCCCAGGAGATCCCTCTTTGGTCACAACCAGAAATCCGTTAGAGCGCAGCCAATGCAGGAATTTGTTTTTCTTGTCACGTTCGGTCTGCCATTCCGGCATTGGGGGCGGCAACCCGGCGTAGATCACCATTTCGATCAGCTCCCGTCCCCGCCCCGCGTTCACCAGGTGATCGCGAAGCTTTAGCCAGTCCAGTTTTCGCTCCAGGGCTCGAACCCCACTAACGACATTCGATTCATCCACAAAGATCAAAACTCTTTGGGCTTCTCTGACCATTGGCCGCCGCATCTAACCGCCCAGCTGTTAGTTGGAGAGTTCCAATTCCGGAAACCGAAGGACACTGAGCGCCGAGCGAATTTCGCGCCTTAGGCCGGCCAAGGCTTCCCGGGTAACTTCAATATCCTTCGCCCGATGTTCCGCCCATTCCTGACCGGCAGCTTGCAGCCTTTTATAACTAGTGGCTATATATTCGGCGGCAGTTTCGGAGATAGCGTGGTTCTTTAGCCGTTTCTCCAGCTGGCGCTGCGCTTCCGCGAGTTCACAAAGAACAATCTTTTCCATCGGAACCCGGCGGAGCTGCTTCGCCAAACCGATCTTGGATAAAGTCCAAATAATCCACTTGGTGGGATCGATCTGCCATGGCTTTACGCCATTACGATAATCATGCTGAAATTCGTGATGATAATTATGGTATCCCTCCCCCATGGTAATAATGGCCATCAACCACGAATCTCGGGCGCTGCATTTTGAGGAATAGGGTTGGGCGCCAATGTAGTGGCAAAGCGAGTTGATGCAGAAAGTACAGTGTTGCAGAACGACAACGCGCAATACCCCGGCAATCAGGAACGCACCCAAGGCCGCTTTCCAGCCGCCCCACGCAAAGGCGATGGCGCTCGGAAACACAAACGCCGTCACGAACGCGATTAAATGAATATAGCGATGCTGCCACACGAGGAGCGAGTCCTTTTTCAGGTCAGCCACGTTCTCTAAGTTTGTTTCCGGTTTCAGCTTGAACATTAACCAGCCGATGTGCGCGTGAAACAATCCTTTGGAAATGCTGTACGGATCTTCGTCGTGATCCACATGCTTGTGGTGATCGCGATGCTCGGAAGCCCACCAAAGCACCGAGCTCTCGAATGCTCCGGCCCCAAAGACGACGGTAAACAGGCGAACGAGCCAATGAGCCCGGAAAGCTAAATGCGAAAATAGTCGGTGGTAACCCAAGGTGATAGAAAAACCACAGGCAAAAAGCATGAAGAAAAAGAGGGCGACTTGGAACCAATCAATGCCAAAGAAATACAGGTACAAGGGTACGGCCGTGAGCGAAAGAAACAGCGTACCAATCAAGAATGAACTGACGAGCCAGTTGACTCTATTAAAAGGGAATCGAGAAAACATATTGTCTTAGATGATGGGTGGAGTGAAAAGCCTTCATTCTGGGTCGGCGCCGAGTAACCAAACCCGGACACCATTCTTTTCGGCATCGGCCTGGCGACCAGTCAGATGGCTGGACATTCTGGGAATGGACCGGAAGGAAATTTGCATGTGGTCTTCGCCGGATTGATGAGTCTGGCCGGTCATGGCCATACAGGTCAAATTAGCTGCCAGTCGTTGCGCCTCTTCACGGACCGACTGCTGGTCCTCGGGCGACTTCGCGCCCGCTTTTGCGACGCTGGCAAGCACCTCGGCAAGAAAACTAATCTTTCTTCCAGTCTTACCGCCCGAATGCTTATGATGAGGCTCCAGAATGATCTGAAAATAGAGCGCCTGAGACATGGAGTCTAGCTTTCTCCAGCTGGTAACTCGGAACCACTCGAGGGTCTGACCCGTAACGCATGCACCTGGAACTGATCCATTACTTCTCGCAAAAGATCAGATTTCTTGAGGCCGCTGTCCGGACCGGCCAGGCGTTCCTGCCCATTATCACTGACAATCAGAAAACTACCGCTCCGTTTGTAAACCGTAAATAGCCGCTCCTGGTAAGTTAGATTATCGATACCAGCCAATTCTCCCCATAATTGTTGAGCAGAGCTGGCGGATCCGCCCGATTCTCTTTTTCCTGCTTTCATAGGCAAGGCTTCCGATCGTCATGGGCGGTGGAAAATTGCCCTTTCCGAAGGGAAGCGACTGCTACCACCGGAATCGACCGGGGGACCGTCTTAGCGCCTATGGCGAGGAAACGAATCGTTCGAACGGTTCTCCGTCTTTGGACGCGCTTCGTTGACGGTCAAGTTACGGCCGTCTAGGGAATGACCTTCCAGGGCACTGATAGCAGCCTGCCCTTCGCTACGATTTCCCATCGTGACGAATGCAAACCCACGGGATTGACCACTCATACGATCGGTTACGACATGCAAGTCGGTAACAGTGCCATGCGCCGCGAAGAGGTCGCGCAGTTCGTGTTCGGTGGTGGAGAAAGAAAGATTACCTACGTATAATTTCATAACATTTTCGAAGGTAGTCACAGAGCCGTTCCCGAAACACCGGGTTTCAAATCACCAATGAAGGGGCTCCACTTGACGATCTACCGTGCAATCAACTAAGAACAATCGAAGGTCCGAAGATCGATCGGATTCAAGAAATAGCAAGCAGGTATCCGAGAGAAGAGCGGACCCGAGTGGGATGCTGTGATTGGTGAGGCGTGATCGCCGACTTAGACGTTGCGGCGTTCCCGGCGGACGAGCGGGAGCTCGTCCCTACAGGGCTCACCACACCGTCTTGAGATGCGGATAGGAACGAATTCTTCGGTCCTGAGTCACTAAAGGCGCACCGAAACGTCTCGCGGTAGCGACAATAATGCGATCGGCAGGATCCTGGTGAAATTCGCCGGGCAGATTGACTGAACCAACTGCGATCGGATTGTCGACCGGGGTGAACCGGAGGCCTGATATCCGGTCAACGGTGGCCAGCCAGGTCGACACGTCCATGGTCAAAGTCAAGCGGCCGCGGTCAACTAGCATCGCGATTTCCCAGGCTGTTATCGAAGAAATCATGATTCCGTTTTCGGCCTGAGCACGTTTTATCGCTGAGGCCGCTGGCCGGCTAAGCTTCGCGGCGCCGTCTACCCACCAGATCAGCACATGCGTATCTAGAACGATCATTTAGCGCTTTCCCACTCATTTTCCGCAACCGGATCAGTGGGTCGCTCATACCTAACGACCGAACTGCGCAGGCTATCGAGCGGATCGATTTCATTCTCCTCGTACGGACGAACCTCCAAAACCGGACGCCCATGATCCGTTAGAACTAGACTTTCCCCGGTCGATTCTATCTCCCGGCAAAACTCTAGGGCCCGGGCTTTAAAAACAGATTTGGACACCCTCTTTTTCATGCAAAATAACCCTGGTCACATGACCATAGTCATTTAAAAACAGTTTTCAACCAAGCGTTTTAATCCCCTGGAGTATGATCTCGCCAAAGAGAAAACCATCTTGCTTTTTTGACTCAGCCTCATTCTTTCCTTGAACTCCTGAACTCCTGAACTCCTGAACTCCTGAACTCCTGAACTCCTTGAACTCCTTGAACTCCTTAAAACATGCAATGGCTTAATGAACCCCCAGTTTGGCAAGTCAACGATGATCGAATACGCGTCGTCACCGGCCCAAAGACTGATTTCTGGCGCGTGACCCATTACGGCTTCATTCGGGATAACGGCCATTTTTATTATGACGAGAGAGCCGGCGATTTTACGATTCAGGTCAAAATCGAAGCGAAATATGAGGCTCTATATGATCAAGCCGGCGTCATGATCCGATTAGATGCTGGCAATTGGATTAAAACCGGCGTGGAATATACCGACGGGATGCCTCATTTCTCGGCCGTAGTGACTCGCGACTTTTCCGATTGGTCTGTCCTCCCAACGACCTTAACCGGCCCAGTCTGGTTCAGACTCACTAAACTCGACGCCGCCATTCGAATTCAATACTCTACAGACGGACAATCCTTTCGAATGCTTCGCCTGGCCTACTTCCCTGACTCCACTCAAACCCAGGTTGGCTTAATGTGTTGCTCGCCAGAACGCGAAGGATTCGAGGCTGAGTTCAGCGAGCTCCGAATTGGTGAGCCTATCAGGACCAGCCTTCACGAGTAAGCCCGCTACCCTATGCATTCATAGACTCTCAAGCCGTCGAACTATTCCTCAGAAACCTTTAAATATTTTATTCATCTGTTAGCAGGAATAAATCGTCTTCGCATCCAGTCGGCACAGGTAGGCCAACCCCGGTTCATAGAGAGATTACTCAGCTCAACCGGCTCGGCTCAATAAGTACACAACCTCACCTATGAAAGACGAAACATTATCTCGTACGGAGTCCGCGAAGGCATCTTCAGTTTTTAACCATTCACGAACGGATGATTCGAGTGGGCCAAATGTAGTGCCGCGACGCTCTTTTATTAAAGGCTTGGGCATTGTTGGCGCTACCCTGCTGCCAGCCGGCGCGCTACTTAAAGCGCAGGGAGCAAACTCATCCGGGAGGCTTAGCAAAGGGGATGCCGATCTGCTTAGGTTCGCCCTATGGGCCGAAATCGTAGAGAGCGATCTTTGGACCCAATACAACGAACTCGGTGGAGCGACCAAACCCAATGACGGGGCTGCTAATACGGGAAATCCTCCTTATATAGCGGCGCTGCAAAATCTCGATGGCGACATGCCGCAGTACATCACCGATAATAATGACGACGAATTGAGTCACGCCGCGTTCTTGGATGCGTATTTGCGAGCCCGCGGCGCAGAGTCGGTTAACCTGGATCCATTTCGCATTTTGCAGGGCAGTACAGCGACGGGAGTCGACAAAACGAAAATCGGCAAGCGGCTCACGAACCTTCTGAGCCTGAACGTAGACCTTAGTTGGTATACCCGCTACCGGAGCGGTGAGAACCCGGATTTAGGCGCCACCATCAACGGACCGTTTACCATTTCAAAACAACCGGCGATCCCATTGAACGACAGCGATACACCTCCCACCATCATGGTGCCCACCCCTCCGATTCCGACCAACAACACCGGCGCCCAGCGGGTTCAAGCCATCGCCAACACCGCCGGGTTTCATTTCGCCTTCATTGAGCAAGGAGGCACGAGCCTTTATCCGACCCTCGCACTCAAGGCCTCTAGCGAGGAAGTCCTGCGCATCCTGCTGAGTATTGGGGGCGTTGAGATTGATCATTTCTCACTCTGGCACGACAAAGCAGGTAACGCAGTTAATGCGCCGTTAGCGGGTGTAACCGACCCAGAAACCAAGTTAAACTTTCCGAATCTAAACGATCCTGCCACGCTAGCTAAGCTTCACTTGCAGCTGGAGCTCACCCAAACTAACAAGATTCAGCCGGAGCCATGTGACTTCCTCCAAGATGAAGCCTTGCCTCCCTGCTCGGTGATCCGCCCCACTTCGACAAAGCTTGGGGGTGCCGTGGCCACGGTTAACTCCTTCATGGCCGACGGACTTTTCGATGGACAGAACGACGCCTTCTTCGATCTGGCTTTCCTGTTGGCCACCGCCGCAGATAATGCCCGGCGCCACTAAGTAACCGACCAGCCCAGAGCTCTCGTCCTCGTCCTCGTCGTCGTCCTCGTCCTCGTCCTCGAGAAGCCGTTTCACCCAGCATCCCCGGAGTACCTTCGATTAGAGCTCTGGGTTATTTAGGCACCGGATACTCGAAAGAAGATCTCGCATCCTTGCCTAAAGACGCAGAAATAGGTCTAGGCTGCGGCAACCCGATCTCCTTTGCGGGTCTCCAGTCAGGAGAAGTGGTACTCGATTTAGGCAGCGGTGGAGGAGTTGATTGCTTTCTTGCATCGAAGATCGTCGGCGCTACCGGAAAAGTGATCGGCGTGGATATGACGCCGGAGATGATTTCTAAGGCCAGGAAAAATGCCGTATCCGGCAATTATCAAAATGTAGAATTCCGTCTGGGTGAGATTGAGCATTTGCCGGCTGGCGATAACACGGTGGACGCAGTTATCTCAAACTGTGTGATCAATCTTTCGGCGAGCAAGCTGCAGGTTTACAAGGAAGCCCATCGAGTTTTGAAACCCGGCGGTAGGTTGGCGGTGGCCGATATGGTTGCTCTGCAATCTCTTCCCCAGCATCTCAAGAATGATCTGGCTGCTTGGCTGGAGCGGAGTTGGTCAGCCAGCTCCATACCTGGCTGTCGAAGGCTGGATTCAAGGATGTCCACATCCGGGTTCGTCAACCCGGCCGAGAGTTTATCCAAAGTGATGCCGGCGAAGGTAAACTCGACGATTATGTTGGTTCCGCCTATGTGACGGCGTTTAAACCGTCACAGCATTGAAGTCATATAGGTTCCGTACAGTTTGGGCCTAAAGGCGCAAAGATAAGACAACGAAGAAATAGCCGCGAAAAGGCGCAAAGAACGCAAAAAGGAATGACGGAAATGACCGAAGCTCGGATCAATTTGGGGGAACTGTGAAGCGTGAGTTCGCCACCGCACATTTTTAATCCTGAACCTTGGAACGCGTCCCTTAAACGGTTCGTGCTACAGCCTTGGCACTATCCTTCATCTGTTCTTATGCGCTTTTTTTTTGCGTTCTTTGCGCCTTTTCGCGGCTATTTCTTTTTGTCTTGTCTTTGCGCCTCTGCGTGAGATTAACTCCCTCCGTCAATTGTTTCAATGTTCAGGCAGGCTTTAATCGTGGCGTTCCTTGCCCTATTCGTTTGCGTTCCCGTTCGTAGTGGCTGCGTCGCTACCGCAATGCCGGATCCGGCGGCCAGTGCGGCCGCCCAGACCGAGATGAAAGCGTTCGAACCGTTTCTTCGAGAACCACTCTGTGAACAGATCGCGGTAAAATATCAACTGGCGACTGATTACGCTGCGGTCGGAAACGTAGACAAGACCATTGAACTCGCTCAAGAAGTGGCACGAGCAGAACAAGGCTTTGATTTTCCGTTGGATGGAGCATTTAAACTTTTAGGGAACTGTCCCGACTTTCTCCGGATCGCGGATGATGTCCACGCGCTGTACCCACCGGTTCATCATTCCGTGTCGGCATTTACTTTCGACGATCGGACGTTGATCCCGGAAGGGCTCGCTTATGATGAGCGAACCCAGTCTTTCTTGATGGGAAGTCTGAACGAAAAGCGCATCGTGCGCTACACTCAGGACGGTTTGCAGAAGGAATTTGTGCCGGCAGGACGAGACGGCCTTGCGGAGGTGCTAGGTATCAGGATGGATCCAACCGATGGCAGTGTGTGGGTGGCTTCAGGCGTAGACGCACGGCATTCGGCGCTCTACCATTTCAGTCCCACCGGCCAATTCCTCCGAAAGTACGCGCCGCCTAAAACCAAGTCCGATCACCTGTTTAATGATCTAGTGGTATGCCGGGATGGCGACGTCTTTTTAACTGATAGTCTGGCTCACCAGGTGTACAAATTGTCGCGGGGTCAATCCCAGCTGATCCCAATCCAAACACCGCGCCGTCTCTTTTACCCGAATGGAATCGCGTTATCCGCTGACGATAAAACCGTCTTCATCGCGGACGCTTTTGGACTCTTGGTTTTGGACAGGCATGATGCAAGGGTCCAGCCTTTGCAGCCCGGTCCAAACATGACTTTGTCCGGGTTTGATGGGCTCTATACCTGGAAGGAGTGCTTGGTTGGTGTACAGAACAGTATGGGCAGTCCGCGCGTGGTAATTGTGCGTTTGGATACCAATAGAACCAAAGCCATTGAACTAAATGTGCTTGAGTACCGGACCGAATTCACCCAGCTACCAACGACCGGAGCCGTTGTTGGGGACAGCTTTTACTATATTACCAATAGCCAGATCGATCATTACCAACGCGGTAAAGTTCTGCATGCTGAAACTCTGGCGCCAATCGTCGTAGCGAAGGTCGAATTGCAGTTAGGGTTAGCCGGTCGGGGATCCGTTTCCAAAATATTAGAGTTTGTTAGACTTTGTCTCGTAGGGGAATGTCGGGCTTTGTCCCGTAGGGACTGAATGATCGTAGCCAGGCAATTTATTGCCTGGGATCTGTGCCAAACAGGGATCCGTCCCGTAGGGTACGGTATGATTGAGTCCGATAGGCGTGCCACGATTAGGACAACTAATCAACCTGGGGTAGGGATCAGACCGTGCCCTACGGGACGGGTTCTCGATTGAACGCGTTCCAGGCAATAAATTGCCTGGCTACGATCATTTAGTCCCTCCGGGACAAAGTCCAACCAGTCCCTACGGGACGGGTTCAATCTGTCTGACACTCCAGGCAATGAATTGCCTGGACTTCGGCGAGCTCAGTCGAGTCGAGTCGCTACCTATATTAGGTCCCTACGAGACTACAGCACGTGATACTGTCTATCACCCTCGAGCTCTGTCGGATCTCGTGGCAGCCCCACTTTTATATCGCTCTAAACAGTATCGCTACCGATATATTCCTGCTATATTACTTTTACTTAACCTTCACTCATGAAAAAAAGACCAGCCGATACCATTCATGTCTGGCTCGTGTTCATGAAGGCTTTCCATGCCATGGCCAGATATGCAGCCACGGGAATCGGGCACACTGGCCTGGGAAACTCAGACTTTCGAGTACTAGAGGTGCTGCAGCACAAGGGACCTTTGCCCGTAAATACCATCGGCCCTAAGGTTAATCTCAATCCCGGATCGATCAGTGTCGCGGTTGATCGTCTCTACAGCAAAGGGCTAGTCAGCCGGGTCGAAAGCGCTGACGATCGCCGCGTCCGGATTGTCGCCTTAACGGCAGCCGGCCGAAAACTCATCGAATCAGTTTTTCAAAAGCACGTGGATGATATGGCAAAAGTCTTTACCGAGCTTTCCGCCGAGGAACTGCGAGAACTGGAAAGCAGTCTAAAAAAGGTCGGTAAACGAGCGGAAGCGCTCAGCAGCACGGAAAATCTCACGCCCAGACCACAGGGAGAATTAAACAGAAGTTCACACCGCGGCAGAGCCGCAACCAAACAACCGGAAATCTCACAGCAAGGACACAAAGGCCACGAAGACAAAACAGTCTCGACTAAGCTTCGACCATGATTTGTCTTAGCGGCCTTCGCGACCTTGTTGTGAAATTATTTTGTCTTCGCGAGGACGTGAATCCTCGTCAAATGTTTGAAGACTTCTCGTTGTAGTACAAAGGTTACAAAGATAGATCTGAACAGGCGGCAGCAGCGATTAAACTCTGAACCTCCGTTACCGTGATTTGCTCTGGCTGCGCTCGACCTCTCTGTCGGAAAGTCTATCTTTGTGACCGTTCGGCTGAGCTCAGGTCGAACCTTTGTAATCTTCTGTTAATGCCGGTCCTTGCGTCTCGGCGCGTGTAGATTCTTGACGTCCGGTCGTTAGGAGCTGGCCCTACACGACGGCCCCAATTTGCTTAAGTAGCGGCGCGATGAATTGGTCCGGCGATACTTTCCCTTGAGCCACTTGGATCGTCCCACCTGCGTGGACGAACGTTACATCGGTGATGCCGATGAAACCCAGGATGAGCCGCAGATAAGGGATTTCATGATTATAACTTTCGAGGCCGGAATTTTTGTCATAAACTCCACCACTGGCAACTGTCACCAGCACCTTCCGGCCTTTCGCCAGGCCCTCCGGGCCTGATGCCCCATACTGGAAAGTTTTTCCTGCTCGCACCACGTGATCGATCCACGCCTTAAGTACTGCCGGCACGGCAAAGTTGTACATGGGCGTACCGATGATGATATCATCGGCTTCGAGCAGCTCGCCGATGAGCGTATCAGAAATCGCTAAGGCACTCTTGTGCTGCTCGGTAACTTGTTCCGGCGGGCTGAAAGCTCCCATAATCCAGTCCAGGTCGACAAACGTCATTTGAGTTTTGGTCAGATCTCGTTCGATGACCTTGCCGTTGGGATATCTGGTCTTCCAGGCAGCAACCCCTGCTTTACTGAGTTGCCGAGAGATCGAAAATTCGCCGCGCGGACTAGCATCGAGATGAAGTAATGTAGGCATAAAGCTACTTTAGTTGTGGTCAGAGCATAAAGAGAGAGCCGTCCCAGCGGCTCTCGGTTTCCTGATTTCTATCGATGTCATTCTTATCTATTACTATTCTATCGATGTCAATATATCTTTGAAAACCGGGCCCTGAATCCGTGCCACCCCTACTACAGAAACGGCAATTTCACCACCAAGACACTGAGAACACGAAGAAAACCTTAAATAAATCCGCAGATTACACAGATTACGCAGATTTCGGTTTCGAACTTCGGCAGGCCGGCAGGAACGAAAGGAACTGCTGTCCTAATCATGTCTTCAACTCGTGTGACGTGTGAGTCTCCAGTCGTAATCTGCGTAATCTGTGAAATCTGCGGATTATACTTTTGTCTTCGTGTCCTCTGTGTCTTTGTGGTGAATATCCCCCTTTTCCTTTCGCTCAGCGTGCCGGCGTGATGATTCGCATCTGGATATCGATATCATCGCCAATTCCGCTGGCAGCTTCAATCACCGGATTCCACCTCAGACCGAATTCGCTCCGGCGCAAATGGGTGGTGACCTTCCACGAAAGACTATCACTGGTGCTCTTCGCTGGAGACACCAATTCGACGTGAATGACCACCGGCCGGGTCTTACCATGCATGGTTAAGTCGCCGCGCACGTCAGCGGCCTGTTCCCCGATCAACTGCACAGAATCACTTCTAAAACTAATCGTGGGATATTTGGCTTCGTCAAAAAAGTCTGCCGCCAACAGATGATGATCCCGGGCAGCAATCCCGGTGTCGATACTCTTCACCAAGATAGTTGCCTCCACGCGAGAGCTTTCCGGTCGCGCTGAATCAAAAGTGACGGTCCCACTAAGGTCAGTGAATTTGCCGGTTACCACGGTGACGAACTGATGAACTCGAAAGGTCACCTGGGAGCGCGCAGCATCCAAAGTATATTGCTCTGCTGCCATCCCAGCAGTACGGCAGACCAGCCACAACAGTAGAACTGGAAGGCTTTTCATAGCATTCTATTATGTGCTCGCTAAGCATTGCCTAAGAATGCCTCTCGTCCATCATATATGGTGATCAGAGCCACGATCCCCTCAAGGATCCTTCGACCCACCGTGAACTGCCGCGTGCCGGGTTTCGCACGCGCAATGGTTATTAAGGACAACCGACGCCAAAGTGACTGATATTGCCCTCGAAGCCGGGTTCAATTCATTGAGCCGTTTTTACGCAACGTTCGAAAACTTGGCCGGACTATCACCCGGACGCTATCGCGCTCTCTGGCTCGAGAACGATGATATCAGCCCCCCGCTTCCCGGTGATGGGCTATTGGGATAAAGAAGGAAAAATCTCACGCAAAGCCGCAAAGACGCAAAGCGAAGACGGGTTCAAAGAAGATCACGCAACGAGATTATGGCAGCAGGGGCACGAGACAGAAGATTTTTTACAGAAGTTAACAAAGGAAACGAAGGTTCTGACGCTCAAAGACCTCCTACGCCAGTTGTCGGGCTTTCCCTTCGTTGCCTTCGTTTCCTTCTGTCTAAGTTCTATATCTTTGCGGCGGCTTTGCGTGAGATTATTGTTTTGTTGCGGTTTACTCGTCGGTATCGATCCTTGGCGAAACTCAGCCATTGTCAAAGTAGAAAGTCTAGGAGCGCGTTCATGAACGCGTCGGGAGACTCGAGATTCGACAAATGGACTACGGGCAACATTACCAGTTTCGCACCGGGTATGGTCGCGGCGATCGATTCACTATGACTGGGAAGAGTGACCCTATCTGACCGCCAATGACGAGTGTCGGACTGGAGATCAGCTTAATCGTTCGGCGCATATCCATGCCGCTTTTTGAACAGAAGGAGCTACACGCTGCGCACTCGTCCATCGGAT
>Ga0209240_1000535_pt1 | contig 15885 bp, 11 predicted proteins | sample GraSoi_2013_80cm_FD_185828 | JGI IMG/M metagenome (GOLD analysis project Ga0209240, IMG submission 185828) | Grasslands soil microbial communities from the Angelo Coastal Reserve, California, USA - Sample 9_17_2013_80cm (SPAdes) (version 2) | ecosystem: Environmental > Terrestrial > Soil >...
AGGCCCGAAATCGCCCTGGTGTGAGGCCAACGATCCGTTTGAAGTGAAAACAGAGCTGGCTTTGGTCTGAGAAGCCGACACCTATCGCGACCTCGGCCAGACTGAGGTTCCCTCGTCCCCGCAGGATTTGTTGCGCCCGTTCAACGCGCCGGGTGATTAGGAATTGGTGCGGTGGTAAACCGGTTGCCGCTTTGAATTGCCGCGCGAAGTGATAAGGACTAAGACTCACCAACGCAGCCATTTGTTCCAGCGTCGGACTGCGGTGCAGGTTCGCCATGATGTAGTCGACAATCGTGGTGAGCTTCCGGCGCGTAAGTACTCCGTCCGTCCGAGTGACGAGCCGGCGCAGTCCAAAGATATAGCGCACCAGGCGAACCGCTAAAATGTTGGCGAGGGACTCGATCATGAGGGGACCGCCGAGGCCGCCAGTGGTCAACTCGGCGTCCACGGCCAGCATGGTGGTGCGGAGCTCAGGTAGGATTAAAGCGTCGAGCGGCGGGATCTCTTTGTGAGAGACATCCATCTCGAACGACGTCGTGGCTACCCGCGCAGTCAACTTTGGGTCCAAGTAAATATGAAACGAGTCCTTGGTACCTTGCCAGCAAACCTCTGCCTCACTCCCAACCGGCATTACCGCAATCGAGCCAGCAGGAGGCGGTATGTCCCTTTTGCCTCCCTCGTACCTGAATCTCATCTTCGCGGGAGGTCTGGTCATCAGGACCAGCAAATGCTGAGAAAGGGGAGGCCAATGAACTTCGTTAGGTGCACTATTCTGGTAACGAAATGCCCGTAACCCGACCCACCCCAAATTCTGGCTCGTCGCGTCTGGCACCGCCGGATGCAGATTGTGCGGCAGACCAACCGCAGGCTCGTAGCTCTTCTCCCATGCCATGACCCAAGAAACCCTGTTACTTAAGGGAATCGGCCCGTTCTTGTCCCAACTGCTGCAAACGCTGTCTGAATGAGCTTAAAGCAACCCCTCGTGAAGTGAGATTCGCTCGCTTATACCTTTTCGTTATAAACGTGCGCTTTCGAAAGTATTTCTCAGCGGTCAGTCAGTCGTGTGCATTTCGAAGATGCGATCGAATGCGTTCCCCGGTACGCTGATGCAAGATAATCTGGGAATAATTATTCTCCGATAAACCGAAAATGAATTGAGGACGACTCGGATTTTTTTCAGATGATCAACGTTTTTGGGTTCGTTTTTCTTATTTGCGGTGTCTGCACGGCTCTGGCCGCTGATCGCGAGTTCGGGCACCCGCTTTTTCGAACCTTTACTGCCCATGACTATGGGGAGGTATACGAAATATATGCGGTAGCGGAGGATGCTCAGGGTCGGATGCTGTTTGGCTGTCAGGACACTATTTTAGCATTCGACAACAATCGCTGGGAAGCGATTCCGGCGCCAGGAACAGGGTATATCAGATGGTTAAAGGTTGATGGCCGAGGGGTGGTCTGGTTCGGCAGTAGCACCCAGATCGGCTACCTGTCCAGAGTCGATGGCAAATATCGTTTGGTTAAGGTTTACAGCGGCTCGTTTGGGCCGCATTCACAGGCCGTCGTGGCTGGTGGTCGGGTCTATTTGAGTTCAGAAACCGGCCTGATCATCTGGGATAGCGGCCATATTTCTCAACAGCCGTGGTCGAGAGATGTCATGGATCCCTCCTCCTTGGCGCTTGGTCAGGGCAAGCTCCGGATCGGCGACCGGAATGGTTCCATCTATGAGCTCGATGGAGATCAATTCGAAAAAATCGCGGAATCTCCTTCGACAAAAGCCGGCGAAATTCGAACGATTCTGGATTGTCCGATCGGCGATGGACTGGTTGTCAGATCGTCGGGGATTTTTCAGAAAACTAACGCGACGCTGGCACCGTGGAAAACCGATATCGATTCATTGCTAAAAAGTTCGACGATATTCGATGCCAGATGGATCCTGGGCAAATATCTGGCCGTCTTGGTTCAAAATAGCGGCGTTTACCTGCTCGACCGGGAAGGTCACCTGGTCGAGAGCTTCACGGTTAGCACCGGTTTGCCGGATGCCGGTTTTGAAGCAGTGGGCGAAGATTGCGATGGAGGACTCTGGGTTGCCACCGATACCGAAATCATCCGAATTCAGTGCGGAGTTGGGTATACGGAGTTTGACCACGAATTGGGATTGCCAAGAGGCTTTGTCAACGCCGTAGCCAGATATCAGGGAAAAGTCTACGCCGCCACCCAACATGGTGTCTACGTTCTGCAAGCGGACGAAGATGTGACCGAATCCGCCCATTTCGTTCGGTTCGGCGGTCTGAGCGATCGCTTCTTCGGATTGACGGTTGGCGACTCGACGGCTTATGCGATCAGCGAAGAGGGAGCCTACTCATTGGATCCCTCGCACGCTCGACTCAACCGAATCGGATCAGGCGGTGGGACGATCCTTCCCTCCCGGATTGATTCGATGCGGATCTTTCTCACTACCCTGGCCGGGTTGGAGTCGATTTATAACTCTAATGAGCAGGTGTATTCCGAAGGTCTGCTTTCACAACTGCCTTACTTTTTCCAGGGAATGGCCGAGGATGAAAAGGGCGACCTATTGCTTTGTGCTGAAAACGAAGGTTTTTATCGGATTCAATTGAAACCAGGCGCACAGCCCTTATTCCGCGACGCTAAAATAGAGCGATTGTTGGACACACAGAACAAAAAGGTGCCGTCCGGTGAAGGGCCTATTTGTCAGTGGCAAGGGCAAATGTTGTTTGTCGGCGATGACCAGGTTTGGAAGCTGCAAGAGGGTACAGATCGGTTGGAGCCCTTTGCGTTGGCAGAAAAAAGTTTGCCCGGACGAATAATTAAAAGAATCAATCGCAGCCAACTGACAGACGATTATGTCTGGGTCAGCAGTCGTCCTTCCGATGCCGACCCGGAGACGGGTCTTGAAGTCGGTAGACTCTACGCATCGGGACGCTACGAACCCCTTTCTCATGCGGTTTCGTATCCGTTAGGCGAAATAAATAATATTTGGGATGAGAACGTCAATGGAGAGCCGGTCGCGTGGATCGCCGGAGATTATGGGCTCATGCGCGTTCTGGTGGAGCGACCCACATTTAGCAAAAGGATTTTCGAGCTTTATCCCAGCAAAATCATGACCGCCGATGGAGCACCAATCTCTATCCAGGACGGGGAAGAGTTAAGGCTCAAATACGATGACCGGGACTTTCAAATTCGTTTCGGCACAGACCACTTCAGTGTTGGCAACGAGCTTTACTATGAGGCGAGGTTAGAAGGCAAGGTCACTCACCGGTCGCCGGTGACAACCTCGGCGGTTTGGCGGTCAGGAGCGCTCAACGAGGGAAACTATCTGCTTCACGTCCAAGCTAAGGATAGCAACGGGGTCGGGAGCATGGAATATAGGCTTGCTTTCACCATCGACCCGCCGTGGTATCGCACGCTCTGGATGGAGATGGTTTCGGGATTGTTGGTCATTCTTGCTTTCTATCTCTTCAGCCGCTGGCGGATGTGGCAGATGAGGTTGCGGGAACGGGAGCTGGTGCGGACAGTCGACCTGCGCACCCGGGAACTGCGGCACAATGAGATCGAGCTCCGAAAAGCTAAAGACGACGCGGAGTTAGCTAAAGAACAAGCAGAAACCGCCAATCGGGCGAAGACAGCTTTCCTGGCCAATATGAGCCATGAACTTCGGACCCCGATCAACAGCATTCTGGGTTACGCGCAAATCCTGCTTCGGCGCTTGGATCTCGGCACTGACGGAAAAGCGAAGTTAAAGACGATTCTCTCCAGCGGAGAACAGCTGCTGGAAATGATTAACGAGGTGTTGGACCTCTCCAGAGTTGAATCCGGAAAAGTATCGGTCTCTTTTCGATCTTTGGAGCTACCGAAGTTTGTGGCCGGAATTGTCGACGAATTTCAGTTGCGGGCTGCTGCCAGGAATTTACGTTTTATCCACGAAATCCACGGCGTCCTGCCGGGATGGATCGAAACGGATCCGCTCAGGTTGCGACAAGTGCTCTATAATTTGCTGGGAAACGCGATGAAATTCACCACCGAAGGGGATGTCGCCTTTCGAGTTTATGTGGATCCGGGGCAGCTCCGGTTTGAAGTGAAAGACACTGGAAAAGGAATTCCGAAAGAAGATTTACCTTCGCTTTTCAAACCATTCTATCAAGCAACTAACAACTATTTGACTGGCCAGGGCGTAGGATTGGGATTGCATATCAGTAAGCAAATCGTGGGGTTGCTCGGCGGCGAAATTACCATTTCGAGCCAACTTGGCCAAGGCAGTACATTCAGTTTTGCCATCCCACTGCGAGAGGCAGATCCGGTTAGGGCTGAATCGCGGCTTCCCCAAGTAATTGGTTATGAAGGGCCGCGCCGCAGGATTTTGGTGGTGGACGATGAACCACTCAATCGTTTGATCTTGCGAGAGCTTCTTTCAACGGTCGGATTCGATGCGATCGAAGCGGATTCACCCGAAGAAGCGGCAGACCTGCTCAAGAGCCATTTCGATGCGGTGATCTCCGATATACGGATGCCAGGCCACGACGGACACACATTGTTCCGACATCTGAGATCTTCTCCGACAACTGAGAACCTCGTCATCATTGCCTCTTCGGCCAGCGTGTTCGCCGACGATCGGCGCCTTGCCCTCGATGCAGGAGCTAACGATTTCTTACCGAAACCGGTAATGGAAGAAGAATTGTTCGATATCCTGGGAAGACACTTGCAGTTAAAGTGGATCCACGGCGAACGGGACGAATCCGCGAATAGGTGAAGGACTAGCAAACTGCAAGCGGCTCCCCTCCCAACCGGATCTCTTCCGGTCGCTCTTTAGTTACGCCGCGAAACCGCCGTCAAGCGGTAAGGCAACACCTGTAATGAAGGATGCTTCCGGCGAACAAAGGTAGAGAACCGAGGCAGCGACTTCTTCGGATTGGCCGAAGCGCCCGACCGGATGGCGGGAGAGCAAGTAGGCGCGACTCTGTTCGTCGCCTCTAATCTGCTCGGTCATGTCGGTTTCAATGATGGCAGGGCAGATCGCATTTATCCGCACGCCCTTAGGGGCAAACTCAAGAGCCGCTGATTTCGTTAACCCGACAACGGCGGCCTTGCTGGCACTGTAGATCGGGGAATTCGCGCTCGGCCGCAGCGCAAGCACCGAAGCGTTATTAACGATGGCGCCACCACCCGACTGAAGAATGGCGGGGATTTGATGCTTCATCGAGAAAAAGACGCCACGAACATTGACATTCATGATTTGATCATAAATATCGGCGGTAGCGGTCATGGTGGCGCGTCCTAGTCCCCCAACCCCGGCATTGTTGAATGCGAAGTCCAGTCTGCCAAAACGTTCCAGGGTCTTAGCAACCATCGCTTCGATCTCTGATTCGTCGTTGACGTCGACCCGGACAAATAAACCTTGTCCGCCGGCCTTCTGAACTAGCGTAAGCGACTCGGCGCCCTCAGCTTCGCGCCGGCCTGCGATGACGACATCGACGCCTTGCTCAGCAAAAGCGATGGCGGTTGCCCGCCCGATTCCAGAGGTTCCGCCCGTGATTAATGCGACTTTTCCAGTAAATCGTTTGTCCAAGGCTCAAGATTACGAAGCATTGGTAAAAAATGAAGAGCACAAAGAGCCCGGTTGACCCAGTATGGGCTGTACAAGGTCCGAAGTAAGGAAAGGCGTATGGCCCTTAAAATCTCGCGTAGAGAATCACTGATTTCCCGGCATGTAACTCCACATCACGAGTTTCCAAGGTTGCCAGGTCCAGCTCCACTCTTGCCAAGGCTTGTCCGGCAATTCCTTTTGGGCGATCGTGGCTTTGCGCGGCTTAGATAGGGTTGCAGAGCCAGCGAAACTATCCAAGGCGATACAGACTAAAAGCATTGTCAGCGGAATAATGAAGGGATTTGTCCTTTTCATAGTAATCTCCTGTGCGTGAGTAACTTGTACTTCTGCCCGTTGGCGCTCGTCATTCCGTCTAGAATAGCCTAAGCCTCGATCTTTAGCTAAGGACTTTGCGATTTGAATGTTCGCTGCATTCACTGCACTCGAAGCTCACGTTACAGACACTGATTACTGACTCACTGATTACTGATTACTTTTTTAGTGCGCTTCGGTCGGTTTACCTGGCGGCCTGAAATTCTTAATCAGCAGGGCTACTCCCACTCCGGCGAGGCCGGGTAACAACAGGCCCACGAAACAATCGAAGTAGGACAGAAGCGAGGCTTGTTGATTCATGATGTTGTAGAGCTGGCCTTCAGCGCGGTTGACGGCTTCAACCGCCGAATATCCGGCATGCACAAAGACGGTGCTGGCTTGGTGCAGCCAATCGCGATAAACGGACTTATCGGGGGTTAAATGTTGAGCCAGAATACTTTGATGAAATTGAGCCCGCTGGGCCAGAATAGTGTTCGCGAAGGTGATGCCGAAACTACCGCCTTCGTTACGAAACAGGTTGGTTAGACTACTGGCTTTATTGTTCTTGTTTAAAGGGAGGTAGGAATAGGCGACTTGGGTGATCGGCACGATCAAGAATCCCAGACCAAACCCTTGCAACATCCGAGCGCGAGCAAAGACCCAATAGTCTGCGCTTAAGGTGAGCTGGCCGAGATGCCAAACCGCCACCACTAAGATAGCAAACCCGATTATAATCAGTCGCTTAGCTCCGACTACCGGGGTCAATCTCACGATAAATGGCGCCATTAACACGATCACTATTGCACCCGGCGTCAACGCCATGCCTGCCGAGGTGGCGTCATATCTGTTTAAGGTCTGCAGCAGCTGCGGCAGCAGAACGGTCGTACAAAAAAGGATAAATCCGAAGAGAAAGAAGAGGGTACAGGCGATGGCAAAGTTCCGATTCTTCAGCAGGGTCAGATCAACTACCGGATCCTTATGATTGAGTTCCCAGACAACCACGACTACTAAAGCGATCACGGCGACGATGGTAAAGGTCGTTATGAACGGGCTACCGAACCAATCATCCTCTTGTCCTTTGTCTAAGACGACCTCAAGACAACCGAACCCAGTCGCGAATAACAGAATTCCGATGTAATCGACCTTGGCCTTGCCTGATGCTTTCAGCCGGCGCCGTTCCTCGGTGAAAGCCGGCGGATCGGTCACCAGCTGACTCGTCAGGAACAGAGACAGAATGCCAACCGGTATGTTAATGAAAAAAATCCAGCGCCAGGACGAATTATCGGTGATCCATCCGCCCAGAGTTGGTCCCAGTGCCGGCGCACACACGATCGCCATGCTGTAGAGCCCAAAGGCCGCCGCACGTTTGGCGGGCGGGAAAGCGTCAACCAGCATGGACTGCTCGGAGGGGGCGAGCCCACCGCCGGCGATTCCCTGTAGCACGCGGAAGAAAATGAGAGTTTCCAGATTCGGAGCTATCCCGCACAGGAAAGAGGCGCACGTAAAGAGAGCAACGCAAGTCATATAGTAATTCTTGCGACCAAAGACTCGGCTGAGCCAAGCGCTGAGTGGCAGCACCACTGCGTTTGCTACCAAATAACTAGTTAACACCCAGGTCGCTTCGTCCAGACTGGTCCCTAACCCGCCCGCAATATGCGGCAACGATACGTTGGCAATGCTGGTATCCAGCAGCTCCATGAACGTCGCCAAAGTCAACGTCAGCCCAATCCACCATGGATTCACTGCTCGCCCACTCGGTGTTATTGTGTGGCCCATCTTAGGTTAACGGTTTGCAGTTTGCGGTTTGCGGTTGGCCGTTCGCCGTTAGTGAGGCGCTTGGCGGTTAGCTAGTCAGTTTCGGGTGACCTCTCACCTTTCACCTTTCACCTTTCACTTTTCACCTTCCCGTCCCTCACCTTTCACCAAGGATGGCGCGTGGCAGTGGTTCGGCGAGGTGACTAGTTAACGCGGTCGAGATCCCGACGTTAACTCTGGGTTCGACGGATTCACCGGCCCAAAGCCGTTCCAGACGGTCGGCGGGCTCATCGAATACGATCTTGACCGGCACGCGTTGCACTACCTTTACGAAATTGCCGGTGGCGTTCTCTGGAGGTAGTAAAGTAAAGCGACCACCGGTGCCTCCCTGGAAGCTGTCGATATGGGCTTTGAAATCAGGGCCAGGGACAGCGTCCACCCGGACCGAGACCGGTTGGCCAACCTTCATGTTCTTTAATTGGGTCTCTTTGAAGTTAGCAATCACCCACACATCCGGAGGCACTAGCGAGAACAGGGTTTGACCGGGCTGAACATAGTTGCCGGGTTCGACGCTCTTTTTAGTCACTTTACCTGCAAAAGGGGCGTAGATTCGGGTATACGAAAGCTGGAGTTGCGCCTGATGCAGTTGGGCCTCAGCTTGTTTCTCTTCGGCGGAAGCAGCAGCGTATTGGGCAGCGGTTAATTGTACCTGTGCCTCCTGAGAGGAGACTTTCTTCGCGCCGGATTCTACGTTCGCCACATCGCTCTTGGCTTGAGCAACGGAAGCGTCGTATTCGCGCCGATCGATCACGTGGGTTTGGAAAAGCTGTGCATTTCGTTTGAGATCAGCTTGAGCATTATCGTTGGTGGCTTGCGCACTAATTAGGTCCGCTTTGGCTTGTCCGAGCCCGGCCTTGGCCACACTTTGTTGCGCCTCGGCTTGGGTTAGTTTGCTTTGGACGGAGGCGAGATTGGCTTGGGCGCTGGCCAAACTGACCTCGAAATCGCGCGGATCTAACTCCACTAAAAGATCGCCACGTTTCACCTGATAGTTGTCATCAAAATGGACAGCTTGGACGTGAGCCGAAACTTTGGGACTGACCTCGATCACGTGAGCTTCGATGGTGGCGTCGTCGGTGGTTTCATAACCGGCGTTAAGGAAGTACCAAACCGCGCTGCCAGCTAAAACAGCAGCTCCGATCACGCCCAGCAGCAGCAAGCGACGGGATCGTTTCGGCTTGGGGGCAGCAGCGGTGTCTAATTTGGCGCCACCAGCAGAAGTGGATCGCTCCGGGCTAGACGTCTTCAGGGTAGGAGCGGAGACAGTAGCGGACGAGCTCATTGAAATGGATCCAGTTGAAGTTTTAGGAACGACGGGCCTGGCGAGTCATCTCGCGAATAGCGGCCAGAGAAAATCGGGTCACGTGATCAGCGATCTCGGCGACATTGGACTTAAGATTTTTGAAGTCCGGATTGAGTCGCTCGATGATGGGCTGGTACTGAAGAAAATAAAGGCATTGGCTCATCACGCTGGAAGCGATCAGACCAAGCTCTCGCCGATTAAAACAGCCATTGGTGAGGTCTCGCAACGTGGGCAGCAAGAACTCTTCCCGCAAAGGGCGGAGATTTCTTTCCACGAGTTCATCCAGAGCGGCGGTCGGATTCGCCATTTCCCGCGCTTTTAAGCGCCGCATCCAATCCGGCCTGGAAGGATCAAGCAAATAACGAACAAAATGATGGACGATACTGCGAAGCCGCTCCTCGGGAGAGTCTGCTGCGTCCGCCATCGCGTCCTGGAGAGCAGCTTGAACGGAGCATGCCTGTAGGACCACCTTAGTATAGAGCTCGCCCTTATCCCGAAAGTGATAATTGACGGCTGCTATATTGACGCCGGCCCGCTCGGTAATGGCGCGGATGGTTGCACCTTCAAAACCTTCTTCGGCAAACACTTCGCCGGCAGCATTGAGGATTTTTTCGCGGGTGCTCTCTTCGCTGGTTTCAGTGCTTATTTCGTGACGATCTTTTGTTACCACAACACCAGTTTCAAACACTTGTTTGAGAATGTCAAACAAATGTTTTAAATGAGGAAATGAAGCGGGTGTTTAATATGGGTGTTTGGGGGGCGAGCCCGACCGACCTAAGTAGACGGAGTGGACCTAGTGGACGGAGTGGACTAAGTGGGCGCTTCGGATGGGGACCCGGAGAGTGTCCCTGGGGTCCACTCCCTCTATTTCGTGCACTTATCTGAGCGCTACTACGATTTTGCCGGCTTGAGTGTTCGCGCTCATGTATCGGTGAGCGGCTGCGTATTCATCCAGGCCGGTGAAGACACGGTCGATGACCGGCTTCAGGAGTCCCGATGCTAAGCCTGCTGCAACGAAGGTCTTGGCGCGTTCAATCGCAGCCGGATTGGGGCGGATTCCAAGTTTCGGATTTCCGGTAAAGTCAAAAATCTTGAAGCTGGGATGCAGATTGAATCCACGCAGAAAACAGGCTCCGAGAGGTAACGGGGTGGCGGCATCCATGGCGCCTAAATGTCCATAGACAATCACGCAGCCGAATCGGCGGGTGGCCCGCCACGCCATCGTAGATCAGGTCAGCACCTTCGCCTTTGGTAATCTCCAAAATCATCTCGTTTACGTCGTCCACGCCCGCTACGGCCACATGATCAGCACCTGCTTGGATCAACCGTTTACGTTTTCCCTCTGAACGTGTCAGCGCGATACATTTTGCTCCCAAAGCCTTTACCAATTGGATTGCGGCCAGCCCCATGGAAGAGCTAGCCGCTGTAATCACGACAAACTGATCCGGCTGGAGCCCGGCGAGTTCTACGAAAGCAAAATAAGCGGCAAAGAGGCCCGTACTAACGGAAACCGCTTCCCGCGGATTTAAGTTCTGCGGATACAAAAACAGGGCATTCTCGGGATAGATCACGGCCTCCCCGTGAGCTGGGTAGTCCTGCAGGGAAACGGCAGGAAACGTGGAAACGCGGTCGCCTGGCTTCACGGTTCGTACTTCCGGTCCAACCGCTTCGATAACGCCGGCCACATCGTAACCGATGCCTGCCGGGAACACCGGTTGCTCAAAATAGGAGCCTTCTCGCCAAAGCAGATCCATCCGGCTGAGTCCGAGTGCATCGACTCGCAGCAAGACTTCGCCGGCATTCGGTTCCCGGACAAATTCTTCTTCAACTTTCAGCACCTCCGGCGGACCGGGCTGGCGAAAGCGAATGATTTTCGCAGTCTTATTCATACTACTCACCTGGGAACGAAAACCATTTTCAACTAACATGACGCGATAATAGTATAGACGGACGCCCTAGAGACGCCCAGACCCACAACGGATCGTTGTAGATCGCTCTAAAGGATGAGGGGGAAGAAGGAGCCAGGAGCCAGAATCCAGGAGCCAGGAGGACAGGGGTCGGGACGAGCCACGGGTGATGAACCGGTCCGAGGGAAAGTAATCAGTAATCAGTAGGTCAGTATTCAGTAGGCCAGAGTATCTGTGATCTAAGGCCACTGATTACTGCCTCACTGATTACTGATTACTCTCTACGCGAGATGGCTCGCCAACGCCCAGCGCTTAACAAACCCCTGTCCTCCTGGCTCCTGGATTCTGGCTCCTGGCTCCTTTTCCCCGACCGGTGGACAAAAAAGTGAAAGGGCCTCAGAGTTCGTTCATGACGTTGAATTTGGGGCGGGTGTTCCGGCGGTGGTGGGCCCCTAGTGCAATTGGGGCTGCCGCGCTAGCACTCGTGACCGTTATTTGCGTGCAGCTGCATGCCATCGCTTCCGTGGCGGCGCTTCTTTACATGGTAATCGTAGTTTTGATTTCTCTGCAGGGGCGCTTCGTTCCGGCTATTTTCGTTTCGTTGGTTGCGATCGGTTGCCTGGACTATTGCTTCGTTAAGCCAGGAGCCCGAATCGCCTGGACTGGGGCATTAGATTTGGCGGCGCTGGTTGCGTATCTGACCATCGCAATTGTGATCACAACGCTGCTGACCAAAGTCCGCAAATCTTTCCGAGACCTGCAGCGTAGTGAAGCTCGCCTGGCGGAAGGAGAACGTTTGAGTCGTACCGGCAGCTGGGCCTGGAACGTGTCCAACCAGGATAACGTCTATTGGTCGGCAGGACAATTTCGCATCTTTGGGTTTGAACCCGGCAAGGAACCAGTGCCGTACCAAAAAGCGCTGCGACGGATTCATCCCGATGATCTTGGTCTGTTCGAAGAATATCTGAGCCAAGTCATCCGGGAAAAGCAGGATTGGGAATACGGCTTCCGGCTAATCGTTCCCGGCGAGCAAACAAAATATGTTCGCACGATCGGCCGGCCAGTGTTGGACGAATCCGGCAATCTCGTTGAGTACGTCGGCACGGTGATGGACGTCACCGAACAACATCATTCAACATCGGCACTGCAAAAGGCTTTTGCCGAGGTAAAGAATTTGAACGCCGAACTTATCCGGAGCAACGAACGGCTATTGCAAGAAATACACGAGCGTGAAGAAGCAGAGGAGGCGTTGAGGATCAGTGAACAACAGCGCGCCACGCATTTAGCCAAAGCGAATGAAGCACTACGTAGCTGTCTAGACACACTCGCAGACGTCCCGGAGTTAGATGATTTTCTTGGGCAGGTCATGGCGTCGATTAGCCGATACCTGGGCGCCCAGTTCTCCACCGTGCGACTGCTTAACAGCGAACGGAATCGTTTAACGGTTGAATTGGTTTTCAAAGATGACGTCGTAATTTCGCCGATCGAAGCAGGATTCCCGGAGGCGTGGCGATCGGTCCCCCCGAACGAAATCCATCTCGCCATCTATCAAAATCAGCCAGTTACGGTTACCCACCCATTCGATCCAAACTCACCAACGCCACCCGGTTTGAGGGAATATTTGATTGAGCTCGGCGTGAAAACCGGGCTGATTATACCTCTCCTTTCGGGTGGGGACATGCACGGTTTGCTGGCTTTCTATTTTCATGAAGAATGCGATTTTGATCCGGAAGCGCTCGAAATTGCGCGGGCGCTAGCCACTCAGGCGGGTTTGGCCGTTCATCTTACTCGTTTAGCCAGGACGGCTAAACAAACCGCCGTGCTTGAAGAAAGGAATCGTTTGGCAGGCGAGATTCACGATTCACTAGCCCAAATTTTCGCGGGCATTTCCATGCAACTGTTTGCTTCCCTGGAGGGTCTGAGCGCCAAAGATGATGATAGTCGTGGCTATATTGAGCGAGCTAACGAACTAGCTCATTTCGGTTTATCCGAGGCGCGCCGATCGGCGCTTAGTTTGCGCTCAGACATTATCGAAGAGGTAGGCTTAGTTCAGGCTCTGCAAATGTTGATTGAACGTTCCAATATTCCGGGCCGGTTGCGCTGCAATTTTAGCGCCAAAGGGTTCACGGAGGGGACGCTCTCGTTATCCGCGCAACAAGGTCTGCTTCGCATTGCTCAGGAGGCTATCAGTAATGCACTTCGCCACGCGAAGCCCACCATTGTTAGTGTCTCGCTCAAAGGCGATGCCACGTTGACGACACTGGAGATCAGAGATAACGGCTTGGGTGTTGATAGTACTCAATTGGAAACTGCAGAAGGACTGGGGATCACCAGTATGCGGGAAAGAGCCAAACAGCTGGATGCCCAGCTCGATATTCGGTCGGCGCCCGGTCATGGGACGACGGTTACCGTGAGACTACCGTTGGCGGTGATTAGTGAGAGGCGTGAAAAGTGAAAAGTGAAAGGTGAAAGGTGGTAGCGCTGGGAAGAGCGACACCACCGGGCGGGCAACAGATGGGACCTATGCGACTTATGTGACAGGAACGCGCAGGTCAACGCACGCACGAATCACCTTTCACCTTTCACCTTTCACCTTCCACCTCTCACCTCTCACCTCTCACCTCTCACCCTTCGACGCGCTTAACGCTTGCTCAGGGCAGGCACCTTCGACGCGCTTAACGCTTGCTCAGGGCAGGCACCTTCGACGCGCTTAACGCTTGCTCAGGGCAGGCACCTTCGACGCGCTTAACGCTTGCTCAGGGCAGGCACCTTCGACGCGCTTAACGCTTGCTCAGGGCAGGCACCTTCGACGCGCTTAACGCTTGCTCAGGGCAGGCACCTTCGACGCGCTTAACGCTTGCTCAGGGCAGGCACCTTCGACGCGCTTAACGCTTGCTCAGGGCGGGCCTCTCACTCCCCTATTATCCCTTTGAGGTAGGTAACAAACGCCCATTACGATCATAGCGATCGAAATCCCCGGACGTTAGCTTGAGGAAAGCTAAATCAGGAGGAAAATTTGTGCGTAGTTTAGTGGACGACTGGAGGGCTTTCTGGAGGGATTTCAATTGCCAAGCGGAGTGGCGGTTTCCGGAATTGCCTCCGGCAGAGTTACAGAGAGCCTTTGGTGTGCCTTGGGGTTTCGTTGATCGCGGTGAATTCCAGCGCGCCGAATGGATGTGGGCGCGAAAGCCGCAATTGGTTCTCGGTGAAGGCTTTCTTGGTTATGCCCTGATCGTTCTGGTTGCGTTGCTGCTTCTGCTCGTTCCTCACATTGGTGTGCTTCTAACGATTGTATGGAGCTTTGCCATGCTAGGGGTTATTGCACGCGACATTGTGCGGCCTATTCGCTGGAGACGCGAGTACGAGGTGAGCATCACCCGGATCGTGCGCAGCTATCGTCACTCAAAGTAAAGACAGCTAAGAAAAACATGAGATATCGACCGTTAGGAAAATCTGGAATTGAAGCTTCAGTCGTCGGATTTGGCGCCTGGGCGATTGGCGGATGGATGTGGGGCGGCACCAAGAAGAACGATCCCGAGGGTGCGATTCGCGCCGCTATCGATCACGGGATTAACCTGATCGATACCGCGCCAATGTACGGATATGGCCACTCCGAAGAGCTAGTTGGGGCCGCCCTAAAAGGAATTCGCGACAAGGTCGTTCTGGCAACCAAATGTGGGATGGTCTGGTACAAGAACGAAGGAGATAAATTCTTCGATGCGAGCGAGACGGGTGAAGCCGAGGGCGAGGTCGATAAAAAATATGAGGTCTATATCAACCTGCGACCGGCCATGATTCGATATGAAATTGAAGAAAGTCTTCGCCGTCTTAAGACGGATCGGATCGACCTCTATCAAACCCACTGGCAAGATTCGACTACCAGAACTGAAGACGCGATGGCGGAGCTCTTGTTACTCAAGCAAGAGGGGAAGATCCGAGCGATTGGTTGTTCAAACGCCACCGTTGAACAAATGGACCGCTATCGGTCGGTAGGTCAGCTCGATACCGATCAGGAGCAGTATTCTATGTTGCAGCGCCAACATGAAGCGGACAATCTTTCTTACTGCCATGACCACCACGTCGCCTTTTTGGCTTACTCGCCCATGGCGCTCGGGATCCTAAGTGGTAAAATCGGCCCGGACCACCAATTCGGAGAAGGTGATGTCCGCCGCGGCAACCCTTGGTACCAAAAGGAAAACCGCTCCAAGGTGGATGCCCTCTTAGATGTCATTCGCTCGGTAGCAGAAGGCAAAGGTATTACCGTTGCGCAGACGGTCATTGCTTGGACACTGGCGCAGCCTGGCTGCACTCACGCGTTAGTCGGGGCGCGCAATCCTGATCAGGCGATCGCGAACGCCAAGGCTGGTGAGGTTGAGTTAACTCAGGATGAAGTTCGGATCATCCGAAAGGTAGTGGATCAGACCAAGCTTTAATTCACAGAAAACTGATGAACGAAACGAAGCACACAGGGCAGAGCATCGGGTTTATCGGCCTGGGAAATATGGGCTTCCCGATCGCTCGGAATTTATTAGCCTCCGGCCATAAGGTCCGCGTTTTTAACCGCACAAAAGCGAAAGCGCTGCCGCTAACTGAAAAGGGTGCGGAGTTAGTCGATAGTCAGGAAGACGTCATCGAAGCAGGTGGTATTGTGTTCAGCATTTTGTCTGACGATGATGCGGTGCGATCCGTCACGGTGCAGAATCCGGAGTTCCTAGGACGATTGGGACCAGGAGGGGTTCACGTCTCTATGAGTACGATCTCGCCGGAAACAGCGCGATACCTAGCCAAGGAGCACGCTAAAAAGGGTGTCTCCTATCTTGGTTCGCCGGTGTCAGGGCGGCCGGATCGAGCTGCGGCGGGTAAGTTGTTTGTACTTTTGGCCGGAAAGCAATCGGCAAAGGAACGCGTGTTACCATTACTCGAATGCATCGGCGAACGGGTATTCGATT
>Ga0209240_1000541_pt1 | contig 15840 bp, 14 predicted proteins | sample GraSoi_2013_80cm_FD_185828 | JGI IMG/M metagenome (GOLD analysis project Ga0209240, IMG submission 185828) | Grasslands soil microbial communities from the Angelo Coastal Reserve, California, USA - Sample 9_17_2013_80cm (SPAdes) (version 2) | ecosystem: Environmental > Terrestrial > Soil >...
CGGGCGCGCTGGCCGGCCTGGCAGCCGCCACCGTGATTCTCTCCGGCGGCTCGCCCCCGCCGCCGCTCGCCGAAAGCACCTACGGCACCTACGGGTTCGACGGCATCACCGTCGCGCTGCTCGGCCGGGCCAAGCCATGGGGCGTCGTCCTGGCCGGGCTGTTGTTCGGCGCGCTGAACGCGGGCGGCACGCAGGTAGCCGCCACCACGCCGGTGCCGACCGACATCGTGCAGGTGCTTGAGGGCCTCATTGTGCTGTTCGTCGCGGCTCCGCCGCTGATCCGGGCCGTCTACCGGCTGCGCAGGGCGTCCGGCACCGGCATGGAGGCCACCGCTAAGGGGTGGAACGGATGACGGCGATCACTACCGCGGTGCGCCTGCCGCGGGCAAACATCCGCCAGTATTTCGCCGCCGGCACGTTCGTCCTGCTCGGCCTCATCGAAATTGCGCTCTTCGGGCTGACGGCGCATTCCGGAGACGCGATTTTCGCGCTCTCGCTGTCCGGATCGGGCATTCAGGTGCCGAGCATTCACGTGCCCGCCGCGCCCGCGTGCTTCGTTCTCGGCGCGATCTCGATCGGCGCTGGCGTCCTTCGCGCGACCACCGAGCTCTCCCGGCTAGGCAGGCGGCTTGTCATCGCCGTGACCCTGCTGTCCTTCCTCTTCGCCCTGCTGTGCTGGGCCGATGCGGGTAACACGATCGGGCCGGTCAACCTCGTCGACCTGCTCCAGGGCACCGTTACCGCCGCCATCCCGCTGGTGCTCGGCGCGCTCTCCGGCGTCATGTGCGAGCGCTCCGGAGTGATCAACATCGCAATCGAAGGCCAGCTCATCACGGGCGCCTTCGCGGCCGCGGCAGTCGCCAGCGTGGTCGGCGTGCTCTGGTTCGGCCTGATCGCCGGATCCCTGACGGGAGGATTGGTCGGAGCGCTGCTCGCCGTGTTCGCGATCAAGTACCGGGTCGACCAGATCATCCTCGGCGTCGTCATCAACCTGCTTGCCATCGGCATGACCACTTACCTGTACGACCGCGTGATGGCCCCATACACGGACACGTGGAACAAGGGCAACTTCTTCACGAACCTCAAGATTCCGGTCCTCGGTGACATCCCGATCATCGGGCCGATTTTCTTTGACTCGAATGTTTTCCTGTACCTCACTTACCTCCTGATAATCATGGTTCAGATCGGTTTGTTCCGTACTCGCTGGGGCCTGCGCGTCCGCGCGGTCGGCGAGCATCCGACGGCCGCCGACACCGTCGGCATCAAGGTGCTCTGGAACCGCTACCGCAACGTCATCCTCGGCGGCATGGTGGCAGGGATCGGCGGCGCCTACCTCACGGTCGGCAACGTCGGCCAGTTCAGCACCGGAATGAGCAGCGGCTTCGGCTACATCGGGCTCGCCGCGATGATCTTCGGACGGTGGAAGCCGCTGGGCGCGGTAGCGGCCGCGCTACTCTTCGGCTTTTCCAGGCAGCTTGGGGACGTGCTCGGCCTGCTGCAAGTGCCGGTGCCGTCGGAGATCCTGTCGATGGCCCCCTACCTGGCGACGATCATCGCGGTGGCTGGCCTGGTCGGCAAGGTCAGAGCTCCGGCCGCGGACGGAAAGCCCTACGTGAAGGCATGATCCGGAGCGCTCTTCGTTATGCTGCCGCGATGGTGACCTTGTGACCGCCGATCCGTACGCGGCCGCGCAAGCCAGCGCCGACCGGTTGGCCAAGGTCTCCGGCCAGGCCGCTCATGATGCGGCGGTCGTGCTCGGCTCAGGCTGGCGGCCGGCCGCTGAAGCGCTCGGCGCACCGGCAGCTGAGTTCCCGCTGGCCGAGTTGGGCGGATTCGCGCAGCCGACCGTGGCCGGCCACGTGCCGGTCGCCAGGTCGGTGCTGGTCGGCTCGCAGCGCGTGCTCGTCTACCTGGGGCGCACGCACTTGTACGAAGGCCATCCTGTCGATGCCGTCGTGCACGCGGTCAGGACGGCCGCCGCGGCTGGCTGCCGTGTGATCGTGCTGACCAACGCAGCGGGCGGGATCAACGCGAGCTACCAGATCGGGCAGCCGGTGCTGCTGAGCGACCACCTGAACCTGACCGGCCGCTCACCGATGGCCGGACCTGAGCCGCCGGCCGGCTATGCCTCCCGGTTCGTGGATCTCACGGACCAGTACTCGCAGCGGCTGCGTGCCCTCGCCAGGCAGGCCGATCCCAGCCTGGCCGAGGGGGTGTATGCGGCGCTGCCCGGTCCGCACTACGAATCGCCAGCCGAGATCAGGATGCTAAGAGCGGCGGGCGCCGACATGGTCGGCATGTCCACCGCACTCGAGACCATCGCGGCCAGGCACCGCGGCGCCGAGGTACTCGGGATCTCGCTGATCACGAACCCCGCGGCCGGGCTTTCCCCGGCCGGCCTCGACCACGGCGAGGTGCTCGCCGCCGGCCAGGCATCCGCAGCGCGTGTCGGTGCCCTGCTCGCCCAGATCCTCCCCCGCCTCGGCGGGCCCGCGTGATCAGCGAGGATCTGCATCGCGAGGTACTGGCCTGGATGGCCGACGACCCGGATGAACGCGACCGGGCGGAGTTGTCCGCCCTCCTGCGGACGGCCACCGGGCGTGACGCGGATGACGCTGCGCGGGCAGCGGCCGAGCTCCAAGACCGGTTCGCCGCGCGCCTGGAGTTCGGCACCGCCGGCCTCCGGGGCGCTGTCGCGGCCGGGCCGAACCGCATGAACCGGGCCGTGGTCCGCGGCACGACGGCCGCTTTGGCCGACTGGCTGCTCTACGTCGATCCGGCCGCAGCCGACTCCGGTGTCGTGATCGGCTGCGACGCCAGGCACAGGTCGGATGAGTTCGCGCTGGAAGCGGCCCGCGTGCTGGCCGGCGCCGACATCGCCGTGCACCTGCTGCCGCCTCGCCAGCCGACCCCGGTGCTCGCGTTCGCTGTCAGGCACCTGGCCGCCGCGGCCGGCATCATGATCACGGCGAGTCATAACCCGCCCGCCGACAATGGTTACAAGCTCTACCTGGGCGACGGCGCTCAGATCGTGCCGCCGGCCGACTTGGAGATCGAGGCGGCGACCAGGTCACTCGGCCTGCTGTCGAAGATCCCGGTCGCGCCCGGGGATGATCCGCTGATCACGCGGCACGGTGACAAGATCGCCGCGGCCTACCTGGACGCGATCTGCGCAGCCTCACCGGCCCCGAAGGGAGCGGCGTGGCTGAGGTTCACCTATACGCCACTGCACGGCGTGGCCGGCCACCTGGCGTTGCGCGCGTTCGAGCAGGCAGGCTTCCCGGCGCCTGACGTTGTCGAGGCCCAGTTCGACCCCGATCCCGATTTCCGCACGATCTCGTTCCCCAATCCGGAGGAACCTGGCGCGCTCGATCTGGCGCTCGCCCAGGCCAGGCGATCGGGCGCGGAACTGGTGATAGCTAACGATCCGGACGGCGATCGGCTGGCGGTCGTGGTGCCCGACGACGCGGCACCGGGTGGCTGGCGTACCCTGACCGGCGACCAGGTCGGCGCGCTGCTCGGGGCGTACCTGCTGGGACAGGACGCCGCGTCCGGCTCATCCGCCACGCCGCCGCTCGTCGCCAGCACCATCGTCTCGGCCACCATGCTGGCCAGCATCGCCAAGGCGGCTGGGGCCCATTACGCGGAGACGCTGACGGGATTCAAGTGGATCGTCAGAGCCGCCGATTTGCGGCCTGGGGTCCGCTTCCTTTACGGATATGAGGAGGCGCTGGGCTACACGGTCGGCCGCACCGTCAGGGATAAGGACGGAATCGGGGCCGCGCTCGCCGTGCTCAGCCTCGCGGCCAAGGCAAGGTCGGGCGGCGAATCGCTGGTCGAGGCCTACGATGCGCTGGAGATCGCGCACGGCGTGCACCTGACCGAGCAGATCACGGTTCCGACGACCGAACCCGTGCACGTCATGTCCCGGCTCCGCATCGAGGCGCCGACCGAATTGGCCGGCCAGCCCATCGCTGCGACATCGGACCTGACCGGCGGCACCGACGAGCTGCCGTCCGCCGACGTGCTGAGGTACTGGCTGAAAGGCGCGCGGGTAGTGATCAGGCCGAGCGGAACCGAGCCGAAGATCAAGGCGTATCTGGAGGTCGTCGAGCCGGTGATCGCCGGCCGGCTGACCGAGGCGCGACGGGCCGCGCGGGCCAAGATGGATCCGCTCGGCCAGGCTGTCAGGGACTTGCTGAACGGCTGACAGGATCGCGCATGGCGCACGCGGTCGCCGCATGGCAAGCTCGGTGCCATGACCAGCGAACATGATCACGGGCACGCGGACGACCACCACGCCCAGCCGGATGACCACCGCCATGGCCACGGCCACCACGACCACGAGCACGACGCTGCCTGCGAGGTCGCGCACGGGACTGTGCCAATGCGAGCAGACGGCCGGATGCTGGTCGCCGTCTTCGCGACGCCCGTAGCGCAATACCTGCTGCGGTACGCGGCCGACGCTGGTTACCAGCCGGTGCTGGTCGAACCGGACACCCAGCTCGCGAAGGAGGCCGACGAAGCCGGATTCGACGTGCGGCCCGGCATGGGTTCGGTCCCCGACGCTGGGACAGACGTGGTGGTCACTGATCACCACAGGGAGGAACTCGGCGTCATGCTGCGGGATGCCCTCGCGAGCCCGGCCCGCTGGGTCGGGGTCATGGGCAGTCCGCGTGCCGAGCCGCCGCACATCCAGGCGCTGGCCCTGCTCGGCGTCGAGCCCGGCGAGGTCGCCAGGGTGCACCGGCCAATCGGCCTGAACATCGGCTCGAAATCTCCGCCGGAGATCGCGATCGCCACGCTGGCCGGCCTGATAGCCGACCGGAACGAGCGCCCTGGCGGCTTCCACTTCGACTAGGCGCAGCCGAGCAGGCGCGGGGCTGCCCAGCCAGCCCCCGCCCGTTCGATCGCCCCACCGCCCGTCCGAGGGCCCCGCCCGTCCGAGGGCCCCGCCCGTCCGCCGCCATTCGGTCTGGCCGGCACCTGTATCGGTGCGCCACCCATACCAAAATCTGCAATGGGTGGCCCTCCCATACACCGGGCGCGAGCCTCGCGGGCAGCTGGCACCCGCTCGCGAAGACCGGTCGCCGTGTGCGGACCGGAGTTATGCTGCCAATCGGGCGGTCTAGCCGCCCTGGAAGGGAACGAGCCGACTCGATGGCTGAGCAAGCGGGTTATTCAGGCACGCCGCTGGCGCGCAAGCTCGGCATCGGCGAGGACGACGAAGTCGTGGTGGTGGGCGCGCCGAACGGCTTCGCCGACCGGCTCGCCTTTCAAGTCGGTGACGAGGCCACGGTCCACACCGACCTAGCCGATGCGGCTCTGTTCGACGTCATCGTCGCCTTCGTCACCTGGCGGGTCGAGCTGGAAGGCCAGCTCGACCTGCTCCGCGCCCGCATGGCTCCGGCCTGCGGCCTGTGGATCGCCTGGCCCAAGCGGGCCTCGAAAGTGCCAACGGACATGACCGAGAACGTGATCAGAGAGATCGCGCTGCCGACCGGCCTAGTCGATAACAAGGTGTGCGCGATCGACCAGACTTGGTCAGGACTCCGCCTGGTGATCCGCCGCGAGCTGCGCTAACGCCAGCGCCGACAGTCGATGTGCGCAGCCACATCGGCCACCGGTCGGCGTGGGCGCGCGGGGCCAGGGCTCAGTCGAGCAGCGGCTCGCCGTTGAAGACGCCGAGTTCCTCGCGGTACAGCTCTAGGCCGACGCCGTTCGGGTCGCGGAAATACATGCTCTCCTCCACGCCCCTGTCCGGCCCGAGATAGTCCACGTCCGCCTCGTCGAGCTTCTTCTTCGCCGCGTCGAACTGCGCGGGTGAGACCGAGATCGCCAGGTGCTGCACCCCGCCAATGGTTTCCATCCACGCCGGGTGCTCATGGCCTGGGAAGTCGAAGAACCCGAGGAGGTTGTTGTTGCCGATGTCGAAGAAGAAGTGGTTGGAGCCCTTGTAGTCCCGGTTCTCCACCAGTTCGACCAGGGGAAACCCGAGAAACTCCTGGTAGAACTTGATCGTCTCCTCGGTGTCACGGCAGATCAGGGCGAGGTGGTGCACGCCCTGAACGGTTGTCGGCGGCCTGCTGCCTTTCGGCCGCACATATTTCTCGCGCAGCTCTGCCCGGCGCGCGCGAACCCGCTCGAGTTCCTTGCCCTCTGGCTCTGGCATGACTGCCCTCCTGGTTCTGCCGTCGTCGGCCTGGGATCTGCGCACCGGCTCGGGCCGACTGCCGTTCCCCGCACGACACCAGTCTCTCCCACCCTGTCAACGGAAACGTAAGGGCACAGCAGGCCGCAGCGGCACGCTCGTCGGCAGCCGACTCGCAGCATCTGGCGACTCGCAGCATCTGGCGACTCGCAGCATCTGGCACAGGCAACTAATTGACAGTTACTATCAGAAATTGCTAACGTGATTTTGACGGTAACTATCGTAAGAAGGTGACTGCCGTGACTACCACAACGGACTCCCGCCGCTGGTGGGCGCTTGCGGCGCTAGGCCTCAGCGTCCTCGTCGTCGCGCTCGACCTGTTCGTGCTGACGCTCGCGCTCCCCACAGTCTCGGCCGACCTGCACGCCTCCTCCGGAGACCTGCAGTGGTTCATCGATGCCTACAGTCTCGTACTGGCCGCTGCCCTGCTGCCAGCTGGCCTGCTCGGTGACCGAATCGGCCGGAAGCGGCTGCTCGCAGTCGCGCTCGCGCTGTTCGGTCTTGCCTCACTCGCGTGCGCCTACGCGACCTCGGCCGGCGAGTTGATCGCGGCCAGGGCGGTGCTCGGCCTCGCGGCCGCGGTGATCTTGCCGTTGTCGCTCGCGGTGCTGCCTGTCCTGTTCACCCCCGCCGAACGGCCCAGGGCGATCGCGGCCGTCGGCGGCGCGACATTCCTCGGCTACCCGATCGGTCCCATACTCGGCGGCTGGCTGCTCGACCACTTCTGGTGGGGATCTGTCTTCCTGATTAACATTCCGGTGGTCGTGATCGCCATCGTCGCCGTCACGCTGCTGATGCCCGAGTCGCACGCCGAGCGGCGGCAGCGCATCGACCTGACCGGCATCGTGGTGTCGAGCGCCGGGCTGACCTCGCTTACGTACGGGCTGATCAAGGCCGGCGACAGCGGCTGGACCGACCGGGTCGCCATCATCACCATGGTGGCGGGAGTGGTCGCACTCGCAGCGTTCGCCGTCTGGGAGCGCCTGGTCAGCCGGCCAGGCCGGGCCCCGCGGCCAATTCTCCCGCTGGTCGACCTGAAGCTGTTCGGCTCGGCCGGCTTCACCTGGGGCACCATCCTGTCGACGCTGGTGTCGTTCGCGCTATTCGGGCTGGTGTTCGCGATGCCCCAGTACTTCCTCGACGTACGCGGGCTCGACTCCCTCGGCGCCGGATTGCGCATGCTCCCGATGATCGGCGGGCTCGCGCTCGGACTGTTCGGTGGCCAGCGGCTGCAGACGCCACGCAGGCGGCATGCCGGAGCGGCGGCTGACTCGCCGGTCAGCCCGAAGCTCCTGGTCACGGTCGGATTCGCGATCATGGCAGCCGCGCTGGCCGTGGGGGCGGGCACCACGGTCGGCAGCAGCACAGCCTTCGCGGCCATCTGGTTCGCCGTCACAGGATTCGGTCTCGGCGTGGCGATGCCCACAGCGCTCAACGCGGCGATCGGCGCCCTGTCGCCCGCGCGAAGCGGGTCAGGCTCGGCACTGATCACCGCAATGCGCCAGGTCGGCGGCACGATCGGGGTTGCGGTGCTCGGAACGATCCTCGCCACCGTGTACCGGAGCCACCTGCATCTGACCGGACTCCCCGCCGCCGCGACTGGCGCGATCAGGAAGAGCGTCGCCGCCGGCGTTGCGACGGCGCAGGCCGCAGGGTCCCACCAACTGCTCGACGCCGTCCGCGTGGCCTACGTCCACGGGCTGGACGTGATGCTGTGGGTGTGCAGCGGGATAGCGATCGTGTCCGCGCTCCTCGCGCTGGCGTTCCTGCCCGGCCGGCCGGTCCCGCAGGCCGGTCAGGCCGCCGCTGCGGATGATGCGACCCGCGCACCATCTGGTGCGGCGACACCATCGCTGGATCAGAGCAGAATGATCACATGAACCAGGCGCCATCCGCGCAGCGACCCGGGCTGCGGGAACGGAAGAAGGCCAGGACGCGCGCTGCCATCAGGGAGCACGCGCTCCGGCTTTTCCGCGAGCAGGGGTATGACGCGACGACGGTCGAGCAGATCGCCGAGGCGGCCGACGTATCGCCGAGCACGTTCTTCCGGTACTTCCCGACCAAGGAAGACGTCGTGCTGCAGGACGAACTCGATGTCCTGGCAATCGGCGCCTTCGAGGCACAGTCCGCTGACCTTTCACCCGTTGCTGCCTTCCGCGCTGCCACCAGGGAAGCCTTCGCGTCCCTCGGACCCGACGAGCTCGCCAGGCTGCGGGAGACGGCCGAGTTGACCCTGACTGTCCCCGAACTGCGCGCCAGAGCGATGGACGAGTTCGCTCGCACGATCGGCGTTATCGCCGAAGCATTGGCCAGGCGTTCTGGCCGCGACCCAGATGACTTCGCAGTACGGACTCTCGCTGGCGCGATCGTCGGGGTCATCATGGCGGCCACGATGCCGTGGCACGACTGGGCGGGAGAAGATCCCGGCGCCGACATACTGGCCAGGATCGACGCCGCGCTCTGCCAACTGGAGGCCGGCCTGCCGCTCTGATCCGCCGTCCTCGCCGTCCTGGCCGTCCTGGTCGTCCTGGCCGTCGTGGCCGTCGTGCGCCGCGCGCCGCCCCGGCCCCGGCCGCAACGGGAATGTTGCGCGTTCAATCAATGTTGTCCGAACATCGCAGATGGCGGCAGGCGCCCGGCCCGGGCACCGATCCGCCCCGGTGGGAGGATGAAGTTATGCCAGCAGTGACCGTGGACGACATCTTGCTTCTGCCGCGGATCTTGGATCCCGACGCGGCGGCCGCCCAGGAGCGGCCTGTGCTCGCGGTCACGACCGCGCCGTCGGCGCTCGAGGGCGAGGGCTTCCCGGTCCGCCGCGCCTTCGCGGGCGTTGACCTGCGGGCCCTGGATCCGTTCATTCACATGGACCAGATGGGCGAGGTTGACTACGCGCCCGGCGAGCCGCGGGGCACATCGTGGCACCCGCACCGTGGTTTCGAGACCGTCACTTACATCATCGACGGCACGTTCCGGCACCAGGATTCCAATGGCGGCGGCGGCCTGATCACCAACGGCGACACCCAGTGGATGACCGCTGGCGGCGGCATCCTGCACATCGAGGAGCCGCCCGAGGAGCTGGTCATGAGCGGCGGCTTGTTCCACGGCTTCCAGCTGTGGGTGAACCTGCCCGCGGCGATGAAGATGACCGCGGCGCGCTACCAGGACATCAGGGCCGGGCAGGTCGCGCTGCTCAGCTCGGCCGACGGCGGAACCCTCGTCAGGGTCATCGCTGGTGACGTGGCCGGCCACTCAGGTCCCGGCATCACGCACACGCCGATTACCCTGCTGCACGCGACGCTGCAGCCGGGCGCCCAGCTGCGGCTGCCGTGGCGGGCCGAATTCAACGCGCTCGGCTACGTCTTGGCTGGATCCGGCACCGTCGGCGCCGACAAGCGCCCGGTGCGCATCGGCCAGCTCGCGGTGTTCGGTCCCGGCGACGTGCTCACCTTCGACGCCAGCCAGCGGGCCGACGGCCCGAGCGAGGGCATGGACCTGCTCGTACTCGGCGGCCAGCCGATCAAGGAGCCGGTCGCGGCCTACGGCCCGTTCGTGATGAACACGAGGGCCGAGCTTGTCCAGGCCTTCGAGGACTACCAGGCCGGCCGGCTCGGAACGATCCCGGCCCAGAAGACCGAGGTCCCCGACGAGCCGCACCCCGGCCACGACGTCCTCTGAAGCTCTCCTGATCGCGGAAGGCGCCAACCGAAATAGAACAGCGATGGCCCATCAACCGTCTTCTTACCACGTTGATGGGCCATTGCTGTTGAATGGGACCGTTGATCTCCGGCGGAGGGCATGAGAGAACCGGTCGTTAGCGCGGATCTGGCCGAGGCGTTTGCCGCAGACGGCGTCGTCTGCGTCCGGCGAGTGCTCGATGCCGCCGAACTCGTCGACGCGGCAGCGGCCATCGAGGGCGTCCTCGCTAACCCCTCGCCGCTGGCCCAGGTAGCCAGCGGCCTAGGCGACCCGGGCGCCTTCACCGAGGACTTCTGCCGGTGGCAGCAGGTCCCGGCGATCGAGCGGCTGGCCAGGCACTCGCGCGTCCCCGCGATCGCGGCTGCCCTGATGGGCACCGAGCAGGTCAGGTTTTATCACGATCATGTTCTGGTCAAGGAAGGCGGGACCAGGCAGCGCACACCATGGCATCAGGACCAGCCGTATTACAACGTCGACGGCCCAGGCGTGAGTGCCTGGATCCCTGGAGATCCTGTTCCCGCTGCTGGCTGCCTGGAGATCGTCGCCGGCACGCACCGCGGACCGTGGCTGATGCCGCGCACCTTCCTGCTGCGGGAGGCCAAGTGGTTTCCCGAGGGCAGCCTGGCCGAGATTCCCGACATCGAGGCTGACAGGGAGGCTTTCGACATCCGCCGGTTCGACCTGGAGCCTGGCGATGCCATCTTCTTCGATTTCCTCAGCGTGCACGGCGCGCCCGGCTTCCCGTTCAGCGGCCGGAGGCGAGTTCTCTCGCTGCGTTACCTGTCCGCGGGCGCCAGGCACGCGCCGCGTGCCTGGCGCACCTCGCCACCGTTCGACGGCCTCGACGCCGAGATCGCTGCAGGAGCGGTCATGGACCACCCGCTATTCCCGGTCGTCTGGCCCAACCCGAGCTAGGGCTGCCGGCTGGATGGCAACCACGCCGGCGCCGCGGGTGCCTCTCCAATGTACAATCTCAGTATCAGACTCTGTCCAAGTCGAGGGGGCTGTAGTGTCCACGACTCAGATTGAGCTAGATCAGGAATTGCTTGAGCAGGCGGCCAGCATCCTCGGCACGACGACTAAGAAGGCAACAGTCAACGAGGCACTGCGTCGCGTGGTTCGATCGGAAGTTCGTCGCCGTCATCTGGAGGAACTCGCCGCCGGGGCGCTTCCTGATCTTGGTGACCCCCAGATCATGCAAGCGGCATGGCGGTAGCCAGTTATCTGGCGGACAAGAGCGTGTGGGCGCGTGTGCGGCAGCCAGCGATCTTGTCTGTCATGAACGAATATGTTGAGCGCGGCCTGATCGGGACCTGCCCGATTGTCGAGCTGGAAATCCTGTTCAGCGCACGCACTGGCCCCGAACACACGCATTTCCGACGGCAGCGTGAGGCGTTCGAGCACTTCCCGCTTACTGACGAGATCGCCCGCCGCACTATCGAGGTGCAAGGCCTGCTCGCGCAACGGGCGCAGCACCGATCAGTTTCTATTCCTGACCTGCTGGTGGCGGCAACTGCCGAGCGATTCTCGCTGGTTGTCCTGCACTACGACGGTGACTACGAGCGAATCGCCGAGATCACCGGCCAGCCCACCAAGTGGATTGTCCCGGCCGGGACTGCCGACCAGCAGGGCTAGAGGGCTTTGCTGGCCGCAACATCCCCGGCCGGCTCGGCTGCCAGGCGGCGGAGCGCGCCGCGCACAACCTGCGGATCGGTCGTCGTCCAGTACGGCGGCAGCGAGGCGCGCAGGAACCCGGCGTAGCGGGCCGTGCTCAGCCGCGGGTCGAGCACTGCCACCACGCCCCGGTCGGTCATCGTCCGCAGCAGTCTTCCTGAGCCCTGGGCGAGCAGCAGGGCAGCCTGCGTCGCGGCCACGGACATGAACCCGTTGCCGCCGCGGGCCGCCACCGCCCGTTGCCGCGCCGACGCCAGCGGGTCATCCGGGCGCGGGAACGGGATCCGGTCGATCACCACGAGCCGGAGCGACGGCCCCGGCACGTCGACGCCCTGCCACAGCGAGAGCGTGCCGAACAGGCACGTCGGCTCGTCCGCGGCGAACTCGCTGACCAGCTGCGCGGTCTGGTCGTCGCCCTGGCAGAGTAGCGGGAACGTCACCCGCCCGCGCAGCTCGCCGGCCGCCTGGCGCGCCGCCCGCATCGAGGAGAACAGCCCGAGGGTACGGCCGCCCGCTGCCTCGATGAGCTCGGCGATCTCGTCCAGGTAGGAGTCGGCGAGGCCGTCGCGCCCCGGCGGCGGAAGGTGCCTGGCAATGTACAAGATTCCGCTGCGCGGGTGGTCGAACGGGGACCCGACGTCAACTCCCGTCCAGGCCAGCGAGTGTTCCCATCCCGACTCGCCCGCGTCGTCGCGCGGGCCGGCCGGCGAATCCGCCGCCTCTCCAGGCGAGCCTGCGGGCCCGTCTCCGCCGGCACCTGGCGGGTCCGGCACGCCTGGCAGGCCTGCCAGGCCTGGCAGGCCTGGTAGGCCCCACTGTCTGGCCAGCGGCTCGAACGAGCCGCCGAGCGCAAGTGTCGCGGAGGTCAGCACCGCTGTCCTCCGGCCGAACAGCCGGCTCGCCAGCAACCCGCCGACCCGCAGCGGCGCGACCCGCAGCGTGGGCGGCCGCCCCGACTCCTCGGCCGACGGGCGGTCCAGCCACACCACGTCGGGCCGATCAGCGATGGCCGGGCCGAATGCCCCGAGAATCCGCTCGGCGGCATCTGCCGCGTCGCCGACGGCTGCGAGCGCTGCCCGCCTGGCGGCCAGCCGGTCTGGCTCCTCGTCGTTCTGTGCGCTCGTGCGGAACTCGGCCGCGCAGCCGGCGGCCGCATTACGCACCGACTCAAGCGCGCTGGCCAGCGCCTCGTCAAGCATGTCCATCCGGCCTTCAGGGACGTCCGCCAGCATCCGCTCCAGGCCCAGGCCAGCGTCGCGCAGCCTGGCCACGGCTTTCTCCTCGATCATGCGCCCGCACCGGCGGGCCGCCACCTCCACGGCTGCGGCCGACAGCTCGTCGGAGGCGACGGAGGTCACCCGGTCGACCAGGTCATGGGCCTCGTCGACGATCACGACGTCGTGCTCGGGGAAGATGTCGAAGTCCTCGAGCGCGTCGATCGCGAGCAGCGCGTGGTTGGTCACGACGATGTCGGCCCGGCCTGCATCGTCCCTGGCGAGCTCGGCGAAGCACCGCGTGCCGAACGGGCAGCGCTGGGCCCCCAGGCACTCCCGCGCGCTGACCGAGACCTGCCGCCAGGCCGGCTCCCCCACCCCAGGCACGAGCTCGTCGCGGTCGCCGGTCTTCGTCGTGGCCGCCCACTCGTGCAGCCGCTGCACCTGGCGGCCGATCGCCGAGACCGCGCCAGGATCGAACAGCGCTTCGTCCTGATCATCGGCGGGGCCCCCCCGTAGCCGCTGGAGGCAGAGGTAATTCCTGCGGCCCTTGAGTATGGCGAAGACCGGTTCCCGGCCCAGGGCAGGCGCGATCGCTGCGGCCAGGCGCGGAAGATCCCGGTCGATCAGCTGCCGCTGCAGAGCGATGGTGGCCGTCGATACGACGACGGTCGCGTCCTCGCTGATCGCGTGCACCGCGGCCGGGACCAGGTACGCCAGCGATTTGCCGGTGCCGGTTCCGGCCTGGACGGCCAGATGCTCGCCGGTCTCGATCGCAGTCTGGACCGCCCGCGCCATCGCGACCTGGCCGGGCCGTTCGGCCCCGCCGATCCCGGCCACGGCCATCGCGAGCAGGCGGGCGATATCGGCGGCATGCTCGGGAGGCACCGGCGACGCTGACGGCACCGGGGGCACCGGGGGCACCGGGGGCATGGCTCAGAACGCTATCGCGCGCAGCGCGCGATAGCGCCCTCAGCAGGAGATGTTGGCGCGCCGCATCCGGGTCCAGGCGACCGCGCCGAAGATGACGATGTAGGCGGCGAACGACGCGAGCCCGTGCAGCACTTGCGACCAGTCGATCGGCATCCGCAGTAGCGCGTCGAACGAGAACCAGTAGTGACTCGGCAGGTAGGGACGAATGACCGCCACCTGCGACACGGCGTCGAGTATGCCGCTGACGATCACGAGGACGAGGAGCGCGGCCATCACAGCGATCGCGTGCTGCGTGAATGTCGACAGCGCGAGGCCGATCGCGCCGAGCGCCGACAGCGCGACGGCCACATAGCAGACGATCAGCGCCAGCCGGCCGAGGCCCGCGGCCAGCGACACGGTATTGCCGGACAGCAGCGTCACCGGGCCGACCGGGAAAAAGATCGCGCCCATCAGCAGCCCGACTCCCGCGACGAGCAGGGTCGCGGTGAAGCAGAACACTACGATCATGGCGTACTTCGTCACCAACAGCCTGGTCCGCCCGGCCGGCACGGTCAGCAGCGTCCGCAGCGTGCCAAGCCCGGCCTCGCCGGCCACCGAGTCACCGGACACCACCGAGACCGCGAGCGGCAGCAGCACGGTCAGCAGCACGTAGATGGCGAACAGGGACAGGAACACGCCGTTGTCAGCGATCTGCCCGATGAAGACCCCCGCGCCCTCGCCGCCTGAGCCCGGAGCGGGTGTATTAACCCACAGCACGACGCCGAGGAAGACCGGCGCTCCGGCCAGCACCGCGAGCATCGCGAGGTTCCGCGGCCTGAGGAAGACATTTCGCAGTTCAGAACGGAACAGCCGGAACCAGTGCCGGACCGGAGCCGCCCGCCGCCGGGGGCTGGACGCGGTGACGCCCGTGGCGCTAGCCGTTGACATCGAAGCCTTCCCCGGTCAGCTCGACGAACAGGTCCTCCAGGCTGGGCCGCACGGTTTCCAGCCCGGCCACGGGGACGCCCGCGTGCACAAGCTCGGCGTTAATCGTCTCCGGGGCGTGCTCGCCGAGGGCGGCGCTAACCTGCCCGTCGGTGACGGTAACGTCGGCCAGCTCGAGCTTGCCGAGCACCTCAGCCGCGCCGGCGGCGTCCATGCTGCGGACCAGGATCCGCGGCTCGCCGCGGCTGCGCAGCTCGGCGAGCGGGCCCTGGAAGACCAGCTTGCCGGTGCTCATGACGCCGACGTGCGAGCAGATCTGCTCGACCTCGGCCAGCAGGTGGGATGAGATGAAGACGGTGGTGCCGTCGGAGGCGATCTGCTTGACCAGGGACCTGATCTCACGGGTCCCCTGCGGGTCCAGGCCGTTGGTCGGCTCGTCCAGGATCATCAGGTCCCGCGGCCTGAGCAGGCCGGCCGCGATGCCGAGCCGCTGCTTCATGCCGAGGGAGTAGGCGCGGTACCGCTTGTCGGCGGCGGCGAGCAGGCCGACCTGATCGAGCGCATGGTCGATCCGCGATCGTGCGGTGCTCAGGTCCGCGGTGGGATCGGCGGCGTCGCACCTGGCCAGATTCTGGCGGCCGGACAAGAACGGGTAGAACGCCGGGCCCTCGACCAGCGCGCCAACTCTCGGCAGCACGTAGTCAAGGCCGTCCCTGGCGTCGGTGCCAAGCACCCTGAACGTTCCTGCCGTGGGGTGCACCAGGCCGAGCAGCATCCGGATCGTGGTCGTCTTGCCCGAGCCGTTCGGCCCGAGGAAGCCGTAGACGCTGCCGGGCGGTACCGCCAGGTCGATGTGGTCGACAGCGAGCTGTCCGCTGCGGAAACGCATCGCGAGCCCGCTCGTCGCGATGGCCAGGCCAGCCTCGGACTTTCCGGCTACCAATGGCACTGGCTCGGCCGGAGCGGGCTCGGTCAGCGTCACTTGACCTTCGCCGCGTCGGCGTACAGCACGGCCGGGGTAACCGCTCCGGCCAGCAGCTCACCCTTGCTGGTGACAAGCAGGGAGAGCAGGCTGGTGCGCAGCAGCCGCCCGGATCCCCACGAGCCGTGCACTGGTGTCGCGGCCTTCAGCAGCACGCCAAGGAGCGCCTTGGCCTGCCCGGGGCCGCCAGAGAACGGTCCTGACCG
>Ga0209240_1000543_pt1 | contig 15816 bp, 17 predicted proteins | sample GraSoi_2013_80cm_FD_185828 | JGI IMG/M metagenome (GOLD analysis project Ga0209240, IMG submission 185828) | Grasslands soil microbial communities from the Angelo Coastal Reserve, California, USA - Sample 9_17_2013_80cm (SPAdes) (version 2) | ecosystem: Environmental > Terrestrial > Soil >...
GGTTGGCGGTTGGCGGTTGGCGGTTGGCGGTTGGCGGTTAGCAGTTGGCGGTTGGCGGTTGGCGGTTGGCAGTTGGCCGTCTGCGCCGGCGGTTGGCCGTTCCTTATTTTAGGGTTAGTCGTTGGCGGCTTTGCGTTTGCGGTTCGTGGCGAGTTGATGCTTTTGGCGTGGCCGCGTCAATCGACCCGCAAACGGCAAACCGCTAACTGCTAACCGAATCAGTCGAATTGACAGTCTAGGCTAAGAGCTTGATGCAGCATTCGAAGGTACTGCCGCTTGGAGACTTCGATCGCTCCGAAATTACGAAGATGCGGCGTGATGTATTGCGTGTCCAGCAGCGTATAGCCGCGACTCTGTAATCGGTCGACCAATGCCATCAGCGCGATTTTGGAAGCGTCGGTTTCTCGATGAAACATTGATTCACCGAAGAATGCGCCTTGGATGCAAACGCCGTAAAGGCCACCGGCTAGCTGTTGATCTTTCCAGGCTTCAACCGAATGAGCAAAGCCCAAGCCGTATAAGTTCAAATAACTTTGGATAATCTGTTCGCTGATCCAGGTCTCGGTACGCTCCGCACACGCACGCACGACCTCTTCGAAAGCGGTATCGATTTTCACTTCAAATATTCCTTTTTTAACAACGCGACGTAACCCGTGCGGAACATGGAAAGTATCAAGGGGGATGATTCCTCTTGGATCGGGCGAGAACCAGGCAATCTCTCCGCTTTCAAGCGCCATCGGAAAAATCCCATTGCGGTAGGCCTCAACCAGAAGTGACGCCGGGATAATTGTGGGAGTGGTTCTCTTACGCACGGAATCTTAGATTAACGGGTGGCGGGAGTAGGCGAAAGGGCGAAAGGGCGATGGGCGACACGCACCGGGCATGTACGTGCCAAGAGTTAGGCGCGTCGTTAGCGAAGAGGGATCCAACGGTGCGCGTGCAGCGTCGCCGTTTCGCCCATTCGCCGGTGCGCCGTTTCGCCCTTTCGTGCCCTTTGCGGTTCGGCGATTTCGTGGCATAATCCACCCTTCTTCCGATGAGCGCTGTCGATGCCATCACTCACTCTAAAATCGTTATCCTGGATTTCGGGTCACAATACACGCAAGTGATCGCACGACGGATCCGGGAAAGTCGCGTCTACTCGGAGATTGTGCCGTTCAATATAACGGCTGCGGAGATTCAAAAACTGCAGCCAAAAGGAATCATTCTTTCGGGCGGTCCGGCCAGCGTGTTTGCATCGGGGGCACCTCTGCCAGATCCGGCTGTATTTTCGCTTGGGATACCAGTGCTTGGGATCTGTTACGGAGTGCATCTGATGGCCCTGCAACTCAACGGTTCGGTCGAATTTTCGGATCGACGCGAGTACGGCCCTGGCATCTTGAAGGTCACCAGTCCGTCACCTTTGTTTGATGGATTACCATCGGAATTTCCGGTTTGGAACAGCCATGGAGACAAAGTCGTTTCGCTGCCGCCGGGATTCCGCACGGTTGGGGTCAGCGAAAACAGCCCATTTGCTGCGGTCGAAGACCGGGAGAAAAACCTATTTGGAGTGCAGTTTCACCCCGAAGTCGCTCACACGCCTTTGGGAAAAGAGGTTCTGGAGAACTTCCTGTATAAAATTTGCAAGTGCCGACCGGATTGGACCATGGGGTCGTTCATCCAGCGAACTTGCCGGGAAATCCGCGAACGAGTTGGCCCGGACAAAGTCGTGCTGGGCTTATCCGGAGGGGTCGATTCGTCTGTGGCCGCCGCACTAGTCCACCGGGCGATCGGTGAGCAATTGACCTGCATCTTTGTCAACAACGGGCTGCTGCGCTCGCGCGAGGCTGAATCGGTTCAGAGAGTTTTTGGGGAGACGTTTCGGATCAAGCTCCAATATGTCGACGCCAGCAACCGATTCCTTGAACGCCTGGCGGGAGTGACCGATCCGGAAAAGAAGCGCAAGATCATTGGAGAGGAATTCATCCGAGTTTTCGAGGCGACGGCTCTCGAATTGAAAGCGTTAGATTCGAAAGAGCATCGGTATCGTTACCTCGCCCAAGGGACACTTTATCCCGATGTCATTGAGAGCGTAGCGATCGGGGGAAATCCCGCCGCAATGATCAAAAGTCACCACAACGTGGGTGGGCTCCCTGAGAAAATGGACTTCGACTTGATCGAACCATTGCGACAACTTTTCAAAGATGAGGTCCGTCAGGTCGGTCTCGAACTGGAACTGCCGAAAGAGGTCGTATTTCGCCAGCCTTTTCCCGGTCCAGGACTAGCGGTTCGAGTGCTCGGCGAAATCACCCCGGAGCGGCTGCAAATTCTGCGGCAGGCTGACGAGATTGTGGTGAGCGAGATGAAAGCCGCCGACTGGTATTACAAAGTTTGGCAGTCGTTCGCGGTTCTTTTGCCAGTGCGGTCAGTGGGAGTCATGGGCGACCAGCGAACCTATGAGAACACCGTCGCGCTGCGAATTGTGGAGAGCCAAGACGGGATGACCGCTGACTGGGTGCGGATTCCGTTCGAGATTCTGGCAAAGATTTCGAGCCGGATTATCAATGAGGTGAAAGGGGTAAATCGGGTTTGTTATGACATCTCCAGCAAGCCTCCAAGCACCATTGAGTGGGAGTGAATGGGTTACGAGTTTGCGGTTAGCCGTTGACGGTTTGCGGTTGACCGTTGGCTACCCACTGGGCTCGCGAGCGAGAACGTTAACCGCAAAACCGCAAACTGCAAACCGCTAACTGCTAACCCTTAACCGCCATGCGCCTTGCGATCTATCCAGGAAGTTTTGATCCAATAACTTACGGCCATCTCGATGTGATTCATCGGGCCTGCCGGCTGTTTGACGAACTGATTGTCGCGGTCGCCTTGAACGATCAGAAACATACCTCTTGCCTGTTCACCCTCGACGAACGGATTGCCATCTTGCAGGAGGCGTGTGAGGGCGTTGCTAAAGTCCGTATTGCAAAGCTGAACGGTCTGTTGGTGAACTTTGCGCGTTCTTGTGGGGCGAAGGCGATCGTGCGGGGCTTGAGAGCAGTCTCCGACTTCGAGTTTGAGTTCCAGATGGCCTTGATGAATCGGAAAATGGAGGCGGACATCGAAACAATCTTCCTAATGCCCAAGGAGGAATACACCTATCTTAGCTCCAGGATCGTGAAAGAAATTGCCCGGCTAGGCGGCAACGTCGAAGCCTTCGTACCGCCGTGCGCAGTAAAGGCTTTGGCCAAGAAATTATCGGGAAAGGAGTGAGCGGCGCGACACGTCAGCATGCAGACGCGATCAGACGACAGACCAGCGGCTCAGCACGGCCATCGGCCTAATGTCGCTCTCCTCCGTCGAAGGCGCCTTTATCCCTGGTATAAATGCTGGGTCTTTCGGGAGCCTCGCCCCACCAGTCGACCCAAAAAAAAAGCAGTAGAATGGTCCGGCGTAGCCGGAGTATTCTACTGCCATAGCCGGCATGGCTTACGGAGGCAGGCGTCTTCGCAAGACATGCGGGCTTCGGGAGGAATTCGCCATGAAAATTCAAGTCAACAAGATCCCGGCGAAAGGCGCAGCGTTCGAAGGCAAGGAGCAGGACGATATACTCGAGCTGAATGAACCGGCCATTCGGCCGGTCGACACCCTGTCGTACTCACTCTTCGCCCAATTCGATAAGGATACGCTCGTAGTCAGCGGCACGCTGTCGATCCTTTTAGAGCTCGATTGCGTGAACTGTTTGCAGCCATTTCTGTACCCGCTCGTAGTCCGTGATTTCGCCGTGCAAATCCCAGCTGGACCTAACGACACTGTCGACTTGACGGAATACCTCCGAGAAGATATTGTCCTCGCTCTTCCGGCGCACCCGCGATGCGACTGGGACGGGTCTAGAGTTTGCCCCGGTCCAAAGGTACCGCGTCAGGTGGTGGAAGAAAAAGAGCCAAGCCAGCCAGATGCGTGGGCAGCCTTAGACGAATTGAACTTAAAAAAGAAGAACTAACCAATGGGTGTACCAAAACGAAAGACGTCCAAGATGAGACTTCGGACGCGAAAAGCCGCCAACCGCTGGCACGCCCCACAGCTGACCAAGTGCCCACAATGTGGTAGCCGCGTCCGTGGCCACACAGCATGCCCGGCCTGCGGGTATTATCGTGGCCGCCAGGTATTGTCCGTCGAGGTGGCGTAGGGGTTCACGGTCAGCAGTTTGCAGTTTGCAGTTTACTGTTCGCGGTTTGCCGTTGGTAGGGCGAGGAGCCGCTACCACCGATGAACGGGGGCCGCAGTCGCGCAAAGAGTTCGTGGTCCGGCGTTTGCGCTCCGGGGAGACTCGAGAGACGCCGTGAGGTCAAGCGGCCTGGTCGAATGGGACCTATGGGACTTATGTTTCCTATCCAAACCAGGCATTGACCGGCGCCATAAATTTCGGCCTGTAAGTGACGCACGCTCCACGACACCAACGGTCAACCGCAAACAGCAAACCGCAAACCGTCAACTCATTGCCGTGAATTCCTGTTGAACGGGCCTTTTTATTGCGCTAAGCACGGGGTCTAGGCTTTTCAGTTTCAGGTCAGCCTGAGCCTTCACGTATGAGGATCGCATTAGATGCCATGGGGGGTGACTTCGGCCCCAAGAACAACGTCGAGGGGGCTGTTCTAGCGTTAAAAGAATATCGGCATATTGAAAAACTCTTCCTGGTCGGTGACGCCATGACGATCGGTACCGAGCTAAAACGGGTTGGGTACCAGGACCAACGCCTCGAGATCTTTCACGCTTCCGAAGTGGTGGACATGCACGAGTCCGCCGCCAAAGCAATTCGCCAGAAAAAGGACTCTTCCATTTCCCGAGCGGTCGATCTGGTCAAAAACGGTTCCGCTCAAGCCATGGTGTCGGCCGGTCATACCGGCGCAGTCGTTGCCGCCTCGGTCTTAAAGCTGCGGACCCTGAAGGGAATTGAACGTCCAGCGGTTGCATGCTTGTTGCCAACTGAACACGGCGTCTTTGTTTTGATCGATGCCGGTGCGAACCCGGATTCCACTCCGGAGAACTTGTTGCAGTTCGGGATCATGGGCTCCGCTTTTTCGGAGCAAGTTCTGGGAAACAAATCCCCGAAGGTCGCCCTGCTTTCTATCGGCGAAGAAGATGTCAAAGGGAACGACATCACCAAAGAAGCTTTCAAGCTGCTGAAATCGTCTAGCCTCAATTTCCAAGGCAATATCGAGGGTCGCGACCTTTACGAGAACCCGGCCGATGTCGTGGTTTGCGATGGCTTTACCGGCAACGTCGTTCTGAAGACCTCCGAGTCGATCGCGTACGCCATTTTCGGATGGTTGCGGCGAGAACTGAACCGCGGATTAGTGAGAAAGCTTGGGGCTCAATTGGCTCGCGGGGCCTTTCGCGACATTTATAAGAAAACCAACGCTGAGGAGTATGGCGGTATGCCGCTTCTGGGAGTCAACGGCCTGTGCATCATCGCCCATGGCTCAAGCTCGCCTGTGGCAATAAAAAATGCGGTCCGGGTCGCGGCCGAATCTGTAAAGCAAGATCTTAATCCCCACATCCTACGGAAGCTCGAAATATATAATGAGAATCTCGCCGCGACCACATCGGTCCAGTAAACCGTGCCGGACCGTCTCGATTATCGGAACCGGTAGTTACGCTCCTGAACGGATCCTGACCAATCACGATCTGGAAAAGATGGTTGATACGTCAGATCAGTGGATTCGCACCCGGACAGGTATTCGAGAACGACGAATTGCAAAAGATAGCGAGACCACCAGTGACATGGGCACTCGAGCTGCGCTGGCAGCCATGGAACAGGCCAAAGTCACTCCGGAAGAGATTGATTTGATTATCGTCGCCACGGCTACGCCGGACCATCAGTTTCCCGCCACCGCCTGTTTTGTACAAAAGAAGATCGGCGCTATCAACGCCGCCTGTTTTGATGTCTCCGCGGCTTGTTCCGGATTTCTTTATGCGCTCGAGATTGCCCAGCAGTTTATCTCTACCCACGTCTATAACACCGTTCTAATTATCGGTGCCGACAAACTGAGCGCGATAACCGATTGGACAGATCGCAATACCTGCGTGCTTTTCGGAGACGGTGCCGGAGCTGCGATTTTGCGTAATCGACCTCATTCTCATGGCGTGATCTCCACCTATATGGGAAGCGACGGAGCGTTCACCGATATTCTATATATGCCGGCAGGCGGCACTCGCTGCCCTCTTACGCCGGAGAATATCGGTCAGCGGCTGAACACGCTAAAGATGTCCGGCAAGGAAGTCTACAAACAAGCGATCATTTCCATGTTCAATGCTGGGACGCGCGTTCTAGATGAAGCGGGATTGCAGTACGAAGACATTGATTGTGTGATCCCTCATCAAGCTAATCTGCGAATTATCGAGGCGATCGCGGAACGGATGGGGCTGCCGATGGATAAATTCTATGTCAATTTGGATCGGTTTGGGAACACGTCTGCAGCTGCTGTCGCTATGGCGCTCGACGAAGCTCATCGTACCGGCCGGATCCAAATTGGTGACTACATTCTCCTGATCGTTTTCGGCGGCGGCCTGACTTGGGCCAGTTCGGTCATTCAGTGGTGAGGGGGTTAGCGGTTGCTCAGTTTGCGGTTGGCAGTTGGCAGTTAACGGTTTGCGGTTGGCAGTTGGCGCTTCGTGGCAATGTGGCGAGGATCTTGAGCCCGAGACCGCGCTGATCGGCGTCGCTTGGGTTTTCGGTCATACTTACGACCGCGCTTAGTCGATCCGCCAAGATAGCGCATCAGTCCACCAAGGAGACGAGTTGCTGATTCTGCTGCTCCATCTAGCGTATCGTACTGGGGTTCTGGAAGTAGTCCGAGGTCGACCGAGTAGATCAGTTGCGCTCTAAGTTCGCCAATCGAACCTTTTGAGATCGCCAGGAACTGAATGAACTCCGAATTTCCTTCTCGCTCAAATCCCTCTGCAAAATTGGAAAGGATGGAGATCGACGCTCTTTCCATTTGGTCGACTAACCTCCGGTTCGGCGCAAATTTGCGTGTCCGTACCAGCAACCCTATCTCTCGAGCAAATGCTCGGCACGCTTTGAACGCTTCAAAGTCTCTAAAATCGGTTACAGTAGCCATATTCGGCTAATCATATCTGAGCCCAATGAATAAGCTGTTAACAGTTTTGTATTGCTTTTCTGGCGTGGTTCAGCTTTGAGCCAACCGCCAACCGCCAACCGTGAACCTCATCGACACACATTGCCACCTCGATTTCCCTGAATTTGCGGATGATCTCGACGCAGTGATCAAACGGGCGGTCGCCGCAGAAGTCGTTCGTATGGTCACGATAGGAACTAATCTCGATTCAAGTCGTGCGGCCATCGAGTTAGCCAATCGTTATCCCAGCGTCTACGCGACGGTAGGTTTGCATCCAACCTCGATCGAGGAGAATACGCCCGAGTTCATCGAGGAGCTAAAAGAGTTGGCTCGGCATCCCAAAGTGGTCGCGATTGGGGAATGCGGACTCGATTTTTATCGGCTTCCTGACGACGATAAATCGGATATCGTAGAATCCGCTTTTGGATCGATCACGCTGAGCGGAATTGAAACTGAGCTGAGAAACGAGTCACTCAAAGCTGTTCAAGCCGCCGCGTTCGAACAACAGCTTGAACTCGCGGCCCAACTAGGAAAGCCGGTAGTAATCCACCAGCGCGATTCCTGGAACGAGACGTTGGAAATCGTAAAACAATATTCGGTGAAGGCAGTCTTCCATTGTTTCACCGGAGGCTTAGCAGAATTGCAGGAGGTGCTGGCGCTGGGGCACCACGTTTCGTTCACCGGAATCACAACCTTTAAGAACGCCGGCGATGTCCGAGCGGCAGCCAAAGCTGCCGTTATGGACAAATTGATGGTGGAAACAGACGCACCATACTTGGCGCCTGCTCCTCACCGAGGAAAGCGCTGCGAACCCGCTTTCGTGCGACTCACCGCGGAAGCGATCGCAAAAGAGCGCGGTATGAACATCGATGATTTCGCGCGGGTGACGACTGAGAATGCCGAACGATTTTTTGGGTTTAGGTAGACGACCTCACGGTTGTAACCTTGTACACGCGAAAAACAAATGATCGCCACCCCACCTACCTGTTGTTAAGCAGGTGGGGGAAAATAAGTTAGAAGCGAACGAAGAATCTCCGTTATCGACGGCGGAAATCGCGATCTTTCCCTCTGCGATTGTCGCGACCGCCACCACCCCCTCCTCCTCCTCCACGAGCTTCGCTCGGGAAGAATCGGTCTTGACGCGGTTCTGGTGGCCGGGCCTCGTTTACGGTAAGAGCACGATTATCTAAAGAATAACCGTTGAACTTGTTGATGGCTTCACTGGCTGCTTCGCCTGATTCCATGGTCACGAATCCAAACCCACGTGATTTTCCCGTGAATTTGTCCTGAATGATTTTGACGTCGACGACGTTTCCAACCTGTCCGAATAGGTCTTGTAGATCTAGCTCGGTCGTAGCGAAGGATAAATTTCCTACGTAGAGTTTTGCTGACATAATAACAGTTTTTCGGGGACGCCTCCTCGAGCAAGCCGGTCCAACCGGATCCGATCGCCAACCAGTCTAAGCTGCTGACAATTACCTCGAACGAAAAGAAGTCCCTATCGGCTACGGCAAGAAGGGCACGGTTTCAAGTGGAAAAGGGTTGGAAAAGGAGTCCAAGGAGTACAAGGAGTTCGAGGAGTTCAAGGAGCGCGCGCTATTTGAATGCCTGTAAACTTTGCTGAAAAGACGCACTAAGGTCGGCTTCGCCAGCGAGGCGCGCTCCACAAACTTACCGCACGTCCTCCTTGTACTCCTCGAACTCCTTGGACTCCTTTTCTAGACCTCGCTCCAGTGAAATTGAACCGGTATCTCTACATCCGGATGCAAACTCTCGTGGACCGGACAGGTAAGCGCGGCCTTTTCTAAGGCACTCTTTTTGGGATGGGTAGCCGGAAGTGGAACCGAAATATCAACGGTTAATCGCCGGATTCGTCGCACCGGCTCTTGCAGCATTTCTTTAGCCACACTCACTTTCGTTCCCGTCAAATCGATTCCGTGGCGTTCGGCAAACATCCCCATGATCGTGACCATGCAAGTGCCTAAAGCCGTAGCCACAAGATCGGTCGGCGAAAATGCAGATCCTTTGCCGCCGTTATCGACAGGAGCATCCGTCAAAATCCTGCTACCGGACGGAGTATGAATTGCCTCGGTCTGCAGCTGGCCTTTGTATTCGATTTCGATTTTGACCATGGCTGCTTTATACGCCGCGGGAGAACGGCGTCAACGCCGGGAGCGAGCGTGAACGCCGTGAACGGCGGTGATGCGGGAAAAGCAAATAGCAGACAGCAAGTAGCAAAAGGGGGCACGCCCTATTTTGGAGCGCTGCCTCGTTTGTGAGGCCGTGGTGAGCAGCGTGAGATCGTGAGGTAGACCGTTTGTTGGCCTGTTCTCAGTGCCACGACAAGAAAATAGGCGTCTTGTGCGGCTCGCGCACTGATCAGTCAAACGTCACGACACGGCATAAAAGCGCAGGCTGGAACAAGGAGGTGCCTCACGTTTCCTCCTTGCTCACCAACGACCTCGCAAGCGAGGCAGCGCTCCACGACGACACATCCCTCATTTGCTATCTGCTATCTGCTATTTGCTATTCGGCAGCGACCAACCCTCTGCAGATCTGGCGAATCATGCCCGGACCTCCATAGATAAATCCCGTATAGAGCTGGATAAGGTCGGCTCCTGCATCGAAACGAGCTAGGGCGTCCCCGGCGTTCATGATGCCGCCGACGGAAACCACAGGCAACCTTGATCTAGTCTTAATGTATTTCAGAATTTCGCAGGAACGCTCTCGCAACGGTTGACCGCTTAATCCCCCTTGTGTGCGCCTGGGGAGAGGAATATTGGAGTGATCGATTGTGGTGTTAGTCGCGATAATTCCGGCCATAGCAGTGGATTCGGCTGTGGCGAGGACGTCGTCGACTTCTTTCCAGGTGAGGTCGGGCGCAATCTTAAGCAATAGCGGCTTTTGTCCAAGCTCCTGACGAACGGCTACGCAAAGCGGACCCAGAGCCGCTGGGTCCTGCAACGACCGTAATCCTGGAGTGTTGGGTGAACTAACATTTAGGACAAAATAATCACCATAGTCCCGCAATAAACGCGATGACTCGAGATAGTCCTCGACCGCGTTTTCGAGAGGAGTGATTCTCGACTTTCCGATATTGATGCCCACGGGAATGGCGGGCCATCGGGTGGTCTGGCGCAATATTTGCAAATGCTGCGCCACTGCGGCCGCGCCCCGATTGTTGAATCCTAGTCGATTAATAATCGCCCCAGCTTCAGGCACTCTGAACATGCGAGGTTTGGGATTGCCAGGCTGCGCCACAGCGGTCACAGTGCCAATTTCAACTGAACCAAACCCCAACGCCGCTAGTGCCGGTATCGCGAGCCCGTTCTTATCAAAGCCGGCCGCCAGGCCGACTGGATTGGGAAAGGCCAAACCAAAGACTTCCCGTCGAAGCGGCGACTGCAAATAGTTCCGCTTGGGCAACGGAAGCGAGGACGCCAGCCTGAGACTGAGTAACGCGAATTCGTGAACCTGTTCCGGATCGATTCTAAACAGGATTGGCCGAAGAAGGCGTTCATAGAGAGAAAACACGTCAGGTAGAATACAGAGTTCTATAAGTTGCGGGAGTGGAGAATGAGGAAAAACAGGGTACTGCCGGCTGAGATCGGCTAGTCGTTTGACATCATGACATCACACCGGCGATGCTTTGATGCAATGCGGACGACACTGACCTTGGAAGACGACGTGGCTATTCTGCTGGAAAAAGTTCGGAAATCGCGAGGACTTAGTTTGAAACGAGCCGTAAACATGGCACTCAGAACTGGGCTGCGCGAACTGACTACCCTGGATCGCCCTCATCGACGATTTCGCACGCGTCACGCCAACTTAGGTCGATGTTTGATTGGCAACCTAGACGATATCGTCGGTGCACTAGCGATCGGCGAAGGAGAAGCGTTCAAGTGATTCTCGTCGACGCCAACCTTTTAATATACGCGTATGTCGCCTCCTTACCACAACACCGAGCGGCAGCAGCGTGGCTCGATGCTCAACTCAACAGCAGTATCATTGTTGCTTTGCCCTGGCCTAGCTTGTTGAGTTTTGCTCGGTTGGTTACAAATCCTCGGGTCTTCGAGCGACCGGCTTTGGTCAAAGCCGCTTGGAGTCAAGTCGAAGAATGGCTTAGCAATGTTTCAGTCAGAGTCCCCGCACCAGGAGATCGACACCGGGAAATCCTTGCCGAGCTGATCAGAGAGTCGGTTGACCGTGCCGACCTGATCCCGGACGCCCATCTGGCCGCGATCGCAATCGAGAACGGCTTCACACTTTGTTCGTCCGACCGAGATTTCGCACGCTTCCCGGGTCTCAAATCGCAGAATCCTCTGACCGTTCTGTAACCGCGGATGAACGCAGATAGGCGCAGATGAAGAAGGTTGACCATGAATAGGCAGACGAAGCCGCATAGCATTCGCGGTCTATTTGCCAATACAGAACTCGCTGAAAATTCGGCCGAGAAGATCTTCGGTATCATGTCGGCCGACGACATCGCCAATGGCATCGAGTGCCCCCCTGAGCTCGATCGAAATTAGCTCCGGTAATTCGTTCTTGGCCAGGCCTGCTTTCGCTGCTTCCAGATCTGAAATCGCTTTTTGTAAGCAGGCTTGATGGCGGGCACTGATTGCGATTCGGAAATTTTCGCCGCTTAGACCGCTGGCCATAACAAAGTCCCAGATCGCTTGGTTCAACGCCTCCTGCCCTTCCCTGGTTCGGCAAGAGAAACGGACCCCTGGGCTCGTTGCCCAATCGCTATGCAACCCGAGATCGACCTTGTTCAACACCAGGATCCGATCCTCTCGCCCTGCGCTCGCCATTAAGTGTTCCCGCTCGTTGTCACTCCGAACCGACCGTTGTCGTTCGTTCTCCGACTTCGCTCTGTCGTTCAAAACTCCAGCGGCTTCGTCGGACGAGTCGCTTGATCTCGCTCGTTCACGCTCGTTTCCACGCGGCGCGCTCGCGTCGACAACCTGCAGTACGAGGTCTGCCTGCCCCAACTGAAGCTCGGTTCGGCGAATACCTTCTCGCTCGATCGCGTCTTCGGAAGAGCGTTTGCCGGCGGTATCAATCAATCTAACCGGGATACCGCGGACATTGATGGTTTCTTCGATGGTATCACGGGTAGTGCCAGGGGTCTCGCTCACGATTGCGCGGTCGTAGCCGAGAAGCAGATTGAGTAGGCTGGATTTGCCGACATTCGGTTCGCCATAAATCACTGTGCGCAAACCGTGGCGCAGAATTCTGCCTTGGCCGGCAGTAGCAACGAGTTTAGTCAAACTGCCAGTGATTTCTTCGAGGCGATTGCTCAACATCGTTCCGGTGTCAGGCGAGATCGCTTCATCGGGGAAATCGATATAGGCTTCAATATGAGCGAGCGTAGTGAGCAATCGATCCTGGATCTGAGCGAGCTCATGCCCCAGGTAACCGGCCAGCTGTTCATTAGCGGCGCGCAGTGCCAGCTCGGTCTGCGCGCGGATCAAATCCATGACCGCCTCGGCTTGAGTGAGGTCCATTTTGCCGTTCAAAAACGCCCGCTGCGTAAATTCACCGGGTTCAGCCGATCGCGCGCCAGCGTCTAACAGCAGTGACAAGATCTTCCGGGTAACTAGGATTCCGCCATGGCAGCTAATCTCAACTAGATCTTCACCGGTATAACTATGAGGACCTCGAAAGATGGTGAGCAGAACCTGGTCGATCACACCGGTGACGTCATAGATTTCACCAAAGTGACTCTGCCGATGCTGCATTCTCTCCGGAACTGCAGACCCACGAAATACCCGCGACACAACGTTGATCGCGCCCGGACCTGACACACGCAGGACCGCAATAGCGCCTTCGCCGACCGCAGTCGAGATAGCAGCAATGGTGTCGTCTAGCAGCATAACTCAATTCACAGCAAGATCACAGCGCGGCCGAGCCGCAACCAAAGCAAAATCTCACGCAAAGACGCAAAGGCGCCAAGAAAGAGAATTGAAAAGAAGATCACGAAGGCTTCGACGACTCGACTGAGCTCGCCGAATGTCCTGAGCTCAGCCGAACAGTCACGAAGAGAGATTTTGAACAGGAGGTAACCAGCGGCAACAGAGATTTAGCCTTGGCTGACTTTGCAGGGTGGAGTCGTTCTTGGATTTTGGCAACGCACAGCGAGGGGTCTACGTCTGCTTGCTTTTTTGCGTTTCTTTACTTTTTTTTCAGCTATCCCGAATCTTGTCTTAACCTTTGCGCCTTTGCGTCTTTGCGTGAGTTTATTCTCCGTTCTTTACTATTTGGGACCGACGAGAGGCGAGCCGGACCGGGCGGCGAGAGTTTAGGGTCACTGACTCGTCGGCCTGAACTCAATCTCCTGAATGTTCTCAAGCGCGATGAAGCGCGGTACCCCATTCTTTGTGTAGACGATCATAAAGGACGGGATGGCCGGATCAACTTCCTCAGGAATAGGAGGAAGGTCAACGAAGTCCGGATGATTGACGGAAAAACGACTGCCAGAGCCGGTAACGATAACAAAAGGCGAAAACGCATCCGGCCTGATGATATCCGCAATCTCTTCTCTGGTCACAGAGCAAAGATATCCAGAAGCCTAAATAGTAAGCAGCTTATTTTATTGTTATTTAATTCAGGCGCGCCCCTAGATCGCTGCACCCCCCATATCCTCTAGCAAAGCTCTTGACGGCTAAGGGACAAAACCGTCCACAAGAAGATCACAAAGCTCACAAAGAAAAGAGACTAAGCAGGGGTTAAGAGCGGTGCATCCTTTCCTAGTAGGGGTTTCCCATCGCGAGCTTGTTGTAAAATCAATCTGCGCCCGTCATTTTTGTGCCAGTCGGTCTCTTTTTTTTGCGCTTTTTGTGCCCGCCCGCATCGCTACGCGAAGCGTTGCGGGCGTGGCCTTTTCGCGGCTATTCCTACTCCGCCATCACCGCATCCAAATCATCAAAAAATCTGCGGTTCTGCTCCATGGTGCCGACGCTAACCCGGACCCATTCGGGTAGTTTATATTCGCCCGTAGCGCGCACGATCGTGCCGCGGCGGAGGAGTTTTTCGAAGATCTGTTGCCCGTTGCCCACCTTGACCAACACAAAATTGGCGGAACTCGGCACGTACTCGAGCCCTCGCTTTTCGAATCCGGCCTGGAGGAAAGCCACACCTTCCAGAGTTAAAGCGCGGGTCTTTTCCTGGTGCTCTGCGTCTTGCAGTCCAGCGATGGCGCCAACTTGAGCGATGGCATTCGCGTTAAAAGGTTGGCGAGTCTTGGCTAACACCTTGATCAGCTCGGGGTTCGCCAAACCGTAACCGATGCGCAAGCTGGCTAGCCCCTGGATCTTGGAGAACGTACGCAGTAAAATCACGTTCCCGGTTTCGTGAACGTAACGCAAGGTATCGGGCGGATTCGGCAGGAACTCGTAATAGGCTTCGTCCAACACGATACCGACATTCGAAGGAACATTTTTTACCAGGCGATCGAGCTCTGCGGCTCCGACCATTGTACCGGTCGGATTGTTTGGGTTGGCGATATAGATCAATTTGGTGCGAGGTGTGATCGCCTCGATCATCGCATCAACATCGGCGGTTAACCCGGGATCGGGCACCTCGATCGCTGACGCTCCAAACAGATGAGCCATCAGCTTGTAGATCACGAATGCGTGATCTGCCACCACGATATTGTCTCCCGGGGTCAGAAAAGCATGTCCCATGAATTCGATGATCTCGTTGGAGCCGTTCCCAAGCGCGACGTTTGAGAGATCGAGCCCGAACTTTTCTGCGATCGCTTTGCGCAAATGATAACCACCGCCATCCGGATAAAAATGCGCCTTGGTTAACGCCTCGGTCATTGCCGCCACCGCTTTAGGTGACGGACCGATCGGGTTCTCGTTCGAGGCCAGCTTAACGATTTTCTCCGGCGGCAAACCTAGTTCCCGAGCAACATCGTCGATCGGTTTTCCTGGGATATAAGAGACGATATCCTTGAGCCAAGGGTTCGCGCGAGCAATCAAATCGGAGGCAACCATGTGAAGAGCCAAACTAAACCGGGAATCTGACAAGAGGCAACCGCGGAACGAGTGTCAAAAGAATAGCCGCGAAAAGGCGCAAAGAACGCAAAAAAAAGAATAATCCAACCGCGAGTGGATCCGACTTCGCCAAACGACGGTAGGGATGAGCTCCTGCTCGTCCGGGGTTGCGGAGTTCGATGTCATTACCCATATCTGCAGAACCGCGGACGAGCGGGTGCTCGTCCCTACCGGGGCTGGTTCATCTGTGGTTGAGAATTCCGGTTTCATTCGTGTCATTGGCAGCCTGTCCGGCGAAACATGAGCCCTGTGGAACGACTCGCTCTAACTAAGTAACAATAATAGAATATGTATTGATCTCATTGAAACCTGTGACACAATTCTCTTGCTACCCTGAAATTGAGCGAACCGTATGCTGACCGATGAAATCCGGCGTCTTGCCGATCGACCACGATTCCAACCTTTTAAGCTAAGAACTTCTTCCGGGAGCGAATACACGGTGTTTTCAAGAGACCATATCAGTTTCGGCCCATTTGGCGTTGCTATTGGTGTATGGAACGAACGAGGCACAACATGCACCTGGCTTGTCCCTGCCAATATAACGGAAGCGGTGGACGAAAATCCGCTTGGGTGATCGGTAGAACAGAGAATTCTCACGCAAAGCAGACTTCCTCCTCCGTACCTACGCCGACACTATGGCGGACAGG
>Ga0209240_1000544_pt1 | contig 15814 bp, 13 predicted proteins | sample GraSoi_2013_80cm_FD_185828 | JGI IMG/M metagenome (GOLD analysis project Ga0209240, IMG submission 185828) | Grasslands soil microbial communities from the Angelo Coastal Reserve, California, USA - Sample 9_17_2013_80cm (SPAdes) (version 2) | ecosystem: Environmental > Terrestrial > Soil >...
TTGGACAACGCGATTAAGTATTCGCCGAGGAATACGCGCATCCTGGTCCGCGTTGGCTTCGGTGCGGCTGGTCAAGCGTCGCTGGACATCACCGATGAAGGACCCGGAATCCCTTCCGAACATCAGCCGTACGTCTTTGATCGATTTTATCGAGTTGATCAAGCACGGACCCGGGAGTGGGGCGGAACAGGCCTGGGGCTTGCGATCACAAGATGGGCCGTTGAAGCGCACGGCGGCGAAATCGACCTAACCAGCAAGCTCGGAACGGGCACCACGTTTCACGTTTCCTTGCCGCTCGCGCGGGATTCGGTTCGCGACACGGCGGTCCCCCAGTGAGAAAGATTTGGGGAATCCTCGCTGGGCTTATTGCCGTGTTAGGAGTGAGTTGGTTGTTGTTGCACCGGAAGAACGAAAGCCAGAGTGTTTCTGTCGCGCCACCCGAAAACCCCGCTCCGCTTCAGCAGGCGGGCTCGACGTTCACCTACAACTTTGATAGCGACAGCGTTGGATTTCTACCCAAGAAATTTCACACGGCGCGAACGGGTCAGGGTCCGTCAAGTCAATGGCTCGTCTTGGCGGATTCCACCGCTCCATCCAAGCCGAACGTTGTGGCGCAGACCTCGGTGGATACGACCGATTACCGATTTCCGCTGCTCGTCGCGGATGAAGGCAGCTTTCGTGATCTCGAGGTGACGGTGAGATTCAAAGCCGTTTCCGGCGACATGGACCAGGCGGGAGGATTGGTTTTTCGGTTGAAAGACGCCAACAACTATTACATCGCAAGGGCCAATGCACGGGAAGGCAATTACCGGTTCTTTCGGGTGGTGGCTGGCAGGCGGCGCCCCTTGGGAGGAGCGAATCTGGAGGTGACCTCCCAGGAATGGCATGAATTGCGGGTCGAGTGCGTCGGAAATAGAATCATTTGCTACTACGATGGCATCAAGAAAATAGAAGCTAGGGACGACACATTCAAAGAAGCTGGGAAGGTCGGGCTGTGGACCAAAGCCGATTCGGTCACCTACTTTGACGATTTCCGGGTAATCGCGAAATAGTCGCGGTGGAGCGTAGGCCCGACATTTCTCGCGGGAACAAGGATGATGTGATTTTCTGAAGAAGAAGGATGGATCAATCGGAGCCAAAGGGCCGTCGTCATGAGATTTCGTATCTGGATGATTGCTGTTTCACTCCTGGTCGCGAGTGCGCTGGGTGTCGCGGTTGTGCTTGGCGTTCAGAATCATGAAGACCATGTCCTGACCGCACAAATCACACAGACGGAAGCGGAACTACGCTTGATGGGAGCCCGAATTGCGAATATTAAGGATCACGAGTTCAAGACGATAGCGGAGTACGTTGCCGCCTACGCGGCGATCGAACCCCTGCTGACCGAATACGATCAGAAGTTGCGGGAATACAGCGAGCTTTACAACACGGCTCAACAACGAGATCAGAAACGAGGGCTGATCAATATTCAGCGCTTGCACAACCGCTACAACCCCGAAGTGTGGCGGAACACATCAGAAATCATCGCGCTGATTCGCGAGATCAACGACGTCATGAGGAAGCAAGCATCCGTCATTCGAGACATGCATTCGCTGCCCGCACAGGAACAAGTCCAGTTCTGGCACGAGGAGTTTATGCCTCTCGTGGCGCAAGAGCATGCCTTGCGCGAGCGGCTGTTAGTGGCGGGACAGAAAGTTTCTCAGGAGCGGTCGGCGCAATGACGCGAGAGCTGATCTACCGCTCAACCCAAGACCCCCGTGCACGGAGAGTGCTTCCAACCGTGACATGCGTACGCACTTCCTCCACATAGCCCCGCCACCCCTAAGTCTTTTCGAGCGTTCTCGGAAGAAACTGAACAATTGACGTAACCTTTGTTACAGGTCTAACATCACAAGGGAATGGATGTACGGAAACAGTCGAGTGTGGGTTGGCTTTTGCTGACCTTCACCTTGCCCACCAAGCGAGCGAGTCAGCGTGTGGAGGTCTGGCGAAAATTGCAACGCTACGGAACGGTGCCGCTGGGGAACTCCGGGTACTTGCTGCCCATCAATACCGTGAATGAAGAACGCTTTCAATGGTTGGCCACGGCAATTCGTAAATACGGGGGCGATGCTTCCATCGTTCACGTGCAGGGGATCGACAATATCTCGACGCCACAATTGATCGGACGCTTTGGGGAAGCCCGCGCGCGGGAATATCAGGAGTTGATTCGGCAAGTTGATGAGTTTTCGGCTCTGCCGCTACAGAAGCGGTCGGTCGGGCGTCTCAGCCGGCTGCGAAGCCGCTTCCAGGAGATTGTCGAGGTGGATTTCTTCGATAGCCCCCTGCAGAAGCGCGCAGGGGAGTTGCTGGCGAAGGCCGATGCCGCGCGGGTGACCACGCGGAAGCCGGAAACGCCAAAGGTCGACCCGCAAGATTACAAGAGCATGGTCTGGGTTACGCGGCCGAGACCCGGTGTGGACCGCTCCGCATCCGCCTGGCTGATTCGAGGCTTCATCGATTCCAAGGCGCGATTCGCCTTTGCTCCGGAAGAAAAAGTTCCGGACGCATCCGTGCCCTTTGACATGTTCCACGACAGGGGTTTCGGGCACCGCGGCGACGACTGCACGTTCGAGACACTCACGAAGGAATTCCGGATTCGCGACCGAAGGGTGAAGGTCATTTCCGAGATCATTCACGACGCGGACCTGGCGGATCAAAAGTTCGGCCGCAAAGAGGGTTATGGAATCGACGAAGTCCTGAAAGGTTGGGCACGGCAAGGAGTCTCGGATCAGGACCTGCTGGATCGGGGAATGCAGTTGATGGAAGGGCTGTATCACTCGCTCGCCTGAGGGAGTGGTCAGCCGAGGTTTGCAATGAGGAACAGAAAAATGATGTTTGGCAGGTATCGCGCGAACCTGAAATGGATTGCGGTGGCTTTTGTTTTGGTCCTGGCTCTCGGGCCGATGGCGGTGGCGCAATCCTCCAAGGTGCTTACGTTGGAAGAGGCGGTGGACTTCGCCCTCAAGAACTATCCGGCGGTGCGCGCTTCGCTGGAGCGGGTTAACGCGGCGCAGGCGGGCGTTGGCTTGGCACGCACGACCTATTTGCCTCGCGCCGATATGCTGTGGCAAACGAATCGTACGACCGACAACAACATCACGGGACTGCTCCTTCCGCAATCCGTCATTGCTCCCATTACCGGTGCCGTGACACTCTCGCCCTCGAATCAAAGCGCATGGGGCAGTGCAGCGGGACTCCTGTTCTCCTGGGAACCCTTCGATTTTGGATACCGCGGGGCAAGGGTGGACGCGGCGCGTGCTGTTCGGAATCGTGCTAACGCCGAGTCTTCTCTGACGCGCCTCGACGTAGCCGTCGCCACGGTGAATGCTTACCTAACGGTGCTGGCGGCCGAACAAATCGTGCACGCCGCCCAGGCGGATATTGACCGGCGCGAGACCTTCCAGAAGGCCGTTCGGGTGTTGGTCGACAATCAGCTTCGTGCAGGAGCAGACGCTTCCCGTGCGGACGCGGAATTGGCTCGCGCCAAAGTCAACTTGGCGCGGGCCCAGCAGCAAGAGCAAATCAGCAAGGCGGCGCTCGCGGACATTCTCGGAATCGCCGATACGTCGGTAGAGGTTAGCGCTGGAGCGGTGCTTGGAACACCGCCCGATAGGTCACTCCAGGCGACGGCATTGACAACCCATCCCGCGGCGCAAGTCGAGCACGCGCGCATCGACGAAGCGGAGGCTCAGATCCATGCCCTAGACCGCGCCTATTATCCAAAATTCTATTTCCAATCGGCGGTGTTCGGACGGGGAAGCGGCTTCGCTCCCGCGGGCAACTTCCTGGGCGGGACAAACGGGTTAGGCCTGGACCGCTCCAACTGGGCGGTCGGCGTTACCGTTACTTTTCCGCTGTTCGACATATTCACGATCCGGTCCAGAAAGGCCATTGAATCCGCGAACGAACGCGCTGAGGCGGCTCGGTATGATCAGACGCTACAAGATCTTACCGGGCAACTCAGGAAAGCACAGGCTTCACTCGAAGGGGCTCGCCACGTCGCCGAGAATACTCCGGTGGAATTGCAAGCCGCGCGCACAACGGAAGACCAGGAGCGCTCGCGTTACCAAGCAGGGTTGGCAACATTGATTGACGTTGCTGACGCGCAAAGCCTGCTCGTGCAAGCAGAAACGGACGACGCTCTCGCGCGGCTCGCCGTCTGGCAGAACTTAGCTTCGGTAGCCGCCTCGCAAGGTGATTTGCAGCCCTTCTTGCAGTTTCTCCATGACAAGACCCAGGGAGGCCCATAGCCCATGTGGCTCGTTCGCCTAGCGCTAAGACGTCCGATCACGATCATGGTCATCGTGGTGGCGATAGCGCTCTCGTCGATCCTCGCGGTTCTACGAACCCGCATCGACATCTTTCCCACTCTGGACCTGCCGGTCATCTATGTCGCGCAACCGTACGGGGGCATGAGCCCACAGCAGATGGAAGGGTTCATCTCGTACTACTACGAGTATCACTTCCTGTACATCAATGGCATTGAGAGCGTGGAGGCGAAGTCCATTCAGAGCACAGCTCTGCTGCGGCTTAGCTTTCATGCCGGCACGAACATGAGCGAGGCGCTAGCGCAGACGGTTTCTTACGTCAATCGCGCGCACGCTTTCATGCCTCCAGGAACCGTGTCGCCCTTTGTGATTCGTTTCGATGCCGGGACGTTGCCGGTGGGCTATCTTGTCTTTTCGAGTCCATCACGTACGTTATCGGAGCTACAGGACCTAGCCCTCAACCGGGTTCGTCCGGTATTCGCAACCTTGCCGGGTGTCTCGTCGCCGCCCCCTTTTGGCGGCAATCAGCGGACGATCGTGATCAACGTCGACCCGCAGAAGCTGCATGCCTATGGGCTGTCACCGGACAACGTCGTGCAAGCGCTGACGACGGGAAACAGTATTCAGCCGGCAGGAAATATCGACATCGGGACGACCAATGCCCTGGTCACAACCGATTCGACGGTGACACAGATCAACGATCTGCTGGACATTCCATTGCATCCGGGTTCGGGGGCCTCCATCTACTTGCGCGACGTCGGTGGTGTCAAGGACACCTCCGATGTTCTTGCCGGTTATGCACTGCTGAACGGCCAGCGAACCATCTACATTCCCGTGACCAAGCGGCCGGATGCTTCCACCATCACGGTTGTGAATGAAGTGCGTCAGAATATCGAACGTTTTCAGTCGCTCATCCCGCAAGACATCAAGATCACGTATGAATTTGACCAGTCGCAGTACGTACGCGCTGCGCTTCTCTCGGTCCTGCGCGAAGGCTTAATCGGCGCTGGGCTCACAGGTCTGATGATCTTGCTCTTTCTCGGTGACTGGCGCAGTTCCCTCATCGTGGTCATCACCATTCCATTCGCATTGCTGACGGCGGTAGTGATGCTGCGGCTCACCGGCCAGACGATCAACATCATGACTCTGGGCGGCCTGGCGCTTGCCGTGGGCGTGCTGGTCGATGAGGGCACGGTGCTGATGGAAAACATCCATGTGCATCTGGCGCAGGGCGAGAAAAAAGCGCAAGCGGTTCTTGCGGCCAGCCGCGAAGTGGCGGTCCCGCGCTTATTAGCCATGCTCAGCGTGCTGGCCGTCTTTCTGCCGTCCTTCTTTATGACTGGGCCTGCGCAATCGCTCTTTGTGCCCTTGTCGCTCGCGGTTGGGTTCTCGATGGGTGCCTCGTATTTGCTTTCGAGCTCGCTGGTTCCCGTGCTGGGCAATTGGATTCTGAAGCAGGAAGGGGACGAGGCGGAACACCCCAAGGAAGAACGCTTCGATCGTTTTCGCAAACGCTTCCAGGCGGTCCTGGAGCGCATCATGGAATTCCCCAAGTTGCTGCTCGGCGCGTACGCCTTGGTCGCTGTGCTGATTATCGTGTTGCTCGGGCCCAGGTTGGCTCAGGAAATCTTCCCGTCCTCGGCATCGACGCAGTTCCGTTTACGCATTGATGCGCCCGATGGCACACGCGTGGCTGTGACCGAGGCCCTGGTCCAGAAGGTCTTGGCAACGATTACCCGGGAGGCCGGCGCTGGCAATCTCGATCTCACGCTTGGTTATATCGGGACACAACCTTCATCGTACCCGATCAATACCGTCTTCTTGTGGACCAGCGGATCCCAACAAGCCATCATGAACGTCGGCCTTAATCCTGGGGCGAAGATCTCGCTGGGCAGCCTCGAAGAGAAGCTTAGAGAGAAATTACCTCAAGAATTTCCAGGCACCCACTTTTCTTTTGACCCTGGCGATCTCATCAGTCAGACCCTGAACTTCGGCGCGCCTTCGTCCGCGGAAGTTGCCATCATGGGCCCACAGTATGGCGACGTGCAGAGCTATGCCAATCGCGTTCAGCAAGAACTGGTAAAGGTAAAAGAATTGCGCGATGTCGAATTCGAAGAGCCGCTTCGCTGTCCGACCGTGAACGTTCACGTAGACCGGGTGCTGGCCGGCCAACTCGGCGCAACCGCGAATGATGTCGGCGCGGCGATCGTCACTGCCACCGCTTCGAGTCGCTTCGTTGCTCCCAACTATTGGCGCGATCCTAAGTCGGGTGTGAGTTACCAGGTCCAGGTGCAGGTGCCGCAACCCGCGATGACTTCGCTCAAAGATATCCAAACCATTCCCGTCAATAGCAATACGGGAACGCACCCGATTTTGAGCCAGGTCGCCGACATCCAGTCGACGACCGTGCCCGGAGAATTAGACCGACAGAATGGAATGTGGATGATCATCGCCTCGGCCAATGTCGGGAACAGCGACTTTGCACGAGCCGCCAAAGAAATTGATCGGGCAATTGCGAAGGCAGGCCAGGCGCCTCGCGGTGTTACGACCCAGATACGCGGCCAGGTGAGCGCGCTTAAGCAGATCTTTACCGAGTTGGCCATCGGTCTGGCTCTGGCGGTGGTGGTAATTCTGCTGCTGCTCACCGCGAACTTTCAGTCGTTCCGTCTCGCTCTGATCGTCATCTCCAGCGCTCCGGCTGTACTTGTCGGGGCCATCCTGATGCTCTTACTCACCGGCACGACGCTGAACCTTGAAAGTTTCATGGGCACGATTATGGCGATGGGCGTCGCCGTGGCAAACGCGATTCTGCTGGTCAGCTTCGCTGAGCAAAATCGCCGGAATGGCGCCGACCCCGTTTCCGCCGCACGGGCGGCTGCGGCGGAGCGCTTGCGGCCCGTGCTGATGACCAGCCTAGCCATGATTGCGGGAATGATTCCCATGGCTCTTGCGATCGGCCGAGGGAGCGAAGAAACAGCTCCTCTGGGCCGGGCCGTTATTGGCGGTCTCTTCGCCGCTACGCTTGCAACCTTGTTCCTGCTACCGACCGTGTTTGGCATCGTGCAAAAGGGTGCATCCCTCACGTCGCCGTCCCTCGATCCTGAAGACCCGCATAGTCCTTTCGCCCAGACGCCGGAGCACGCATGAAAACCGTTATCGTTTTCCTAGCACTTTCGCTTTCCGTCTTTGGTTGCAACGGAAGTCCAAAAGCCGCCGCCGGCAAACAGGCGGAAACGGATGCGCAGACAGTGGAAGTTGTCCCGGTTGCCTCGCAGAAACTCGCCACGGTGTTCACATTGCCAGCGCAACTCATCCCTTTCGAGACCGTGGATATCTATCCAAGAGTTACCGGCTTCATGGACATGATTCGCGTGGATCGCGGGTCTCGCGTTCACAAGGGTGAACTGATTATCCGGCTTTCCGCCCCGGAACTCGTGGCGCAGCGGGCGCAGGCGGAATCCGCCCTGCGTGCGGCGGAATCGCAATTGACCAGCGCCCAGGCCAAGCTCACCTCGGACAAAGGCACCTACCTGCACATGGCTTCCGCCGCCAAGACGCCCGGCGTGGTTGCGGAGAACGACGTGATGGTGGCCAGCCAGACCGTTTCCGCGGATCAAGGGCAGGTGCAGTCAGCAGAAAGCAACGTCGCGGCCGCGCGGAACGCGCTGCGCAGCGTGGCGCAACTCGAATCGTATCTAAACATCTATGCACCATTTGACGGAATCGTGACCACGAGAAATCTGCATCCCGGAGCATTGGTCGGACCCGCGTCCGGCCCATCGGGAACAATGCCCATTGTGCAGATTGTGGATACCGGTCATTTGCGATTAGTCGTGCCAGTTCCAGAAGCATATGTGGGAGAAATGCAAGTGGGTCAGCAGGTGGCATTCACGGTTCCCGCCCATCCCGGTGAGACGTTCCATGCACCCATTGCGCGCATTTCGCATGACGTGGAGCTGAATACCCGGACGATGCCCGTGGAGCTGGACGTCCACAGCACCGATGGCCGGCTGTCGCCCGGCAGTTTCAGCAGTGTGCAATGGCCCGTCCATCGCGCCGCTCCAACCATGTTCGTTCCGGTCTCCGCGGTGACGAACGACCAGCAACGCACCTTCGTCGAGCGCGTACGCAATGGGAAGGCGGAATGGGTGGATGTGGTCACCGGTCTGGGTGTGAGCGGCAATATAGAGGTCTTCGGTGACCTCAAGCCTGGAGACGAAGTCATCCGCAACGCCACCGATGCGATTCGCCCCGGACAACAGGTGAAGACTGGCTCGTCGCATTCTTAGCGTGGCATTGGTCGGAAGGAGATTTGCGGTGAAGTGGATTACACGCAGTGACGTTAAAGTCGACAGGGTAGCCTGCCCGTGGCTCATTCGGCGCTTCGTTGACCCCGAGGCCGAATTCCTATTCGTGCCCGAGGATCAGCTTCTTGAGGCGGCGCGCCGCGAAGAGGCGATACCTTTCGACGCGACACGATTTCCTGAAGTAAAGCTGAATCACCGGGGCGAGCGCTGTACGTTCGAGGCCATTCTCGAGGATTTCAAGCTCGTGGACCCAGCGCTTCACCGGCTGGCGCTGATCGTCCGCGGGGCGGATGTCAAAGGACAGGAGCACGTCTGCTCCGAAAGTCTTGGATTGCGGGCCATCGCTCAGGGTTTCGCGCTATCCGGGATAAGTGACGAGGAGCGTCTGGCGCGGGAGTTTCCGCTGTACGACGCACTATACGAATTCGTTCGCCACCAGCCGAACTGAACGTTGAACGCTAAACTCGGGAAAAAGGAGAGCTTCACATGGACCGTTTTGTAAAGAAGGGCAGGATGTTTTTCTTGGGTTGTTTGTGTTCGACGTTGCTCGGCCTCGGTGCCCGTGCGCAAGAGATGCCGGCCGACTATCAGGAAGTGCTGAAGTCCCTCGATCGCAAAGGGGATTTCAAGGCAGGCGTCCTCAAGGTCAATATCCCGCGCAACGACCTGAAGATGACGATCCAAGGCGTATCTACGCCGACGCCTTTTGGTTTCGGAGGATGGGTTGCGTTCACGAAAGGGACAGACGGCACCGAGGTGATGATGGGCGATTTGGTGCTGCTGCAAGAAGAGGTAAATCCAGTCATGTCTTCGCTCTTGGACAACGGCATTGAAGTGACCGCGCTGCATAACCATTTCTTCTGGGATGACCCGCACGTGTATTTCATGCACGTTCATGGGATGGGAAAAGCGGCGGATCTTGCCAAACGCCTAAAACCCGGCCTGGATCTGATCGGTCATGCACCGGCGGCCGCCGCCCCTGCAGGAAGCAGCAGTTCGGCGCCAACTCTGGATACAGCCAAGATCGCGAAGATCGTAGGACATGAAGGCGAGCAAACGGGCGCGGTTTACAAGATCACGGTGGGACGGGATGACCTCCATATGAAGGAACACGGCGCGGCCATCAATGCGCGCATGGGCCTCAACACTTGGGCCGCTTTCGTCGGTACCGACGACGACGCTGCGATCGCGGGTGATGTTGCCATGCTCGAAAACGAAGTCACTCCTGTTTTAAAGAGCCTTCGCAAGAACGGCATCGACGTGGTGGCCATCCATAACCACATGATCGAAGCCAGGCCCGTGGTGATCTTCCTGCATTACTGGGGCAGAGGCCCAGCAGAAAAACTGGCCACCAGTTTCAAAGCGGCTCTCGACGAGCTCGGCAAGGGCAGTGCATCGCACGCAATGGCACATTAGGAACACCAAGTTTTCGAGAGATCAGCGGAGGATTTAAATGCGAAAGCAACCGATTCTTCTGGTGTCTGGAGTATTTGTACTGTCCGGAGCTCTGGGACTTGCCGCTCGACCTGCCGTTCCCACCCTGAAAAAGCTGACGGAGTTCGATTTGCCGGGACCGCCGGGAAAGCGGTTCGACTACCTCACGATCGATCCTGACGATCATTATCTGATTTCTGCGCATTTGGCGGCAGGCCAGACGTATGTGATTGATCTTCGCACGAACAAAGTGATCGCCACGGTTTCTGATACGCCCGGTGCGGAGGGCGTCGAGTATGTCCCCGAGCTCAAGAAGTTTTACACCTCGAATGCTGGTGACAACACCATCGGTGTCGTTGACCTCACGCAAATGAAAGTCATCAAGAAATTGAAGACGGAGTCCAAACCTGACGGAAGCACGTACGCGGTTCCCTTTCACAAGTTGTATGTGTCGGACGAAAGAGGGAGGGCCGAAGCAATTGTCGATGTGACGAAGGACGAAATCGTAAAGACGTTGCACTTTGACAGCGAAACGGGGATGCCACAATACGATCCGGTTGCCCGTAAGGTGTACGTGAACCTGCAGGACGATAACATTTTTGCGGTGATCGATCCCGCAACGGACGAAGTCGTGGGGCGGTATGCCGTCGGACGGTGCACAGGGAACCACGGAATGACGTTCGACCCTGAACATCACCGGGCTTTCCTTGCGTGTGAGGGGAACGAGCTGATGACCGTGTTCGATCTGGACAAGCACGAGCCAATCGCCTTCCTGTCGATGGCAGGCGGGCCGGACGTGATCAAATTCGATGCTGGTCTCAAGCGCATCTATGCAGCTTGCGGGAGCGGAGCGATCTCCGTTTTCCAAATGGATGATCCGGACCACTATCGAAAGCTTGAGGATTTTCCGGTGCAGAAGAGGGTTCATAGTCTCGCGGTCGACCCGGAAACACACCGCGTCTATGCACCGGAACAGGAAGCAGATGGCAAAGCTGTGGCGCGCATGACGGTCTATGAAGCGGTGGTCCGCTGAGCTGAGGTTCTAGGAACTTCTGCGTAAAAAGTTTTCCCAGCCCATATCTCCAAACAGAGAAGTTCTCGCATCAATATGGACGATGACGAGGAACGGGAATCCATGACCAAGCCTCTTGCAATATGCTGCATCGCCCTTTGTGCCGCTTTCGCCGTCCAGTCATCCGCCCAAGAAAAACAGGCGCTCAGGCTGGTGCAAACGATTCCGCTGCCGGGAGTCAAAGGGCGCCTCGATCACATGGGCGTGGATCTGCAACAGAAGCGCCTGTTTGTGGCCGCCGTTGCAAACAATACCTTGGAAGTTGTGGACCTGAGTGCCGGGAAGGTGATCAAGAGTCTCGCCGGTTTCAAGGACACCCAGGACGCACTGTTTTTGGGCGGCGACTTCAACAAACTGTATGTATCTAGCCTAGATGGCCATGTGCGGGTTTTCCAAGGCGAGAGTTTCTGGCTGGTTCAGGACTTCAAGGTCGAGCCTGATCCCAATCGTCTTTTCTATGACCCCGCCACCAACCTCATCTACTTCGGCTACGGCGGCGAGAACGCAGGATTCGATGCGTATGAACGTGTGGGTATCCTGGAGCCAAAGCGTGGCGCGGGATACGACCAGCTTGTCGCCGACATGATCGCCCCAACGCCGCGCCCCGGTCATCTCGCCGAGATGGCAATGGACGACAACGGGATGCTTCTCGCGTGTGACTCACGCGCGGATCGAATCTATCAGTTCGACACTCGGAAGCGCGAGCTCATCAAGAGTTGGCCCGCGAGGGGCGACGGTGCGGGAGACATGGCGCTCGACCGGACCCGTCACCGCTTATTCGTCGGCACGAGGACTCCGCCAGAGATGACTGTCTACGACAGCCTGTCGGGTAAGGAAATCCAAAGCCTGCCTGGACCAGAAACGATGGATGGCGTGTATTACGACACGAACCTCAAACGCATTTACATGACTGGTGGGCGTTGGTACGGGACTCCGGACGCTTCGCCCGGATGGGTCTACGTCTACCAGCAGAGGGACCTCGATCACTACGATGTGATCGCCAAAATCAAAACCAGACCCGGTTCGGGCACCTCGCTCCTGGTGCCCCAGTTCAATCGCTATTATGTCGCGTCTCAAGCGATCGGCGATCAAGAAGCCGCAATACTGGTATTTGAGCCTGTGCAGTAATGATTCTTGGCTGATTTAGCGTGAGCTCAAGGTAAGGCGAATCGCAAGGTCATCGTTAACCAATGAGTTTAGGCAAGATCCCAGGTTCACCTACAATTTCTTCGAATGGGTTGTCGCTCCGCCCAGGGATATATATAAGGACCGGTGCAGGTATAAGAACTGAGGCGAGAACGGTCGCGACTAGGAGCCCGATTCGCGCAAGTGCTTGAAAGGAATGGCGGGAGCGACGGAAGTCAGTCTGGGCCACCGTGACAGTGTGGGATTCTAACCAGCGACGGGGCAGCGTTCTAACCAACTGAACTACGTCCCCAGCCGTGGAATCAACAACTTAGCGTAAAACCTTGCAAATAAGGGCTTTGCAAGATTCGCATATAGCGCACTGTTCGCTTGCGGTGCATACGGTAGCAGCTGTCCCTGCCAAAACCGCCCATAAACCGCCCATAAAAATCGGTGCGCTCATGCGAGATTCATCCTAACACAGACAACGGCGAGAGGCGAACCAGTAATTCCGATGCGGGGCCGACCGGATGGAAGCGGCCAATTCGCAATCGAAATTCCGGACTATGAACGGACAAAAAAATAGAATCTGCCGCGGACCGCCGGAAGCCGATGAATGGAAAAGAGTGACTTTGGATTGCAAGCTTTCGGACATGGGTTCGATCAATACAAGGGCGTTTTTCAGGACTAATCTTGCTGATTCTGTCTAAATCGTCCTCAATGACTCAATGAGCGCTAAGGCTTAAGGCCAGTTTGCGGCAGTCGAGAACAAGCTGCGCCATGGCAACCCAGCAATTCAGCGTTAAGCGGTAGTGATCGCCACGACTTTGCCGTCTCGCACGGCCCTGATATCGCGAATTGGGGGCTGGCCAAAGAATCGCCTGTACTCGCGATTGAATTGGCTCGGGCTTTCGTAGCCGACCTGGAACGCCGCACTTGCCGCATCCAGATCACCCGCGAGCATGCGTTGCCGCGCAGCATGCAGGCGAAGCTGCTTTTGAAATTGCAGCGGACTCATCGCGGTAAGGGCGCGAAAATGGAGGTGCAGCGTAGATCGACTCATGCCTGCAATCGTCGCCAGGTGCTGTACACGCAAAGGCTTTTCGTAGTTTGAACGCAACCAGGCAACCGCCTTCGTCGTCCGGTGGCACTTGGTCTCGAACGTCGCAATCGCGCGAAGGCGTGCTCCCTGGCTTCCCTGCAGTAAGCGGTAAATGATCTCGCGTTGAATGAGTTTGCTAGCGTTGCCACTCAGCACCTCCGGGCGGCTGACCTGGTCGAGTTCCTGGCAATTTAATAGCGCGTCGCGACTCGCACGCGGCAAGCGGGGTGAAGGGGAAGCCCGATCCATTATGGATCCTAATCCTGTTTTTCTCGCTTTACGACGCCATGCATGAACATCGCTATGACTTCTTCTGCCAAGCTGTCAATCGTTTGCGCGGTCTCCAGAGTCGCCAGGCCGTCGATATAAAGCATGGCGAGGCCGTGGACCAGTGACCAAGCGCCGATTGCTGCCATCTCCAGAGCAGCCGGGTCATTTTGGGGAATCTTGAATGTCCTGTCTTCGCTGCCCCGCTTCAATACCGCTCGATACACAGCTTCTACAGAAGTGAAAGCATGGATAACTTCGGAGGGAAGCCCTGCGTCCTGCCCCTGCAATTCCGGACCAAACATGAGGCGATACCGCGCGGGATTTCCTGTACCGAAACGCAAATAGGTGATCAAGATTGCTTTCAGCGCATCAGCCGGTTTTGTCTTTCCACGCAGAGCAGTGAGCACGCGGGCCCGAAGAATCTCGTAACCCTTCGCCGCGACGGCAGCGAGGAGCTCTCGTTTGCTTGCGAAGTGGGAGTACGGGGCATTGTGGCTCACCCCTGCGCAGCGTGCTACTTCGCGCAATGAAAAATCCCAGCGCTGCGTTTTAGTCAGCAAAGAAACGGCGGCGTTGACGAGCGCGCGCCGTAAGTCGCCGTGATGGTAAGACTTGCGCTTCCTGGTAACCGACAAATCTGTACGCAGCATGAAATTGAGAATACTCCTTGCATCTTGACGGCGTCAAGATGCATCAACTTATCTAGACAGTGTCAAGTATCTGGACAATGTCAAGTGAGAATTGACTCGGAGGTTTTTATGTCCACAGGAACAGAATTCATGTCCCAGTGCACTGCGTCCAACCTCGCTGAACCGGTCCCCCGGACCACTAGCAAGCCCGAACTCGGCGAAATTCTGGTCTTCACCGACAACCGAAGCGAAGCGGCGAGCGTTTTGGAGTTCGCCGGTCTCCTTGCCGAAGAGAATGGCGCGCGTCTGATTAGCGTGTTCACGCAGCCTGCCCCAGCAGTCACACCGCCGCAAACCTTTGCGCGCGGTACGGGCATTCGAAAAGTGATTGAAGAGCAGAACTCACAACTTGAGAGCATCGAAGCGCGCCACCGGGCGGTATTCGAAGACATTGTGCGACGTTACGGAATATCGCGGTCGGAATGGAGGTCGTTGTCTCACTGGAGCAGTGAGGTGGCCGTGAATGCGTACTACGCGGACCTCGTGGTTATTTCCCGCCCGGAGCGCACTGGCCAAATGTCCGACCCTCCGGGCCTCGCGGAATCCCTGGTATTGAGTTCCGGCCGACCAATCATCCTCTTTCCGCCAAGGGGCACGGCATCTCGGGTCCGCCGCATCCTCATAGGTTGGAACGCCACGCGCGAGGCCATCCGGGCCGTAGCGGATGCTGTGCCGTTGCTTGCGCGCGCAGACGCTGTAGAGGTCTTGATCGTTGACCATCAGCGCCAGCGAGCGCGTCACGGTCAGGAGCCGGGGGCGGAAATCGCACGCCGCTTGGCGGCTCTCGGCGCGCGAGTAGAGGTGCAGCCTCTGTCTTCCGGAGGACAGGACTTAGGTCACCTTTTGCTGTCGCAGGCAGTCGCCTTTCGTGCCGATCTACTCGTCATGGGCGCCTATGGTCACTCCACACTGCGCGAGTGGTTGTTTGGTGGGGTCACACGGACGGCCCTGTATCAGGCGGGCCTCCCGGTTCTGATGTCTCGATGACCGCTGAGCAATGGTTGGAATGCTCAAAGATATGGGATCTTAGGTTTCCACGATGACGACGATCGATGTGCATGCGCACTTCCTGCCCGACTTCTAGCCCAGTTGCCGACGCACCCGTCCCCGAGCTTCTGGGCGCATTGCTCAAGGTGGCTGGTCCCGGCCGGATCCTTTCTTGAGATGGGGGGCGTAACGTCGGGCAACAGAACAAAGGCGTACCTGGGGTCATCACTAACGGCGGCCTCATCTGCTATACCAATCTGTGCCCGCGCTCGATGCAACTGGCGCGCAAACTCCGATTTCTGAACCTCCTCCTAGCACCCGAAAGGAACCGACCGCCGCGCGAGCAGAGTTTTCCCAGGTCAGAGCAGATGTTCGAGTTGCACGGCGGCGCGGGGCCGTCTGGCATCTGCGCGTTTAGCTGATGGACGCCGTAAGCGTCCGTTCAATTCTTAACGCCGCGACTTTGCCGTCTTGCAGGGCCTTGATATCGCGAATTGGGGGCTGGCCAAAGAATCGCC
>Ga0209240_1000546_pt1 | contig 15808 bp, 16 predicted proteins | sample GraSoi_2013_80cm_FD_185828 | JGI IMG/M metagenome (GOLD analysis project Ga0209240, IMG submission 185828) | Grasslands soil microbial communities from the Angelo Coastal Reserve, California, USA - Sample 9_17_2013_80cm (SPAdes) (version 2) | ecosystem: Environmental > Terrestrial > Soil >...
CGCCCCGCCACGATCGCAACACCCGAGAGCGGCGGCCAGTCCTGTCCTTGCCGCGCCGATAAGGATTCGTCCGGCTCGGCCAGACGGGATCATCGGGCCGACCGTGCCATGGGCCGCCGGGCTGCGGCTGCCCGTCAGTGGCAAAAGGCCAGCCTGGCTGTGGCCGGCCACCGGCCGCATGGCGCCCATCGGCGGGCTACCCCTGGCGACGTCGGGCTACGTGTTCACCAGGGTCAGAGGCGGCTGGGCGGTCCAGCCAGGCCTAGCCGCTGGTCCGGGATGTGCTGGCTGCGGCGCGCGGCCGTCGCCCGTGTACTTCCTCGCTGACCGCGCCATGTCCGCGACCTTGGTCGGCACGGCTGACCGCGTGGCGCCAGCGGCCGAATCCGGGGCGATGTGGCTGACCAGCTACCCGGCCGGCGCCGGTCCCTTCGGCGCCAATCCAAGCGGCCCGGTGGGGTTCGCCCGGGAGGTATCTGCGACCGGCGATCCGCTCGGGCCGCGGCTCACGCTCCCCGCCGGCTTCGTGATCGACGAGGCGACGGACCGGGGGCTGCTGCTCATGCCGGCCGTCCTGGCCGGCGCGGCGCCGATGTACGAGCTGTGGAACCCGGCGACCGCGCGGGTAGTCCGGCGGTTCGGGACCGTGCTCGCGGCCAGTGCGAGCCGGATCGCGTGGACTGGGTGCGCGGCGCGATGCCTGGTGCGCGTGCTCGAGCTGGCTACCGGCCGGACGACCCACATCGAGCTGCCGTCGGACAGCTCGGCGGCCAGAGGAGCGTTTAGCCCGGACGGTAGGTTCCTGGCGCTGGAGCTGAGCTTCGGTAACGGCGGAAACGGCGGCGCCGTGGCCACGCAGCTTGAGGTGGCATCGGTGCCCGGCGGCCGCCTGACCATCGTCCGGGGAACCTGGGCGAGCAGCGATGCGATGACTGGCTTCGGTTGGCCTGCCGCTGATGACAGCCTGGTCGCCGAGCTGAGCTTCGTGACCAAGGTGCAAGTGGCGTCCTGGCACCCGGGAGGCGGCCAGCTCGCCGTGGCCGACGTCCGCCAGGCGCAGCGACCGAACGAGCTGATCGTCGGGTAGCTGATCGTCGGGTAACGGGATGACCGTGCCGTTCAGTCGTAGCTTGCCTCGATCAGCCAGCGGCCGTCCTGCACGACGGCGAGCCAGGCTCCGCCGTCCACGGTCACCAGCTGGAACCTGGCCTTCCTGCAGGCGTGCTCCGGATCCCACCAGCGCTCGGTAACCGGCCACGGCCCGGTCCAGGCGGTGACGGCGAGCGGCGGCCCGCCCCCGATCGACAGCCTGGCCGGTTCGCCGGATAGCCGCCCTCGCCCGGTGACTTCCACTAGCGACCCCGAGTCGTCCGTGACCCTGGCCTGGCGCGGGACCGGGTAGACGGTGGCCGGGGCGGGCGGCGGAATCCGTCCTGGCCACGGGCGGTCCGCGGGCGGCGGACTCGGCCGTATCGCCGAAGGGAATGAACACCGCCTGGTCAGCCGGGCTGCGTCCGCCGACAAGGGCCGGCTGGGTAACCGCGTCATGCCCGAGCATCGCCTGGACTCTGACGGCCGCTCGCGCCACCCGGTCGCTGACCACGGCATCGCCCCACAGGCCAAGCTGGCGGCCCTGGTCGGCGACAAGCTGATCGGGCACCAGTCGCAGCAGGCTGATCCCGCCGACGGTGATCCCTTCGTCATGCTCGCCAGGACTCTGGGCCGGCTGCCAGCCGTCAAGCTGCCAGCGCACCCGCTCGGCCACGGCAAGCTCGGACAGCAGCCCGTCGTGCCGCCACAGCCTGGTGATCTCCTCGCCGTTGTCGCAGATCACCTGGATCTGAACCCGGACGCAGGCCAAACCGCCCGCGGCAAGCTGAGCATGCATCTGGCTGGCCATGGATTTGGCGGCGAACACAACCCGCTCGGACTGCTCGACAGGAGGGTCGAACTCGATCTGGACGGTCAGGTCCGCCGTCGGCGGACGGGTGGCGAGCGGTCGGGGATCGAGCCCGCGGGCCAGCCGGTGCGCGAGCAGGCCGGAGGACCCGAACCTGTTTCCCGCCTCGGCCGCCGGCACGGCGGCGAACTCCCCCAGCGTCCTGATTCCGAGCCTGATCAGCAGGTCGGCAAGGTCGGGCTCGCCGAGGACGGTGACCGCGCGCGGGGCTAGGAAGGCCGGCGTCCCTCCCGGCGGCACGATCCTGGCCGGTGGCTCCCACTGGCTGTCCCTAGAGGCCAGCAGCGCGGCGAACATGCCGTCGGCGATGCCGACACCGCAGTCGTAGCCGAGCCGGGTCACTGCCCCGGCGACCTTTCTGGCGAGTTCCGCTTCACCGCCGAAGTACTTGGCCGGGCCACGCACCCCGAACGCGCAGAGGCCGGGGCGCAGGACCTCGATCCTGGGGCAGAACTCCTGCACCACGCTGACCACCTGCTCGAATGCCCGCGCCGCCGGACCCGCCCCCGGAACCGCCCCCGGAACCGCTGGCTGGCCCGCCTGGCGGGCTAGCAGGCTTGGCGGGTGCCAGGCCGGGCAGCGCACAGCAAGGACGCGCCGGTCGCTGGTGCCGCCGTCGGCCAGGTCGCCGCCGGCCAGGTCGCCGCCGGTCATCCGCTGCTCGCCTGCGCCACGGTGCCTGCCAGCGCTGGCTCCCCAGCGGTGCCGCTCAGTGCGGGCTCGACGGCTGTGACGGCGCCATCTGGGCCGGGCAGCCACAGCCAGCGCGTCTGCGAGCGTGACCAGCCGCCGCGCCCGTCGGCAACCACGTGAGCGCGGCGTCCGCGCACCCGGCCGTGTCCCTGGCCGATCCCGGCCCACTCCTGTGCGGCTATGCGCAGCCTGACTTGCGCTCCGTCCCAGTCCCCGGCGACAAGCAGCACAGCGCCGCGCCGCCGAACGGCAGCCTCAAGCTTGCGCCGCGCCTGGGGCGGCGGCCGGTCAGGCGGGCGCAGCACGACAAGGTCACAGCCGTCGAGCAGCGATATGACCACCTGCGCCCAGTTCGGGCCAAGGCCGGGAACCAGCAGCAGCCTGGCGGGAGCCAGCCCGGCATCAGCCGCCGCCGCGACACCAAATTCTGGTATCCCCGCCACCGCGCACCAGGCACCCGCAGCCACCGGTCCTGCGGCCAGGGCCACGCAGAGCAGGTTCCAGTTGCCCGCAGCCACCACGGAACCGCGCTGAAGCGCGCCGTGGGGCAGCAGGTCACGCAGAGCGGGAAGCACGGGGAGCAGGTCCGCGTCAGGCAAAGCGCCGCTGCCCGCGCTGGCCTCCCGGCCGGACCGGACCGTGCCATTAGTCAGGAGATCGGCGAGCCCGTCACGTCCGGCCTGGCCGACCTGCTCATCCGCCCTGACCGGCGCGACAGTGACCCGCGCGACCGCAGCCTGGGCGACTGTGACCGGCGCGACAGTGACCTGTGCGACCGCGGCTTCCATGCAACTACTATCGAACAGGTATTCGATCAAATCAAGCGCGACGCGTCATCCGCCGCCAGTTACATGAGACGTAACGGGTGGGTGTCCCAGTGGCGGCGCAGGGCTGCGATGAGTTCGTCTCCCGTGACAGTTGATCTTCCTTTTGTCATTGAATCTTGCTCGCTTGGCGAGCCTTGCCACTCCTGATGCCGTCGCATTCGCGGTCACGAACGTCTTGTCAGGCGCTTGAGGCCTGGCCGTCGCCGGTATGTGAGTGCCGATGCCCCCAGCGGCCAGGCCGCCATTGGCCGTCCCACTTCCAGGTGCAGAGGCTCCTGCCCGGCGACGACACCGGGTGAGGACCGGGCGGTCTTGCAAAGGCCATCACCGGCGTCCGGGCTCCTGAAAGGGGCGTACGTGGCTTCCGGCGCCCGGCCAGTTCAGGGGAATGCCCGGCGGAGCCAGTGCAGCCCGCCGTCGCGGGTGGTCCAGATGTCCCGCTCGTCGCTGACCCACCGGCCCGCCCTGGCGTCTTCGAAGCCCAGGAAGGCTGCCCCGGGTGCCAGGGGATTGATCTGCGTGGTGCCGGTGACGGCGGCAGGCCAGCTCCGCCCGCCGTCGGCGGAGGCGACCAGCCGGTAGGTGAACGGGCCGCTGCCGGTGACCCCGCCGGTGGCCACGACCAGCCGCCCGGGGCTGGCCGCGGCGATCAGGCTCAGGTGGTGTCGCGTCCCGCCCGGGACGACGCGGGGCGGGCTCCACGAGGACCCATGGTCGGCAGAGGTCAGGACAAAGGTCAGGCCGGTTCCGGCGCGCGGCTGGCACAAGACGGCAACGAACCCGCCTGACGCGGCGGCCAGCCCGCTGGCGTCGTGCTCATTTTGGCCGGTCCCGCCGCATGGGTCGGCCAGCTGCTGCCAGGAGTTCCCGCCGTCGGTGGACCGGAAGATCACTGTGTGGGCGGTTCCGGCCCCACCGGCGACGTGGCCGTAGATCGGCAGGTAGATGACCGAGGCGCCCTGCCGGACCACCTGTGCGGCAACGCCGCCGTTGCTGCCGGCAAGGGGAATGCGCAGCAGCGTGTGCCAGGTGCCTGATTCGGCGGTGGTTTCCTGCACCGTGCGGGTGCACGGGCCGGGGCAGCCGGTGTGGTCATACACGACCCGGACCACCGTGCCCGCCGATGGTTCGAGGGCTTCTACCGGGCGGCTGGGCACCCGGTGCCAGCTGCGGCCGCCATCATCGGTCTGATACAGGGCCGGGCCAAACAGGTAACCCACGCTGACGGTGGCGAACCGGATGTTGCTGACCAGGATCCGGGTGATGCCGGGCGGGGCAGGCAGTGTCGTCCAGGTGCGCCCGCCGTCGTGGGTGGCGGCCACCTGGGGGCATAGCCCCAGGGCACAGGGCGCAGCGGCCAGCGCCCACCCGCGCTGGTCGCTCACCCAGGTCAGGTCCATCAGAAACGAGCCCGCCAGCGCTGAGCTTCGCGAGGGACCCGGCCGCCCGGTCACCAGGGGCGCGGCAGGCCTGGAGGGACTTTGAGTCGCGGTCTGGGACGGGAATGGGCGGGCCTCACCGCCGGGTGCCAGGGCTCGCGACTGCCCGCCGCAGCCCGCAACGCTGGCCACAATGGTTGCCGCGGCCAGCAGCAACCATCCACGCCTCATACCCAGGAGACGGCCGAACAGCTACTCCGGTTGCAATGCGGGCCGCTCACCGAGCTCGCCCAGATGCCGCACCCGAACCTGAGCAAGGTTCACTGGCGAACCCACCTGGCAACCTGGCCAGTACCAGCTCCTTGCCGGGCAACAGTTCGCCACCCAAGATTCCTCATCCGAGGCCGTAGCCCGGCCCCAGAGGACGATCGCCTGACACGGGACAGTTCGGTGGCTCGCTCGTCGGGGAAGAACAGGCGTGCATCGTCGATCTCGACGATGTCGGTCGCGCCGGGGATGGTGTCGCGCAGCCAACGCGATTCAGCCCTGATTGTGCCTTTGCTCAGGGATCCGCCGCCTGTCAGAACCCGCAAGCCCTTGCGACCGCGGCTGCTGCCCCCTCACGGTTGGCAGCCTCCGGGATACCGGGGCGCTCGAAGTAATTCATGTAAATGTCCGCGGCCTGCGTCGCGCTTGAGGCCGCGTTCAGGGCCGGGATGTACTGCGACCACTGCTGGTTGTAGGTGAGGATCGCGTTCAGCTGCGTCCGCAGGTCAGCAGCCGGGTTGCCGGTGACGTACCCGCCGGGCAGCGGCGTAAAGCCGATCAGGCCGCCTCCGCCCGAGCCAACCGACTCTGGGTCTCCCTTGGATTCTTGGTAGATATTGCCTGCGATGCCGGCCGCCGCCAAGCGGGTGTATCCGTGCGTGGTCAGGAAGCTGACGATGGTCGCATAGTTCGCCGGAAGCATCCCAGACGAACCTGAGCAATGCACCGCGCGGGTACCGCCTCTGGCGGCCGCCCTAGACGGCTTCGGCCGAGAATGGCCTGACGCTGCCTTGCGCGAACGCCGGGCCGCGCTGGGCGGCGTTTCCTTGCGCCGAGCTCGTGACGTCCGTGCTGACGGGGACGGGTGATCGCGTTCTCCGGCTGGTGAGGCTGCGGCATCCTCGCTGCTGCGGTCGACCGCCATGGCACGTCCTGCCGCGTCACCGGGGGCCGGCCTAGCTGGACCTTGGGTCATCACCATTGCGAAAAGGGCGCCGGCGACTGCGAGCGCCGGAAAAAGTAGCGCGAGTTTGACGACCCTACTGCGTTGTGCCTGCGCTGGCCGCCGTGACGGGGCGACTGCCGCGTGCCGCCCGGGCTTCCTGGGCTTCCTGGTCTTCCTTTGCTTGGCGTGTGTTCCGCGTACCCTCAAGAGCTACCTAACGCCGGATCTCCGCCCTGCTACTCAGCACACCTGCGCCGCTCGCGGGCCTGACTGCGCGTGACCAGACCGCAGCGTAACGAGGTATTAGCACTTAGGAGGCTAAGTTGGGCGAATAACGGCAGTGAGGCAGGTCACAGTCAGTCGTGATACTCATCGCACAATGGGCGAGAGCCCGCGCTGAGGGCGTTTCACGGCTTTTCGGATGGTAGCCGCGCAGGGGTCACGCCGAGCACTGCCCGGCGCCCGGTATCGCCAGTCATGACGGTACGGAACCGGTGCCATGCCGACGGGAGAAATGGCGCTCACCGACGAAAGGCTGGAAGCCATACTGGCGGCCTTGACCCGCTGTCGCTTTACGCCTCACGGCACTACACGGCGGTTACCGAGTTCACCTCGCGCGCCTCCTGAATCGGGAAAAGCTATCGTGGCACGATGTCCTACACCGCTGACCCGCGTGTCGACGCATATATCGATGCCCTTCCCGCCTGGCAGCAGGCAATCTGCCGGCAGGTCAGGGACCTCGTCCATGCGGCCGATCCCGAGGTTACCGAGACGATCAAGCGCACCAGGCAGCCGTATTTCGTGCTGGAGGGGAACATCTGCGCGCTGCTCGCCGCGAAGGATCACGTCAACGTGTTCCTGTACGACGGCGGGATAGTCCCGGATCCCGCGGGCATCATCACGGCCGGTCATGACAACAAAACGGCCAGGACAGTGGGAATCAGGCAGGGCGAGCACGTCAACGCTCCGGCCCTCACCGCCATGTTCAGGCAGGTCATCGCGAACAACAGGGAAGGCGGCTGGCGCAAGATCAAGGCACGGGGCTAGCCCCCCCGGCCCGCCCTGCACTGCCTAGCGGATCAGGAACACGGGGTAGCCGGGAGCCATATCCAGAAGTTTCGCATCGGGCGCGTCGGCGCCGACGCCATCGAAGAACACGCCGACCTCGAGCTTCCACCGCCTCAGGTACGCACGCAGGATGTCCGGCTTCTGGGCGTCGGTCAGCTCGGTCGCCGTGAACTTCTCGACCTTCCTGCCCACCCGCAACTCGCCGCCGCCAGCCGCTCGCAGGTTACGTACCCATTGGGTCTGCCCCCTGGGCGCGATCAGGTAGCGGCGGCCTTCATAGGTCAGGACGTTCACCGGATTGGATCGCCACTGGCCGCTTGTCCTGCCGCGCACGTACAGCATCCGGCTGCCCCAGACGCTGAAGCCGCGCCTGGTCAGCCAGGCCACAGACGAGTTGAAGACGCCGTTGCTCAGGCGCCCGGCGGCCGTGGTCGGCATGACATACCTGGAGGCCGGGTCGTGGTTCGACATCGCATCCCCTTCGAAGTGTGAGCGCCGCTCTCTATGTAGAGCAGTGTACAGCCATCATGGAGATCAGCGCTCTTGTTTCTGAGCATAGTTCTGCTAAGTTGTAATGAAAACGGTTTTCATATACGTTCGCCACCGAGGATTCGCAGTGGACTCGCGCCCGGGAGGGAGCGCTGATGGGCGAGCCAGGACGGCCGGATGTCGCGGTGCGATTCGACCACGCCGCCGTGCGGGTAGCTGGCCGGACCATCTGGTCCGACGTGAACCTCGCGGTCGCCGGCGGCCAGTTCATGGCGGTGCTCGGACCCAACGGCGTAGGCAAGTCGACGCTGGTCAAGGCCGCCCTGGGGCTGGTCGGACTGTCGGCAGGATCGGTAACCGTGCTCGGCCGGCCTGCGGGCCAGGCTGGCAAGGAGATCGGATACCTCCCACAGCGGCGCAGCTTCGATGCCGGGCTGCGGGTGCGGGGTCCCGCTGCCCTGGGGAGACAGGCTGTTTCCGGCCAGGCGAGCGGCCGGGGACCGGGTGCGTGAGGCCATCGACCTAGTGGGCGCCGCCGCTTTCGCCTCCCGGCCGATCGGCCAGGTCTCCGGCGGCGAGCAGCAGCGGCTGCTGATCGCCCAGGCCCTGGTCAGGCAGCCGCGGTTGCTCATGCTCGACGAGCCGCTCGACAGCCTCGACCTGCCGAGCCAGACCGCCGTCGCGGCGCTGATCGCCAGGATCTGCCGGGAGCAGAAAGTGACCGTGATGCTTGTCGCCCACGACGTGAACCCGATCCTGGCCTACCTCGACTGCGTCGCGTATATCGCTGCGGGCAGCGCGGTCTGCGGCCCGCCAGAGTCGGTGATCACGTCCGAGACGCTGACGGCGCTGTACCGAACCCCGATCGAGGTGCTGCGTGCGTCGGACGGCAGGCTCGTGGTCGTCGGCGAGCCCGAGCCGCCGGCCAGGCACGCCGACCGGCATGCCGACGCGGCGGCGCGGTGATGACGAGCACGTCATGACCGGCTCGACCGTCACCGGCCTCAGCTGGAATGTCGTCGCCGATCTGCGCCAGCTGATGCAGTTCCCTTTCATGGTGAACGCGTTGCGGGCTGGGACGATCGTTGCCGTGGCCGCGGGAGCACTTGGCTGGTTCATGGTGCTGCGCAGGCAATCCTTCGCGGGGCACACGCTGGCCATTGTGTCCTTCCCTGGCGCGGCCGGGGCCATTCTGGCCGGCCTCAGCGCGATCACCGGCTACTTCGCCGCGTCCGTCGGCGCCGGCCTGGTGATCGCCGCGGTGCCGCGGTCGCTCGGCGGCCGGGCCAGGAGCAGTGAGTCAGCCATCATCGGGACGGTCCAGGCCTTCGCGCTGGCGTGCGGGGCGCTGTTCGTGAGCCTTTACGGCGGTTTCCTGAACGGGCTCACCGGGCTGCTGTTCGGCTCATTTCTCGGTATTTCGGCCACCCAGGTGCTGGCCCTGCTCATCGTGGCGGCCGCGGCGCTCGCGGTCCTGGCGCTGATCGCGCGGCCGCTATTCTTCGCCACGGTCGATCCTGACGTGGCGGCGGCGCGCGGCGTTCCGGTCCGGCTGCTCGGCGCGGTCTTCCTCGTGCTGCTGGGCTGCGCGGCCGCCGAGGTCAGCCAGATCACCGGGGCCCTCCTCGTATTCGCGCTGCTGGTGATGCCCGCCGCCACTGCGCAGCAGATCACGGCTCGGCCGGTGGTCAGCTTCGCGCTCACGATCGGGCTCGGGCTCGTCACCGTGTGGCTCGGCCTGACCGCCGCGTACTTCTCGGTCTATCCGGTCGGCTTTTTCATTACGACCTTCGGCTTCGCTGGGTACGTCCTCGCGGGGGCCTGGCGTGCATTTCTGTGGACCAGACGCCGGATCGCTGCGGCGGTACCCGCATGAACAGCCTGGCCGGCCTGCTAGGCCAGCCATTCCTGCGCTATGCATTCATCGCCGGCGCCGTCATCGCCGCGGCGTCCGGCCTCACCGGCTATTTCGTGGTGCTGCGCTCGCAGGTGTTCACCGGTGACGCGCTCAGCCACGTCGCCTTCACCGGAGCGCTCGCAGCTCTCGCCGCCGGAGCAAATCTGCTCATCGGCCTGTACGGCGCCTGCATTGTCGTCGCGCTGGCGATGGCCGCGCTCGGTTACCGCGGCCAGGCAGACGACACAGTGATCGGCAGCGTGTTCGCCTGGATTCTCGGACTCGGTGCGCTGTTCCTTTCCATCTACACCACATCCACCTCGAACGGAACATCCGGCGTCAACGTCCTGTTCGGCACGATCTTCGGGCTCTCGGCCATGCAGGCTGTCACCGACTCGGTCGTCGCGGCATGCGTATGCGCCGCGCTTATCCTCATCGCCAGGCCGCTGCTCTTCGCCACCATCGACGAGTCGGTCGCCAGCGCCAGGCGGGTGCCGGTCAGGGCGATCGGAACCGTGTTCCTCGGCCTGGTCGGTGTGACCGCCGCGGCGGCCACTCAGGCTGTCGGCGCGCTGCTGCTGCTCGGGCTGCTGGCGGCACCCGCCGGGGCGGCGCAGCGGCTTACCGCCCGGCCGTTCCGCGGGCTCTGGCTCTCCGCGGCAATAGCGATCTTCTCGGTCTGGACCGGGCTGGTGATCTCCTACGCGGCTCCCAAGATCCCGCCCAGCTTCGGGATACTGGCGGTCGCCACCGGCGTCTACCTCATCGCAATCGCCTTCACCGCCAACACGAACGGCAGGCGGGCTTAGGGTTCGCTTAGGATCGCCTAGCCCAGGGACAACCGACAACCCCTGCTGCTCAAGCGCTTCCTGGAGGAGCCGCAGCGCCTTGGGACCCATGCCGTGCAGCCGCTTGAGCTCGCCAGCAGGCACTCCGGCCAATTGCCTGAGCTCGGTGTAGCCCGCTCCGATTAGCGCACGGGTCGCGGGCGCTCCGATGCTCTTCGGGAAGCCGGTCTCGGACGTCATCTGCGCCATCGTAGCGCCGCCTCGCCCGTTGATGACCAGCGCCGGCGGCCGGCGGTCGGGCAATTCGATGGCGCCGAATGTGCTGCACCGGGAACATCAGCAGGGCCGGCAGAGCTTTACCAGAAACCGTGCTCGGCCGGGTCGGCGGCCAGCCGGGCGGAGCGGGTTGAGCCGGCGCAGGAGCGGTCAGCGCGCAAGGTAGTCGGGGCGGGGAGGCGAGATATGCGGATACTGATGATCGGGCCGCCGGGTGCGGGCAAGGGGACGCAGGGTGCTCTGATCGCGGCCCACTTCGACATCCCGCGCGTCGTGGTGGGTGACTTGCTGCGTGATCACGTCGTCCGCCGTACCAATCTCGGCCGGGCCGTAGATGGTCACCTCGGCCGGGGCGAACTGGTGCCCGACGAGATCATGCTGTGCATCGTCCGCCAGACGCTGGACGCCACCAGGGCAGCCGGCAGCGAGTACGTGATCGACGGGCTGCCGCGCACCATGGCCCAGGCGCGGGCGGCGTACAAGATCGCGACGGAGCTGGATATGAGCGCGAACGTCGCGGTGCATCTGAGGGCCGAAGACAAGGAACTGACGCGGCGGCTGCTCGCCCGAGCCGCCCTCGAGCACCGGTCCGACGACACCGAGCAGGTCATCCGGCACCGGCTGGATCTGTACCAGCAGGTGACGCAACCGATCATCGCGTGGTATGCGCAGCGCGGCATCCTGGTGTCCGTCGACGCGATGCGCCCTGTCGGGGAGGTCGGAAGGGAGATCCTCGCCGCGCTCGAGTTGATGCGCCCGCCGGCTGGCCACATCCCGGCCAGGGTGCGCCGGCCGGTCGACCTCACCGGGCTTGGAGCCCGCTGCGCCCAAACCTGAGGAAATCTCGAACCGCTCGGGCTGCCCAGATTAGGGCTGGTCAGCTGGCCGGCGTCACGGGCCAGGCGCGCTGACCCGGCAGTCATCCGCTGCGTGTCGCACTTCGGCGATCACTTCGCCGCCGTTGGTGTCGCGTTGGGGCAGGCCGTACGGCGGCCGGCGAGTGACCGGGCGTAGGTTTGGCTGACATGGTGAGCGCGAAACGCCCCCGCATATCCGGCCCGGATCCGGGCCCGACGGTGTTCGTCTTGTTCGGGGCTACTGGCGACCTGGCCAAGCGCTTGGTGCTGCCGGCGTTTTACCGGCTCGCCATCGAGGGGTTGCTGCCCAGGCGGTGGCTGCTGGTGGGCAACGGCCGCGGTGACGTGGCGCACGAGGAGTTCCGCGCCCATGTTTACGATGCGCTCACCGAGTTCGGCCCCCACCCGCAGCAGGGCAGGTGGGAATCGTTCGCGCAGCGCGTGCTCTTCGCCGGCGGGGGCTTCAATACCGGCGATCCCGGCAGCTTGCTGGACGTCTTGGCCAAGGCGCGCACCTCTCTCGGCGGCGGCCAGCTGGTCCACTACCTCGCTGTGCCGCCGGTCGCCTTCGCCGGCCTGACGAAGGCTTTGGGCGAGCACGGGCTGGCCGAGGGAGCCCGCGTCGTCTTCGAGAAGCCGTTCGGCACGTCGCGCCTGGATTTCCGCGTCCTGGACCGCGTCGTCCGCTCGGTGCTGGAGGAGCAGCAGATCTACCGAATCGATCATTTTCTGGGTAAGGAGGCGACGCAGGACCTGCACCTGCTGCGCTTCGCCAACGGGTCGTTCGCCGCGATGTGGGGGCGCGACCACATCGAGTCCGTGCAAATCGACGTGCCCGAGAAGCTCGGCATCACGGACCGGGCCGGGTTCTACGACGCCACAGGCGCGGTGCTGGACATGCTGGTCACGCACCTGTTCCAGGTAGCCGCCGAGATCGCGATGGAGCCGCCGGCCAGTCTCGGCGCCGCCGATCTGCAGGCCGCGCGCGAGAAGGTGATCAAGTCCTTCCGGCCGCTCGACCCGGACGAAGTTGTGCTCGGCCAGTTCGCCGGCTACCGCGATGTGCCCGGGGTGGCAGCCCGGTCCACCCAGGACACCTTCGTCGCGGCTCGCCTGTGGATAGACAACGCCCGCTGGCGCGGCGTGCCGTTCTACCTGCGCACGGGCAAGCGGCTGGCCGCCACAAAACAGCGGGTCAGCCTGATCATGCGCGAGCCGGCCGGGCCGCTCGCCGGGCAGCTGCCACGCGAGGCGAATGTCCTGTCGTTCTCCCTCGCCGGCGACGGCGAAATCGACCTGTCGCTGGTCGCGAAGAAGCCGGGCCCGGCGCTGGAGCTCGATACCGCGCATGCCTCGATCCCGTTGTCCAGCCTCTACCGCGCGAATCCCTTGCCGCCTTATGTCCGGCTGATCCATGACGTACTCATCGGCGATCGCTCCCTGTTCACCCGCCCCGACGGACTGGCCGCGGCGTGGCGCGTCGCTGACCCGCTGCTGACGAGCCCGCCCCCGATTGCCCCCTACCCACCCGGATCATGGGGACCGGCCCGGGCCCGCCAGCTCATCGAGCCCGGACGCTGGCTGCTAGGCCAGTAGCGGAGGCGCGACGGCGGCAGGCGATAGCTCAGGGTCCAAGCAAGTCGCTGCCTGTCTCGCGCCTCTGATCTGTCGATGTAGCTGATCTGTCGATGTATCAGAGCACGTCCTCAGAGAGGGCATCGATGCTCGCGGCCAGGTCGGCGGCTGTGGCCGGCCGCGCCGCCTGCTTCTGGTCGATCGCGGACGCGATCACCTCCCGGACGCCGGCGGGAAGGTTCGGCGAGATCTCCGGTGTGTGGGACAGCACCCGTCGCATCGCGAGCATCGTGTTGTTGGTCGGCAGCTCGCCGTACAGGCCGGTCCCGGTGAGGGCGCGGTGCAAGGTCGCGCCAAGGGCGAAGATGTCGGTCGCCCGTCCCGGGATCTCACCGCGGATGATCGCGGGATCGAGATACTCGACGGAGCCGGTGGACCCGAGCCCGGTTATGGTGAGCCCGGGCGCCAGGAGCTGGCTGAGGCCCAGATCGCTCAGCTTCGCGTGGCTGTCGTGCAGCAAGACGTTGCCCGGCTTGATGTCGTTGTGCGCGATCCCCGCCTCGTGCAGCGCGTGCGCAGCCCTGGCCGCGTCCGCCACTGCGGCCAGAACCTGGCCGGGCGGCATGGAGCCGATCGCGTCAGCGAGCGAGCCAGCCGGCAAGTACTCCATCGAGTAGTACAGATCATCGCCCTGCTGCCCGGCGTCGTAGAGCGTCACCAGGTAGGGCGACCGGACGGCCGCGAAGGCGGCCAGCTCGCGGGTCGCACGGCGGAAGGTGTCCTGGCTGTTGGAACCGGTCAGCACCTTCACCGCCACGAACTCGGCAGCGATGCGCAGCCGCTGCGGACAGTAGGCGAGATAGAACACGCCGTGGTTACCCGCGCCGAGATGCCGGACGAAGCGGTAGTCGGCGATGCCGGCCCGGTCGGCCGCAAGGCGCGCATCAGTACTGTTCACGGATGTCTGCTTTCCTGCTGACTGCTATCGGCAATAAGGCTGTCGCTGTCGTGCTCGCCGCCCTGGCCGGCCTGCTGGTGCGCGGAGTCCAGGGCCTGCACCCACTGATCCATATCGTCGCTGGCTTCGTTCGTGCCCGCCACGACGGCGAGGTGCACATCGCTGTCATGGCCCCCTGCGGCGGGCGGTTCATGCCCATCGGCCTGTTCCAAGCCGCTGAGTGGGGCTACGACGACTGCGCCGGCCGGCTCGGTTCCCGACCTGGCGGGCAGCCCGCGCTTCCTGAGGTCCGCAGCCACCGACGTGGCCTGACGGCCGGACGGCGTGACCACGAGGTCCAGCCCGCTCGCGACCGACAACTGCGCGGCTACCTGGACCGCGGCCTCGCCGTCCGCACCGCGCGCCCAGCGCACCACGGCGGCCGCCGGCGCTGCGGGCAGCGGGCGCAGGAGGTAGACCAGCTGAGTAGCCCCGTTCGCGCCAAGCGCCTCGACCGGGCCGCTGCCTGGCCGGAGGACGACCGTGCCAGGATCGGCGGCCGCTACGTAGCCGGGCAGCTCCGCGCTGACGTCATCGCTGAACCTGGACTGGACCATGGCGTGGCCGCCGCCAGCGTCGGCGGCCAATTCCTGGAGCCTGGCCATCGTCTGGGTCATCTGCAGTAGCTCGCCGCCGAGACCGGCCCCCACCTCCAGCCGGCCGGCCGGCTTGTGCGGGACCAGGTGCGAGAGCACGAGTTGGCTGTGCGGCCTGCTGGCCGCGAGCCGCGAGCCGACCTCGATCAGCGGCGCCGCGGTCGTGAGGTCGTCGATCAGCACGACGATCCGGTGCGCCGCTGCCTTGCCGAGCGCAGCCCGGTCGGCCTCGGCGATGTCGCGCTCCATGATCCGGTTCGGGTAGATGACCTTCAGCAGCGGCCCGGCCATCCCGGTCGTCACGATCGCCATCACGACCATCAGCGTGAAGAGGGCCTTGTTCAGGATGCCCAGCTGGAGGCCCACCGTCAGGATGACGATCTCGGTGAGTCCCCTGGTGTTCATGAGCGCGGCCAGCGCGCCTGCCTGGCGACGCCTGACTCCGGTCAGCCGGGCGCCGAAGTAGGCGCCGCCGAACTTCCCGGCCACCGCGACCAGCATGATCAGAACCAGGTCGACCAGGCCTGATAGCCCGATCCCGCGCAGGTTGACGTTGAGCCCGGCGACGACGAAGAACACGGGGAGCAGGACAAGCACGCTAACCTGCTCAAGCCGCTCAAGGATCGCCTCGCGGAGCGCTGGCTCGTCCCTCGGCATGACAATGCCGAAAATAAAGGCGCCGAAGATGAACTTGACGCCCATCCAGTCGGTCGCGTAGCTGGACAGCAGCAGCATGGCGAGCACGGCGGCCAGCACCGTCGGGGTGAGCCGACCCTGGCGCTGGTAGACCTCGGCCAGCCTGCGCAGCGCCGGCCGGACCAGCCAGATCATCACGGCGGCGTAGACGGGGGCGAGCACCAGCCGTAGCTGGTGGTGGCCCGCGCCCGCCCCGGCGACCGCGATCACCACGGCGAGCAGCGCCCAGGCAAGCACGTCGTCGACCGAGGCCGCAGCCAGAGCGAGACCCCCGACTCTGGTCCGGTGCAGGCCGCGATCGGACAAGATTCGGGCGAGCACCGGAAAGGCCGTAATCGACATGGCCGTGCCGAAGAAGAGGATGAAGCTTGTCGGGTCGTGCGGGTGATAGCGGTGCACGAACCAGGCGCCCAAGCCGATGCCGAGGGCCAGCGGAGCGACAATCGAGCCGATCGCGACGCTCGCCGCCATTCGCCCACGGCCTCTGACCAGGCCGA
>Ga0209240_1000548_pt1 | contig 15795 bp, 20 predicted proteins | sample GraSoi_2013_80cm_FD_185828 | JGI IMG/M metagenome (GOLD analysis project Ga0209240, IMG submission 185828) | Grasslands soil microbial communities from the Angelo Coastal Reserve, California, USA - Sample 9_17_2013_80cm (SPAdes) (version 2) | ecosystem: Environmental > Terrestrial > Soil >...
ACCGCAAGGAGGCAGGCGCCCAAGGTATGACCCATGATTGGGGTGAAGTCGTAACAAGGTAGCCGTAGGAGAACCTGCGGCTGGATCACCTCCTTTCTAAAGTAGTCGTGGCTCAACCCGCTATGGTGTGCGGGTCATGCCACGCAATGTAAGTCGCAGCCCTCACGAGCTGCAACTTACACGCTTCGACTTGCTTTACCCAAGGGCTTCGGCCCGAGGGCCGGGCGGATTCTGGCAGATCGCTATCGATTGTTTAGAGCAAATCTTCAAAAGGCGGGCCATCGGCCCGCCTTTTTCTTTTCCCCCGTGACATTGGTTCTTGTCGGTTTCGTAGGGGCACGGGACACCCGTGCCCGCTGCAGCCGCTTCTGTGCGCGCAGAAACATTCCCTCTTTCGACAACGGATGCAACAGCAAAGCCGGACTAGGCGTTGGGTTAAAACATCGAATTTGCTACGGCCCGATCTTCAGAGTCAAAGGATTGGAACGAACCGTTGTCTTACTATTCTCATCCAGTCGGCTAACGTAGAGTGTGTAAACACCAGGCTCTTTGATTTCATACAATCGCTTCAGGTCGATAGTGATGGTGAACATCTTGCCCGGGGGATAGGTAACCGGAAATAAGCTTCCAGACGCAACTTCTTGTGGATCGTCAGCACGTTGCCTGTTGTTGACTTTTCTATGGAAAAATGTCGTCTCGACCTCGTGACCTCCCTTCGTGAGTAAAAACGTAAACGCTTTGTAGGTGGCATCTTTGTACCTATCCCATTGCCACCAAATCTCTTTTCCGCTGACGTTTGTCACGGTTATGTCTATGTTGATTGGCGAGTCTAAATGGACGGGAGGGGTCGGACCATCCACTGCGATCGCAAATGCCGGACTAGACGACTGCGGGCTCGGACCGGCCGTTTTAGCGGACGTTTGCCCCAAACAAGACTGCGCGAAGAGCATCGCTATACCCAGAGTTGAAACAAGGACTCTCATATTTTGTCAACCGTATAGCGTGGACGAGCCCTGCACTCTGAGCTTCATAGCTGAAGATGATCCAATTCATCCTCGCAACTACATGGGTGTCAATAACGCATCACGGGGTGACTGTTATAGAGACAATATTGGATTGCGCGACAGCAGTGCCATTGGGCGGCCGTGGCTGCTGAGGGTTTCGATATCTAGTCCTTCCTTCAAACCACGAGACCTGCACTGTGTACGTTCCTGGTTGAAGATCATACAGGTCAATGAGGTCGGCGCTCGCTGTGATGGTTTCACCTGGTTTTAACAAATCGTCGCCATATCCCTTATGGGTTCGAAAAATGAACTCGGGGCATGATCCTCGATCTGCGCCTTGTGCACCTTTCATATAACAGGTCTGAGGGACAGGTTGTCCTTGCGAATCGCGGACGTCAAAGTCAAAATTCAGTTCCCCGTGGGCAAGGTCCTCAAAATGCCCGTGAACGACATGATTGGATATATTGGTCATCGTGACATCCAGGCGGATCTTTGAACCGACCTTCACGGTCTGCGGTGCATTGATCGTGATCGAAACTGGTGGTTTGGCATTCTGAGCGATAACCGTCAAGGTGATCGCGAAGAGCACTGCAAATGCGACTGGAATCGACTTTAGCGGGATTCTCATCTGACCTCCGGAGATATTAAGGGCACGAAATTCCACTGCTTAGCGTCTGCATCCACCTGGGGGTAACTACCGCCTGCCGGGTGCCCCAGACGTCGGTTTTACGTCTGGGTCTTTCCTTCTACTGGGCTTGCAAATCCTTCGGGTCTTGGCGCGCCCGCAGGGTATAATTGACGAAGGACTAGAGGCGTGTGACCCTAAGCGAGATCATCTTTTCCGTCCAAGAATCCCCGGAAGGCGGCTACCACGCCAGGGCGCTCGGTTTTTCCATCTTCACGGAAGCGGACTCTTTGGATGAGCTCAAGACAATGATCAGAGACGCGGTCTCCTGCCATTTCGACCCCACCGAGAAACCCAGCGTCATCCGACTCCACATGGTCAAGGACGAGGTTATTCCTGCTTGAAACTTCCCCGCGATGTAAGCGGTGAAGACCTCGCTCGTGCTCTCCGCCGCTTCGGCTATGAAATAACTCGCCAGACTGGGAGCTGGGATGGTGACGTGATGCTGCGAGCCCTTGAACTTTGATGTGACTCGCATGTGGCTGCCATAGCCAACTAAAAGTCGGCACGCTCGCCGAGATCCTAGGCGACGTAGCTTCGTACTTAGATTTGTCGCGAGATCAGCTGATTAGAGAACTCTTTGGCTAAACCGTCACGCTGTCCCTACGTCTCGCCCGTGCGATTCGGGAATCGGACAACCCCGGCATTGTCTGAACCCGTGTTTCCAGCGGAACCCGAATCCACCCTGCTGAGCAACCCGGGCGCTACGTTCCAGTGCTGCCCAGAGTCGGTGACCACCGTAACTGTCTTCTTGTTATAACGGGTCAATATTCCAGTCACCTCCGGGCTCCCGGTAGGATGGAACTTAACCCTCTCCCCGATGCGGAAATCCAACATCGCGCTGTGCGAGCGCATTTGATGGAGGAATCTGAGTCGAGCCACAACCTTGTGGTTCAACTCGATGAGTTCTTCTTCGGAAAGCGAATCAATGTCGATACGGCGCATTGTGCCTGCCGCTCGCCGGCAGAGTCATATATTGCATCGAAAAGCCCTCCAGTCTCAACCTGTGTTGCCCTCCTTCACGGCAGCGGATACAGCTGCACTTCCGGCATCGGAAAATCCTTCCGATTGTCTGTGAGTACTGCACATCCTCGGTCAATCGCCGTCGCAGCCACAATCGTATCGGCAAGACTCAGCGTTCGACCTTTTTGCGCCCAAATGCTCCTCATCTGCCCCGCCAAGCGCGCGATCGACGCGCTCAGCTCGTGATACTCCAGACCGCTCAACAAGGACTCAATTCTGGCGCTCTCCCCAGCCCTTATGCCGACGTAAAGCTCGGCGATATTTAACGTGCTGGTGCATAGCCGATGGCCAGCCCGAACCAGCTCGGCCAATAATTCGTTTCGTTGATTTCTAAAGCGAACGACATCAATCATGATCGTTGTATCCAGCAACAAATTCATTTCTTGGCCCGCGATTTCCTTGACCTTAGGCGTTTGTCGCTCTCTCGGCGTAGTTGCCGAACCCATCGTGCGGCACTATCCGCTGGTTCCGCCAGATCCCTGTCTTGGCCGGATGGGGCGTCATTCTCCAAAAAACGCAGCAGCTTAGTCCGGCGGACCGCATCGCGCGCCGTCTCGACCAGGAATGCGCTGCGGCCGCGCGGTCCGACAATCAAGTCAATTTCCTTCACCAGATCCTGCGGCAACAAGATATGTGCGCGTTTGCTTTTCATGGCGAGCCAACCTATGTGCCTACAAAGTGTATCACCGGAATGTGCTTTGTTATACCGCGGCATAAATCTGATAAACAGATGACAAATCTAGATATTGACATCAAATCTGCATCCAATGCATCATTAGCACTATGAGGACCACACTCTCCCTCGATGATGACATCTTCCGCCTCGTGAAGCGATACGCCGCAAGTCGCTCCCTCGCTCTCGGAAAGGCCGTATCTGAACTTGTGCGGCGCGCGTTGACCACTCCCCGCCCCACACGCTCAATCAATGGCTTGCGGGTCTTCGATTTAGCTCCACAATCTCCTAAAGTCAGTTCCAAGAAAGTGCGCGCCCTGGACGCCGACCAGAAGTGACCGCATCTCTTCTCGATGTGAACCTTCTCATTGCCCTCATGTGGCCTGCCCACGAAGACCACAATCGCGCGCAACAGTGGTTCAAGGACAATGCTCATCATGGCTGGGCTACCTGTCCGTTCACCCAAGCCGCTTTCGTTCGTATTGCGTCCAATCCGGCCTTCTCGCCCGATGCCGTCTCCCCGACCGAAGCTGCTGCAGTCCTCGCTTCCAACCTGAAGCATCCGCACCATCAGTTCTGGCCAGACGAAATCACCTTTACACAGGCCATCGAGCCATTCTCAGACCGGCTGGCTGGCCACCAACAAGTGACCGATGCTTATCTACTTGGGCTCGCCATGCACCGGAAGGGAAAGCTTGCAACAATGGACCAAGCCGTTGCGGCACTGCTCGCGTCCCAGAGCCAGAAAGACAGCTTCCTCACCCTCATTTGAGCCTTCCCGCCGTAACATCCTCTGTTTTTAGTTACTTACAGAATTATCTTGACAAAACGGTACTGGCTGCGGTAGCATTGCCCTGTAAGATTCTGCGTCCAGTCGCCGGAGCACTCCTAGCAGCATCCCTGTAGCAAAGTTCCTTCCTTGGCTGTCTCTGTGTCTCTGTGGCAAATCCTCACTCTTTCTTGAGGTTTCAAAATGAACTCAGACCCGCTCGATCCAAATAGCAACAAGTGTCTCCAACAATTCGCCGACGGCCGCACCTGCCGCATGCTCCGCAAGAAGGGCCATCCCTCCTTCTGCATCCACCACGCACGCGAAGAGCAGCAGCGTCTCGAATCAGAAAAGCTAGCCGCGGAGTTCGCTTCCCTTTCCGGCAAGCTCAACACTGTCACGGACATAAACCACGTCCTCGGCAAGGTCTTCATCGCCCTGGCCGAAAAGCGCATCTCGCACCAAACCGCCGAAACCTTTGGCTACCTCGGCCAACTCCTCCTCCAGTCCATACCCGGCGTCAAAAGCGAACTCAATGCCGCCGTGCAGCATCCCGGCGCCTACGATGCCATGCTGCGCCACAACATCCCGTTTTTCCGCTGGTTCCGCAAGCAATAGGCAAAAATCCACCTGCAACTCCTTTAGAATGTGCAGATCCAAAAGAAATAACCACTAAACCCTTTGGAATGAACAGATCTGGGAAACCCCGGGGGCGGGGGTGCCGGGCGCATCCTTTTATTTTGACTTCCCTTCCCGGATAGAACCGCAGCGCCCACACATCCCACAATGCCGCTCACAGGCACAAGCCGATCGCGGCGTGGACTACCTGCAGATCAACAGCACCACCGCCGGCTGCTTCACGTTCCGCATCGAACGCGCGGCAAACGGAGAGTGATGCACAAAGCTCAGTGCTTCGGCGGAACGACGTCCGCGGCAAGCTCCGCCCGCTGCATGCCCGGAACGCCAGGATCGCGGCTTTTCTCCATGGCTTTCTGCGCCGCCGCCGCTTTTTGGGGGTCGATCCAGGAGTCGCGCGTAACCATCGTGGTCTGCGTAGGCAACGCTACCGCCGCGCCGCTGCTTTCCAGCACGTCCATCGCCTGCAAGATCAGCTCTTCCTGCACGACAAGAAATTCGCGGTACTCGCGCGTCAGGATATACGCGTAAATCTCCACTTCGATGGCATTCTCCCCCAGCTTCAACAAACGCACACGCGCGCTAACCTCTTCCACTTTGGCGTGGAGCGCCAAAACCTGCCGCAGTTGCTCGACCACGTATCGCACATGGTCCGGCGCCAGATCGTATCGCAAACGGAGCACCTGCCGGAACAAAATTTTGTCGCGCAGCCGGAAATTCTCCAGAACAGCGGTGGCCACTGTGCCGTTCGGAATGGAAACGAGCGTGCGCTCCTCCGTGCGCAGCTTCGTCGATCGCAACCCAATATCTTCGACAATGCCGCGCTGATCCCCAATGCGGCATGCGTCTCCCACCAGCACCGCGCGATCGGTAAGAATCGAGATGCCCCCCATCATGTTTTCAAAAGTTTTCTGCGCACCCAGTCCGATTGCCAAGCCGCCGATACCGAGGCCAGCGAGCGCAGCCGTCAAGTTCCAGTCCAGGACATTCTTGAAAACCAGCAACGCGATCAAGAAAAAAATCGCGACATCCAGCACGCGGCGCGTCAACGACACCAGCGACCGCTCCGCATACATGCCCCGGCTGGTCAGCTGGTTCCACATGTGCACGGAAATCCAGTAGGTGAGCCGCGTGAGCGCCCAGTAGAACGCGAACGACAGCAAGATCAAAAGCAGGTTGCGGTAATACTGCCGGTAAAGAATCGATGCGCCGATCAGATAAACAAAATAATAGTGAATGATGACGGCGCCCAGCACCGCGGCAGGACCGAAGCGCCGCAGCGGCTCCGCCGGCTGCGTTGCCAGCCCGAGCGCGCGTCGTATCCTTTGCGAGCAGAATCGAAGCACCAGCGCCGCCAGCCAGCCAAGCAGCAGAGCCACCGGAGCGAACAACACGATCGCGATCCACTGCCACAGCGGCATCCCCAGCGGGCGCGTCTTCACCAGAAATTTAGGCAGGCGTTTTTCCAACTGGGGAAACCGCAGCGAATCGTACACTTCGGGGACCTGATCCAGCGTTTGCCGCGAAATCAGCCACACCTTGGCCCCGCGACCGACATCCGCATGAACCAGGTACAGCGGAAACGATTCGCTCAAGCCGCGCGTACCGCCCACGATGACCTGATCGCGCGGTGGCTCACCGTCCTGCCGGCCAGTGGGATCGTTGGTGATCGAATCCAGCGAACCCACAAACCTGGCGTTCAGAATTGCGAACAGCTGTTGCGCGAGTTCCTGCTCCCGCTCGACAGTGGCGTGCCGCACGTCGAAATATTGAACGGCGACGTCGTAGTTTTCGGCCTGCGCCGCGCGAATGAAGCCAACCACGGTCCCGCGCGGCGACTCGCGGCCCAACGCGAGCGGATCCGAAGAAGCCGCCGAAGAAGCGGCGGACGACGGTGTCGTCACGGCCGCAGGCGCATGCGGCGGCGGCGTTTGGGCGTGCACAACTGCCGCACTGCCCAGGCCAAGCGCCAGCAACAAAACAAATTTCTTTGGAAGCGCAGACAATGATTTAGCGACCAAGCTTTGCATTTCTGTTTCTACCTACGTGCAAAATGGCTCAAGCTCGCATTGTATCTAGCCGGAGCCGAGCGGGGAAATCTACATCGTGCTCAGGTTCGTTCTCGGAAACTTAGCTTGCCGCGGCGGAATTCCGGAAATGTTCGCGGTGCTGGCGCAGCAAGAATTGGTCGGTCATTCCCGCGATGTAGTCGCACACGGCCACGTGCCGCGGTTCCGTGCGCACCAACTCCTCGTGTGATGCAGGCATCGAGCCAGGCGCATGCAAATAGTAGCGAAAGAGTTCTTCCAGAGCGCGGACGGAGCGATTGCGATCCTCGGTGATCACCGCCTGCTCGTAGACATGCGTAAAAAGGAACCGCCTAAGCTGCGCGTTGCACGCCGCCGCCTCGTCACTGAACCCCGCCAGCCGCTTAGGCGCCCTCCGGATATCCACTACACTCGCAACGTGCAAATATTCCACGCACCGCTGCGTTGTCTCGAGCAAATCGGTAGCAAGGACATCCAACACCCTTTTAAGCGCCTCGTTAAATTTCAGCTTCTCGCGAGCAGTCGGGTGTGTTGCATGCACCTGCGCATAAGCTTCGCCAAAGATTGGAACTTCATCGCGTAGCGCATCGAGGTCCAGAAGCTCCGCCTCGCGCGCATCATCAAGATCGGCGGTGTTGTAAGCAATCTCATCCACGCAGTCGATCAGTTGCGCCTCCAGCGGCGGCTGCAAATCCAAAAGGTATTCGGAGAGTTGCGGAAACTCCGCCGCCGAATATTGCCGTGAATGCTTGATGATGCCTTCGCGCACCTCAAAGGTAAGATTCAAGCCGGGAAAATCCAGATAGCGCTGCTCAAACTTTTCCACTATCCGCAGCGCATGCAGATTGTGATTGAACGATCCGCCGTAAGGGCGCATGAGCGCGTCCAGCTTTCGCTCTCCCGCGTGACCAAATGGCGGATGCCCGATGTCGTGCACCAGCGCCAGCGCCTCGGCAAGCTCGGCGTTGAGTCCCAGCGCGGCCGCAACCGTGCGGGCAATCTGCGAAACTTCCAGCGTGTGCGTCAGACGATTCCTGAAATGGTCGGAGAAACGCGTGGTAAATACCTGTGTCTTCGCTTCCAGGCGGCGAAATGCGCGCGAATGAATAATGCGGTCGCGATCCCGCGCGTATTCACTGCGATAGGGATGCACCGGTTCCGGATAACGCCGCCCGCGCGAATGCTCGGCGCGCATAGCCCAAGGCGCCAATGCCGGAGATTTTTCGATGGGCTGCTCCGTCTTTCCGTATTCAGGAGCTAGGATTTCGGGGCAAGCAGATCCAAGCCACGGTCGGCCTGCTCTGAAATGGTGGTATCCGGAAATTCCTTCTTGATCTGCTGGTACACGTTCGCAGCTTCCTTCGGATTGTTCTGCCGAAGAACGTTGGCGAGCTCCAGCAATGCCAGCGGACGCGGAACGAAAACGGAGCGCTTGTCCGCAAGTTCGCGGAAAATCTTCGCGGCATCATCGGGCTTTCCGGTGCGCTCGTAAATCACGCCGATTTGATACTGCGCCATGTTCGCAAGCTCTTTGTCGCCGCCGGAAGCAAGCTTCTTTAAATCTTCAAGGGCCTGATTGTGGCGCTCCAAATCTTCCAAGCAAAGTGCCGCGTAATAGCGAGCCTGCTTTCCGGGAATGGTGTTGGGATACGTCTTCGATACAACGTTGAACTTGTTCAACGCGTCATTGGAACGCGCCGCCTCATCCGCATAGGACACGTCGCTCGGATCCTGTGGATCAGGCGTGCCGCCGATGCGCCCGTTGTAAGCCTTCATGGCCGTGTCGAGCGCCACCGCGGCTGCCGCGGTCTGCCGATCGTGATAGACCGTCCAAGATCCGTAAGCAATAACGCCGGCCAGCACCACAAGCAGAACAATCAGCGTGAATTGCTTGTGCAGATAAAACGCTTCGGCGCTGTGCTCGATAGCATCGTGAATCTTGTCTGTCTTCAGTTCCTTGCGCGAAATATGGTCAGACACTGCCGACTCTCCCACATGGTTTGTAACCTGCAATCGTAGCACAACCCGCCGAAAGAACGCCGCGAATGCGGGTCGCCGGCATCAGTCAGTCGCCGAGCAGCCAACCACCGGAAGCTCGCCAGATCACGAAGGGATGTCCTACTTATAACGATCGCTTCCAACATGCCAACTCTTCGGTACTAATAGTGCTGCGCAAGTAGAGAAAGATGTTGCGCAACGACCGGGGTCACGAGCTCCTATTTTTCTCATTGCTGTTGCAGTTCAGCTCATGCAGCGGAGATCTTGGCTCTTCTCGTCTCGACAACGTTGTGCGCTGATGCCGCAGATGAGAACAAAGGTATGAGACCTTCGACCAGTGTTGGGTGAGTCAGGACCGCATCGCGCAGCGCGGTGTAGGGCAGCGCTGCGATCATCGCAATCTGGACGGCGGCCAGGATCTCCCCCGCACCGACACCGAAGGCCGTGAACCCGAGGATGCGATCGCTATCAGCCTCCACGAGGGCCTTCACGAAGCCGCGGGTCTCCGAAAGCGTGCGTGCGCGCAGGTTGGTTTCCATTGGGACCTTAAACAAGCGATACGCTATCCCTTGAGCCTCCGCTTCTGTTTCACTCAGACCGATACGAGCCAGTTCGGGGTCCGTAAACAGACAATATGGGACTTGCCTGCCCGTGGTCACACGGTTGCCGCCGGTTAAATTGGCATGGACTACGCGGAAATCGTCGACGCTGATGTGCGTGAACTGCGGGCTACCGGCGACCTCGCCGATCGCCCAGACGCCGGGCGCGGTGGTCTGCAGCCGCTCGTTGACCTTGATGTATCCCCGGTCGGTGAGCTCAACGCCGGTCAGTTCCAGGCCGAGTCCTTCGGTGTTCGAGGTGCGGCCTGTGGCGACCAATACATGACTACCCTTTAGGACTTTCTCAATTCCATTCTGCTCGACGACGACACTCACCGAGTCGCCAGATTTGCCCGACACTCGCTTGATCCGTGCATTCAGGAGAATGTCGATGCCTTCCTCTGCGAGCAGGCTGCGAAGAGCCTCGCATACGTCCGGGTCTTCTTTGGACATCAGCCGCCCGTGTCGATCGATCATCGTCACCTTGCTGCCGAAGCGGCGCATCGCCTGGGACAACTCCACTCCGACGTAGCCCCCACCGACAACAAGCAAGTGTTCGGGAATTTCATCGAGTTCAAGAGCCTCGATATGCGTGAGCGGCTGCGCCTCCGCAAGGCCAGGAATTTTCTCGAGCGCGGCACGCGTGCCCGTACTAACGATCACATTCGCGCCTCGCAGTTGACGTGTGGTCCCATCGGCCAGGGTGACTTCCACTGTTCTCGGAGCTAGGAACCGGCCCGTTCCCAATATGAACTCGGCTCCCGTGTTCCTGTAATTTTCCATATACATGTCGTTCAAGCCACGCACCATCTTGCGCTTGCGATCACGGACGCCCGACATATCAATCGTAAAGTCATCGCGAGCGATGCCGAACTCCTTGCTTCGGCGAAAGTATGATGCGACTTTCGCGCTGTGGATGATGTTCTTGCTCGGCAAGCACGCGATGTTCGGGCATGACCCGCCGATGTATTTGCGGTCGACGACTGCGACTTGCTTTCCTTCGCCAGCAAAAATCCACGCAGCGATGGTCGAGCCCGTGCCGCCACCGAGAATCACGAGATCAAATTCTTCCGGCTGCGTCTTCCTACGTGCCTGGGCGGATGAAGCGTTCTTCGTGCTATTCATGCGGATTTTCCTTTCCGAGCGACAGGTTCACTCTTGGCTTGCATTGATTTGAGGAGATCGGCTGCCGACGCTCCCTCGAGCGACAGTCCGTAGCCAACTTCCCGCACGATGCGTTCTTTCAACGGTTGCATGAAATGTACGCGTGTGTTGCGCCGTGTCACTTCCGGAGCTTTTAGGTAAAGTGCGGCCAACTCCCGCGCCCGGCTGAGCGCCTTTCCGTTTGGCACAACTTCCGCAACCACTCCCCATTCGTGTGCGGTACGCGCGGTCAGCGGCTGTGGGTTCAGCAGGAATGCCTCCGCTCGTCCTGCTCCAGCGCGATAACTCCACGCGGTAAAGATTCCGTCACCTGGCACAATGCCGCCAGCGAAATGCGGCGCATCATGGAAGGTCGCACCCTCGGCAGCCACAATCACGCTGGCAAGGAGCGCATATTCTGAGTGCACATGCGCGCGTCCTTCGATGGCTGCGATCACCGGCACGCGTATGTTGGCTATGTTTTCCAGAAGCTGAACGCCTTCGTCGTGAACCTGGTTCCAAACGCCGGGATCGGCGACGTTGCCGAAGGATGAAAAATCGATCTCAGGGATGAACTCCCCGCCTGCTCCGGTCAAGATTACAATCTTGTTCGCCCGGTCCTGCGCGATCCGGTAAAAGGCGTCGACAAACTCCGTATGATCTTGTGCCGTGAAAGTGAACGGTCCACCGTTGCTGTGAAATTCGACAACAAGCACACCGCTGGCATCTCGCGTCAGCTTCAGGCTGCGATAGGCAGCCAAGTAGTCATCTTGAAGTTGCATAGGATTCTCCTCTCTGTGTTGTCCTGACTGCGTTCACCCGAATGTGTTATTGCGAGGTCAGCACATTGCACTTAGGTGGCTACAACGAGGCCGCCTGCGGCACGAATGACCTCCCCGGTGATCCAGGCTGATTCGTCTGATGCTAGGAACACAGCCAGCGGTGCGATATCACTGACGCGACCGAGCCGGCCGAGCGGGGTCTTCCCGGCGAGAACGGCGCCGGCACCACCCTCAAAGGTCCCCGCGGCTACATTGCCTTCGGTTTCTGTATGACCGGGAGCGATGGCGTTGACGCGTATCTTGCGCGGCGCCAGTTCGAGCGCCAATCCCTTGGTCAGCGTTTCGATGGCGCCTTTCGTGGAAGCGTACAACAGGGCTCCCGGCACCGGATGCGAGCCCACGATAGAGCTGAGGTTGATGATGCTCCCGCCGTCGGCACCGAACCGCTTGATCGCCTCCTGCACGGTGAGAATCGCCCCGAGAACGTTGATGTTGTAGTGGAGGTGAAAGCTCTCTTCGGTGATCTCCGCGAAGGCGCCGAAGCGGAATACCCCGGCGTTGTTGACCAAAACGTCCAGCCTTCCGAACGCGGAATCCACTTCTTTGAATAACCGCGCGACATCTGCGGCCCTCGACACGTCGGCCCCGACGGCGATCGCCTTCCCCCCGTTGTCGGTGATCGCCTGAGCGACGCGTTCGGCGCCTTGCCGGTCGGAGGAATAGTTCACGGCCACGCGCGCGCCCGCAGCTCCCAAGGCCGTTGCAATCCCACCGCCTATGCCTTTGGACGCGCCCGTCACTATCGCCACTTTATTAGACAGTCTGCTCATATTTACCATTGTTCTTGATCCGACTCCCCGTACCCCCGAATGTCCATCGCTGTGAATTGGGCCTCGCGGGCAGGAAAATCTCGATTTTTGCTCCTTATGCTAAAGAGCGTTTTGAAACAGCCTGTCAACATTCAATTTTGCATCCTGAAGGAATCGTCGGCAATCCGAAAGTAGTCGGGACCCACGATCAGGAGATTAGTACTGGGAAGTTGGCTTCTCGCAAGCGATTGGTCGGTCACTGCTGGCGCGTTTGTGGGTACTAAACCGACAGACGAATCGATTACTTCCGGATTGCCATTATCCGGGAGTGTTTACAATCGGTTCTCACAAGCCTACTTGCTGCTACTAATCGGACCAAATCGGCGGCAATTCTGCGAAAAGACCGTTTCGCCTCCCTTTGGACATCGCGACCAGGCTGTAGAAGTGGAATCAGTCCTCCCAATGCTGCCGGATCGCTACCGGATCTGGCGATAACGGAAACAATCGACGAGGTGATCGTTTACCATGCCGACGGCCTGCATATGGGCGTACACGACCGTCGAACCAACGAAACTGAATCCGCGATGCTTGAGGTCCCTGCTGAATGCATCGGATTCGAGTGAAGTAGCAGGAATCTGCCGCATGGTCTTCCACCGGTTCAGCTTCGGCCGTCCGTCAACGAAACGCCAGCAATAGGAGTCGAAACTTCCGAACTCTTCTTGGATTTTGAGAAATGCGCGCGCGTTGCGCACAGCGGCTTCGATTTTCATGCGGTTGCGAATAATCGCAGAATCTAATGCGAGCGTCTCAATTCGCCACGCAGAGAATCGCGCGACTTTCTCGGGGTCAAACCCATCGAAAGCGCGCCTACCCTTCCCGCTTCTTCAGTACAATCGTCCAGCTTAATCCGGCCTGTGCGCCTTCGAGCACGAGAAACTCGAAGTGCTTGCGGTCATCGTGGACTGGGATACCCCATTCGCGATCGTGATATTGGAGCATCAGCAGATCATCGACGCTGACCCAGGAGCACCGTGCAATTGTTGCACTGCGCATAAATTCAAGAGCGTCTTCCGATTTTTTTACTTGCCGTAAACTGTTACATGTATTATGACAATATGTCGAGGATTAACAACCAATTCTCAGTCGGTGTTCACATCATGACAGCGCTTGGCGACCATCACGGTGAACAGGTCACGTCAGCACATTTGACCGCAAGCGTGCGGGCACATGATTCGCAAGTCCGCAGTGTGCTGTCCAAACTTGTCAAAGCGGGTCTAGTGGTGACATCTCGCGGCCGCAATGGTTTTTCATCGCTGTCGCGACCAGCAAATAAGATCAGTATGTTAGAGATTTACAAAGCGGTAGAGGCGCCCCCTGTTTTTTCGATTCACGAGTATCCAAAAGAAAAGACTTGCCGAACGAGCTGCACTCATAAACAGGCAATGGTAGAGCTGCGGGAGGATACCCAGCGAGCGTTTGAGGCCCGCTTGGGCCAGCGAATGCTTTCTGAGATGGTTGCAAAAGCGAGGAGCTACAAGTAGTTTTTTGGTATAAAATGTCCGTTTAGAAGTTACATTTATAAGGGGGGGGGGGGCCGATGGACGCCGATGTTCTGACGACAAGAGTAGCCGATGGAATTGCGGTCACACTGGGCAGCACAAGACGCATCTATTTCGACGAGGAGATGGGCGACGCGCTCACCACGGCGCTGGACGGATTCGCGGGCGATGCCAGCGTTCGTGTTGTCGTCGTGACTGGCGGCGCACCCGGTTATTTTATTCGTCATTATTCCATCGCTGCGCTTATCCGTCTGGCAGAGTCCCTGCGCGCGTCCGGTCGCGAGTGGCCCGAGAACGCGACCTACAATGGGGGTTCCTGGACAAGGCGATCGCGCTGTGCGAGAGCATGCCAAAACCTGTAATCGCCGCCATTTCCGGCACAGCCCTGGCCGGTGGATTCGAGTTTGCGCTCTCCTGCGATCTTCGTATCGCTGAGGATGGAGACTACCTGATCGGATTCCTGGAGCCGCACCTTGGACTCGTTCCCGGCGCTGGCGGCACGCAAAGGCTGCCACGCACCATCGGAACGCCGGCCGCGCTCATGCACATCCTCATGGGCGATCCCCTCACTCCACGTGAAGCCGAAAGGAAGGGACTGGTGCACGAAACCGTGAGCGGCAAGGCTCTCGATCGCGCAATGGAGATTGCACAGCGCCTGTCGTCATATACACCGGAATCAGTTGCTTACATCAAGCGTCTCGTCCGCAACGCCACGGAGACGCCGCTGGCGCAAGGCCTTGCGCTTGAACGAAATCTCTTCTTGAAATTATGCGTCAGCGAGTCTGCACTCGCGCGCATGCGTTCCTATGAAGGGAAGAAGATCACCTCGCCGTCCCGCGGTTTCGAGGTCTAAGAAGGGAGAAACATATGGCTAATACTAATTCTGCGGCGCACGTGCGGGTGATCGAGGAAACGCCTGCGTACTGGAGGGTTGTGTTCGATTACCCGCCTTTCAACATCGTAGACGCCAGCATATTCGAAGCCCTACAGGATCTGCTCGCGCGAATGAACGCCAGCCCGAGCCTGCGGGTCGTCGTATTCGAAAGCGCGAACCCCGAGTTTTACCTTGCCCACTTTGATTTGACCGGCAAGATAGGGAACATCATGACTGCTGTCGGGGCTTCGGGCCTCCCGATCCTGATGGATACGTTCGTGCGTCTCACCAAGTCCCCGGTGGTCAGCATCGCGAAGATCCGAGGCTGTGTCCGGGGCGTGAGCAGCGAGTTCGTCCTCGCCTGCGACATGCGTTTTGCGTCGCGCGAGAACACGCGACTCGGCCAACCCGAAGTCGGGGTGGGATTGCATCCCGGCGGCGGCGGTACGGAACGTCTTCCACATCTGGTCGGGCGCGGTCGGGCGCTCGAAATCGTTCTCGGCGCGAACGATTTCGACGGCGACACCGCGGAACGATACGGATACGTCAACCGGGCACTTCCAGACGCCGAACTGGACGGCTTCGTCGACGCGCTCGCGCGCCGGATCGCCTCCTTCGACCGGCGTGCCATCGCCGCCGCGAAGAATCTCGTCAACCATGTCTCGTTGCCGTCCGCCGATCGGCTCCTCGCCGCCATCACTTCTTTTGAGACCGCGCTGACTTGGCCTGAAACGCAGCAGCGAATCCAAGCTCTATTAAAGCGCGGACTCCAAAGGGACGGCGACTTCGAGCAACGGTGGCCCGCAGTGCTCGACACATTGCTCGAGACGTAGTCATCTTGTGGCGATGCGTAGCCCTCGCCGAGCTAATAGAGCCGTTTCGGGTCGAGATATCGCAAGCCGCACTCGATGCCGAGAGGAGACAAGCCATGCCATACAGCATATCGACCTTGCTGATCCGCAATCTTCGTGATGTCTTCGGTGAAAACGACCCCGCTCGCCGGCGCGCGGCCATCGACGAGATTTACACTGAAGATTGCGTTTTCTACGACCCCAGCAAGGGAGTGTATCGTGGCCGTGACGAAATCGACCGCATCGCGGGCGCGATCAAAGCTACTCACCCTGAATTCCGATATCAGCCAATTACCGAGCCCGCGGAATCGGGCAATGGCGGGCTGGTCCGCTGGGTATCAG
>Ga0209240_1000559_pt1 | contig 15593 bp, 17 predicted proteins | sample GraSoi_2013_80cm_FD_185828 | JGI IMG/M metagenome (GOLD analysis project Ga0209240, IMG submission 185828) | Grasslands soil microbial communities from the Angelo Coastal Reserve, California, USA - Sample 9_17_2013_80cm (SPAdes) (version 2) | ecosystem: Environmental > Terrestrial > Soil >...
CCCCGCCGACCCTGACCGCCTGGACTGGCGGCCAGGTTAACCGATCAGCGCATGCCGAGCTTCTTGGCCAGCTCGTCGCGGCCCATCTTCGACCGCCCTGGCAGGTCCCGCAGCTTCGCCATCTCATAGAGCTCGGCGCGTGTCTTCGGAGAACTGGCGCCGGTCCGCTTGCGCTGTGCCACGGCAGCTCCCTGCTTGCCGAGCGCTGTCTTGGTTTTGGCCGGCATGTGCTCGATCGTCTTCTTGCTCGATGCGGCCCGCTGCGCCTTCTTCACATTGCTTCTGGCGGCCTGCATCTGCTTGGTCGTTGCCATGCCTATCTGTATCCCTTCGGTGTCCGATCCGATGTGCTCGCAAATTCGTGGCGTACCCCGTGGTCGAGCCCTATAACGGCCCAGGCGGGTAAACGCCACGTTCATTGAGCTTTCGGTCAGCGGCCGAGAGCGCACGTGAGATTGCGGCTCAGCGTCGCCCGGCGCGCCTTGCGGGCGGCGCGGTCTGGTGCTCGCGGAGCAGGGGGCATGCGGTGCTGGAGTATTTCAGGGTGAGCGTGCCGGCGATGTAGGCCCAGGAGCACCGGCAGGCGCCTGGCACGTGGTCGGCGGTGACGACGCGCACCGGGGCGCCTGTATGGCTTAGGTCATCAGGGCGCTGGCGGAACGGCTGCGCGTAGGGTTCCAGGGCGTCGCCATTCGTCCTGACCGGCTGCAGCATCCCGTTACGCAGTGCCAGGTACTCCATCGGTCCCAGGTTAGCCGGGCTGGGCGTTCAGCGCGTCCCGCTGCAGTCGGCATATCGCGTAGCCAGCCGGATCAGGCCGCCATGACCGTGGCCAGCTTGCGCTGCGCGGCGCCGACGCCATATCGGCGGCGACCGAAGCCGGCCCACGGATCCGATCCCGCGCGGATCTCGGCCAACCTGGCGGTGCCGGTGCGCAGGGTGAAGCGCTCCGGGGTCAGCCCGCTGTCTTCCACCTCGGCCCAGCTGACCGGCGTCGCGACGGGCGCGCCAGGCCGGCCGCGCACCGCGTAGGCAGCGATGACCGTCTGCGCGTACGCGTTGCGCATGATGTCCAGATAGATCCGGCCGCGACGGCCGGCGACGCGCTGGCTGGTGGTGAAGTCGTCAGGATGCCTGGCTGCCAGGACGGCAGCAACTCCCCGCGCGAAGTCGCGGGCCGCATCGAAGTCGGCCCTGCCATCGAGCGGCACGTGCACATGCAGCCCGTGACCGCCGGTGGTCTTGACAAATGCGGTCAGGCCGAGCTCGGTTTCGAGGAGGTCGCGCACCAGCAGCGCGCCGCGGCGGACGGCGCCGAACTGGCGGGCTGAGTCCGGCCCGGGAGGTGGGTCGAGATCGAACACGATCTCCTGAGCGCGCTCGGGCCTAGCTGCCCTGGACAAGAAGACATGCGGCTCGATGGCGGCCTGGTTCGCCAGGTAGACGAGCGTGGCCGCGTCGTTGCACACAACGTGGCGGACCGTTCCGCCGTCCCGCTTGGGCACCTCCGCGCGGCTGATCCAGTCAGGGAAGTAATCAGGAACATTTTTCTGAACAATTCGCGGGCCGTCGATGCCGTCCGGATAGCGCATCATCACGACCGGGCGGTCCTGGATGAGCGGCACCATCACCTTGGCCGCAGCCAGGTAATACTCGACTAGTTCGCCCTTGATAATGCCGTTGTCGAACAGGACCTTGGACACGTTGGTCAGCCTGATGACGCGCCCGCCGACCGTGATGACGCCGCCGCCGGGGGCGTGCCCGGTGGGTCCAGCGTGCCGCTGCCGCGCCACCCCCGGCTCCGTCATCCCTCTCCTCCCTCAAACGCACTGGTCCCTCCCTCAGGCGCACTGGTCTCGCTGCTACCCAGCGCGGCCAGGGTAAACGTGAGCTGGCGCAGAGCCAGCGCAGCATCAGCTGTTTGAAGCGCTCACCTGGGGCATGCCTTACTTATACCTATCGATGGAGGTAACAAGCTGTGGTGTCCCCGTCAGTCAGCCCGGTGTCACGGGTGCCAGCCGATCCCGGTGGCCGAGATGACAATGAGCTGCTGAAGAAAGTCCAGTCCGAACCACATGACAGCAGGGCCCGCGATGCTGCCTGCGAGGAGCTTGTCAGCCGCTATCAGGCCCTCGTCCGATCCTGCGTGCTGCGTTACCGCGACAGTCCCGAGCCGCAGGAAGAGCTGATGCAGGTCGCCTACGTCGGGCTGCTGAAGGCCATCAACAACTTCAATGCCGGCATCGGCGAGAGCCTCGCGGCCTATGCCACGCCGTGCATCACGGGCGAGATCAAGCGTCATTTCCGTGACAAGCGCTGGCAGGTGCACGTCCGCCGGTCCGCGCAGGAACTGCGGCTTGAGATCAGGAAAGCCGGGAGCGACCTGACGCAGCGGCTGTCGAGAACCCCGACGGACGCCGAGCTCGCCGAGCACCTCGGAGTGAGCAGAGCCGATCTGCTCGACGCGCAGCGCGCCGAGCTCGCGTTCCAGGCCTCCTCGCTGAGCGCGCCGCTATCCGACGGCGCCGACGCTGGCACGCTTGAGGACCTGCTCGGCGGCGATGACCCGCGGCTGGAGAGGGCACTGGAAATGGAGGCGGTCTGGGGGCATCTGGGCGAGCTGCCCGACAGGGAGCAGCGGCTGCTGATGATGCGCTTCTACGGCAACATGACCCAGTCCGAGATCGGTGACCAGCTCGGCGTATCGCAGATGCATGTCTCGCGGCTGCTCGCGCATGCGCTCAGCTATCTGAGACACCGGATCCTCGAGTCAGACCAGCGGCCTGAGCGCGACCAGGAATGGTCAGGCGCAGGCTCAGCCCGCAACGTCAGGCGCGGTCGGCTGACCGGCGACGGCAAGGTCCACAGTGTCGTACATCGGAATCCGGTCGGCAAGGCCGGTAATCCATAGCGTTCTCGTGTACTGGAATCTGGCGCCCGCGAGCGCCAGTGACCCGCCGGCCGCGACCAGGCCCTTCCAGTGACTCACAATTACCGCGAGCGAGCTCGTGTCCATGAAGTCAACGGCCGAAAGGTCGAGGACGACCCGGTCCACTGTTCGGCGCGAGTCGGCAAGAGTGTCGTCGAGCCGGCGGCTCGTGACGATGTCGAGGTCACCGATGAGGGTGATGATTGCCGTGCCATCGCGATGCTCGGTTGAGAGGTCGAACTCCGGCACGCTATACCCCTAACGGATCAGGCCGGCCTGGACCGGACGGGACTCATCGACGCCGGGGGTACGCCACGGCACCGATGCCGTATCACGGACATGCTACGACGGCACGCGCATAACTCGGCCGCCGCAGGGCAGCAACCAAGCTCGGAGGCGATCACCACGAAGGCGGGGCAAACAAGCTGACGGTCCCGCGACGACAGTTCCGGCAGGGTGCATATGGCCGTCGAGGCAGGCTATCCCGCAGCGCCGCTGCATCACCTTGCCCTGTTCTACCACGGCAGCGACGAGTACTCCGATATCGTCGCCGGCTTCGTCAGGGCTGGCCTGGAGGTGGGCGAGCGCGTGTTCGTCGCCCTTCCCGGGCATCGGCTCGCTGCGGTGCTCGGCGCGCTCGGTGGCCAGCGTGAGTATGTCGCCTTCGCAGACATGACAAGCCTCGGCCGGAATCCGGCCCGCATTATCCCCGCGATTGAGGCCTTTGCCTCGGCCGGAAGCGAGCCGGTCCGCTTCGTCGGCGAACCAATCTGGCCGGGCCGGAGTGCGGCGGAGGTCCGTGAGTCAACCAGGCACGAGGCGCTGATTAACCTTGCGTTCGCCGCCGCCTGCGCCCAGATCCTGTGCCCGTATGATGCCGCAGCCTTGCCTGACCCGGTCCTGGCGGACGCGTGCCGGACGCATCCGTTGATCGCTGGTGCCAACTCTCACGATGCGAGCCCTGGCTACGAAGGGCCAGGCAGCGTGCCGGAAAGCTGCGCCCTGCCGCTTCCGCCGCCACCGCCGCGCACCAAGGTAGTCAGGTATGACGCTGATCTGCGCCGCGTCCGCCAGTTCGTCGCCGACGTGGCAAGGGATGCCAGCCTTCCAGCCACCACAGCCGCTGACCTGGTCCTCGCCGTGAACGAGATCGCAGCCAATACGGTGCGGCACGGAGGCGGCACTGGCACAGTATCCGCCTGGCTGACGGCCGGCGAGCTGATCTGCGAGCTTCGCGACGCCGGCCACATCACCGACCCGCTGGCCGGCCGGCGGGTGCCGGATCCTGAGCAGGCCGGGGGCCACGGGCTGTGGCTTGTGAATCGGTCAGTTGATCTCGCCGAGGTACGCACTGGCCCGGGCGGGACCGTGACCAGGCTGCATGTTCGCATCGGGGGAAGCCAACCCGCCGCAGCTGGCTCACGCCGGCACGAGCTCGGCCACCCCGGCGACGATGGCCGCGGCGTCGATGCCGGCGGCGTGCAGCTGCTCGGCGGGCGTCGCTGACGCCGGCATGGCCCTGACCGCGAGCTTCACGACGACAGGCAGCGGACTGCCTGGCACCGCAAGCGTCTCGAGCACTGCATCGCCCAGACCGCCCTGCGCCCAGTGATCTTCGACTGTCAGGACGTGTCCGGTATCGGCTGCCGCCTGCCGGATGGCGCCGCTGTCAATCGGCTTGACCGAGTAGGCGTCGATCACTCGTGCTCGGATGCCGTCGCCGGCGAGCCGGTCAGCGGCGGCCAGCGCCTCGTGCACGGTAATGCCCGCGGCAACGATGGCGACCTGGTCTGACTCGGATGACCGGAGCACCCGGCTGCCGCCGATAGGAAACTCTTCCCCAGGCCGGTAGATCACGGGAGTGTCACCCCTGGTGGTCCGCAGATAGCTGATCCCGGCCAGGTCGGCCATAGTAGCGGTCAGCGCGGCTGTCTGGTTCGCGTCGCACGGGTACAGGACGGTGCTGCCGTAAATCGCACGAAGCGCCGCCAGGTCTTCCAGCCCCATCTGGGAGGGGCCATCCTGGCCGATCGAGACTCCCGCGTGCGAGCCGGCGAGCCGGATGTTGGCGCGGCTGATCGCGGCCATCCTGATGAAGTCCAGAGCGCGAGACATGAACGCGGCGAATGTGGCGGCGAACGGCGCCCAGCCTCGCACCTGCATGCCGACAGCCGCCGCAACCATCTGCTCCTCGGCGATATAGAGCTCGAAGAAACGCTCGGGATGCGCGCGGGCGAAGAACTCCGTCCTTGTCGAGTCGGCAACCTCCCCGTCGAGGACGACGACCTTAGATCTGGCCGTTCCGACAGCAGCGAGCGCCTGACCGAAAGCCGTCCGCGTGGCAACCTTGTCACCCGGCTGATACTCCGGGAGCCGCAGCTCGCCCGAGGGAAAGACGTGCGGTCGCAGCCCGGGCTCGGGGGGCTGGACGTGAACCCGCTCGTCGCGCGGGCCGCCAAGCTCCCTGATCGCCTCGTCAGCATCGGGGACGGGCTTGCCGTGCATGCCTTCCACGTTTTCGACGGCAGACACGCCGCGGCCCTTCCTGGTCCGCGCGACGATCGCGGTCGGTTGCCTGAGCGTCACCCTGGCCTGCGCGTATGCCCGGTCTACCGCGGCGATATCGTGACCGTCAATCTCGATCGCGTTCCAGCCGAAGGCCGCCAGTCGCTGCGCGTAAGCGCTCGTATCCCAGCCGTGCCTGGTCGGGCCCCGCTGTCCGAGCCTGTTCACGTCGATGATCGCCGTCAGATTGTCCAGCCCGCTGTAACCCGCCTGCTCGATCGCCTCCCAGATCGAGCCCTCGGCCATCTCGCTGTCACCGCAGAGCACCCATACGTGGTAGGGCAGCCGGTCGAGTTGCTTGCCGGTCAGCGCCAGGCCGACGCCGATCGGCAGGCCCTGGCCCAGCGACCCCGTCGCGACGTCAACCCACGGCAGGCGCGGCGTCGGATGGCCCTCCAGCCTGCTGCCGAGCCTGCGGTAGGTCAGCAGTTCCTCGTCGGTGATCGCGCCGGCGGCCTTGAGCATCGCGTAGACCAGCGGCGAGGCGTGTCCCTTGGAAAAGATGAGGTGGTCGTTGCCGGGCGCGTCGGGGTTGGTGAAGTCATAGCGCAGGTACCTGGCCAGCAGGACCGCCATCAGGTCAGCCGCCGAGAGCGATGAGGTGGGATGGCCGGAGCCCGCCGCTGAGCTACTCCGTACCGAGTCCACGCGCAACTGCTGAGCGAGACTGGCCAGCTTGGCCGCCGTGTCCTGGTCTAGTGCATACGTCACAGTCATGGCTCATCCCCCGCCTCGGTGGCGCGCATCACCGGCGGCCTACCCGGCCGTCTCCCGGCTAATCAGTCCGCGTCAGCTCCGGCACCGGCCACAGGCGCGGTCAGTGGACCGCGGCGGAGACCGGCTGGGCGAAACTGGACAGATAGCGCGGCTATGGGGTAGGTTCCCAGCTAGTGCTTACGACGCAGGCACGCCCACGTCACCGCGTGACGTTGCTGGGTGTGCCTTTCCGTTTTTTCGGCGCTATCAGATTGGCCTCCTGAACTACGGCATCCGCGCGGTGATACCAGCCGGCACCGCAAGGAGGCCCTAGGGATGAAGATCGCCCTCGTCGCACGGCATGCATCGGCCCCAGCTAGGCAGTCCGACGAATACGCCGGCGATCAGGCGGCGCACGTGACAGGTCTCGGCAAGGCACTCGCCTCGCAGGGCCACCACGTAGTCATCTATGCCCGCAAGGACGCCCCTGGGCTGCCGGACCGCGAGACGCTCGCCACGCGCCTGACCGTGCGCTACATCACGGCGGGTCCTCCTGCGACCGTTCCGGCCGACCAGCTGCCGCGGCACGTCGCCGAGATCGGCCGGTACCTCGCGGCGCGGTGGAAGAAAGACACTCCGGACATTGTCCACGCGCATCACTGGACGAGCGGCCTCGCCGCCCTGCTGGCCGCCCGCGAGCAGCCGGTACCCATCGTGCAGAGTTTCGGCTCCCTCGGCCTCGCAGAGCAACGGCACGGCGTGCCAGGGCCACGCGACCACACGCGCGTCCGGATGGAAGCGTGCATCGCGCGCACCGTAACCGCAGTGCTGGCGCAGACCTCGGACGAGGTCAGCGATCTGGCCAGCCTGGGGATCGGTGGCACGCGGGTCAGGATCGTGCCGTGCGGCGTCGAGACGAGCCGGTTCGCTCCTGACGGGCCTGCCGCCAAGCGCCAAGCCGATCTTCGGCTGCTCCATGTCGGGTCACTGGCCGAGCACCAGGGCCTCGACAAGTTGCTGATGATCATGCCCGACGTGCCAGCCGCCGAGCTTGTCATCGTGGGCGGTCCTGACCCGGACGGACTCGACTCGGACATCGCCTGCAAGCGGCTCGGAAAGTTCGCGGCCGCACTTGGCGTCGCTGACCGCGTCACCTTCACCGGGCACGTGACCAGCAAGAGCCTTCCAGCACTGCTCCGCTCCGCCGACATCTTCGTCAGCGGCGCCAGCTACGAGCCCTACGGAGCCGCCGCGATCAGCGCCATGGCCTGCGGCAAGCCCGTGGTGGCGAACGCCGTGGGCGCGTATGCCGATGCCGTGATCGACGGGACGACGGGTCTGCTGCTGCCGCCGGGCCATCCTGACCTGCTGCTCAAGCGGCTACGCGAGCTGCTGGCCACCCCCATGAAGCTGACTGGGTTCGGCATCGCGGCCGCCGACCGGGCGCGGTCACGCTATTCATGGGAGCGGATCGCTGACGAGACGGCCGCGGCATACCAGCGGTGCCTGACAGATCGGTGGGGTCAGCCAGCCGGCCCCCGGACGCTCGCGTCAGCGCGGGGAACTGCCGCGACAGCCGAGCAGCGCTGGGCGGCATAACTGCCGCAAAGTCAGGCCGGCGATCATGCATAACGGCCTGACCAGCGGAAATCACTTCCATAGGGGGTGAGTGCCATGCCTAACTACTGGCTCCCGATCATGGCAGTGGCTTTCGCCGGCGCCCTAGCCGTCTGGATCGCGCTCGTTTTCATGGCCGACCGGAAGCAGTCGCGCCCGACCGACGTCCCGCCGTCCCCGCGCGAGATCGCCGGCGGCATGTTCGAAGCGCGCCGGGGAGGCCGGCAGGTAATGCCTGATCCCATGGGGCCGATCGTGCATGACGACGACCAGACCAGCCAGGAACTTCCCGGACCCGCCCCGCCCGCCGGGCCCGCCGCACCCGTCACCGGCACCGCCGTGCCCGAGCAGCGCAGGGCTCCAGCTCCTGAGCAGGCCCCCGCGGGGGAGAACCGGCTCTAGCCCACCGCATCGCCGCTGCTGTACGTGGCGTCAGGCGAGGATGACGCCGGCCTGCTAAGCCATCTCCCGCACGACGCTGGCCGGAACCTTGTCCTCGCGCAGGCCAAGGAATCGGGGATGCCGCAGCTGCCCGCCGCCCGTCCACTCGGTGAAACCCACCTGGGCGACCAGCCTGGGTTCGACCCAGTGCACGCCGGACCGCGGTGGCCCGCCGTCGCTGGAACGCGGCAGCAGGTCGCGATCGAAGGCCGGGTCGCCGCGCTCGAGCTCGCGTAGCGCGCGGCCGAGGCTGGCCAGCGTGGCGTCGCTGAAGCCGGTCCCCACCTTGCCGGCATAGGCCAGCCGGCCATCCTGGTCGTAGTAGCCGAGCAGCAGCGCGCCGAAGTGTGTCCTCGAACCCTTCGGGTCGGTGTAGCCGCCGATGAGGAACTCCTGGCTGTTCTGGCACTTGAACTTCAGCCAGTCACGAGTCCGCCCTGACCGGTACGGAGCGTCAGCGCGCTTGGCGATCAGCCCCTCCCAGCCCTGTTGGCATGCCTGATCGAAATACTCCTCGCCGTCGCCCTCACGGTGCTCGGTGTAGCGGAGCGGATCGCCAAAGGACAGGAGCTCGCGCAGCAGGCGCTTGCGCTCGCGTAGCGGCTGAGGCCTGATGTCCCGGCCCTCCGCGTAGAGCAGGTCGAACACGTAGTAGTACACCGGCACCTGCCGGCGCAGCGCCTCGTCAGGTTGGCGCACTCCGAGCCGCCGCTGCAGACGGCTGAAGCTCGTCGCGGCGCCGTCGAACGCGACGACCTCGCCATCGCAGACGAACTCGGCCGGCGGCTGAGCGGCCAGCGCGTCGCGCAGCTCGGGATAGGTTCCGCTGACATCCTGCCGGTTAGGGGTCATCAGCAGCACCTGGTCCCCAGACCGGTAGGCGATGCAGCGCTCGCCGTCGAGCTTGCGCTCGTACAGCCACGCGGGATCGGAGAACCTGTCCTTGGTGAGGGTCGCCAGCTCGGGTTCCAGCCAGCCGGGAGTCCCCAGTGCTGCTCGACGCGCCTCGGCGGATTGCGTAATACTCACAGTGAACATTCTCCCGTCACAGCCACGTCGCCGCGGGCACCTACCCCGGATTTGTGCCCGCGCATAAGGCGCTTATTCCGGGCCGATGGGGACGCGAATCCGGGGGAAGTCCGGTCACGCCGACTTAGGACGCGGTGCCCGGCGGCGGGAGCGCGCCGGTTTCCATCGCCTTTGTCACCGCCGCGGTCCTGCCGGTCACCCCGAGCTTCGCGCAGGCCCGCGTCAGGTGCGTCTTGACGGTCGCCTCGCTCACGAACAGCGCCCGGCCGATCTGGAAGTTGGTCATCCCGCGGGCGACCAGGGCCAGCACCTCGGTCTCCCTGGCGGAGAGCGTCTCGGGCCGCGGTCCCCGCACCCGCGACACCAGCCGGCCGGCCACGACGGGCGCCAGGACGGTCTCGCCGCGGGCGGCAGCCCGGATCGCGCGGAGCAGGTCGGCCCTCGGCGTGTCCTTGAGCAGGTATCCCGCCGCGCCTGCCTCGACCGCGCGGAGGATATCGGCATCGCTGTCAAACGTGGTCAGGACGATGATCCTGACATCGCCCTCATGACCGGCCCTGATCTTGCCGATCGCGTCAACGCCGTCGCCGCCCGGCATCCGCAGGTCCATCAGGACGACGTCAGGGCGCCTCGCGCCAAAGAGCGCGACGGCCTCGGCACCCGATGCCGCCTCGCCCACCACTTCGATGTCCGGCTCGGCCGACAGCATTCCGCGCAGGCCCTCCCTGACCACCGGATGATCGTCGGCCAGCAGAATCCTGATCACCGCACCTCCGCTAGCACCGTCGTGCCGTTGCCTGGCACGCTGCGCACCCTCAGCTCGCCGCCGATCTCGCTCACCCGGGCCCGCATCCCGCGCAGCCCGAACCCGGCCGCAGGCAGCTCAGGGTCGAAGCCCGCGCCGTCGTCGGCCACCTCGAGCCTGACCTCGTTGTCGCAGTAGCTCAGCAGGACCCGGACCGAGCTTGCGCCCGCGTGCCTGCGGACATTCGTCAGCGCCTCCTGGCAGACCCGCAGCAAGACCACCTCGGCACCGGTCCCGAGCCGGCGCGGCTCGCCGCGCACCTCGAACGTCGCCCGAAGGCCGGACTCTTCGCCTGCCCGGTCGGCCAGCCTGGCGAGCGCGTCGGCCAGCGGGGCCGCGGCCAGCGCCGCTGGCTCAAGCCCGGCGACGAGCGCCCGCGCCTCGGCCAGGTTTTCCCTCGCGGTCCTGGCGATCAGGTCAAGCTGCTTGCGCGCGCGGTCAGTGTCATCGCCGATGACGGTCTCGGCCGCCTGGACGAGCATCACGATGCTGGTGAAGCCCTGCGCGATCGTGTCGTGGATCTCGCTCGCCAGCCGGTCGCGCTCGGCCAGTCTTCCGGCCTCGCGGTTGACCTCGGCAAGCTCGGCGCGAGTCAGCTCGAGCTGCGCGATCAGCTCGGCCCGCTCCGCGCTCTGATCGATGATCCTGATGATCCAGGTTCCGAACCCGATGCTGAACGCGGTCCCGAGGGCGGCGACCCAGCTGCTGGCCTCGAGCTTGGCTCCGTGAGCGCCCGTGGCGAGCGCGATCAGCGGGCCGGTCGCGTTCATGGCCACGACGGCGACGATCGCCAGGCGGTAGGAGACCGCCATGAAGCACTGCGGCCCTAGCGCGAGCAGGATGAAGGTGACGCTTCCGGCGTTGGCCTCGGCGACAGCGAGTAGCGCGACGAGCCCGCAGAGGTAGACGACTCCGGGCAGGACGCCGTCCGCCCGCCCGTACATGGCGCGGCGGCCTAGGAGCAGGTACCACGGCACCATCGCGACCAGGGCGGCGCTGGCGATGAGCCGGTCCTGCCCGGTGGCTGGCCCAGCGACCTGGATCAGCCCGAGCGTGCCGGCCAGGACGACGGCGAAGTACGCGTCCCAGCGCCGCTCGCCGCCGTCCCAGGCATGACCGGTAGCAGGCCCCGCAGCTTGGTCAACGCTCATCGATCTGGACGCCGCTGCCACCGGAAACTCCGCACGCACACCACCAAGCTTGCGGCCAGCCATGCCCCGAGCACCAGTGCGATCCTGCCGTGTTCCCAGCTGTGCGCCGGCTCGGCGGCCAGCAGCCGGTCAGGCAGGAACGCCGACCGCAGGCCCTGGCAGATCCATTTCAGCGGGAAGATCGCGGCGATGTGCTGCAGCCCTGCGGGCAGCCTGGCGAACACGAAGTAGACCCCCGAGATAAAGGACAGAACGAGGTAGGGCAAGTTCAGGACGGCAAAAGCGCTGCGCGTAGACCGCACCAGGCAGCCGGCCGCGATGCCGAGCAACGTGCAGGTAACGCTGCCGAGCAGAAGCACCCAGCCGAGGGTAAACCACCGCGCAGGGGTGGTCGGCAGATGCAGGCCGAGTAGCGCCACGCCGGTAGCGAGCGCGGCGGCCACCTCACATGCTGTGATGACGAAGGCCAGGATCGCCTTCCCTGCGAAGTAGGCGGCGGGCGGCAGCGGCGTCCGGGTCCCGGGGGTCGGGGAAATACGCACTGAAGTGGGCGACCATCTCGCGCACGGTGAGCTCGCCAGCCTCGGCTTGGGTCTGCGGCACCACGCCGATCCGCGCGCGCCACCGCCGTCCAGCCCGTGCGGGGTCGACGCCGAGCACCTTGATCTCGCCCGCGTCCCTGCGCCGGTTGCCCTCGAGGATCTCGATGGTCGTGGTCTTGCCGGCGCCGTTCGGCCCGAGCAGCGCGAAGACCTCGCCGCGGCGGATCTCCAGGTCGATGCCGTCTACCGCGGTCACGCCGCGGTACTGCTTGCGAAGTCCGCGGACCAGGACGGCGCAGCCCGCCGTCAGGTCCGCTGCTGTATCTGCCATGGCGACATCGTCAGGTCCGCCGGGTCCGTCGCGCGCCGGCCGGCTCGTCAGTCAGGCGTCATCCGTTCGGTGGACATCGTCCAGCCTGCGGGATGACGTCACGACCGGAGGTCACGGTTAGTCTTTGTGGCGTGCCCGCGCTCTACGCATGGCTGCACCGTCACCCAAGGCTGGTCGACGGCGTGCTCGCGGTCGCGCTGGCGTTCGGCGGCCTGGCGACCGCCATTGGGATGCACAGGTTCCTGCTGGTCCCGGCCACGCTGGCGCTAACCATTCCGGTCGTCTTCCGGCGCAGTCACCCGGTCGGCGCCTTTGCCGTCGTGATCGCGGTCGGCGCGCTCCAGGTCATTTTCGATCTCCGGCCGGCCCCGCCCGACCTGACCATCCTCGTTCTGCTCTACACCCTGGCGGCGTACACGACCAGGCGGCTCTCGGTCATCGGGCTCGGCATCTGCCTGCTCGGATCCGCGGCCGAACTCGAACGGCTCTACGCGCACGTGATCCAGACGCACCTGCCGAACTGGCTGCTGATGGGCGCGACCCTGTTCGCCGGGCCTTCGCTGATCGCATGGGTGCTCGGCGACTCGATGCGGTACCGGCGCGCCTACTACGCCAACCTGGAGGAGCGGGCCGCCAGGCTGGAGCGGGACAAAGACGCTCAGGCCAGGATGGCCGCGGCAGCCGAGCGGGCCCGCATCGCCCGCGAACTGCACGATGTGGTCGCGCACAACGTCAGCGTCATGGTCGTGCAGGCGGATGGCGGAGCGTACGCGCTGGGGTCTGATCCCGACCGGACCCGCCAGGCGCTGGCCGCGATCTCGGCAACCGGGCGGCAGGCGCTGACCGAGATGCGTGCCCTGCTCGGCGTGCTGCGGAAGAACGACGAGGCACTGCCGGACGCGGCGGGTCCCGACCGCCCGGCGCTGGAGGGCGTGCCGGGCCGGGACCAGACGGCGGTAACGGCATCGCTGGCTCCGGTGCCAGGCATCGACCAGCTTGACGACCTGCTCGATCAGGCCAGGGCGGCCGGCCTGCCGGTCGCTTGCACAATCCAGGGAGAACCGCTACGGCTGCCCGAGGGCACCGCGCTCGCCGCCTACCGGATCATCCAGGAGTCGCTCACCAATACCCGCAAGCACGCAGGCCCGTGGGCGCGGGCCAGCGTGCTGCTGCGGTACACCACGGATGCGGTCGAACTCGTCATTACCGACGACGGTCTCGGCGGCGCGGCTGCCAGCGACGGCGCAGGCCACGGCCTGACCGGAATGCGCGAGCGCGCCGCCATGTACGGCGGGTCCGTCCTGGCCGAATCGCGTCCTGGCGGCGGGTTCACCGTTACTTCGCGGCTGCCGATCGCTGCCGCGCGGGCAGGCGCCGCGTGAGCATCCGGATCCTCTTGGTAGACGACCAGGAGCTGGTACGCACCGGATTCCGGATGGTGCTCGATGCTCAGCCCGACATGAACGTCGTGGGCGAGGCTGGTGACGGGCTCGCGGCCGTCGCCCTGCTCCGTGCCACGCCTGCCGATGTCGTGGTGATGGACGTCCGGATGCCCAGGCTCGACGGCATCGAGGCGACCAGGCAGATCTGCAAGGCCGGCGACCGGCCGCGGGTGCTGATGCTGACGACCTTCGACCTGGACGAATACGCATTCGCCGCGCTCAAGGCCGGCGCCAGCGGCTTCCTGCTGAAGGATGTGCCGCCCGAGGAACTACTGTTCGCCATCAGGGCCGTCCACTCGGGGGACGCAGTCGTGGCGCCGTCCACTACGCGGCGGCTGATCGACCGTTTCGCTCCGATGCTCCCGACTGGCGCCGACCACCAAACGCCGGACCTGGCCGGGCTGACTAGCCGGGAGCGCGAGGTGCTGACGCTGATCGCGCAGGGCCTGAGCAACACGGAGATCGGCGCGCGCCTGTACGTCTCCGAGGCGACCGTCAAGACGCACGTGGGGCGCGTGCTGGCCAAGCTTGGCCTGCGGGACCGGGTTCAGGCCGTCGTGTTCGCGTACGAGACCGGCCTCGTCAAGGCCCGAGGCTCGGTCTAAGCGCTCCCCACCACGAGACCCCGCCACGAGACCCCACCGAGCAACTTTGGATCCGGTGGTGCGCCACAAGCGCGGCAATTCGGGCGGTGACGTGCTCGCAACGGATCCAAGGTCCAAATTCCCGGCCTGCTACCGCTTGACATATATAGTCATTGCAAACTATAGTTAGCTGCGAACCTAGAAGGAGGATCCCGATGATCGACACCCGCGCCAAGGGGCAGGAGCTGCAGGAGCAGGTCCTCGCCGCTGCCCGCAAGGGCCAGAAGAGGGTGACCAACACGGTTAAGAACGTGACGGCTACCGCCCAGATGATCCGGCCGCAGCTTCCCAGCATGCCCGCGATCAACATCGTTAAGCTGCCGAGCGCCGAGCAGTTGGCTCAGCTCAGGGACAGGCAGCTCAGCCAGCTCAGCCAGCTCCGCGAGAAGGCACCTGGCCTGATCGCCAAGCTACCGAGTGCCGAGCAGCTCGCCAAGCTCAGCGAGAAGCAGCTCAGCCAGCTCAGGGAAAGGGCACCAGGGCTGATCGCCAGGCTGCCCAGCGCCGATGACGTGAGGGCCGGCGCGCATGAATTTGCCGGTCAGATGCGATCTGTCCAGCGCCAGGTTGCGGGCGCCCAGCGGCAGTTCGCTGGCCAGGTTGCGGGCGCCCAGCGCCAGTTCGCTGGCCAGTTGCGGACCGCAGCGACGCCATTCGCCCACCAGACGGCCGCCGCTCTCGCGCAGGCCACCGCGGCGACCCAGAAGGTCGCGCGAGGGGCCGCAGCGGTGACGCACAACGGCGCAGCCGCTGGCGCCGCGGCCAACGCGAGTCCGGCTGGCGACGCCAGGCCTGCCGGGACTCACGCGACTCACGCGGCCGAGCCTGCTCGCAAAGCACAGTCAGGCCGCAAGACACAGTCAGCCCGCAAGGCTGTGTCAGGCCGCAAGGCTGAGTCAGGCCGCAAGGCTGAGTCAGGCCGCAAGGCCGGGTCAGGTCAGAAGGAGCAGCCGGGCCGCGAGGACGGTTCCGCCCGGAAGTCAGGGCCGGCCAAGAGCTCGACGCGGCGCGCGACCCCGCGGAAGGCAAACCCCGACACGAAGTAAGTCGGATGCTGACGACGGGCGTGGCTGATGGCTCTGGCTGTCGGCCACGCCCTGTCACCTGTCTGACCCAGGCCCGAGGAACGACATGACCGAACAGTGGGACACCCAGATGGAGGCGCTGGGCGAATTCATCCGCCGGCGACGGAAGCTGGCCAATCTGTCCCTGCGTCAGCTGGCCGAGAAGACCAGGCTCTCCAACCCCTACCTAAGCCAGATCGAACGCGGCTTGCACCAGCCATCGATGCGGGTGATCAAGCTGATCTCAGAAGCGCTCAACGTCTCAGCCGAGACTCTTCTCACCCATGCCGGGCTGCTGCACCACGCCGACGGTGAGGGCCACGCGGCCCCCGGCACG
>Ga0209240_1000564_pt1 | contig 15524 bp, 11 predicted proteins | sample GraSoi_2013_80cm_FD_185828 | JGI IMG/M metagenome (GOLD analysis project Ga0209240, IMG submission 185828) | Grasslands soil microbial communities from the Angelo Coastal Reserve, California, USA - Sample 9_17_2013_80cm (SPAdes) (version 2) | ecosystem: Environmental > Terrestrial > Soil >...
AACCGCCGTCAGCCGCGATAGCAAGCACGAGTTCAGCAAGCCGGTGCGCGACTCGATCAGGCTCATCGCGGGAGTAGGCATCGAGGGAGATGTGCACGCCGGGCGCATGGTCCAGCACAGGTCGAGGATCGCCCGTGACCCTGCGGCCCCGAACCTGCGTCAGGTGCACCTAATCCACGCCGAGCTGCATGACGAGCTCAACCTGCTCGGGTACCGGGTCTCCCCCGGGGACATGGGGGAGAACGTCACCACGCGCGCGATCGACTTGCTTGGCCTGCCGACCGGAACGCGGCTGATGCTCGGCCTGCAGGCCGTGGTCGAGATCACCGGCCTGCGGAACCCGTGCACGCAGCTCGACCGCTTCCGGCCAGGCCTGATGAAGGCGGTCCTGGACCGAGATGCCGCCGGCGGTCTGGTGCGCAAGGCCGGCGTGATGGCGATCGTCCTGGGCAGCGGCGTGATCAGGCCAGGTGATCCGATCGAGATCGCGCATCCGGCAGAACCGCACGTACAACTCATGCCCGTCTGACCTAAGGCGGTGGACGCAAGCCCAGCCGACATGGCACTCTCAAAGGGCGAGCGGGCGACGAGCGAGCAGCGGAGGGCAAGCTCGCCCGTCGCCACCTCGTCAACGACGGTGAGTGCCAAGAAGTTGCCAAGTTTCTGACGAAGTTTTGATTGCATCCCCTACGGTGACCGGGTGACGCCAAGTTCGGCGGCTGTTCTCGTCCTCGCTTCCGGATCCCAGGGACGTCTGCGGCTCCTGCGCGAGGCCGGCATCTGCCCGGAGGCCGTCGTCAGCGGGGTCGACGAGACGACTGACGAGAACCTGGACACTGCCGCCATCGTGCAGGAGCTCGCCAACCGCAAGGCCTCCGCGGTGGCCGCCCGTCGGCCTGCAGCGCTTGTGCTCGGCTGCGACTCACTGCTCGATCTGGATGGTGTCGCACTCGGCAAGCCGGAGTCTGCGGAGCAGGCGCTCAGCATCTGGCGGCGCCTCGCGGGCCGCGAGGGGACGCTGCTGACCGGGCACTGCCTGATCGACGGCTCGAGTGGCCGCCGGGTAAGCGGTCTGGCCAGGACCGTGGTGCGCTTCGGAACGCCAAGCGAGACCGAGCTGGCCGCCTACGTAGCCAGCGGAGAGCCGCTTGTCCTCGCCGGCGCCTTCAGCATCGACGGACGAGGAGCGCCGTTCATCGACGGCATCGACGGCGATCCAGGCAACGTCATCGGCGTCTCGCTGCCGCTGCTGCGGCGAATGCTGGCCGATCTTGGGATCGCCATCACCGACCTGTGGCATACCCCGGCGAGCGCCTAGCCGGCTTCCTTCGCGCTTAGCACCGGGCCGGGGCTAGCCGCGGAGGCGCAGGCCGCGGGGGGTAGGGCGGAATCCGGCGGCCTCGAGCGCCTGGGCGAGCGGGGAGTCGTAGACGCCGCTCCCGTCGGCACGCTCCACGGTGAGCTTGCCAAGCGCTCCGGCGCGGACGGCGCCAGCCAGAGCGGCGGTCGCCGGGCCAAGCAGGGCTGGCTCGGCGGACCAGGACAGCAACGTCTTGCCGCCGCGTTCGACGTAGAGGACGAGCTGCCCGGCCACAAGGATGACCAGAGCTCCTGCCTTGCGCCCTGGCCGGTGCCCGCCCGGCGTCTCGTCCGGCCTGGTCGGCCATGGCAGCGCGGCCCCGTAAGCGTTGGCCGGATCGGCGGCCGCGAGCACGACGACGGTCGGTTGCGCGTTCTCCTTGCCAGAGCCAGGCGTGCCGGTGCCAAGGGGAGGGCCGTTTTCATGGCCTGGCGCCGACGCGAGCACGGAGTCGGCCATCGCGCGCATTCGGTCCACGGCCCCGGGCAACGCGAACTGCGCCGCGCCGAGTCCCTCGACAAAGTAACCGCGCCGGCACTGCCCGGTCTCCTCGAGCGCGCGCAGCACCGGGTAGAGAGCGCCAAAGCCTCCGGGAACCCGTTCGCTGGCCGCGACTCCCCGGATCACGATGCCGTGCCGGTCAAGCAAGGCGAGCGCCCTGGCGTGCAGCCTGCGGGTCTGGTCAGGGTCGACCGGCGGCAGCAGCGACCAGCGCCCGCTCACCGTCGGCGGCCCGGCGTGCGACGGTAGCGATCCCCGGCCGAAACCAGGCCGCCGGTTCAGGCGGCCAGCGGCGGACTCCCGGCTGCCGAATCCTGGCTGGCCGCCAGGAGGCCGACCGGCTGCCGGAGCGTGGCCGTTGCCGGCGCTCTTCGCCAGGCCGCTCTCACGGCCGGTGTCACCCAGCCGCCCCGATCCGGAGCCCGGCCCATGGCCTGGTCCGGCAAGCCCGCCTGGTCGCGGTCCAGGCACCCAAGACTTGCCTGCCGAGAGCAGGGTACGCAACGGTGCCAAGGTGTCGTTGGTCACCAGGCCTGCCCATACCAGGTCCCAGATGGCCGCGGCGATCGCCTGGTCGGTGACCCGGTTCAGCGCCCTGACCCGGCCTGCCGCGTCCTTCCCGGCGGTCAGCTGGTCAACTACCCGGTCGGCCAGGGCGCGGAAGAACAGCGCTCCCCCGCCGCTCAGGACCGAGAGCACCGCCTCGTGCACGGGCGTCATCGTGATCTCGCCGGGGGGCGGTAGCAGCAGCGGAGCCGAGTCAGCTGACGCCAGGACGAGCCAGCCGTCGCCTCCGGGCAGCGCGCCGGCTCCGGCCCAGACCACGTCGCCGGCGGCGGTCAGCTCGTCGAGCATGGCCGGAGCGTAGCCAGGTACCCGGGCGGGCAGGATAAGCGATTCCAGCGCCGCGGCAGGCACCGCAGCCCCGGCGAGCTGTTCGACCACCGAGTAGACCGCGTCGGGCCCGGCGACCCGGCCGCGGCGCGTTCGCGGACTCGCCCTTGACACAGCCCAGCTTCTGGAAGCGTCAGGCCCGATGTCGGCGGCGTGCAGGGCGTCCTGCCAGGCCGGCAAGAACGCCGCAAGCACCTGGCCGGGCACCGGCTCTACCTCGTGCCGGAGCTTGGCCAGGGAGCGCCGCTTGAGCATCTGCAGCACACCGGTGTCGCACCACTGCGGCGCCAGCAGGCTCGGGAGGAACTCGCCCTCGACGATCCGGCCATCGGCCGACAGCCTGTGCAGCGTGCCGGTCGCGACGGCGACGCCGAGGCCATAACGGTGCGCCACGTCAGCCGCGGTGAACGGACAGCGCGTCCGCGCATACCGGGCGACGAGGTCGCCGAGCGGGTCAGGCAGCGGTTCGGTGAAGGCAGCGGGGATGCCTGTCGGCAGCGCGACCCCGAGCGCGTCTCGTAGCCTCCCCGCGTCCTCGATCGCTGCGAAACGCGGCTCGCCTGCGATCCTGACCTCGATGCTCCTGCGCTGGGCCCCGAGTTCGGCGATCCACGCCGGCGCGGCCTCGCGCTCGGTACAGCGTTCGGCGATCTCGTCCGCCGACAGCGGGCCGATCTGCCTGATCATGTCCGCGAGCTGCTCGGCCGACGAGCATCGCCGGCCGGGCGACAAGCGCTGGAGGTCCCGCTCGGCGTCCGCGACGACCCGAGGGTCGAGCAACTCCCTCAGGTCGGCCTCGCCGAGCAGCTCGGCAAGGAGCGCCGAGTCAAGCGCGAGCGCCTGGGCGCGGCGCTCCGCTAGCGGAGCGTCGCCTTCGTACATGAACGCGCCGATGTAGCGGAACAGCAGCGACCGGGCGAAAGGTGAGCCGGTGGGCGTCTCGACCTCGACCAGCCTGACCCGGCGCCCCGACAGGTCGCGCATGAGCCCGACCAGCGCGGGGACGTCGAACACGTCCTGCAGGCACTCGCGGATCGTTTCCAGCACGATCGGGAAGCTGCCATATCCGCTGGCCACCGCCAGCAACTGGGCGGCGCGCTGGCGCTGCTGCCACAGCGGGGAACGGCGGCCAGGCTGGCGGCGCGGGAGCAGGAGCGCGCGTGCCGCGCATTCGCGGAACCTAGACGCGAACAAGGCCGATGAGCCCAGCTCGGCGGTGACGAGCTGCTCAACCTCGTCGGGATCGAGCATGGCAAAGCCGGCGGGCGGCGGGTCGTCGGCGTCAGGAACCCTGATCACGATCCCGTCGTCGGTGTACATGGCCTGGACGTCCATGCCGCCGTACCGCTCGCGCAGTCTGGCCGCGATCGCCAGCGACCACGGCGCGTGCACCTTGGCCCCGTACGGGCTGTGCAGGATGAGCCGCCAGTCGCCGAGTTCGTCGCGGAAGCGCTCGAGCACCAGGGTCCGGTCGTCGGGCAGGTAGCCAGTTGCCTCGCGCTGGCTCGACAGGTAGGCGAGCAGGTTCGACGTAGCCAGCCGGTCGAGCCCGGCGCGGCTCAGCCTGGTTGCCGCCTGCTCGGGGTCGGCGGCACCGAGCTCGCGGCAGTACTCGCCGATCGCCCGGCCGAGTTCCGCGGGCCGGCCAGGCGCGTCACCATGCCAGAACGGCAGCTTTCCTGGCTGCCCTGGCGCTGGTGAGACGATGACCTGGTCGGCCGTGATGTCCTCGATCCGCCACGAGCTCGCGCCGAGCACGAACACGTCACCGACCCGTGACTCGTAGACCATCTCTTCGTCGAGCTCGCCGACCCGGCGCGAATGCCGGCCGCTCTTGTCCGCAGCGCCCGCCAGGAACACGCCGAACAGGCCGCGGTCAGGGATCGTGCCGCCGCTGGTGACAGCGATCCGCTGGCTGCCCGGGCGGCCGCGCAGGATCCCGGTCGCGCGGTCCCAGACCAGCCTGGGCCGCAGGCCAGCGAACTCCTCGCTCGGATAGCGGCCGGCCAGCATGTCAAGCACGGCCTCGAGCACGGGCCTGCTCAGGCCGCTGAACGGGGCGGCCCGCCGGACCAGGGCGTGCACATCGTCGACGCTCCAGTCGTCCATCGCTGTCATCGCGACGATCTGCTGGGCCAGCACGTCGAGCGGGTTGCGCGGCATCCGCAGCTCTTCGATCTGGCCGGACCGCATCCGGCCTGCGACCACCGTTGCCTGTACGAGATCGCCCTGGTACTTCGGGAAGATCACCCCACGGGAGACATCCCCGACATTGTGCCCGGCGCGACCGGTCCGTTGTAGCCCGCTCGCCACCGACGGCGGTGATTCGACTTGGATAACTAGATCGACCGCACCCATGTCGATGCCGAGTTCCAGGCTCGACGTAGCCACGACCGCAGGGAGCTGCCCGGCCTTCAGCGCTTCCTCGATTTGTGCTCGTTCCGCGCGGGAGACCGAGCCATGGTGGGCGCGGGCCACGACCGGCATGCTGACGTTGTCCGGGTCGGCACCAGCTAGCTCGGCCCGTTCGACAGCCCGTTCAGCCGCCAGCTCGTTGAGCCGGGCACAGAGCCGCTCGGCGAGCCGCCGTGAATTCGCGAACACGATCGTCGACCGGTGCCGCTCGATCGCATCGAGTACCTGGGCCTCGACATGCGGCCAGATGGAGTTTGACCGCTGGCCAGCGCCGTCGGCATCGCTGCGAGGACGCTGGCCGGTGCTGTCTCTGCCGAGGTCGGACATGTCCTCGACCGGCACGACGATCTGCAGCTCGATCCGTTTCTCGCTCGGCGGAGCGGCGATCGTTACCGGAAGCGCGCCGCCGAGGAACGAGGCCACCTCCTCGGGCGGCCTGACGGTTGCCGAGAGCCCGACCCGCTGCGCGGGCGGTACCCGCGAGCCTGCGCCGCGGAGCGCGTCAAGCCGCTCGAGCGACAAGGCCAGGTGCGCGCCGCGCTTGCCGCCGGCCAGCGCGTGCACCTCGTCGATGATCACGGTCTCGATACCGCGCAAGCCTTCCCTGGCCCGCGATGTCAGCAGCAGGAACAGTGACTCAGGCGTCGTGATCAGAATGTCGGGCGGCTTGCTCGCTAGCTGGCGCCGCTCGTCAGCGGCGGTATCGCCGGTACGCACGCCGACCCGGATCTGCGGCTCTGGCCGCCCCGTGCGCCGCATCGCCTGGCCGACGCCAGCCAGCGGAGAGCGCAGGTTCCGCTCGATGTCTACGGCCAGCGCCTTGAGCGGCGAGATGTAGAGCACCCGGCAGCGTCTGGCCGCGTCTTCGGGCGTTATCTCCCTGGTCAGCTTGTCGATCGCCCACAGGAACGCGGCCAGCGTCTTGCCAGACCCGGTCGGCGCCACGACCAGCACGTTCTCGCCGTTGCCGATCGCCTGCCAGGCCTCAACCTGAGCGGCGGTCGGCTCGGCGAAGGCAGCGCGAAACCAGGACGCTGTCGGCTCGCTGAAACCGGCCAGCGCTCCCGTCGCTGCGCCGGCGCCTGGGACCGATCCGGTGACCGGCTGGTTGGCGGCCATGACTCCATCCTGCCTCGCTGCTGTGACAAGGCGGTAAACGCCACTGCGTGAGAATGGTCCATGGAGCCCGCCTCAGGTGCAGACGGACTCACGCAGGGGCGACCTGCGGCCACGGGTGCAGTTGCTCGATCTGCCTGGCGATGCCTAGCAGCGCTGATTCCGAGCCAGGCGGCCCGACCAGCTGGAGGCCGATCGGCAGGCCGTCCTCGTCCTGCCCGAACGGCACGGAGGCCGCCGGGAGGCCGGCGACGTTCCACGGCGGCGTGTAGATCCAGTTCGCGACGCCCAGCATGGTGGCGACCCAGCCCTTGCCTTCCCAGGTCCCGACCGGGTAGGCGCCGCGGGTCACGGTCGGCGTGAGCAGCACGTCGTAGCCCGTGAACCAGTCCGCTGCCTGCCGGGTGAACCGATCCGCTGAGGCCGGCCGAATCCGGCTGGACAGGCGCATGCCGAGTCGGGCCATCCGCCGAGTGCGCGGCTCTAGCGCGCGGTGGTCAAGACCCTCCGCATCCTGGGCGATGCCGGCCAGCCAGCGGCCGTTGAAGCGGAGCCCGAGTGTGACCGGATATGGAGGCGATTCCGGGACTAGGTCGTGGCCGGCGTCGCGCAGCAGGCCGACCGCCTGAGCCAGCGCGCCACGCACGGCGGGCGCGGCCTTGGCGCCAGGCAGCGGATGCCGGGCTGAGAACCCGATCCGCAGCGGCCGCTCTGGCGGCCGCGGCTCCGCGTAACCGGTGGCACCCGCGAGGATTTCAAGCATGATCGCGGCGTCGGTGACGGTTCTGGCGAGCGGGCCGAATGCGGACATTCCGAACCAGTGCTCGCTGCGCCCGCCCGGAAGGGGGACGAGCCCAGGGGCCGGCTTCAACCCGAATAGGCCGCAGCAGGCAGCGGGGATCCTGATCGAACCGCCGCCGTCCGAGCCGAGCGCGAGGGCTGCCATCCCCGCCGCGACCGCCGCTGCCCCGCCGCCAGTGGAGCCGCCCGGCGTCCGGCTGCGGTCCCACGGGTTGCGCGTCGCAGCGGCGGATGCAGGCTCGGTAAACGGCCAGATCGCCAGCTCGGGCAGCTGCGTCTTGCCGATGATGACGCAGCCGGCCGCCCGCAGCCGCACGACGAGCTCGTCGTCCGCCGCCGCTGGCTCGGGCGACGTCGCGGCCGAGCCAGCCCTGGTCGGCTCGCCTGCGACATCGACGTTGTCCTTGATCGCGACGGGCACCCCGGCGAGCGGCAGGTCGCCCAGGTCGTCCCGGTCGGCCAGCGCCGCCGCTTCTGCCAGTGCCTTGTCGGCTCGGACCAGCTGGAACGCCCCGATCATGGGGTCGAGGGCGGCGATGCGGTCTACGTGCGCGCTAACCACCGCGACGGGGCTGATCAGCCGACCTCGCACGCGGCTCGCCATTTCGCGTGCGGTCAGCGAGCACAGGTCGTCGCCGGAAAGCCGTGCTGCTGGCTCGCCCATTCGCGCCTCCCGAAGATTGGTCCCTTGAATTTCTGATGGGTAGGAGTACTCAATCACTTTTGAGTAGCTGAGCAGATCACGGCCGGCGAGCCGGCCCGTACCGTCACAGCATGAGCGACGTACACAGGTTGAGCGGGGTCATCAAGTGGTGGGCCACGATCGTAGTAGGCACCCTGGCAGCGCTGCTCATTGCGTGGCTTGGCCACATCGCGGGAGTCTCGCCGAGCACGATCCTGTCCATCGGCGCCGGTGCGGCGGCACTCGCGTGGCTGATCGTGCTCGTTGCCGTGCCGTGGAATCTGTACTTCGGGGCGCGCCGGGTGGTCATGGAGATGGCGGTCTCGCGTGCTCGAGGCATCGAGATCCAGCCGGCCCAGCAGGCGGAGGCTCGCACGATCGCGCGCCGGATGCTCTGGTTCGCGCTCGGCGGTCACGTGACCACGGCCGCGGTGGCCGGCGTGGTCACCTACATCTCCGGCGCGACGCTCGGCTACTACGTCATGGCCGCGTACCTGCTGTCGGCGTCGATCCGGCCTGCGGCGGCCTACTTCGCGCATCTCCGTGAGCGAATCAGCACGCTCTCGCGGGAAAGCCTGCACCCGCGCGAAGACGTGGTCGCACTGCGCGAGCGGGTCGCCGGGCTGGTCAAGACGGCCAAGGGCCTGGAGGAGGAACTCGCTGAATCGCGCCGCGCCCTGTACGGCGACCTGCGCAGGACGGAAGAGAAACTCGCAGACGGGATCGCGCACGGCAGGCAGGTCCTGACGGCTGATCTGGCCCGTTTGCGGGAGGCGCAGACCGCGGATCGGGAGGCTGCGCGTCAGCACGACGATGAGCTAGGACGCCGGATCGACACCATGATCCGGCGGATCGACGAAACGCTCACCGGGCTCGGCGACCAGCAGGAGCTGCTGGCCGGGCTGCGGGCGCTGGTCCGGATGGTCAGGGCCGAGCCCGCGTCGCCGGGCTGATCGTGGCCGAGCCATCCGGGCCTCCCCGCGTCGCCGGCCTGATCATGACCGAGCCATCCTGGTCCTTCTGATCAGGTCAGCGTCTTCCTGATCAGGCCGGGGAGCTCGGCAGGCCAGATCGCCTCGGCGGTGGCGTCGAGCTCGGTGAGGGTCCACCAGCGCCAGGTGGCGATGCCGTCGGCTGCGTGCATCGCCTCCACACCGATGATCTCCCGTTCCGGCAGTTCCGTCCTGGCGAGGAAGAACCGCTCGACCTGCCGGACGATGACGTCGTCGTATTCCATCGCGTGCGTCCAGCGGTAGATCTCTCCCAGCAGCACGATGTCGTCCCAGCCAGTCTCCTCAGCCAGCTCGCGGACCGCGCCGGACCAGAAGTCCTCGCCAGGGATCAGCCCGCCGCCGGGCGTTGACCAGTGGACCCCGTTGGGTGGCCCGTCGTCGTACCGCATCAGCAGCACGCGATCGTCCGGATCCAGCAGGATCACCCGCCCGGCGGGCCTGGTCCGCGCCTTAGCCTGGCCGCCCGGGCCAATTCTGCGCTGCTGTGAGGCCATCGTTTCCTGCGGGAAGGTGGTCGGAGGACATGCTTTCATTGCCCCAGCGTGGTTGAGTTCGCCGGGCTAGGCGGCCCGGGCCACCGGCGTCCGGTGCGCGCGGTATCGGTCGATGACCAGGGCGGCGACGGCCGGATGCGCGCCGAGCGGCGCCGTTACCCAGTCGGCTCCGCTTCGGGCGAGCTGGTCGTGGAACTGACCGGGCGCCAGCAGGTACGTCGCGACGGCGACCGGCCCGTTGGTCTTGGTCCGCAGGTCAGCAACGGCGTCGCTGACGGTCGGCCGGTCGGCGGCCGCGTACCCGACTGCGACCGGCACACCGAGCTCGGCGGCCAGCAGGTCCGCCTGCGCCTGCACCTCGCCGGCCGCCTGCGGGTCCGAGGAGCCGGCGGCCGCGAGTACCACCGGCGTGCCGTGCGGCACGCCGGCCTCGGCCAGCCGGCCCGTCAGCGCCGTAGCCAGGAGCGGGTCGGGTCCGAGCGGACCGGCGACACGCGGCGCCAGCATGCCGCCCGCGGTGATCGCGGTGTCGATCGCGGTCGCGGCGCCTGCGATGTCGGTCGTCAGGTGATAGCCGGTAGACAGCAGCAGCGGGACGATCACGACGTCCGGGCCAGCCGCGTCAAGCGCCTCGGGCAGGCTCGGCTTAGCGTCCTGGACGAAGGCCACCTGGATGTCGAGCACCGGTGCGAGCCGCTCGACCTCGCTGGCCAGGGCCCTGATCGTGGCGGTCGCCGCCGGGTGCTTGCTGCCGTGTGCCACAGCGAGCAGAGTCGGACCGTTCATGCTGCACCTTGTTCCCTCGTCAGTTCCGCACCGGCCGCATTCGCACTGGATACGTTCGCCCGTGGCATGCCTGCGCTGAGCATGCCTGCGCTGAGCATGGCGGCGCTGAGCTGATCGCGGAGCCCGACCACGTCCCCGATGACTACCACGGCCGGCGGCCTGACCAGCTGCCTCGCCGCATCGGTGGCGACGTGCTCGAGGGTCGATATCAGCACCTGCTGACCGCCACGGGCGTGGTCGCGGCCCGACCGCGCTTGATCAGCTCGGTGCTGATCGCTTCCAGGTGAGCCACTGCCATGAGAAGCACCAGCGTTCCTGGGCCCTTGGCGAGCGACTCCCAGTCCACGCCCGCGCCTGGCCTGGACGGGTCCAGGTGAGCTGAGACAACCGCGAAGTCCTGGGTGATGCCGCGATGGGTGACTGGGATCCCGGCGTACGCCGGGACAGCAACGGCGCTGGTCACACCAGGGACAACCTGGAATGGCACCCCGGCGCGAACGCACGCTAGCGCCTCCTCGCCGCCCCGGCCGAACACGAAGGGATCGCCGCCCTTGAGCCTGACCACGCGGCAGCCGGCCAGCGCCCGGTCGACGATAAGGGCATTGATCTGGTCCTGGGTCATCGTATGGGCACCAGGTGCCTTGCCGGCCAGGACAATTTCCACGTCAGGCTCCAGTTCCTCGAGCAGCGCGCTCGGGCCGAGCCGGTCAGCGACGACGACGTCTGCCTCGGCGAGCAGCCGCCTGCCCAGGACCGTGATCAGCCCAGGGTCCCCGGGCCCTCCGCCCACTAGCGCCACGGTCCCGACACGCCCCCGGCCAGCGGCGACATCGCGCGGGGTCGGCCGGCGGCGATGCGGGCGCACCGGCAGCGAGCCATCAGCCAGGGCATGACTGATCGCGGACCTCAGCAGCTGTGACCGGCGTGGATCACCGCCAGCGGTGACGGCGACGGTGATGTCGCCGTGCCTGGTCACGGCCGGTGTCCTAGCCGCCGAGGCGGCGCCGTCGTCGGCCCGGACGCACCAGATCCGCTCGCGGTCGGCCTCCGCGGCCACGGCAGCGTTGACTGCTGGGTCGTCGGTCGCTGCGTGGACGAGCCAGGCGCCTGCGAGGTCGCCGTCGCGATAGCGACGGCGGCGCAGGGTCACCGGCAGCGCGGCCAGCTCACTGGTCACGTCCGGCGCGATGACGGTGACCAGCGCCCCGGCCTCGACCAGCGCCCTGGTGCGGCGCAACGCCACGGCGCCGCCCCCCACCACGACGGCGAGCTTGGCAACGAGGTCCAGCTCCACCGGGTAGCCATTCCACGATCGCGAAGGATTAGCGGTGCTAGATGACCCCGAAGTCTTCGTGATCATGCGCGAACTCCGCCGAACTTCAGCTGGAAGCCACGCGAGCACGCGCGGCACTCCCATTCGCCAGGGTTAGACCCACTCGGACGCAGGTCTTCCTCGCCGCAGTAGGGGCAGAAGAACGGCACCTGGCGTTCACCCACAGCGTCGTCCGCGCCGGCCGACCTGTCAGCACCGGTCATGTCAGCACCGGTCATGTCAGCACCGGTCATGTCAGCACCGGTCATGTCAGCACCGGTCATGTCAGCAGGCTCTCGTCGGCCCGCCGCACCCAGGCGGCGAACTGCTCGCCGTCGGCGCGGTCCCCGACGTAGCTGAGCAGGAGCCGCTCGACGTAGTCCGGCAATGCCTCTGCCGTCACCTTCAGCCCGCGTATTTTCCGCCCGAACGCGGCGTCAGCCCCGAGCGAGCCGCCGAGGTGGACCTGAAACCCTTCCACCCCGTCCACGATCGACCCCTTCAGGCCGATGTCGGCGAGCTGGAACCTGGCGCAGGAGTTCGGGCAGCCGTTGACGTTGATCGAGATCGGAGTGTCGAAGTCGGGCAGTCGCTTGTCGAGCTCGGTGTACAGGTCACGAGCGCGCTGCTTGGTCTCCACGATCGCGAGCTTGCAGAACTCGATTCCGGTGCAGGCCATCGTCGAGCGCCGGAACGGCGACGGACGAGCGGGCAGGTCGATGCACTCAAGCTCGGCGACCAGCTGGGAGAGATTTTGTTGCGGAACGTCGGTGATAAGCAGTTTCTGCTCGATTGTCGTCCTAACCCGGCCTGACCCGAAGCTCTCGGCCAGTTCGGCCACCTGCCACAGCTGCGTGCCCGAGGTGCGGCCGGTGTGCGGCGCGACCCCGACGTAGTACAGGCCGTCGCGCTGCTTGTGCACCCCGACGTGGTCGCGGGAGCCCGGCGGCGGCGGTGGGGGCGCCGGCCCGTCCGGCAGCGTCTCGTGCAGGTACTCGCGCTCGAGTACCTCGCGGAACCGCTCGGCGCCCCAGTCGGCCACCAGGAACTTGAGCCGTGCCCGGCTGCGCAGCCGCCGGTAGCCGTAGTCGCGGAAGAGCCCGGTCACGCCCGCCCAGACGTCAGGCACCTGCTCGGGCCGTACAAATACGCCAAGACGCTGGGCGAGCATCGGGCTGGTGGACAGCCCGCCGCCAACCCACAGGTCGAAGCCGGGGGTACCGTCAGGCCCGATCACGCCGACGAAAGACACGTCGTTGACCTCGTGCGCGGTGCACTGCGAGCCGCAGCCTGAGATCGACGTCTTGTACTTGCGCGGCAGGTTCACGAACTCCGGGTTGAGGGCCGCGACCGCCTCGGTCGCGCGCAATGTCGCGGTCGCGTCGAGCACCTCGCTGGCGTCGATCCCGGCGACCGGGCAGCCGAGTATGTTGCGCGGCACGTCGCCGCAGGCCTGCAGCGAGGACAGGCCCGCCTCTTCCAGGCGGTCCCAGATCGCCGGCACGTCCTCGATCCTGATCCAGTGGAACTGCACGTTCTGCCGGTCGGTGATGTCCGCCAGGTCGCGGCCGTACTCCTTAGCGATCCCGGCGACGGCGCGCAGCTGATGAGCGCTGAGCTGGCCGCCAGGGATGCGGACCCGCATCATGAAGTAGGCGTCCTCGATCTCGGCGTCCTCGAGCGCGCCCGTCTTTCCCCCACCGATCCCGGGACGCCGCTGCGTGTACAGGCCCCACCAGCGGAACCTTCCGCGCAGGTCGGTCGGGTCGATGGAGTCGAAGCCGGCCCGGGAGTACTGGTTGACGATCCGTGCCCTGACGTTGAGCCCGGGATCGTCCTTCTTGAAGCGTTCTGCGGCATTCAGCGGCTCGAAGTGGCCAAGAGCCCACTGGCCCTGGCCGCGCTGCTGCGTGCGAGGCATGGCGGGAAATCCTTCTGCTTGAGGTCTGGCGCGTCTGCTGCGTCCGGCCCGGACAAGACGGGCGGGACTGGGAGGCCGGGCCTTGACGGCCGGCGGAGGCGTAGCGCGGGATCAGAGCGAGGTCAGCAGAAGGAAAGACAGATGGCGCTCGACACCCGCAAGAGGTCGACGTGGCGCCGGGAGACAAGCATCAGGTCCTGGCAGACGGCCGGGCGTATCATCGCGGGCCTCCGGGATCTCGGTGCTGCAAACCTTGTTGACCTTGACAGTAACATCGCCGGTTCGCGATCCCATACCCGGCGGAAGCCGGGACTTGCCAGCGCTGCGGCCCGGCAACGCCGACGCCGGAGTCGGCCGTCAGGCGGGTGAACTTCGCGTGAAGAAAAGCCGCGCGGTCTTGCCGCCGCAGCGGCGCCCTATCTTGAATGGCAGTGCGGCCATGGTGCCCATGTCGTCCGCGCTCAACTCCGCATTGTTAATGGAGGCACCAGTGGGCACCGCCAGGATCTTGGCTAGCTCGACCATCCGGTTGTCGCCAACCACCAACCTCTTCTTCTATGTCCTGATCTGGGCGGTCTGCATCGGCGGGGTCGGCGTGGTGCTCTGGTCCGCGCTGCGCTCCAAGCGATGGCCGCGCTGGACTACCCAGGACATCCTGATCGTCGCCGCGCTCGGCGTCCTGCTCGAGGTCTACGACAACGTCATCGGCGACCAGTTCATCACCCCGTTGCTCGGCGGCGGGAACTCCGTCCTGCACTTCTTGCAGATCCATGACCTGCCGTACATGTTCTTGCTGATGGTCGGGGTTGCGCTGGTGCGCAAGCCTGGCTGCGTCACCGCGATGGTGTTCATCAACTTCCTGCTCGCGGCGCTGCTGTTCGGGAGCGGCCACGGCGTGCTCGACTGGACCGACGGCCTGACCCAGGGAATCTTCTGCGACCTGTATATCGTCGCCAGGCGCGGCAAGGTCTTCGGCCCGTCGTCGAGCCCGCTCGGCATGGTGCTCGACGGCCTGGCCATCGGCATACTGCGCGGCGGGCCGAACGCGTTCCTCGGGGACTTCAACTTCGACCCGTATCTGAACGCCTCGTTCTCCACCTGGCTGCAGACGTGGAACGACACCTGGAGCAACGCCCTGTTCAACGGGATCGAAGCGGCGATCAGCGCCGTGCTCGCCAAGCGCGTGGCCGTGGCGGTCATCCCGTCCCTCGGCATCGGCAAGGCCAGGGCGGCGGCAGTCACGTCGGTAGACCCGTTCGCTGAAGCAGATGCTGGCGCCCCGGCAACTGCCGCCGATGCGGTCGCAGCGGGCCAGGCCGCTGCGGGTCAAGTCGGAGGCGAGACCTCGCCAGCGGATGGAGACCTACCGTGAGACGCGCCGCGATCACCTTCACTGTGCTTTCCGGCCTGCTGCTGATCCTTGGCTTGGTCGATTACCTGACCAACTACAACTTTGCCAACGACCAGGGCACGATCTTCGGCAACCCGAACGTGGTCGTCAATGATGGGGCGACGCTACTGATCGCCGGCGGCTTCCTCGTGCTGGTCTCCGCTTTGATGTGGATCCTGGCGAGGCGGAAGGACCAGGGCGATCAACGCCAGTCCTGAGCTGATCGCCGAGGACGTCTCGTTCGCCTACCTCGGTGCCGCGCGCGCGGCGCTACGGCACGTAAACTTCGCCGTCGCCCCTGGCGAGGTGGTCCTGATCACCGGCGCCTCGGGCTGCGGGAAGTCCACGCTCGCGCTCACGCTAGCCGGGCTGATCCCGTCGCGGGTGCACGGCGAGCTACGCGGCCGGGTGATGTTCGAAGGCAAGCCGCTATCCGGGCTGGCGCCGCACGAGGCCTCGCAGTTCGTTGGCATGGTCTTCCAGAATCCGAACCTGCAGTTGATCAACATGACCGTGCAGTCCGAGGTCGCGTTCGGGCCGGAGAACCTGGCGCTGCCTCAGCCGGAGGTCGCGGCCAGGGTCGACTGGGCGCTCGAGGTAACCGGCATGGCCGGGATGCGCACGGCAACCGTGGTCACCTTGTCGGGCGGGCAGAAGCAGCGCACGGTGATCGCGGCGACGCTGGACCAGCAGGTTCCGGCGGTTTCCGGGGCCGACGTCGCGGCGGAGGCCGGCCTCACCGCGCCGAACGTCTCCGGCGGCGAAGGCGCGAAGAAGTACATCCTGGAGACCACGGGCAGCGGCGTCGCCGTCCTCGACTTCGACGGCGACGGATGGAT
>Ga0209240_1000565_pt1 | contig 15498 bp, 15 predicted proteins | sample GraSoi_2013_80cm_FD_185828 | JGI IMG/M metagenome (GOLD analysis project Ga0209240, IMG submission 185828) | Grasslands soil microbial communities from the Angelo Coastal Reserve, California, USA - Sample 9_17_2013_80cm (SPAdes) (version 2) | ecosystem: Environmental > Terrestrial > Soil >...
CGGCGACTCGGCGACTCGGCGACTCGGCGACTCGGCGATACGGCGACTCGGCGAAAGGGGCGACGCGGCGAAAACGGCGACGCGGTGATGGCTCGGGCGCGGAAATCCTGACGTTTGGGCTGGTCATGGCGTACCAGAACGCTAGAGAGGGCTATGACATCGATACGCCATTTCAGAGAGTTGGAGGTCTATCAGGAAGCTATGTCGTTGGTAATGCGGGTCACCGAATTGACCAAGAGCTTTCCCAGGGAGGAGCGTTTCGCCCTGACGGACCAGATCAAGAGATCTAGCCGCTCAATTTGTGCGAATTTGGCCGAAGCTTGGAGAAAAAGGCGCTATGAGGCAGCCTTTGTCTCAAAGCTGAACGATGCAGAAACAGAAGCGGCCGAAACCCAGGTGCATCTCGAGATTGCCTTCCGACACGAATACATCGACGGCGAGACTTTCGAACAACATGACGACGTTTGTGACAAAATAATTTCCCAGATCGTCAAAGTGATCGATCGGGCGGACCTCTGGGTAATAAAGCCAAAGCCGCAGAGGCGCATCCGTCGTTAACGACTCCTCAGCATCGCCTTCATCGTCGAATTCCCGGTTCGCCGTGTCGCCCCTTCGCCGTGTCGCCCCTTCGCCGCGTCGCCTCTACTCCCCTGCCGGCACCAATTCACCAGCCCGCGGAACCTCAACATGGAACTGTTCGGGCCGCGGTCTCGGCCCATTCACATGGGTTCGGCCCCAATAGTCGGTGAAAGTTTCACCTTTATATCGTTCGCGCACGAACTCTTCGAGGAGGTCACGCACCCGATTGGGAATGTCTGCCAGCGTCACTGACTTTTGCTGAAGACCGACCAAACGTTCGCCGGTGAGTGAGCCACCCACGTACAGCGCGTACTTGCCGGGAGCTCGGCCAACAAACGAGATATCCGCATTGTAGGGCCGGGCACAACCATTGGGGCAGCCAGTCATCCGGACCAAGATCGGCTCTTCGGAGAGTCCGAGCTGCGCCATGATATCCTCAATTTTAGTCAGAACGTCCGGGAAAACTCTTTCGCTTTCGGCCAACGCCATACCACAGGTCGGCAACGCGACACATGCTTGACCTAGCTGACGCACCGGTGTCAGATCTTCCGGCCGCTGGATCCCATGCTCAGTCAAAATCTTGTCGATCGCTGGCTTTTGCGCGGGATCGATATTGTAAAAGATCAGGTTACAATTTGTGGTCAACCGGACGGGGAACCCGAATTCTTTCGCAATCTTGGCAAAGGCGCTCCGCGTGTTCACGCCTTCCTCGTCCTTGATCCTTCCCTCCTGGATCCAAATCCCGCAGAAAAGCTTCCCATCTCCTTGCTGATGCCAGCCCAACAAATCGCTGACTGTGTCCCATCGCGCCTCTCTAGGCGGCTGGAGCGCGAAAGGCAGGTGGGCCTGGACCTCTCGGCCGAACCACTCAATTCCTTTTTCGTCGATAAGATACTTAAGCCGGGCGCGTTTCCGGTCGGTACGATTGCCGAAATCGCGTTGCACCGTCACAACCGCGACCGCGGTTTGAATCACCTGGTCCCGTTGTACGTAAGCTAAAGGTTTTGCCAAGACCGGATAGGTATCCTGTTTGCCGTGAGTCATGCCGAACCCACCGCCAACAACCGCGGTGTAACCCTTGACCTCGCCTCCTTCGACGTGAGCAATAAAGCCGAGATCGTTGGCGTAAACATCAACGTCATTTCGCGGCGGGATGGCGAAGGCGATCTTGAACTTACGCGGAAGATAATGTTTCCCGTAGATCGGTTCTTCCTGCGCGCTGGGTTCGGTTGAGCGGGAGCTCGTGCCCAGCGCCACGGATGAGCGGGAGCTCATCCCTACCGTTTCGATCTTCTCATCATTTAGCCAGATGTCAGCGTAAGCGGTCGATCTAGCGAGAAACGCGGTGCTGATCTCTTTGGCCAATCGCTGAGCATCGCGATGGGCCGGATCATCGATCGGCGCTGCCGGGGCTATGGTATTTCGTACCACATCACCACATGCGCCCCAGGTGGTCACACCTGACTCATTGATGCGGCGAATGCATTCTTTCAGGTCGCCCTTAAGGACCCCGTGCGTTTGAAAACCTTGGCGGGTGGTAATCCGGAGAGTGCCGCTACCGAGCTCACCCGCGATCTTGTCGTGCTCAAGATATTGCGCTGCGCTTAAATCGCCGCCGGGCAATTTCGATCGCACCATAAAAATCCAGGCCTTGTCCTGATTTTGCGCCTTGCGTGCGGCCCGCTGGTCACGATCATCCTGTTGATAGGTGCCGTGAAACTTTAGTAGTTGATATTCGTCGTCGGAAAAGTGGCTCGCATCCTTAGCCAGGGTTTCTTCGATCGTACCCCTCAGGGAACGACTTTCAGCCTTGATTTCCTCAACGTTCTTTGATGACATGGCTCGCTCTTCCTTACGAAAACTCTATTCCCTGTAGGGATATAGTCTATTTGGGTTTCGCGCAAATTGATTTGGTGGTGAATGCGGCAGCAGCTCGTTCTCGTCGTCGAGGACGATTTCTCAAGCCCTGTAAATCCTACAGCCCGCCCGCGTGCGTACCTATCGCATGAAACGATTGATCCTTTTCTGCTGCCTCTGCTGGGCGGCGATCGCATACGCCGGCCAGCCGGTATTACAGTTCAACATGACTAGCCAGACCGGCGCTCCGGTAACCTACGTTTTCGCTCTTCCGGACGACTACACGGTTGCTCAGCCGCCGGTCGAGGATTTGCATGGAAAGCTACAACATGAAGCGGGTGTAAATGCGTTGAATTGGGCCAAACAATTTTACGGCGCCGGAGATATCTTTTTGACCGGCGTAGACCTCAAAGAATCACCTGCACCATATTTTATCGCCAAGTTCAACGGCGAAGTGAACGGCCAGCGCCAGGAGTTTTTCGCGGTGGTTCTGGTGAACGGAACGGTGGTCGAACCTTCGCAACTGGTGGCGGCCCAATAAGTTCCAGCGATACGCCTATTTGAGCCCGGCGGCAGCCATCACCCCTTGAGTGACTTTCTTTTGGAACAAGAGATAAGCGGCTGCCGTCGGAATCGAGGCTAAAACCCCGGTCGCGCAGATTTTAGCAAACGCGACCCCATAGGCGGATTGCACCTGAGTCATTCCGACCGGCACGGTCAGCATCGGCGTCGAATTCGTCACGATTAGAGGCCAAAAGAAATTGTTCCAGGCCCCGATAAAGATAACGATGCTCATCGCCCAGGTAATACTCCAGTTCAGCGGGAGATAGATGCTGAACAGGATCTTGAAATCATTCGCTCCGTCAATGAGGGCGGCATCCCTGAAGTCACGTGGTACTTCATCAAAGAACTGCTTGAAGACAATCACGGCCAGTGGGGTAGCAACCTGAGGTGCTATCAGTCCCGCGAAAGAGTTCACAAAATTTAGCCGCGTCATGAACATGAAGAGGGGCACGGCCATCGTAGCAAAGGGTATCATGAACCCAACCAGCAGTGCAGCGTAAAGCAACCGTCTTCCCGGAAACTCCAGGCGCGACAACGCATAGGCACACATCAAAGAGAATGAGATACACAAAAACGTCACACTTACCGACGTAAAAACAGTGTTAAGATACCACCGAAAAAATGGGCTGTTCTGAATAACGTAGATGAAGGCGTCGAAGTTAGGAGGCCAGGGAAAAAGGATCGGTGGATTAACAATGGTATCGGTTTCGCTCTTAACCGACGTTGCCGCCATCCAGTAGATAGGAAAAAGCCAAGCGATAGCTAGAATTAGCGTCACAGCAGTGCAGACAAGACCCAGAACTGAAAATCTATCGGTTTTCATCTGACTGGTTTAAGGCGGAGCAACCGCGATTGAACTAAAGAGACAATGACAATGATGACGACCAGCGCTATCGCGACGGTAGCCGCATATCCGCCCCGGTTTTGCTGAAATGCCTCGCGATACATATAAAGGAGAACCACCATGGTCGAATTGGACGGACCTCCCAACGTGAGCAAATACACCTGATCAAAAATCTTAAATTGCAAGATTAGCTGCAGAACTAACACCAGAGCGGTCACCGGCCAGATCAAGGGACAAGTGACAAACAAAAAACGCTGAAATCGGTTAGCCCCATCGAGAGCAGCGGCTTCATAGTACTCGTTCGGGATATTCTGCAGGCCGGCGATAAACAGCAACATGTTAAATCCTACCGTCCACCAAATCGTCACCAAAGCGACACTTGGCATGGCCCAAGTAGAGTCGCCAAACCAAGCGGTGTTAGTTCCGAGCAGATTGTTTAAGATGCCGAAATTCGCATCTAAGAGCCAGGAGGCGGTACTTGTTACCACGCTCACTGGAAGGACATAGGGCAAAAAGAACGCAGATAGGATAAGTAGACGCAGCCGTTTCAGCCGCAGCACCAATAGAGCTAAAAAGAACCCGACCGCGGCATTGGGGACAACGGTTAGTATTACAAAATAGACCGTGTGCCAAACTGCCGCCCAGAAATCTTGATCCGAAAATAGCTCCTGATAGTTAGCGAGCCCGATCAGCCGGCCCTGTCCGGCGATATCAGAATTCGTCAAACTTAGGAAGACGACCTGTATCGCCGGATAAATCAGGAACAATACGTAAAAGACTACAAAAGGAGCGATCAACACCCAAGCGGTCCGCGAACTCTTACTCCGCTTCCTTTCTGGACGGTTCGACTCGCCTGGCGGCATGGCGAGAGGAACCGGCGCTGGGCTAAGGTTACGCACCGCGGGTGTTATTGGACCTTATTGCTGCTGCTTCTGAAACTTTTCCAGTTCAGCCGTGAATTGTTTCAGAGATTGCTCGACCGGCGCCTGTCCATTAACCGCCGGCACTAAGAAATTACTGATCGGCGCGAACGTCGGTCCGCCAACTCCGAAGATCGGTAAAGTCGGTTCAAAAGCAACGTCTTGGGCTGCCTGGACACTGTATTGGTTGTTGGGCGACATCTGTTTGTAAGCATCGCTTTCTTGGACTGGCAGATAGGCCGGAATGTGACCTCCTCCTGCCCAGGTGAGTTGCTTGACCACATAAGCCGCAAACTTCAACGCCGCTGCCACCTTCTCGGGCGTCGCCGGCGTTTTACTATTATTCGGAATGGCTAGCTGATGAGAATCAGCCCAAGTCTCTTGATTCCCGAAAAGCTTAGGGAAAGCAACGATACCGTACTCAAAAGGAAGTTTGCCCTGTTTTTGCAGATCGACTAACGTCGGTACTTCCCAGTTACCATTGATCATGTAATCCGCTCGGCCGGCAGTAAACAGCGCGACCATGGACGGATAACCGGTGTTCTTAGGAATCAACCCTTCCTTGGACCAATCCGCCATGATTTGTAGGGACTTGAGTCCTTGTTTGTCAACGTCATCGAAACTGAACTGACCATCCTTAACGAAATCCCCATCCTGCTGTTTGAAAAAGGTATACCAGATCCGCCAGAGCGATGCCGGATCTTGGGAATAAATATTCGCGGAAATCGGAATCAAATGGGTCTTCGATTTTGCTTCCGTCAGCATCTTGGTAAAAGCATCCAGACCATCGAGGCCGGCCGGTTTGCCGTCAGAACCAATTAAGCCAGCTTTCGCTAGCGCGGTCTTATTATAGTAGAGGACCAGAGTATGGATATCGAGAGGCACACCGAACAGCTGGTCGGTCCCTCCGTATTTCTTACTGATCTCCAACGAGCGTTGGATCAACGACGCCTGAAAATCGTCTGCTTTCAGACCGGCGGCAGCTAACTCCTCAGTCGTAATCGGCCGTAGGTCTTTGGTAGAAACACCGGCCGGAAAATGAGAGAGATGGTAAGTCATTATATCCGGGGTCTGGCCGGCTACAACCGCGGTATGAACCTTGGTATAAAATGGTTCACCCCAAGTCAGAGTTGATTCGGTGACGTGAATGTCGCTTTGGCTTTTGTTGAACTCTTCAACAATTTGCTTCATTCGGATTCCGTCGCCGCCACCAAGGAAGTCCCAATAAGTCAGTTCCAACGCAGCCGCTGGAGCGTAAGCCCGAAGGCAGAATACAACCGCGAATATAAGAGTAACGGTTTTCATGATTAGGGGGAAACAGGAGCTATTATTTCGATATAAAAAGAAAAAGGTTACGGGTTCAAGGTGGATTTGTAATTCAGTGTTAATACATCCCAAGAAAGGGGTGGCAAACGCAGCGTGAAACTATCATCTCGCAATGAAAAATCCTGATGAGCCTGAGGAACAACCGCATCAGGATTGTCCGCCGTATTTGTCAGTTTCAAATTGTTCCCGGTCACTCTTTGCCCGTTCGCCGTGTGAAAAGACGGAAAACCTCGCAGCGAGCCTTCGACTTCGATTTCTGAATCTGGGCTTCGGTTTAAAAGAAAAAGCGTCACCGCTTGAGCGCTCGGGTTGAAGACCGCACTGGTCACAAGCTCAGGCACTTCTCCGGCGGTCTTGGTATTAGTTTTTGGTCCGTCGATTTTGGTTTGAAGCACACTTCCATGAGCCAGCTCTGACACTAGCTTGAATGGATGGAAGATCGTTTGCCGCCAAGCTGGACCACCGGGTTCGGTCTTGATAGCACCTATCACATTTACCAATTGAGCCAGACAAGCGCATTTAACTCGATCGGCGTTATTGAGTAGGGTAATTAAAGCGCCGCCCACCATCAACGCGTCCATTAAATCGTAAACCTCCTCAATCAACCGTGGTGCTACTGGCCAGCCGGGTTGCTGATGATCAGCGTCCGAACGCGCTTTGTACCAGACATTCCACTCGTCGAACGAAAGCATCATGCGTTTTGCTGACCGGCGTTTGGCCGCTACCGCGTCGGAAACCGCTACCGCTTCTTTAATAAAGCGATCCATAATGTCGATATTGGCAAAAAACTCGGAGCTATCGTTGAGCGGGTTGGCGTAGTACATGTGTAGCGACAAGAAGTCGACATGATCGAAGGTGTGCTCCATGACTTCGTATTCCCAGGCGCCGAAAGTGGGCATCGCTCTATGGGATGATCCGCAAGCCGCTAACTGAATTGACGAATCAACCCATTTCATCACTTTGGCAGCTTCGGTTGCCACTCGTCCGTATTCCGCTGCGGTTTTTTGGCAGATTTGCCAGGGCCCATCCATCTCGTTTCCCAGACACCAGAATTTTACGCCGTGCGGCCATTCGTACCCGTGACTCTTGCGCAGATCGCTGAACCGGGTTCCGCCGGGATGATTGCAATACTCGACAAGATTGCGCGCTTCGTCCGGACCTCGGGTTCCCAAATTGACGCCCAGCATGGGCTCAATCCCAGCCAAACGGCACCAGTTTATAAATTCGTTAGTGCCAAACTGGTTGGTTTCAGTGCTGGCCCAAGCGAGATCCAGACGGGTTGGCCTGGAGTCCACGGGTCCGACGCCGTCTTCCCAATTGTAACCGGAAAGAAAATTCCCACCGGGATATCGCATGATGGTTGGCCCCAGCTCACGCACGAGATCAAGGACGTCTCGCCGGAACCCATGTTTGTCCGCAGTCGGATGGCCGGGCTCAAAGATTCCGGTGTATACACAACGCCCCAGATGCTCGACGAATGCGCCAAATAGACGGCGATCGATTTCGGAAACGGTGAAGTCGGCGTCAAGAACGATACGGGCTTTTTTCATGATGGTTGTTCGGGGGATAAGCTGGCCGTGCGATCTGCACCGTGATCGGTCACGGGCTCAGTTTCCTAGAGTTCGTAGAAAACCGCCAGTTGCAAATTCTTTGATCGTTTAAGACAAAAAAGTCGGGCGGGTCGATTCTTTGAGAACGTTCCCAGTCGTCGGCAAGTCCTAGATTCCAGCTCCTGGCTCCTATATTCTCCCCCGGGAATGAGCGACTTTTTTCAGCATGGCTTAATCAGCACGCTCCACCGGCTCGGGCCGGCCGATCTGGTTGAAGATCAGAACCTGAGCGATGCCGGGCTGGGGTTGCTTCTACCTTGTCATGGTCGCGACGTGGGCTCAAAAGCGCTCCTTGATACAATTGAGGTCCTCAACCAACTCACTTTTTTGGATCAGATCATTATCTCGGTGAACGGATTCGGATCTGGCCAAGAGGCTGGGGCATTTTGGTCGCAGCTGAAGCTGCCGCACACTGTGCTTTGGAACGATTCACCGATTTTCGTTTCCTGGTTGCAGAACCACGACCTGCCAGCGATTTCTGGCAAAGGATTAAACCTATGGAGCGGCCTCGGTTTTGCGCTGAGCCAGACTGAGCTACAAGCGTTGATTATTCACGATTGCGATATCCAGAACTATACCGCCTCGCTGCCGGTCTCTTTGGCGGTTCCGGTCGCAAACTTGGAATATGAGTTCTGCAAGGGTTTCTATAGTCGCGTCCAAGAGCAGCTTTATGGCCGGGCAACCAGGCTTTTTGTGATCCCGATGGTCCGGGCGCTGGTTCGTACACTCGGTCATCTACCGTTGCTCGACTTCATTGATTCGTTTCGTTATCCGCTGGCCGGCGAGTGCGCGCTTTCGACGGGACTGGCAGCAAGTTTATCGGTTGAAAATGGATGGGGCGTTGAAATCGGGTGGCTGTGTGAGGCTTATCGATTGATCGATCCGGAAGAGATCTGCCAAGTGGATCTAGCGATGCGGTACCAGCACCGGCATCAAACCATTGATCCAGGGCGTCCAGCGGAAGGCTTGCTCGGAATGGTCGCAGATATCGCGTTATCCCTCTTAGCCCATCTTGAGAAGGAAGGCTGCCGCCTTGAACCGCCCATACTAGAGAGCGTCGTGGCCGGGTACGAGCAAACCGCTAGCGACATGATTCGGCGGTATCGAGATGTCGCTGAATTCAACAAGCTGCCTTTTGCGCGAGACGAGGAACGTCAGACCGCGCGGCTGTTTCAGGAACGGCTTCAATCGGTGACCGAGGAATTCAATCGCGGGGCACGGACACGGAGTCTGCCTCCGTGGGAGCAATTGCTCCGGGAATCGAGTTTTCCGGGGGAGTTGGTAGTCCGCTAGGGATGAGCTCCCGAGCTTTTTGGTAGAGGCGAGGCTCCTGAAAAACGATTCGGTTTTCGCGGAGCATAGTCGTGTCCAAAAAACCAAACGGGGTGCTACACCTGAGCGTTGCCGAGCGGCTGGTCTATAGTGGGATCACAACTTAAATGGCTGGCACATCCTGGGAACGGCTCGGCGCGTCTGTCGGCCTAGTATTGTGCTCTGGCATCGAAACACGCTAAGCCCTGGTAATGTTCCTAGGTCTTTCAGGAGCCTCGCCCCACCAAAATCAGTCGGCAGCTCATCCCAACCGAACAATTTTCCCGTTTGTGGGCAACGCAAATCTGCCGTAAACAGCAGACATGTTCACGGGCACCTATACCGCCATCGTTACTCCTTTTAGAAATGGTGCAATCGATGAGGAGGCATATCGAAAGCTGATCGATTTTCAGATCCAGAACGGCGTGGACGGGATCGTGCCGGTCGGATCGACGGGTGAGGCCGCAACGCTAGACAACGACGAACATTTGCGGGTGATCAAGATCGCCGTGGAACAGGCGGCGAAACGGTGCAAAATCGTGGCCGGCACCGGGTCGAATTCGACGCGCGAAGCGATCGATCTCTCGGTAGGGGCAGCCGAGCGCGGGGTAGATGGCGTCCTGTTAGCTAGTCCCTACTATAATAAACCGACCCAGGAAGGCATCTTTCGGCATTTTAAAGCGATCAGCGAACAAGCTCGTATACCGATCATGCTTTACAATGTACCGAGCCGGACCGCGAGCGAGATTGCGGTCGAGACTTGTGTCCGCCTAGTGCGGGAATGCCCGAACATCGTTTCGATCAAGGAAGCTGGAGGCAACTGCGACCGGGTTTCGCTGCTCCGGAACGCTTTGCCACCGGCATTCACCATCCTTTCCGGCGATGATCCGCTCACTCTGCCATTTATGGCGGTTGGGGCAGTCGGGGTGGTCAGCGTTGCCTCCAATATCATTCCCAAACAGATCGCGGATATGGTAAGCGCCTTTCAGGCCGGACGCTTGCAAGAAGCTCGCGACCTTCATCTGCGCGCGTATCCTATCTTTAAGGACCTCTTTATCGAATCCAATCCGATCCCCGTAAAGGCTGCCCTTCATCTGATGGGAATGATTGAGAACGAATATCGGTTGCCGCTGTGCGAGATGACGGATGCGAACCTCATTCGTCTCAAAAAGACACTGACCAGCAGTAAATTGATATGACCCAGCCTTCGCAGGGCGGCTCCACTGAGCTCGCCGAAGTCGAACGGCGCGGCGGGTTCAGGCTCCTCGTCCATGGAGCCTCAGGTCGACTCGGAAAGGTTATCGTTGAAATTGCTCGGAGCCAGACCGATTTGACGGTCAAAGGCGCCGGTCGAGCAGACCCAATCGAGCAATTGGTGACGTCGGCCGATGTGGTGATCGACGTGACGGCCCCAGCCGCGACCACAGCGGTGGCCCGGCTTTGTTCTGAGAATCAGAAACCTTTGATCGTAGGCACAACCGGGCACAACCCGGAACAAATCGAAGCTCTGCACCTGGCCTCACGGAACTCTCCCGTTCTCCTGGCCCCAAACTTCAGCCTCGGGGTCAACCTGCTTTTCTGGATGGCCGAAACCGCTGCCGCCAAGTTGGGTAAAGATTTCGATGTGGAAATCGTCGAGTTACATCACCGGCTCAAGAAGGATGCTCCCAGCGGAACGGCGAAACGGCTGGCTGAAGCCGTCGCTGACGCCCGGCAACTGAGTTATCAGAAACACACGCGCCATGGTCGCGAAGGCCTGGTGGGAGAACGGCCGGCCGATGAAATCGGCATCCACGCGGTCCGAGGCGGCGATATCATCGGCGAACATACCGTCCTATTTGCCGGCTTGGGTGAACGCGTCGAGTTAACCCACAAAGCGTCGAGCCGGGAGACATTCGCTCGTGGAGCGATCCAAGCGGCCCGCTGGATCGTCGGGCGTAGTCCCGGCTTTTATGAAATGCGGGATGTGTTGGGACTAGGGGAAGCGTAGGAGTACAAGGAGTTCAAGGAGTTCAAGGAGTTTAAGCGGCAACGCCTTGCACAATTATGCCTTCATGTCTCAGTTTGGCACTCGATGGAGCTCGATGTCTCGCAATTTTCTCGGAGTCCGCATTCTTGAACTCCTTGAACTCCTTGTACTCCTTGTACTCCTTTTTCTATGCGCGCAGGAATCGCATTGGGCTCTAATATCGGTGATCGATTGGCCAATCTCCGAGCCGCTTACCGGGAAGTGGTAAACCTCAGCTCGGATCCGGCCCGGATCCGCTGCTCTTCAATCTATGAGACCAGCCCGGTAGACAGCCCCCCCGGCGTCGCGTCCTACTTGAATGCCGTTATGGAGATTGAATACGAGAAACCCGCAATCGCTCTTTTGGATTCGTTATTGAAAATCGAGCGAGGACTTGGCCGGCCTTCAAAGCGCCCTCGCAACGCGCCGCGTATTATCGATCTGGACCTGCTCTACGCCGGCAACCTGACGCTGAACAGTCCCGAAATCGTGATTCCTCATCCGAGAATCAGCCACCGCCGCTTTGTATTAGAGCCGTTAGCCGAGATTGTGCCCGAGTTAGTCTTACCGGGACAAACCGTGTCTATTCGGGATTTATGGATGCGTTTGAAAAGCGAGGAAGAAGTGACGAAAATTCCAGAGGAGCTTTATAAATGAATCGCGTTACTCCTGACATCGTCCGGAAAGCGAAAGGGCAAGGGATTGCTGCGTTAACGGCTTACGATTACCCGACGGCTCGTCTGCTCGACGAAGCGGGCATCGACGTGCTGCTGGTCGGGGATTCAATGGGCATGGTCGTCTTGGGTCTTCCTGATACGACCGAGGTTCAGCTCGATGATATCCTGCATCATTTGCGCGCCGTCTCCCGCGGGGTGCAGCGGGCGTTGCTAGTGGCGGACCTGTCGATCGATACCTATCGCACTCCCGAGGAAGCGGTTGCCAATGCGAAAAAACTTATCTCTGCCGGCGCTCATGCGGTGAAGTTGGAGGGAGGTACCAGCCGCATAGAACAGATTAAAGCCATTGCCAGCGCTAATATACCGGTGATGGGACACATCGGGATGCTGCCACAGCGTGTTCGCGAGGAAGGCGGGTATAAAATCAAAGGGAAAACGCCCGCTGAGAGTCAGCTCTTAATAGAAGATGCTAAAGCCGTCGAAGACGCCGGCGCCTTTGCAGTAGTTTTGGAGCTGGTGGCTCCCAAAGTTGCCGACGAGATCACGCGTTCGATTCGGATTCCAACCATCGGCATCGGATCCGGCAAAGATTGTGATGGCCAGATATTAGTGTTCCACGATCTGGTTGGTTATTCTCCCTGGTTTATTCCCAAGCATGTGCGCCCCGAGGCGACCGTCGGTGACGCGATTAGTAAGGCGGCCGCGGCGTTTATCGCGAAGGTCAAAGGAACGAGCGCGAACGAGCGCGAACGAGCGCGAACGCCGTGAACGGAAAGCCTTGGGCGGATGGGAGCGTCCGCTTGTCTGTACGCACTGGGCTCCGCGACAGGATGGGACTTATGGGCCAGAAATATCGGTCCCATAGGTCTCTAGGCCACACCTCATCCGCTCTCGCTCGGTCGCGGCGTTCTCGCTCGATCCCGCTCGTTTCTACCCTTCCAGCACCTGGCCCATGGCTCTGAACTTCTGGTAGCGTTCTTCGAGCAAGAGTTTCTTTGATTTCTTGCTTAGCTCGTCGAGTTGCTGGAGCACGGCTGCTTTGAAACTAGCGGCTGCTTTTTCGTGGTCTAGATGAGCGCCGCCGAGCGGCTCTTCAATAACCTGATCGATTACGCTAAGCTCCTTTAAATCTCGGGCCGTCAGTTTAAGTGCTTCGGCAGCTTCTGGCGCATGGCTCCGGTGTCTCCAAAGGATCGCTGCGCAACCTTCCGGGCTGATGACAGAGTAGTAAGCGTTCTCTAACATCAACACCCGGTCGGCAACCCCGATTCCTAGAGCGCCACCCGAGCCTCCCTCTCCGATTACCACGGCAACGATCGGAACTGGCAACAGCGCCATCTCCCGCAAATTGACCGCAATCGATTCCGAAATATGCCTCTCCTCTGCACCGACACCAGGATAAGCGCCGGGCGTATCGATCAAAGCGACGATCGGTAAGCCGAATTTGGCTCCCAGGCGCATGATGCGAAGCGCTTTGCGATAACCTTCCGGATGAGCACTCCCAAAATTGCGCCGGATATTCTCTTTGGTATCACGCCCTTTTTGATGGCTTACAACTACACACCGGTAATTTCCCAAACAAGCCAGACCACACGGCATGGCATGGTCATCGCCAAAAAGCCGATCTCCATGCAGCTCCGTAAAATCAGTAAAAGCCAGATTGAGGTAATCCAGGGCAAAGGGACGCTGCACTAACCTGGCTACCTGCACTCGCTCCCATGGCTTCAGGCTTTCGTAAATCTTCTTGCGCGTCGCCTCGATCTTGCGCTCCATCGCCGCCACCTCGTGCTCGAGATCAACTCCTTGCAGCTTCGAGTGCTTCTTAAGTTCCTCCAGCTGCCTCTCCAGGTCGACGATCGGTTTCTCAAACTCTAATGGTTGGGCTTTCATTTGTTAATCGTGACCGGTGTATCTTTTCCTAAAAGAGCAAACAGCTCCTCCATATCTTCAGGCGCTAGTTGAATCCCGAATCGTGGCTTTGGGACATTCGGCGTGTTGGGAGCGGTCTCCGAATAAAAGATAATCCCGCTTGCGCTAAGCACGACCCAGCGGCTACTACCGTGGAATTTCTTCTCACCAAATGCCACCCGGGCCCCTCCCGACCAGGCTTCCTTACCGATGACCTTCAATTGACCAGAAGTCATGTTAGCCGGCAGATGAAAATCGAGCGCTTTGTACCAGCGAAAAAAAACGCCGTGATTGAGTAACTCAACCGCCTGCTGTCCAACGAAGATCTGAACGGTAAATTGTCCACTGGGAATAATGAATTTCTGTCCAGGTTGGATCATGAGGCCATCAAGGCCGTTCGCCTTGAAAATCAGCTCCGGTGCAGCTTTGGTCTTGGACGCTATTTTGGCAATGGAGTCTCCCCTAGCTACCACATACTCCTTTTTATCCGCGGAGGGCTGCGGCGAGAAAAAGTCCTGAATGTTCATATCCCCGACAGCTCTTCTGGCCTCATCCGCTTTGGTAGATTTGGGAAAATTTTGGAAAATCGAAATCAGAAGGCGTTTGCCGTCCTCGACATTTCCTTTGGCGATCAGTTCTCTTGCTTGGTCTAGCAGGGCTATTCCTGGGTCCGGTGTTGGGGTAACGACAGCTTCGTTTCCTTTAGCCGGTTTCCTAGAGGCTGTCTTTAGAAAGAGCTCATAAGTCGCAAAGGAGCCGCCACCAAAAACTACTATGACTAAACCGGCAAGGATCCCGAGTTTCCAAACAAAGCTCATTCAGGTGATCAGGCTACTCCTCCCGGCTAAAGCAACCCCCGCCGCCGCAGATCAAACCAATTTATCCGCGCCGATTGCTCCACCAATTCCAAAGTAAACTTCAAAAGGCAGATTTCCCAGCCCTCGTCGACCCCTTGTATGATCGCGCTGCCTCCCCGTTGTCCCTCCGGAACGTCCTGATTTACCCGGTCTACCACTGCCGCTAAAGAATCGTGAACGATGTGCTCGGAGACCCCATCTTTCCGAATTTGAAAGCCATACTTGAGAAACGCCGCACTCCTCGACTGCAATAGCTGGGCGAATTGATTGGCTGCCTCGCCAAACCCGTCCAGAAGCAATTTCGCCATGTTCTCTGGCGTGACCAATTGGGGCCGGTCCGCCTGGATACGACCGGAACGAACTCGGATCTCGTTCACGCGATCCATTAGCTCGGAAATCAAATAAAAATTAAAGCTAGTGGCGCCAAAGGTTTCGATCCGCCGGTCCGGCGAATGGATCACCTTAGTATTCTCTAGCGCGTATTGAAGATCGTCCCCGTTATACATAGGCGGCAAGAAGGGAGATAGTAACCGATTTCTCGAGCGGAACAAATCTCTTCCCTTCGGAGCATCCTTACAAGGGGTTTAAACGTCGTCCACGTTCTCGTCCTCGAGATTTTCAGCGGGACGCGGGGTTAAGCGTCCGGATCACGAAAATCGATGAGACGATGTGGTCAAATGTAGACCAACGACAGTCAGGGATATTTCGGGGTTGCAACCGGTGTCGAGGACGAGAACGATTGACGCGAGACTCCCAGCGACCTAGAAGATTCTGAGTTGAAACTGCGAAACTGGCCCCATGAAGAGGCCAGTGATGAGAGCCAAGGAACTACTTCGCTCGCTCCTCGATGTAGCGGATAACGTCGCCGACGGTTTGGAGCTTCTCGGCATCTTCGTCCGGAACTTCGACAGAGAATTCTTCTTCGAAGGCCATCACGAGTTCAACCGTATCAAGCGAGTCAGCGCCGAGGTCCTCAATGAAAGAAGCGTTAGGAGTCACCTGTTCAGGATTCACGCCGAGCTGTTCGACGATGATCT
>Ga0209240_1000568_pt1 | contig 15443 bp, 14 predicted proteins | sample GraSoi_2013_80cm_FD_185828 | JGI IMG/M metagenome (GOLD analysis project Ga0209240, IMG submission 185828) | Grasslands soil microbial communities from the Angelo Coastal Reserve, California, USA - Sample 9_17_2013_80cm (SPAdes) (version 2) | ecosystem: Environmental > Terrestrial > Soil >...
CGAAAGCGATAAGCCTGAGTCAGCAAAGACGTCAGCCGCTTTCGAGAGCTGCTCGAGTCTGTCAGAACGATCATCGCTCATACCCTTGCCGGACTGCCAGTCGTATACGGTCTGACGTGACACGCCGAAAAGCGCTGCAAGCTCGGTTATTGTCAGCTTGAAGGTGCCTCGAATACGAGAGATCGTCTGAGCCGTTGAGTTTTGGACATCACCCAAGGGTGCAGCTTCGCGCGAAACGAGCCGGAACGGCCAGTTCGAGGTCGCGTTCTGCTTAGTGAAATACTCAGGCGTCACGATGCCTAATGTTCCTGCAACAAACGCGCAGGTTATGGACGCGAAATTTCTAAGACCTATTTCCCGTTCCGATCTACCTTCCTGGGGAACCGAAAAGGTCGTGTCACTTGTGTGAGCGTACATGGTCATGTTGATTGGCGAAAGGCTTCCTTGGCTCTGTTAGTCACCGTCGCCCAAAACGCAGTGCCAATCACATCGTGAAGGGCTCGGAACCGTGATTGGAGCGCGTCGACGTCGAATTTCTCGCGCCCGAAGTAATAGGCGTCTGTGTCCAGAATAGCATGAACCCCTTGGATCTTGCTAAACCGTTCTGCGACATTTAGACCTAGTGGTTGCAGGTCAATTGGGAAACCTAGCGGGCCATTACGAATAATGGCTCGTGCGATCAGAGTCCCAACCGGGGTTAAGATATCAGTTTGGGAAAAGGACTGGGTGACTTGAACAGAGTCGGGCAAAACCGCGGAAATCCCTAGAGCGCCCGGAACCAGGTATTCACCAATTTCTTTGTCGGTCGGCGGAACAACTGCATCCAGGTAACGGATTCCAACTCGCTCGGTATAATCTAGTTTCAAGGCTTCGTGGATGATCCTTAGACCTTTAAAAAACTCTCCGGAAAAGGCCTCGTAGGTCTCGTATTCTGTCGTCTGAAGCGACAAGGCACCGGGTTCAACAATGAAGCCTCTTGTCCCGTCGAGTGTTGAAAAAAGGTAGCGTTCGACTTGTTGAGCGGCCGGGGTGGACACCTGTGATGCTTCCCCTGAAGCAGGTTGAGGGAGAACAATCTGGAAGCTCGCTACCCGCTTGTAATCAGGGTACCCTTCGCGACGCATGCTTTCCTGAATGACGGTGAGGTAGTCCTGGACGCTCAAGATTGGATTGTGCCGAACCTGTGCAATCGTAAAATACACTGGAGCATTGGCTAGTTTCTCACCCATTTTAGTGTCGTCTCGCGGTTGACATCCGACTTGACACTTTACACTCAACTTGACACCGCCGGCAACGTTAATCTGAGGGTTTTTGAACTTAGTCAAACGTCGCCAAGGATAACTCTTCTACAGGTCGCTTAATGCGATCAGCATTCGAATAAACGATTGAGTCTACGGTTGAGATCCTTGTAATGCATGTCTGAACGTCTCTCCCGATTTTCCAGAAAGCGATTCACCGCTTCGTCGATCGTCAGCGAGATCTTAATTCGGGAGACATGCTCAGCTGCGAATTTGGCGGCATCGCTCAGCGTCCATCCTGATGGCGGAACCCGGACAGCTGAAGCAGCATCCCGACGCTGCTCGTCGGTCAGCCCGGCTGGCAAACGGCCTTCCTGATGGTAAGCGGACAGGTTCGAAAGTTTCCTGCAAGACAACGGGGTGCAGATTCTCAATGTCGCTCATCCAAGGGCTAGCAAAGAGCCAAGCGTTGCTCAATTTGTCATCGAGAGGTTTGATAGTGTTTTTCGCTTTTGAGCAATCTTCGGTGGAGCACCCAGAAACGTTTTTTCTGGAAGGTTAAACCACTTCTTTCCGACCCCAGGCTCAAGTGTCTGCACGTAAAACCGTTTGACGGTTGACTCTGCATCGCCCATCGCTCTGGCTACGTCTCCAGAGCTCCGAAATGTTTGCGCGTACGTGGCGTAGCTGTTCCTCAAACAGTTTTCCGGCCATCGGATTCTCATTTCTTTGCACAGTTCCTGGCGCATACCGTAGAATGTCGAATCCGCCACAGGAATCGCTGCACCGGCTGTCGCCAGCGGCTTCAATAGTTTTATTGTTGCTGGCTCAAGGGGCACCTACCTAAGCTTGTCACGTGCCCGCGTTTGCTTCGCGACTTCGTCGCGCACCACAATCAGTTTTTTCTTCCAAAGAAAATCCCGCCACTCAATCACGGGATCATTAGCCCGCTCTCTGATCATTTCGCACGTTCGCAGCCCTTGCAGACCTCCTAGCACAAAATAAACCAAAAGCCCTTTGTATTTCTGAGTCGCCTTTAGTCCTTCTCTTGGCCCTTCCAGCGCTTGTACGACCCGCAGAAACCGCTGAAACAATTCAGGGCTCAGCACTTCGTTGTTAACACCCCACGCATCCAACGGCTTCAGCTTCGCCATTGGATCATTTTCCACATGACCTAGATCGTGGGCCCACCGCCACAGCTTCCTCAGCGTCTTGTGATGGCTTCGCCGGTTCGTTCCGGGAGCGATCCCTTCCATGTATCGCAGGATGTCTGCTCGTTTCACCGCGCCCACCCGAAGATGACCCATCGCTTTAGTCATCGCATTCAAACGCCACCGATCGTCTATCACCGTTCGAGCCGACCGGCCCTCCGCTTTCTGCCGGGCCACGAACTTTTCCGCTAGTTCCTGGACGCTTAGATTCCCGTTTTCACCCGCTCCCTCTTTTTCAAAGCGCCGCCACGCTTCCAACAGCAGCGTGGGCTCGTATTTCTCTGATTGTCGAATGACCCCGAGCACATGTTTTTCTTCTACCCCAAGCTCCGCCAACTGCACCGATCCCTGGCGCTTGGTCTGCAAAATGAACGTTTCCGCTTCCGCTTTCGTTGCGAAAAACCGTCGGCAGCGTTTCCCGTTCTCTGACAATCTTGCAGGTATCCAAATCCGATAACATTCCCTTGCCTTATACCAGTGCGCTTCCATACCCGGCCAGTATGTTGCTCTCTGTTGCTCTTTTTCAAGGTTTTCGTGGCCGATTTGTCTCTTTTGACCACCTTTGCGAACACCTGTTTAACCCTCTTTTCAGACAGCCTAGGCCGCTCGCCAAGCGGCTTTATTAGCTGTTTCCCTGGGAAGTCACGGTTGAAAAATCGAAAGTGGGTTGGGTGGGGCTCGAACCCACAACCAACGCCTTAAAAGGGCGCTGCTCTACCATTGAGCTACCAACCCTGGTAAAACGGACTGGAAAAGTATAGCTAAAACGGATCGCCGCAAGCGCTTTTGAGGGGATGGCTTATGCAAATCCAAGAATCGGTTTTGCCGGGGGGCAAGGCTTCTCCTTCTTCTGGAATGGCATGGGGTTCGCCCCCCGGGGTTCTTGTATGGGCGATTGTTGGCCCCGGACTTTCTCTAGCCAGTCGAACCGCGGCGTCTGTTCTTCGGAAAGACGTTTTCTCTTTTCCGGTACTGCGGTGTTTGCGGCAAATCATTCGGGCCAAGCCCAAAATGTTCAACCAGCTCGTCTTTCAATGCGATCAGCGACCTTTCCACATTGTCGGCTAACACGGCTTGAGCTTGTTGTCGCGGGAGATCGGTCCGAGGTTGAATGGGTTCACCGTACCCCATCCATATTGGTACGCGGCGCAAGGGGAGCCAGTTATCGCGCCGATAGAGACGATCTGTGCCGATGATTACACACGGAACGATCGGTTTACCCGAGAGTATACTGAGACCGGCGAATCCCGGCCAAACCGGCGCTCCCTCTAGAATCGAACCGGACCCGGCTCGAATGCCTCCCTCTGGGAAAATGCCGACGACTCGGCCAATCTTCAGGCGGGCCATCGCTGCCCGTAACGAAGCGAAATCGCCGGCGGACCGTTTCACTGGAAACGCGCTCAGCGAATCCATGAGCCAAGCGCTCCAACGCTTACTATATAGCTCCTCCATGGCCATCCAATCGATGTAGCGCGGAAACCAGGATCCAAGCATCGGTGGATCGAAATGGCTAATGTGGTTAGAAACGACGATATACGCTCCGGGTGGGTACCCTTGACTCTTGTGGAGCCTATGGACACGACAGGACCAGGAAAAGATCAGGCGGACCAAGTACCGGCAAAGGTAACTGAAGAAGCGGTTCCCTGTTCCTTTCTTGATCGGCATTTAGCTAGGTCCCATTTTAGCCAGCTCTTTCGCCTGTCGCCTAGGCATTTAAGATCGAGGCGGCGGTAAGAATTGCTTCTGCTGACATACTTGTGTCAGACAGAGGCGCTATTCTGGTGTCATATGCCGCTTGTGCCGCCGCTTAGATCGTTAGCAGAAGAGCCTTCACATTTTCGCCGCCTCAGCACGTTAGCGGGGGCTCCCTGCTTTCTTCCCCTAGTCAGCGCTATTTTGTTCGTTGGACTTGGGAACGCCGTCGGCGGTTCGTACCTGACTCTCTTCGTGGTCGACAAGGCTCACCTGAGTGCACTTTCGCTCGGTGCTTTTCTCACCGTTTACTCGTTGAGCGGAATGATCGTTAGTACCTCTTTCGGGCGCTGGTTCGACCGTACGCCAAGCTCGATTCCGCTGCTCCTCGCACTCGCTATGACGGTGAGCGGCTATACGCTGCTGAGTGTTACCACGAATTTTTACCTCCTCCTTCTGATCGCTGGTGTGCCGCTTGGCACTAGCCTCGCCGTGTTCCCGCAGCTCTTTGCTTTGGCGAAAGGGCATCTCGATCGAGTTGGTACGGATACGGCCGAGAGAGGCATGGCAATGATGCGTGCGACTTGGTCCATTGCCTGGGCGGTAGGGCCAGCATTGGGCGCAATCGTGATCAGTTTATTTGATTTTCGTGGGGTTTTCTTGACCGCCGCCATATGCGTCGTGGCGGCGACCGTTATCGTCGCCTCGGCGCGAGTGATTGCGCTCCTGCCCGCAGCCGAGACCAGCCTTAAGTTAAAATCGAGCCGAGGAACGATCCGTGAAGCCGGGTTTGCTGCGTCGAGCCTCACCTTTTTTCACATGGCAATGTTTATGGGGTCAATCGCTCTCCCGGTCGTCGCAACTCATGACTTGGGAGGAACCAAGGCGGACGTAGGACTGATCTTTAGCGTTTGCGCTTTCCTGGAGGTGCCAGTGATGTTTGCGTTCGTCCTTCGCCCATCTGCCGCCGGAAATCGCAGCTGGATTTCGGCCGGATTCCTCGCGTTTATGCTCTATTTCCTAATCATAACTTGGAGTCCGTCGATGTCGGCATTGTTAGCGGCACAAGTTCTGCGCGCCCTAGGTATCGGGCTGATCTCGTACCAAGGAATCAGCTACATGCAGGCGCTCTTGCCCAATAAAGCCGGTGCAGCAGCTACGTTGTTTTCTAACACGGCCAATCTGGGTTTTCTTCTTGCCAGCCTTACAACGGGAGAGTGGGCGCAAGCCTTTGGCTATCGATCGATGTTTCTGGTTTGTGCGTTTCTGAGTGTCTTGGGATTCGTGACGATTCAGCTCCAATCCAGGACAATCGCGAGGCCGCGTAAGCCGAACCCCGAATGTAATCGAGTGCGATATGGAGAGGCGGAGATCTAAACATACTTGGCCGGCATCGACTCAACCCTGCCGGCTGCCTGCTGTCCTTTCAAAGTCAGGACCGCGAGCAAGACCAGGCTGGCGTGAAAGAGCAACCCTATAATTAGAACGATCTGCCCGGGAATCGGGCCGATCGCCGCGTGCTGCCAGAGCTCGTCGAGCGACGTGACGGGCGTAGGATGGATGCAGATTTTGGCGATATAGCTGATAGCCTGGACCGCAAAAAGAAACGAGTAGTTGCGTCGTAGCCGGCGTCCGGCCGCCTCCCAAATAGTGATATGGAATTGAAGACGTTCGTAGTCCTTGGCCAGTTCTTCGTTCCAACGGCTATCGACGCGCACCCCTTCAAGCCGCAGAACCGGAACGAACATTGAAACCTCCATCAACCGGACGCGGGTCCGCCAAATGTCAAAATATCGATACCGGCGGGCTTCTATGACCAGAAATACCATGGACATCAAGGCTACCAGTACGAGTGGAAGAGGCGAGTTCGCGGGACTACCAAACGACACGGACATGGCGATTCCGGTGGTCGCAACGGCCCAGTTGGTTGTTGCATCGAGGCGGGTTCGCCAAACCTTGCTGCGATACATCTCGCCTCGATACAGATGGGCTAACATGCCGAGTTCGGCTGCCGTGTAGGGGCTCTCCGACCCCGGATTTCTAGTTGTGCTTATGGCTTTACCTCCCGTGACTAACGAACTTCGTTTTCGCGTTAGGTGAAACTCTTCTTTTGCCGTTTCCGGCGAGCTGTCTCCGCTCGCCGTGAACCGGTTACAGGCAAGCAAACCTCACAGCAGTGAGCCGCCTCAGAAATCGAACTGATCGATATTGTCCTTGTTGAAGATAAAGGGCGGTCCGAGCAGGAATTGACTGCCGTTGATCAATTTAAGTTTCCCGAGTCTGCCTGCCTCAAGTTCTGTGTCGCCTGGCTTCAATTTGCCGTCCACGACTGCCCGCATGGCATAGATCGCGGCGTAGCCAAGGTCAACCGGGTTCCATAGCACAACCGATTTGACACAACCGGATTTGACGAACGGCTTCATCTGGTTCGGCGTCGAAAGGCCGGTAACCGCAATTTTCCCAATCAAATTTGCGTGCGTAATGGCATCAGCCGCGCCCGGGAACGCGACGCTCGATAAGCCGATGATCCCTTTGACACTCGGGTTCGCTTTCAGGATTTCGCCCGTGGCCTGGAAAGCCTTTTGTTGATCTTCTTCTGAAGGAAGAATGGTCACGATATTCAGTTTTAGACCCTGCGCAGAAATGTATTTTTTGATCTCCGCAATCCACGCATTCTGATTTGGAGCCGTCAAAGAACTCGTTACAATCCCGATGTCTGCCTCCTTGCCCACCTCGGCTACCATAGAATCGACTAGCGCTTTGGCGATGCCGTCCGGAGTAGCTTGTTGAATGAACCATTCCCGGGCATTCGGCTCCGACTCCGCGTCATAACCGACCACATGAATTCCTGCTTTCAGCGCTTTGCGTAGAACCGGTGAGATCGCGGTTGGATCGTTGGACGCGAACAGGATTCCATCCACACCCTTAGAAATATCATTGTCGATGTACTCGATCTGTTTCTGAATCGCTGCCTCAGTTGGCGCATCTGTCGTGACCTCGGTGGGAAGGCCGTTCTTGGTAAGCTCGGCTGCCGCTTCAGCTTCGCCCTTGGTGGTGGCAGCAAAATAGCCAATACCGATCAGTTTCGGTACATCGGCCAGAACGATCTTTTTGCCTTTTAGATCTTTGGGATTGGTTGGCTGACCGCCATTGTAGCCGTTATCAGCTCCAAATGCTGGAAGCATCGCCATTGCGAACAACGGCGCCAAAACGATCGAAAAACGCACCGTGCGTACCTTAAATGCCTTACGAAGAGAACCCTCCGAACTGATCCGCTCTTCTGACGAAAAATGCGATATCTGACTACTGTTTAGGGGGGACATAACCCGCGAGTCTAGCCTATCTCCAGGCGCAACGGGATAGCAAAAGTGGCGAAATTCATATAAAAATTGACAAGGAGCCGAACATTCGGACTCGGGAGGATCTTAGCGCGGCATCCGACTTTCCCAGGCGTTGTCAGCTTCAATTCGCACCGCCAAGTCTCTCCAGCTGCTGCTCATAATCCTGAATAAGATCCGGATCTGCATCGCTGCGGTGCTTTGCGATGAACGCCTGTAGTGCGTCCCGGTATTCCTTGATAAACGCTGGGTTCGTCGGGCTCACCGCATATTGTCCCGCCGCCTTCTCAACGGGTCCTTTATCATCGTCCATGATAATCCTTTTTCCGTAATCAGATTCGTCGCTCATAATGACAAGGTTGCGTTCGAACCCCGGGATATACTTCGCCATGAACATCTGGTTCTCTGGCGGGATCAGAATAGCGTTTCGGATCGGATAAATGGCAGCCGACATCGTGTTGAATTGCAGAGGCACATCGTGACCATCAGCGGTTCTCAGGACCGCATCATATTCCCAGATGTTCTTGTCGTTGAGCTGCGAATCGGTCTCCCGCGAATGCACAATGACAGCATGTCCTTGTGTCCCAAATGCATTAAGGAACAAGGCATTGAGCATATGACCGGTAAAGAAGTTGATCTGAGTGAACACGAAAATCGGGATGAGCAGCGCAAACCATGCACGATGGCCTCCCAACTGCGCCATCACGGCTGACACGATCAAACCGCCCAGGAGTAACGCCAGCATGGCCAGGAATGGGTGATACCCGAGGAAGTAGAATATTACCGATAAGAAGGCCATAGAGAACCGTTACCCAAATTCTGTCTCACCCGATCGGTGCTATCCCTGAGCGAAATAGCGGATGGCCGGATCTATAAATTGATCATGTTCCCACGTGGGGTACGTGGTCTTTATTTGCGGTTTCAGTTCGGCCACCAGTGCATCGATGTTTTGGCTCTCAGCCGACTTCCTAACTCCCGAGATGTTGGTGAAGGAACTCGATGATCAGAGGTTCCACTGCCGGATCCTCGAAAAGACCGATCCCGCCGCCGCCGGTATCGAACCACCCGGTTTTTGGATTGGTATTAATTCCGAAGTAAGGATTGTGACCGCCACCAACAACCGTATGGAAATGGTAAGGTGCGTGTACCTTGTCCATCGCATCGGCCAATAGCTCGGCCTGTTCATACGGGACGAGTTTATCGTCCGTGCCGTGAACGATGAGCATCGGCGGCTCGCCCTCATGTACGTAGGTAATTGGACTGGCGTTGCGCCTCAATTCTTGATTGTCTTTGTTGTCAGGCCCGAGCAGCTTACCGGCCAGCGACGGAGGCCTGGTTACATCAACCGGACCAAACAAATTAACTACGCAGGTAACGTCGCTGGTCTGATCGAGGTGATCTCCGACGTCGAACAGTTTCTTTCCGCTGGTCGTTCCAATCATCGCCACGAGATGTCCTCCGGCGGACTCACCCACCACGGCTATTTTGTTCGGTGAATATCCGTAGTCACTGGCATGCGCTTTAAGCCAGCGGATAGCGGCCTTACAATCCTCAATTTGCGCGGGCCAAAGTGCATGTTGCAAGAGGCGATAATTGATCGACGCCATGGCGTAGCCTTGCCAGAGCCATTGGAGATTGTTGGGGTTGATGCTATCGCCTGCCTTATCACCATGCTCAAAACCACCGCCATGGATAAAAACTATCAGCGGTTCACCTTGGCGATCGGTAGGAATATAAAGGTCCAGTTGTTGTTCTGGCCCTCCACCTGTGATGTAAGGAACATTGATGAACCAGGAAACACTCTTGGAGCCGGTTGGGTAGGGGGGCTTGGTCTTTGTCCGCATCTGTGCGTGAGCGGGAGAGATTGAGCCTAACATAACGGACAAGCCGAAGGTGATGCTAAGTAAAAGGCGAATGTGAGGCATAGGGGTAGGAAAGTTAAATCGTAGGTTAGGGGAGCAAAAAGCAAACCACGGAATCCGAATAGCCGCAAAACGACCAAAGATGCAACAGGTTACACAGCAAGAACACAAAGGCCACAAAGACAGAGTGTTTGAACGGAAAGGCTCAGATCTGAGTCTTCTCCTAATCTGCGTAACCTGTGTGATCTACAGATCTTAATTTCGAGTTTTAGATTTTATCTTTGTGGCCTTTGTGTTCTTCCTGTGAAAGCTTCTGTGGACTTGCTTTCGCTCAGTTGCTCTGGCCCTGAAGCCATCCTTGCCAGCGCTTGTACAAATCGTCCACGTTCTCTTTCGTGACCGGCAATAGAGAGATCTTGATAAACCAGTTCGCCGGGTATTTGCCGTTCTGGATTGCATCGAAAAGGAGGTCCACGGGGCGCACTCCCCATTCATAAACTTGTTGGGCAAGCAGCAAATCCGTGTAGCCCTCTCGGATATACTGCAACGTGGCCGGATGGGAAACGATGGCAGTCAGCTTGACCGTTCCAGGGCTCCATTTCAAAGCGCGATCACTGAAGAGCGCCCAGCCTGCCAGCATGGCCCATCCGTTAACCTCCGGGTGCGCTTGCATAACCTGTTCAACGGTCGCCACAGAATCCTGTGGGGTTTCTTTGTGGTAAAACGTATCCAGAATTTTCAGGTTTGGATAGTTCGCCGCTTCTTGTTTTAAGCCAACGATCCGGCGCTGCAAATTCGGGGCATTCGGATTCCCGGCTAAAACCGCCACGACGCCCGTGTTATTGAGCTCTTTAGCGATAGCCCGGCAGAGGTCTCGGCCGCATTCAACGTCATCTACTCCCACAAAAGCAAATCGTTTGCTGCCTGAAGCATCGGAATCAAAGGTTACTACCGGCACGCCGTGCGCCACCGCGTCATCAATAGCCGGTGTCAGCTTTTTTGCATCTGAGCAACTGATTACGATGCCGGAAGCGCCAGCGTTTACGAGTTGTTCGATGGCTTCCGCCTGCTTCTGTGCATCTTCTTCATTCGGGGTCCGCCAATCGATCTTAACTGGCACACCTTTTTCCGCAGTTAGTCTTTTGGCTTCCGCTTCCGCGCTTACCCTGACTACCTGGAAGACTGGATTGTTATTGGCTTTGGCGATGACGCCAAAAGTCAGAGTGCGATCTGCTGCCTGGACGGCGGCGTCAGTTATACAAATGAAACTGGCTACGAGGAATATGCAGTTGGCTGTTTTCATTGGGGGGAACGATTGGACACAAAGGACAGATGAAGGCTGAACGTGAGGATAAGCTCGAGGTTAATGAAAGTGCTTGAGCACAACGGGTGTAATCTGCTGAAAAGCTTCCGCGAACTTTATTTCTTTGTCGCCGCTAATTCGTCGAGCATGATTTGCTCGCTGAGCAGCCCGCTGCCCATAATAATCGCGTAGATAGCCCTGCGCCCGCATCACTTCCATAGCAGCTTGTTTTCTTTCAAACACAGGCGTGATATCCAAGAAGGTATTGGGATAGAATCCACACAGTTCCGGCTGGTGCGGCTCGAATAACAAGAGTGAAGGCGGACGAATCGTTGGAAAAGCGCTGGCGACGCCTGCCCCGGCGGCTAGCTGCCGGGCTTTTTCTGTGGCAGCATAAGCCACCCCATGATCAGGATTGAAAGGATCCTCTTTTGTGTGGGTCAAGATGATCGTCGGTGCAAACTCACGGATCTCACCGCTGAGCCGGTCGATTGCAGCCCGGTCAAGCTCAAGCGGATAGTCGCCGAGATCCATGCCATCAAAACTAGCTCCTAGAACCGCGGCGGCCTCTTGTCCTTCAGCCCGACGAATCGCCTTGACCTTTTCCTCGGTCTGACCTGGCTCTTTCCAGAGCTCACCGGATTCTCCGCGTTCCCCGTAGGAGAGCGCTACCACTTTCGCGGTTCCGCCCGCTTTCGTGACCATGGCAATGGCTCCAGCCGCGCGCCACACGAAATCTGCGGCGTGAGCACTGACAACTAACAATCGTGTGTGGTTATTCATAATCTAGAGAATTCCACCCCGAAGGGGTGACAGATCTTAGCCCTGGGCTGTTCGGTTAGATCATTTCATGGTCTGGGTCCCTTTTCACCAATGCGCGCCTTCGCCGTTTCGCCTATTCGCCCTTTCGCCCTCTCGCACTGCTGGAATCCGCATCGCTCAATCACTTCGTGTCATCATCAACCGGCGGCGTGCCGTACGTGTGGAATGTGTGCACGGTTTGCAAACCCCAGGCCTGGCCTTTCGCGCGTTCGGCTTGGCTCCACACCACGGGCTGCCAATCCGGATCTAAAATCAGATAGCCACCCGAGCCGATCTCGAATCGGTTTCCGCCAGGCTCATAACAATACAGAAAGAAAGTCTGCCCAATCGAATGTTTGTGCGGGCCAGTTTCGATAAAGATGCCGTTTTCAACGAGAATATCGGCAGCTGTTAACACATCTTCCCGGCTATCCATGAAATAGGTAAAATGATGGAGACGCCCTTTGGCCCCACTTCGATCGAGCGTGATAGCGAGATCGTATGATTTAAATGTGGCTGCCAGCCAACTGCCCACTTCAGTTCCATCGTCGAAGATGATCTGTTCGGTAACACGGAGTCCGAGCAGTTTCTGAAAGAATTCGCGATTTGCTTTAACGTTCTGAGCTAACAAGTTGACGTGATCTAACCTTCGCGGTGCGATTCCGTGCGGAACATATCGTTGCGGGAGATTTTTGAATCCTGGAACAAAAGATCCGGTCGCCGTGTAGCGCTCGGTTTCGTAATAAATCTCAATGGGATGGCCGTCCGGATCGCAGAACCGGAAAGCAGGGCCGTGACCGATATCATTGTCGATCCACGTCCCTTTGACTCCATTTGAACCTAGATTTTCTACCAGGTCAGCGAGAACTTGGGCGTTACGCGCGCGAAACGCGACGTGCCCTACGCCGGAGCTTTTCGCGGCCGTCAGTTTAAGGGTGGCGCGTTCATAATCTCCCCATGCGCGAAGATAGACAGATTCCCCAGCCCGGCCGCTTTCGTGCAGACCGACGATGTTAGTAAAGAACGCCGAACTCTCGTCCGGTTTCGGGGTTAGCAATTCAAGGTGCGCCAGATGGGCAATATCGTGAAAGCTGGGCGTAAAGTTCATGGGCTCAAAAACGGGAGTGAACGAGGAACGGAGTGATGGGGCGATGGAGTGATGGAGTGATGGAGTGATGGAGTGATGGAGTGATGGAGTGATGGAGTGATGGAGTGATGGAGTGATGGAGTGATGGAGTGATGGAGTGATGGAGTGATGGAGTGATGGAGTGATGGAGGGTTGGAGGGTTGGAGGGTTGGGGTTCTGCGTTCATGGAGTTCCCGCTCGCTCTCGCTCGTTCACGGCGTTGTCATGATCAACGTAAACCAAGCCGAGCTGTTCCAACTTGGGACGCATGTTGTAAATATCGAGTCCGAGCTCCCCGGCGGCGAGGCGGGCGCGAACTTTGGTTTCGCGTTCTTCCCGCTGTTCCGCCGCTTGCAGCACCGCTTCCAGTTCCGATCGCGGGACCGTAACGACACCATCGTCATCAGCCAATATCGCGTCACCCGGCTGGACAATGGCTCCGGCGCAAACCACCGAAACATTAATCGAGCCCAGGGTTGCTTTGACAGTTCCCTTGGCCGAGACCGCTTTTGACCAAACGGGGAACCCCATTTTCGACATTTCCGCTACGTCCCGACAACCGGCATCGATAATCACACCCATTGCGCCACGAGCTCGAAATGAAGTGGCTAAAAGCTCGCCCAACATCCCATCAGAATTTTCGGAACTTAAACCGACAACAATCACGTCCCCAGGCCGACAAATCTCTGCGGCCACATGCAGCATGGTATTATCTCCTGGATGCGCGAGGACGGTCAGCGCGCTGCCAGCGGTTTTGGCTCCAGAATAAATGGGCCGCAGATACGGCGCCAACAGCCCGGTACGGCCTTGGGCTTCATGAACGGTAGCAACACCGAACGTTCCTAAGCGCTTAAGCAAAGTGGAGTCCGGACGCGGAACATTTCTTACAACGATGTTTGGCATAGTGGGTAACATCGAAAACGGGAATAGATCCGCAGATTACACAGATTACGCAGATTTCCTTCTACGCTCCCGCAGGCCCCTTGGAACAAACCAGCGCTCCACACGTTATTTTAACTCGCTGACAGTGTTCAATATTTGACCGTAATCTGCGTAATCTGTGTAATCTGCGGATCATTTCATCTGTGGATTCGGGGTTAAAAACCGTAAAGGCAGGCTGGATTATCAACTAGCAGCTGCGCGCGCGAGGCATCGTCGGGCGCAATCTCAGCCAGAAGCTTAAAAAGCGCTTCATCCTGTGGTTGGTCGCAGTTAACGTGGGGCCAATCGGTGCCCCACGCGACTCGTTCCGGCGCTGCTTCGATTAGCGCGCGCACGAAAGGAATGGTGTTCTTTAACACGCTCCGCTTAGCCACACGATCTCCACCGCTGAGCTTGACCCAACAATGCGAGTAACTAACAAGGTCGAGAAGAGCCTGAAACGGAGCCTGATCTAAGCCGAACGCGGCATCGACTCGTCCCATGTGATCGATCACTATCTGAACCGAACTTCCTTGAACGAACTTCTGGAGCCGTTCTAAATCGGCTGCATCGACGTGCAGCTCCAGATGCCAGCCTAGAGGTTCAATTCGCCGGACGACTTCCCAACACTCAACTTCGTCAAAGCCGTGACCGAGATGCCGGACGAAATTCATTCTCGCCCCGCAGACTCCATTCACCTGCAGTTGCTCGAGCATCGCATCCGATGTGTCGGGTCTCACCAGGGCAACGCCGCGGCGGTTCCTGGGAGCACGACTGATCGCATCCAACAATGCCCGGGGATCCTTACCATAGGCACTGCCTTGGACGAATACACCGCGCTCGATGCCGAACCTTCTCCAAAGACTTTCTAGAGCATGGACGGGAGCCAATGGCGGTTGAAAGGGAGCCGCCGCGGGAAGAGGAAACTCTTCGAACGGTCCGTAAACATGGACGTGAGCGTCACAAGCACCGGCCGGAAGAGTCGGGCTAGTAGCCGTCTTTTGGTGATGCGAGGCTCCCGTTGGGATTTTCAACCTCAGAGGTATATCGAACCCGGCGGCTGCCGGATCGCTGCCGATTGGTTTTTCATGGAGTTCGCGCTCGTTCACGGCGTTAAATAACCCGGATGCGGATAGACCTGTCCGTCGAAAAGCACGCGCGCTGTGCGGAGTAAACCGGCGCGTTTAACTACCGGTATACTGCCGGTTCGATCTAACTCTAAATTAACCGTGAACTCACCGGTCGGATGTTCAACCGACAGGGTTTGAGCATCGCCGGGATTGACCTGCGCAATTCCTTCGGCAACAGATCCCGGAATGACGCAGGCGGTGGCGACTGTGACAGCCGCAAAAACGCCAATCGAAGTATGGCAAGTGCGCGGAATAAAGTTTCGGGTGCTAATGTTGCCGCCGTTCTTGGGGGGCGCAATTAGGCTTAGTTTGGGAATGACCGCATCGGAGACATCTCCCAATCCCATCCGTTGGCCGGCCGCTTTTCGCAAAATTTCCAAGCAAGCCTTCAAATCTGTATCCGCATTCAGTTCCGCGACACTTTCGTAGCCGGTGCGGTCGAGCGACGCTGCCGGGATAAGCACCACCGGCATACCGTTATCGATACAAGTGACCCGGATGCCCTCGACCAGATCACTGGTATTGCCTGTAGGTAATAGGTTGCCGCAAACAGATCCGGCTACGTCCAGGAAGTTGACCAGAATCGGCGCGCTGGTTCCAGCGACGCCGTCGATCCGAGCATCGCCCTCGTAAGAAACATCCCCGCCGGGGGTCGAGACTATCAGTTCGGCGATAGTGCCGGTGTTCAGTGTCTTAACCCGGACTGTGGTTGCCCCTTCCTGCGCTTTGACCAGGTCGCGCTCGATAGCAAATGGGCCAATGCCGGCAAGGATATTTCCGCAGTTGGGTGAGGTGTCTACTAACGGCTTATCCACTGCGAC
>Ga0209240_1000573_pt1 | contig 15381 bp, 16 predicted proteins | sample GraSoi_2013_80cm_FD_185828 | JGI IMG/M metagenome (GOLD analysis project Ga0209240, IMG submission 185828) | Grasslands soil microbial communities from the Angelo Coastal Reserve, California, USA - Sample 9_17_2013_80cm (SPAdes) (version 2) | ecosystem: Environmental > Terrestrial > Soil >...
CCCGAACAGCCGTCGCCCCGCCACCGCCGGTGATGGCGGTACGCATATCGTCGTCGAGCACGATCAACTCATACACGCCCGTGCGCCCTGTATAGCCGCTATTTCCGCAGGCATTGCAACCCGCACCGCGCCGCACCTCCTTCAGCGTGGCAAGTCCAAGCTCAGCGCGCTCGGCATCCGTGGCGTGCACCTTGGCTCCGCAAACGATGCAGGTGGTTCGCACGAGGCGCTGGGCGAGCACAGCTTCGACAGTGGCGGCTACCAGAAACGGCGCAACACCGAGATCGACGAGTCGGGTGAGCGCGCCGACCGCGTCGTTGGTGTGAAGCGTGGACAGCACCAGATGTCCCGTAAGCGCGGCCTGCGTCGCGATCTCGGCCGTCTCGCCATCGCGGATCTCACCCACGAGCATGACGTCGGGGTCCTGACGCAGCAGTGAGCGCAACGCACTGGCAAAGGTGACGCCGACGCGTTCGTTCACCGGCACCTGCGGAATGCCGGCAAGTTGATATTCGACCGGGTCCTCGACCGTCACGATCTTCTCCCGGCCCGTTCTGAGTCGTTGAAGCGCCGCGTACAGCGTCGTCGTTTTTCCAGATCCGGTTGGACCGGTGGCGAGCACGATGCCATGTGGACGGCGCAACACGTCCTCGAATCGCGCGAGATCCGCGGACGACATGCCGAGCGCATCCAGATCCAGCGTGCTCGCGGACTTGTCGAGGAGGCGGAGCACGAGACTCTCGCCGTGCAGGGTCGGCACGGTGGAGACGCGCACGTCCACCTGCCGATCCTGCAATGGCAGTCGGATCCGACCATCCTGAGGAAGGCGCCGCTCGGCAATGTCGAGATTCGCCATCACCTTGAGGCGGCTGACGACCGCGGGCGCCATCGTCAGCGGTGGAGACGGTGCATCACGCAGCACACCGTCGATCCGATAGCGAACGCGCAGTGCGTCAGGATACGCCTCCAGATGGACGTCCGACGCCCGAGCCCCCAGCGCCTCCGTCAACAGCATGCTCACGAGCCGGATGACGGGCGCTTCGTTCGCCATCGCGCGCAGGTCGTCGATGGCGACCGAGTCCTCGTTCGTTGACGCCGCCGTGACGCCGATCGAATCGATGAGCGATTGCGCAGACGTCTCGCCATACGCTCTGCGAATGAGCGCGCGCGCCTCGTCCTCGCCCATGCGGTGAATCTGCGCGCGTACACCGGCAATGGCCTCGAGCTCGTAGCGGACGTGCAGGTGGACGTCCGTCCACGCGCCAAGATGGAGCGCGCCCTCGATGACACCGAGAGGAACGACGCCATTCTCCTCGAGGTATTCGGGGCTGATGCGCGGAGAGAGGCGCGTCACCTCGATCGACGACGCGGGAATCGTCATGGTTTGGCTATTGGTGGTGTCGGGCGCGCGGGCAGCGTTCCGTTCGGCGCTGCCGTTACGGGTGGATTGTCTTGCGGTCTGCCGCTCACGGCATCGAGTCGGCCCTCGATGTCGCGCCGCAAGCGATTTGCATCTTCGTCCGTCGTGACGATGTGCGGTGTGAGAAAGAGATAGAGCTCGTTCTGCGCGTCGCTGGCGTGCGTCGCGCCAAAGAGGACACCGATGCCAGGAAGCGAGCTCAGAATCGGGATACCCGAGCGCGTCTGCTCTCGCTGCCGGTCGGCCAGGCCGCCGATCACGACCGTTTGCGCATCCTTCACGAACAGATGCGTCGTCGCCTCGCGCGTGCTGATGACAGGCGCGCCGAATTGGAGCTCCGCCGTCGCGGAGCTGACCTCTTGCTTCACCTGGAGGTTGATGTATCCGTCGGGATTGATCGTCGGAATGAGGCTGAGCGACGTACCGACGTCACGATACTGAACGACCTGGTCGCGTACCGCCCCTTCCGTCGGTAGCGACCGGAAGACTTGCACGAACGGACGCTGGCTCCCCACGAGAATGCGCGCCTCGAGATTGTTCTCGGCGAGGATGAGCGGACGTGACAGGATGCGCACGTCACCTTGTTCCGCCAGCGCCGAGAGCGCCAGATCGAGCTGCACGGATCCGCCGCGCGAGATGCGTACGAGAAAGTTGTCGGGCGTCTGCGAGGTGAGTGAGGCGGAGGTTTCGTTTCCGTCTCTCCGCTTTGTGAGATTCGATGTGACGCCGAGATCCAGCGCGCGCGTGCGGCGAACTTCCGCGATCAACACCTCGATGAACACCTGCAGCGGACGGAGGTCCAGCGCGTCCACGGCCTGTCGAATCGTTTCGTAGTCCGCGGGCTGCGCGCGAATCAGCAGTGAGTTGGTGGTCTCGTCAGGAACAATTTGTATGTCTCCCACTGTGCCGCCCTGCAGGACCTGAACACCCGTCGTCATTGCGCCGCGCCCGATGGTGTCGATGTTCAGGGGTGGCACCTGCATGGCACGGAGTTGTTCAGAGAGAGGCCGCTGGGACAGCGAATACCCTTGCGGCGGCGTTTCGGAGCCCCGCGTTCCATAGAGAAGCTGCAGCGTGTAGGCGAGCCGGGTGGCGCGCGCATGTTTGAGGCGATAGACGAAGAGTTGGGTTCCTTGCTTCGACGTCGCACGCGCCGACGACGGCGCCTCAGCGCTCTCGACGCGCAGAAGGCCGCCGTCACTTACCACGCGGAGGCCATTTGCCGACGCCAAGGTGCGCAGGAGCTCGGGCATCTCACTTCGCGCTACACCACGCGACAGGTGAAGGGTCGCGCGGCGCGGAGCGAACTCGCCGTACGTCACGTTCAACCCGCCTGCCTCGGCAATTGCTGCAATGACGGCGCGAATGTCAGCGTCCTGAAAATCCAGGCGCGGCGGCGGAACGACTCTCGCTGTGTCCTGAGCCGCCGCGATGCTGAGGACGCGATGAGATCTCACAGTTCGTGTCATGGCTGGTCGGACCCCGGTCGTGATGCCTTGAGGGTGATTCGGTTGCCGCGAACATCGTCGAAGACGGCTTCGCCGACGGAGACGGATCGGAGACGAAGCTCGCCCGTGCGCTCGCCAATCCGTACGAGTTGTATCCGCCCTTCAGGCGTCTCGACCACGACAAAGCTCCCGCTCTGCGGGTCTATCGCGGTGCCTGCAAGGCGTGGTCGCACGAGCGGTGGCGCGTTCTGTTGGACGACAGAGCTCGTGAGCTGCGTCGCATTCGACGGAGGCGTGATGTCGAATGGCGACCGGTTTGCCGCGTCACGCAGCGCGCCCGCATCGTCCGGAATGTTGATGATGATTCGTGGCGCGGTGGAGGCAGCTGGGAGCACGTCGTCGGGCACGGTGTCGTTCCGAAACGCGCGCCATGTGGAAGTGAGTGCAACCAGAATCGAAAGCGCGAGCGCCGCGGCGGCGAACTGGGTGTGCACGGGCCACTCACGCCAATCCAGCCGATTCATCGGCCCCCCCTTGCATATCCCGTAATGCTGGCGGTCAGCAGCAGTGCCGCACCGCCCAATGGTCCGCCTCGCGGGCCTCGCTCGATTCGGATCGACGTGACTTCGATCAATCGCGATGACGACTCCAGTGCGCGAATGAACGTGAGCACCTGTCGCCAGGCTCCCTCGCCTCTCAGGTCGGCGCCTATGCGGTAGATGCCGCCCGCCCCTGCAGGTGCGCGTCCCTCCAGGCTGGTCAGCGTTACTCCCGTCGCTCGCGCGACGTCGGCCACGAACCCGCTCAACTCGGACGTCGCCGCGACGGAATCGCCGCTGAAGAGCCGCGTTTGTTCCGCGGAGAGTGCCTGCTCCACGTCGCGACGCGCCGCCGGTAGTGTTGGCGCTCGAGCGATGAGTGCTCTCTCCCTGGCGAGAAGCCCTCGCTGCTCATGCAAAGCTTCACGATCGTGCGCAATATCGGTGCGCAACGGACGAATGATCTTCGCATAGCCGAGCACCATCACGAGAACGATTGCGCCAAGCGTGATGGCTCGGCGGTCGCGAGCGCGTAAACCCTGCCGCTCCGGAGCTGCCATGGTCGTCACTGCGCCGGACTCTGAGATCGCGCCGTGAACGCGAAGTGCTCGACAGATATGTCGCCGACAGCTCGCTCCTGCCTGAGTGGCGCCGATAACCGGACGCTGGAGATGCCCTTGACTCGCCGAATCGCGTCGTACACCGCCGCGCCGCGCGCACTCTCGCCCTCCACCGTGACGCTGTCTCCTGAAATGGCGAGGATTGTGAGCGCCGTTCCGGGTGGCAGCACCGTTACGATTGCAGCGAGGAGGCTGCTGGTTCCCGCTCGCGAGCGCTCGTGTGCCGCGAGCGCGGTCGCTGCTTCGACGGATGACTCCAGCGCTGCTCGAGACCCTAGTGCTTGTTGTACTGGCGTGCCAATGTCTGCGCGTGTGCGTTGAATGGCCTCGAGCTGACGCCGAATGCCCGCCCGCTCTACGCCCAAGCCGGTGACGAGGACCATGATCGAGGCCGCAACGAGCCATGCCGTCAGCTTGCGAGCATGACGCGCACGTTCCCTGACCGCCCCAGGAGGAAGTAGCCTCAGTATAGGCTGGGCCAGCGTACCCGTGGCGGCGAACGCGGCAGGCGCATCTCTCACGTTTACAGGCAGCATGCGAACGCGAAAGTCGGTGGGATTCAGCTTGGCAGCCACCTCTGTGATAGTTGTCGCCGCACCAAGAAGCACGATTGGCATCTGAGATTCCGTAGGTCCGGCATACCGAAGGCCGTCCCACGCGAACTCCTGGACGTCGTGTGCGCCAGCGTTTGGGAAAAAGCGCCGCCCAACCCATGGTTCGCTTCCACGAGCTATTACTCCATCAGTCGCTCCCGTGTCGTCGCAAACAATTGCGCATGCGGGTTCCGAGCCGCTTTCGCCGCGCTCGCGAATGATGCTGGCAAGCACCACATCCGCCGTCTGTATCAGCGGTGCAGGCCAGCCCAGCTCCCGGCACGATATCAGGATCGCCTCCAGCACATCGGTTGGCGCGAAGGCGACGGACCAGCGATTGGTAGCGACCCGCCTGGCAGCCGCGGTATGCGGCGTCGCGCGAAAACCGACGATGTATCTTGTCCAGTCGCGCTCCAGCACTCGCTCGATTTGCGTACGCGATGACCGTGGCAGCTCGACGGTGCGCGTCTGTGCCAGCGGGCGAAGCAATGTGACGCGCACGTCACGCGGCGCGGGCACTTCATCGGTGAGCGTGGCAAGAGTACGTGCAATCGACCCTGTCGTCGCATCGCACGTGATGCTGGTCTCGCTCCATTCGGTGCTGGCGCGACGCCATGCGGCCGTGAGTGAGGTGCCGTCGAGCGCGATTCCCAACGCGCCAGTCTCGCCCTTTGTCACGGCTCGGTCCCTCTCCACTTCACGAGAACCGCGTCACCCGTTCGCTCGTACACCGCGCTGAATCGCGAACGTACCGGGCTTCCGTCAACCCATCCTTCGACGTCGACTGCGACTTCGCGTGTGTCGAAGCTCAAGCGTGAATTCAGCTCGCTCATGGCATCGGCAATCGCGTTCCCGCCACCTCCCGAGAGCTGTTTCGTCAGCTCGTCGAGCGAGCGAAGTGGGGACCGGTTCTGCCGCGCTCTGATGACGACCGCTGCGGCCTCGTCGCTGAACCCCGGCAGCGACAACAGAACTTCACGGGACGCGGAGTTCGCGTTGATCGTGCCGCTGCCGCGAGTGGTCACGAGCGGCGAGATGCGTGCTAGCAGCTCGGGAGTCATGCCCTCGACATTCCGCAACTCCGCCGGATCACGAAAGTCAGCGTTGGAGGGTAGGACTCTCGCGCCAGCCATGAGGTAGTCGTCACGCTCTGCACCGTTCACGCGGCGGACATCGTCCGCGTCGCGCCAGTCGAGGATGCGCTGCGCCAATCGCATGGCCAGATCGGCGTCCACATGTACCGCGATGAACAGGCGCCGAAGGTCGCCTTCCGTTGCCTTGTTGATCTGTAGGCGTGAGGACGCATCGTATACGTGCGCGATCGCGCGCTCTTCGCCGAGCGACAGCGAGTCGGTCGCGATGGATGCGAGGTCGCCCCACGGATCGAGCCGTGCATCGCGCATGCGCAACGTCGTTTCTCCGGGATTCGCGAGACGACGCTCGAGCAGAGCGCGCACCGTTTCGACCATTGCATCCGCTGCCCCGTCGCCCTGCGCCTTTTCGAGCGCATTCACGATAGCCAGGCGCCGAGTGCGCGAGAGCGCGGACAGCTCATAGCCCATCACTCCAAGGAGCACCACGAGCCACAGCGCGGCCATCAATGCGAAACCCTCGCGCCGTCTCATCGACGTTCCGCCAGTACGACAGTGATGGGCACCGCAAGGAGCGCCCGCGCCGATGATGGTTGATCCAGCGACGGAAATTGCGCCTCCAGCCTGAATGCCGCCGGCAGAACGTTCCTCGTCACCCAGTCCGTGCGCCAGTCGCCCTGTGCAGCGGTGCTGGACAGATAGCGAATGCGAAGGCCGATTGCGTCCGTCGCGAGCGGAATGACCATCGAGGAGCCCGCGCTGCGCCACGGCCGAAGCTCGGCGACGATGCCGCGAAGCGAGTCCGCTCCTCCAATGACGTACAGGTGAACGATCGTGCCGGTTGAGCCAAGCGGCGTCGTGGCGCGCGTTAGAAACGTCAACTCGTCCTTGCTTGCTGCGCTGGCGTCCCCTCCAAGGCTCGCGTGCACGCCGCGAAGCTCTGCGTCTCCTTCGGTGGTCAGTGTCGCAGCAGCCAACCAATTTCGCAGCGACGTACGCACTGCGTGTGCCGACGCGAGCGCCGGCCCGGCGGATGTCGCCTGTCGATCGCTGAGAAAGCCGAGCGTGCCGGCGCCGGCTGCCAGCGCGGTCGCGGTGACGCTGAGCGCGACGATTACTTCGAGGAGCGTCATGCCAGATCGCGACGAACGATGAATGCTCACGAGATGGCTCCGGCGAGTGTCGGACGATAGTCCATCATCGACACGCACGACGATGTCGAAGAGATTGTCCATTCCCGGCACGCGCCGCGCCACCACCTCCCAGTGCACACCGTCGTATGGCGGCGGAAACTGCCCATGCACGAGCGAGTCGGACAAATGATCCAGAGTGGCGAGATTCAGATCGAGCACCGACAGCCGCTCGGTCGCAAGCGACGCCATGGGCAGACGACTTGCTGCGCTGGCGTCCGCGCGTAGCGCACCTCCGTACGCACCCAGAACACTCACGCACACGAGCGCGATGATCGCGAGCGCTACCACGGCCTCCAGGAGTGCGAAGCCGGCCTTCCGTGGACTAACGCGCATCGCGCACGGCGATCTCGCCGCTCCACACATTCACGAGAATGGTGTGTTCACCTGTTCCCCGCACCGTGAGCGCACACGGTGTGGCCTGGCCATCCGCGGCGAACGAGCAGGAGACACGAGCCGTCGTCGGACGTACCACCCGCGCGTCCTCCGGCATCGAGAGGATTCCTGCCGCCGTCGAATCGCCCGATGTGATCCAGTAGCGCTGCTCGGTGGGGGCCAGGACGAAGGTGGCAGACCGGCCCGTCGTGCGCGCCAGATCGCGCGTCGTCGCAAGAAGCCCCGCCACATCGCGCACGAGCCGGCGCTCCGCAGTTTCGTGTCGCTCCTGAAGCAGCGCCGGAACTGCGGCGGCACTCGTGATCGCGAGCAACGCAAGGACCACCAGCAGCTCGATCAGGGTGAAGCCCGATCCGTGCTCCGTCATCGCAATGCGCGGGTGGGCGCCACGTTGATACCGTAGATCGCCTGAACGAGCGCGAGTGCGATCACACCCACGACCAGACCAAACGCGACGATCAGACCGGGCTCCGCAAATGCCATGAACCGCGCGGCGGAGCGGGTCGATCGCTCCTCGAAGAGATCGGCGGCCTTCGAGAAGAAACTCTCGAGCTGACTCGATTCTTCTCCGGCTGCTACTAATCGGGCGAGGAGTGGCGGAAAGAGAGAGCCTTCCGCAAGGGCGGCTGCGGGACTGCTGCCCTCGCGCACACGCGCGCGGACGCGCAAAATCTCCTGTTGAGCCGCCGGATCGCCAAGCGATTTTGCTGCATCGTCCAGCGCGGTGATGAATGGCGCCCCGCCGCCGAGTAGTATTGCGATCAGCCGCGCCGCGCGCGCGGCGAGCGCCTCTCGATAGAGCCGGTTCGCCAACGGCATCGAAAGAAGCAGGCGCGAGCGCCCCGCTGCCGCGTCATCCGCCACGGCCAGCCACACACTGAAGCTCATGAAGAGGATGACAACAATCGACACCGATACCACATGTGCGCGCAACGCCGCCGAGACAGCGAGCACCACGGCCGTGGAGGTGGGGAGTGCGCTTCCCGATGAGGCAAACAGCGCCCCGAAGCGCGGCAGCACCACCATGAGGAGCACCAGGATGGCGGCGCCTCCGACGAGCGCCAGCAGCGCGGGATAGATCGCTGCTGTCAGCAATCGGGAACGCAACGCTTGGTCGCGCTCGAGTGCGTCCGCCAGCCGGCGCATGGACTCGTTGAGATTGCCGGACCGCTCACCCGCCCGGACCAATCCCACATACGAGGCGGGAAACACGTCCGGATGCGCGGCAAATGCGTCCGAGAGTGCAACGCCGCGCTCCACTCGCGTATGAACGTCGGCGAGCGGTGCCTGCATCGCGGAAGGCACGATGTCGCGCGCGACGCTCAGCGCCCGGGCCAGTGGCAGACCGGCTGGGAGCAGTGCACTGAAAGCGCGCGTGAATTCCGTCAGGTCCGCGCCGCTGGCCCGCTTGTAGAATCGTCCGGGCGATGCTCCGGCGGGCGTCACCTCGAGGACGATCAGGCCGCGCGACCGCAGCGCGGATGTTACCGCGTCACTCGTCGGCCCTTCCATCGTGCCTGCCTCGCGGGTGCCGTCCCGTGTGAGTGCCCGGTAGCGGAGAAGCGCCACGGTAGGTCAGGGCTTCCAGTTCGTGATGTCGGCCGCTTCGCCGGTGCCGCCCCGCTGTCCGTCGGCGCCGAGCGACGACAGATCGAAGCCGGTCGGAAGATGGTCGCCGGGCGCTTTGTACACGTAGGGAGCGCCCCATGGATCTGCGGGAACCGGCTGACGGAGATACGGGCCACGCCAGTTCGTCGGCCGTGGCTCATTGGCCGGCGTCATCCAGAGAGCGTTCAGCCCCTGCTCGGTGGTCGGATAGCGGCCGTTGTCGAGACGATATGCGTCGAGTGCCGCGCTCAGCGACGCGATTTGCGCCTCCGCCGTCACGCGCTTTGCGGTGTCCACGTGGCGAAAGACATTTGGCGCCACGAGCGACGCCAACACCGCGATGATGACGACCACGACGAGCACCTCGATCAGCGTGAAGCCATGATCGATCGGTCGTGCGCGTCGCCGCGAGCTCCGTTGAATGGGGGTCATGCTGGCCTGCCGGACAATGTCCGCGTTGGACGTCTGCGGGATGGCTCTGGACGGATCGTCCTGCCATGGGATAAGCTGGCGTCTTGCTCCGAGACGTGCCAGAACCCGAGACGTCCCCCGATGCGTCTACTGTCCTCCTTCGCCGCGCTCGTCTGTGCCACGCCGCTGATCGCGCAACAGGCGGCCGTCGTCATCAAGGCCGGCCGCCTGATCGATGGACGCGGCGGCTACTCGATGAACACCTTCATCACGGTGACGGGCGACAAGATCGCTGTATTGCGCCCCGTCTCCGGTGCCCCGATCACCTATGACCTGTCGAAGTACACGGTTCTTCCGGGCCTCATCGACCTGCATTCGCACATCATTTGGCACTTCAATAGAAGTGGGCGCCTGCACACCGCCGGTGACGGGGAAGCACCTGCGGACGAGACGCTCGCCGGCGCGGGCAACGCCTACGCGACGCTCATGGCCGGTTTTACGACCATCGCGAGTCCGGGCGCCGTGGCCGATCTTCCTCTTCGCGATGCCATCGCTCGGGGCGTCATTCCGGGCCCGCGGATTCTCACGTCGCTCGAGCCGCTCGTCGATCCCGAGCTGACGCCCGACTCCATCCGCGCGCTCGTGCGACACCGGCGCCTCGATGGCGCGGATTTCGTCAAGATCTTTGCGTCCGCGAGCATTCGCGAAGGCGGGCGGCAAACCTGGAGCGACGAACAGCTCAAAGCCGCCTGCGGCGAGGCCAAGGCGATCGGGCTTCGAACGATGGTGCATGCCCATAGTCCCGAATCGATGCGTGCCGCGACGCAAGCGGGGTGCACGCAGATCGAGCACGGCGTGTTTGCCACACAGGACGTGCTGGATCTCATGGCGCAGAACGGAACGGCATTCGACCCGCAGTGCGCACTCGTGTTCCGCAACTATCTCGACAACCGGCCGAAATACGAGGGCATCGGCAACTACAACGCCGCCGGCTTCGCGGCGATGGAGCGCGCGCTCCCCACCGCCGTGAGTGTCGTGCGCATGGCAGCGCGCACTCGTGGCCTCAAGCTCGTCTTTGGAACGGACGCCGTCGCCGGCGCGCATGGGCGGAACGCGGAGGATCTCGTCTGCCGCGTTCGTGACGCCGGACAGGATGCCATGGCGGCCATCGTATCGGCGACGTCGCTGAGCGCTGACGCCATGGGTCTGCGAACCGTCGTGGGTACTATCGCGCCGGGATATCAGGCCGACCTCATCGCCGTTGACGGCGATCCCAGTCGAGACATCACCGCGCTGAGACGCGTGGTCTTCGTGATGAAGGGAGGTCGCGTCTACAAGGCCGCGTTCCCCGAACGGCCGTCAGCGCGTTAACGCGTCAGGTCCGCTCCGGCGTCCAGTGCATCGCCTGATGCTCCGCCGAGAAGGTGTACGAGCCGATGGGGCGCGTTCCATCGGGGAGGTTCGAGGGCGGGTCGATCGACGCCCATACGTGCTCCCCGTCGGGCTGCATGACCACCCATAGACGATACCGCGCGTCCTCCACGCGAACTCGGCGCGCATCGAGCGGGCCGCCGACCAGCTCGACCTGCCTTGCGCCCGAATCCATCTGTGGAATGACCGGCTGCGGTCCGCTGTTTCGCTTGAGCTCACTGCGTCGGTGGTACGCGGCGCTTCGTACCGCCTGATCGAGCTCGTCCATCTCGATCGGCTTGGTGAGATAATCCATGGCGCCCCGTTCCAGCGCATCGCGCGCCGTCTCGAGATCGTTTACCGCCGTGAGCATCAGCACCGGCAACGAGCGCTCGATGTTGAGGGCGTTCGTAAGAAGCTCCAGTCCCGGCATTCCGGGCATGCGCACGTCGCAGAGCATCACGTCGAAGTACTCGGTGCGTAGATGCTCTAACGCCTTCTCGCCAGTTCCTGCGCTGACGACGTCGAAACCCCGCGCCACGAGCAGTCCCGAGATGGCTGCGCGCACGGTCTGCTGGTCGTCGACCACCAGCACGCGCAACTGGCTGGAGGAGCCCGGCGTATGACCCGGAGATTCCGATGAGCTGGACACGGGGATCGGGAGAGTGAGCGCGGGGAGGGCCCGGCAGCGTACCAGGCCTCGGTGCCGATGATCGTATGATCTCTCTTGCGCCCCGCGTGCGCAATGCTCTGTTGACAACCGGTCGCTCCTCACGCCTGGGGAATGGCACCGAGAATCGCGCTGGATGTCCCCGACGGAATTACAGGCTCGTCCTGGAACGTGAGCTATTCCTCGCTCACGGCTGAATGCCGACGATGATCATCTCGTAGGGAAGGCCCCCCGTCATGATGCCTTCGCTCCCCTCCGTCTTCCGGAGCCGTCGTAGCCCGCCGCGCGACATTCGGCGAACAGTCGCACCGTCGAGAGCCTCGGGTCGTCTCGAGGCGCGGTGATGATTGGTTTGTAAAGCTCAAGTTATATCGCCGCAGGGATGCGCGCCCGGTGCGGCGGTGACGCGGCGAGATCGCGATCAAGCTGCCCGGTCTCGATCAAGTGGTAGATCAACCGGCGGCTCATCCCAAGCCGCGCATCGATCGCGGTCCTATTGCCGTTCTGGTCGAAGAGGTGTTCGAGCAACGTGGGCGTGCCCCATCTATACACACACGCACTTCATCGAACCTGAGGGAAGCGCAACTCGGCGTTGATACCGGCGACCGGCTCAGCCGCTCAGGTCGCCAACTGGATCGTCACCCCGAGTGTGCACTCTCAACCGCCGACTCTGTGCACTTTCACGCCGCCGATAACACGGGGGTCCAAAGGCAAAGCGCTCATCCTAGTCACCCTATCATGAAGAGGCAGTAATAGACAGATTGGTAACTGCCTCGGATGGGCTATCTCTAACAACGCTGGCCCCTCATTAGTAACGTGGCCACGACACTGTGCGTATAATTATCGATGACATTGAAGCGGCGGGTCGCTCACTGACTCCCTTCGGCCGCGAGGTAGTACTCCCGACTGCAAGACGACTTAAGGAGTCATGCATCACATTCGCAGCGGTCCACCGCTGGCAATGGACATCGCACAACGACTTCGCGTCGTGGGCGGTTCAGCAAATGGATACCAGCCTCACCTGGATCATTCTCGATCCCCTCTTTCCAAGTTCCAGCAAAAACGGCGACACATTGCGCGTGCGTATGACGCGTAAGCTAGCAGAGTCGCACTTAGCGTTAGCATCGCCCGACATAATCACGCAGCAATATCAGTTGCAGAGATTGTACGGCAGACTCGTCGGCATCCTCGACGACGCGGCATCGTCCGGAATTACGTTGTCGCACATCACTGACATTCTATGCGGTGTTGGGGCAAGACCGCACGAGATCCTCACGTGCAGTTCTACCTTCGCTGCGCGCCGAGCGGTTAGCGAGCACTTGCATTGCAGATGGCTCGATTTCGTGCCAGGGGACTGCTCAACAATCCACATGCGTGATATTTGTCCATTCTTGCCTTTTACCGGTCGTCAGGATCACAATAGGTCAATTATCGAGACTGCCCAAGGCCCAGTCACGCCATCGCTTCCGGTGATTGCACCAATATTTCGGGGACTCTGGCAACACGTCATGGCGGACGCGTACATGCAGGCTGCTGTGGTCGGCGCGCGAGTCGAAGTAGTTCGCCGCCTGTCGTCACTCTTAGGGCGGCCGGCAACGGTCAAAGACGTGCCCCTGCTCGGAGCAACTGTCACGCTACCACTACTTCCGTTTCAGGAGGCGAGCGCAAGTACACGTCTTGATAACATCCTACTTTGACGAGGCTGCGGCACATAGAAGTTCAGAGGACAGCTAGTGTGATGTCCCGTTAATTGCTTTCGCAAGTCGCTCTACTCTGGCGAAGATCGAGTCGGCAGTGGCGGTCCAGGTAAACAGGCATGCGGCGGCGTTTAGGGGGTGATGAACGACTCGATGCTGCGATCAGCTCACGAACCGTGGGAACAAGCTACGGCGGATGGCGCGCTGCGTGATGAGGCCGAACCAGCGCTCCACCTGATTGAGCCACGAGGCGTAGGTGGGCGTGCAGTGCAGGTGCAATCGCGGTTGACGGGCCAGCCATGCTTTCACGTTGGCATGCTTGTGCGCCGCGTAGTTGTCCAGCACGAGATGAACGTCAAACCGCGCAGGGACGCTGGCGTTGATGTGCTCGAGGAAGCTGAGGAACTCTTGATGCCGACACTTGCACTGGGTGAGGACCTCGCCACTCTGAATGTCGACCGCGGCGAATAACGTGGTCGTCCCATGTCGGATAGTCGTGCGTGATGCCGTCGACATAGCCGATCCCAACGGCAAGTTGGGCTGCTTGCGCTCGATCGCCCCGATCCAGCTCTTCTCATCAACACGCAGCACGACGGCGTTCTCGGGGGATTCAGATAGACGCCGACGACATCACATTCCTTCTCGACAAAGAGCGGATCGGTCGAGAGCTTGAACCCAACAATCTCCCTTGCCGCTCATGCTGAGCCGAAAGCCATGGGCGTCGAGCAAGGCGCGGTAGTCGCGGCTTGCGTATTGGCTTTCACGGTCCGAATGGTGAATGGCGCCGGTTGTCGCTGGAGGATCGCCATGCCTAGGGCGGCCAAGGGTAGCGCCGTTTCGGGCGTGTCGTCCATGCCCCGTCGCACGACCCCTCGGTTCGCGACATCCAAAGACACGGCGAGACACAGGAACCCTTCGCGGGTCGAGATGTAGGTGATGTCGCTGACCGACGCCGCATCCATCGCACAGTCGTCCCGAACCAGGAAGTCACGAGCTAACACGTTCGGCGCGATGGGATCGCCGTGAGCGGAATCGGTCGTGCGGACGGAGCGGCGCGGTGGCCGCGCGAACGAGACCGTCCTCGCTGAGCTCATCGTGAATACGCGGCGATCCGTAGCGGCCACGTGTCGTCGTGAACACCGTCCGCACCGCCAGGCGCAGCGCTTCATTGCGTGCCGTTCGCGCACAGGGCGCGCGCTCCTGCACCGCATAGAAGCCACTTTCACTGACGCCGAGTGCCGCGCACATGAGGCGGACCGGATAGCGCTCCCGATCGGCCGCAATCGCAGCGTACTTGTCGCTCATCGCGACTCCTGTAGAAGAACACCCAAATTCCCGCACTCGCTTGACGACGGTGGGCGCGTCACGCGCGATACACCGCCGCCCGTCTGGTCTTGGTCTCGTCGCACTATGAGGGCGAGTCCACGGTGGCGGTCCGTGCACCGACACCGCTCGGACGTCGCGCGCAACTGCAACTCGCGGGGATCTCGGGCCGGCCGGCCCCCAGTGCGGTGACGCGTCCCCTCAGTGTATACATCGCTCTGGTCGAGGAGGCGTGCCGATGAGTCCCGTTCCGAAGAAGGTGCCGATTGTCACCCTCGACCCGGTGGCGGCGAAGCTCAGCGCGTTAGGGCTCCGACTATCCGGCAAGCTGCCTGGCGGAACTCGTCGAGCAAGCGAGCCGCGAACAGCTCTCACCGGTGAGTTTTCTGGAGCTGGTCTTGAGCGGCGAGCTCGATCGCAAGGACGAGCGTCGCGTCACGACGATGCTCAAGCTCTCGGGCTTACCGTCGGGAAAGATGCTCGAAGACTTCGACTGGAGCTTCCAGCCGCGTGTGGACCGGCGGCAGATCGAGGCGCTCGCGACCTGCAGCTTCATCCGCGAAAAGACCAACGTGCTCTTTCTCGGGCCACCGGGTGTGGGGAAGAGTCATCTCGCGGCAGCGCTTGGGGTGAAGGCGATCAAGAACGGCTCCTCCGTCACGCACTTCGTGCTTGATGATCTGATGCACGTGTGACGCGCCGATGCCGCGGTGCCGCCCGCCCGACTCCGCGCCAAGCGGTACTTCAACTCGGGACTCTTGATCATCGACGAGGTCGGCTTTCGGCCGCTCGATCGGAGTGAGGCGAACTTGTTCTTTCGACTGGTCTCCGCCCGCTACGAGCGCGGCAGCATCGTGCTCACGTCGAACAAGCATGTGCGTGACTGGCCAGCGGTCTTTGCCGATGATGAGATTCTGACGACCGCGATCCTGGACCGGCTCCTTCATCACGTCCAGGTGCTGCAT
>Ga0209240_1000574_pt1 | contig 15373 bp, 18 predicted proteins | sample GraSoi_2013_80cm_FD_185828 | JGI IMG/M metagenome (GOLD analysis project Ga0209240, IMG submission 185828) | Grasslands soil microbial communities from the Angelo Coastal Reserve, California, USA - Sample 9_17_2013_80cm (SPAdes) (version 2) | ecosystem: Environmental > Terrestrial > Soil >...
GGACAACGATGCGGCGAAAATTGCCGCACTCGAGCGTGGAGAAGTTCCGATTCACGAACATTTTCTTCCGGAGCTGCTGAAGCGCCATCATCGAAAGCGCCTGAACTTTTCCACGTCAATCATGGAGGCTGTTCGCGCGTCCGAGGTTGTTTTCATCACTGTTGGAACGCCTCAATCCGAAACAGGTGAGGCGGACCTTTCGTTCGTCGAAGCCGTCGCGAATGAAATCGCGTCTGCGATTGACAGCCGCAAGGTGATCGTTGAGAAGAGCACTGTGCCGGTCCGCACCTGCGAATCGATTCGAAAGTCCCTGCTCATCAATGGCGCACTGCCGGACTCATTTTCGGTAGCTTCCAATCCGGAATTCTTGCGTGAGGGCACGGCGGTGCTGGACTTTCTGTACCCTGACCGCATTGTTTTGGGAGCCGACGATGATTACAGCGCGTCCGTGCTTCAAGAGATCTACTCTCCTCTTACGAATGGCAGCTATTATCTCCGCGAGGACGCTATATCCTTTACGGCAAGCACAGCGCCGCAAGCTCGCCTGATCCTGACGAATGCCAAAAGCGCCGAGTTGATTAAGCATGCCTCCAACGCGTTCCTTGCGATGAAAATTTCGTTCATCAATGCGGTGGCGAACATTTCGGAAGCTGTCGGCGCAGATATTACGGAGGTATGTGCAGGAATCGGCTCCGATTCTCGTATCGGAGCGAAGTTTCTGAATGCAGGAATCGGTTACGGGGGATCCTGTTTTCCGAAGGACGTGCAGGCGTTTCACGCCGTCGCGAATCAGTGTGGCTACGAATTCGGTTTGCTGACCGAAGTTATGCGCATTAATGCCGAACAGCGCCGCCGTTTTCTCTACAAAGTGCGCAGCGCGTTGTGGACGCTTCGTGGGAAAAAGCTGGCAGTCCTAGGGCTTGCGTTCAAAGGCGGTACGGACGATGTCCGCGAGTCGCCGGCGATCGCGATCGTCGAAGCTCTCCTCAGGGAAGGTGCGCAGGTGCGTGTATACGATCCTGCGGCGACGGCGAAGGCAAGACTTATCATTCCGAAAGATGGCGTGTTGTACGCAAACGACCCCTACGGCGCCGCAGAGGGTTGTGATGCCCTGCTGGTGCTGACGGAATGGAAAGAATTCGCTAACTTGGACCTCGATCGCGTGCGTTCTGTTTTGAAATATCCAATCGTCATCGATGGAAGAAATCTTTACGATCCCAAGGAAATGGCCGATGCAGGGTTGCTCTACTACAGTATCGGGCGCGCAGTCGGTGTTCCGCGGGCGATGTCCTCCACAGTTCATTCACGCGAAGCGACGCATCTCCGTCCCATTACATCATCCGCATCTCTGCAACCGGCTGTAACAGCTCTTTGACGGCGACTTGTGTCTCTCGATAATCCGATGAAGATCGTCGTTGTTCACAATACTTATCAGCAGCCCGGCGGGGAAGACGTGGCCGTCGCAGCAGAAAGGGATCTGCTCGAGAGCCACGGCCGCACCGTAATACGCTATTCGCGCATCAACGACGAAATCGCTACAACGTCGGGTACAAGACGCCTGCTCATGGTGAAGGACATTATTCATTCTGGAAGGAGCCAGCGAGAAATGCTCGACCTGCTGCGGAGCGATTTCGTCGTTGATGTTCATGTACACAACACGTTCATGATGGTGTCGCGCTCCATGTTCGAAGCTTGCCGTGAGGCGGGAATTCCAGCCGTGCAGACGCTAAACAATTACAAGCTGTTGTGCCCCGGTGGTCGCTATGCCGCGAGGGGAAGGTTTGTGAAGAATGTCTCGAGTCGGGACTGTGGCGAGGCGTATGGCACGCTTGCTATCGCTGTGCGGACTTTATCGAGATTATCGAGCAGGCCGTGGGCATCGAGGCTCGCAAGACTTTTCCGCCGATGCAGCCCGGGGATGTCGTTTCCACGTACGCACAGATGGACGACCTGTATGAAGCGGCCGGATTCCGCCCCACAACTCCTATTGAAGAAGGATTACCGAAATTCGTGCAATGGTACCGCGAATACTACGCCGACAGGGAGCGATTGGCATGCCTAAAGCATTTTTAAGATTAGCGTGTTCCTTGTGGACCTTGCGCCTTGCCTGTCGCTGGTGGTTGCGCCTGTGGCGTAGTAGTCGGGCCCAATACCGATTCCGCGCATTCAGGGCATTGACCATGGTGACTGTTTGCTGCGCGGTTCTGGCAGGCTTTGCGCTCGGACAGGGCACGGGAGTGCTGCGAGGTACCGTAGAAGATTCGTCGGGACAAATTGTAGTCGGAGCAAATGTGAAACTCCGAAACCAAACAACCGGCCAAGAACTCTCAGCCAGTTCCGACGAGGAAGGTCGTTTCCGATTTGAAGGGCTCGCGCTCGGTGAGTATGCTCTGGTTGTCACAGAGCCGGGCTTTAAGACGACGGAGCTGCCAGTCAACGTTGGAGATCGCAGTGACAATCCAATCCGCGTATTGCTACAAGTTGCCTCAGATGTTGAGAGTGTGAGGGTGTCCGCGAATGACAACACGATACCATTAGCGTCGCAAAATGCTGATGCCATCGAGTTTGATCGTAATTGGATGGAAAATCTTCCGTCGAAAGAAGCTGATCCTCTCGCGGTGCCCTCTCTCTTTTTGAATCCGGCGGCCGCCGGCACGATGGGCCCCATGATCCTGGTTGATGGAGTCGAATCCAGCGCTCTGGAGGTACCTCTAACGAGCATCAAGAGGATCCTCGTAAATAAGAGTCCTTATTCGGCCGAGTTTGCACGGCCAGGACGCGGTCGGATCGAAGTGTTCACGCGAAAAGGCAATCTCCGCGATTATCATGGCAACGTCACGTTCCTGCTGCGGAACTCCGTCCTGGATGCACGGAATGCCTTTGCAGAGGTGCGGGCGCCGACACAACGAGAAATCGCCGAGGCAGAGCTCGACGGACCGCTGAGCTCGAGGGCACGGTTTCTTCTGGCGGGTCGATATTTCACGAGCGACGACAGCAGTACAGTCCACGCTCACACGCCCACAGGCTTGCTTACAGAGAATGTGGATGTTCCCGGACATAACACCCGGCTTTTCGGTAGGTTCGAGTTCGATTTGACTCCGAAACATACTCTGACGCTCATTTATAAATTTAAGAACAAGTCTCAGCAGAATCAGGGAATACGCAGTTTCGATCTCCCCGAGCGAGCAACGGATTTTTCCATTCACGAGAGTGAAGTGAAGGTATTCGAGCGAGCGATCCTGTCTCCCCGGTTTCTAAATGATCTGCGCCTAACTTACAAAGACGAGCCCCAGCAAACAACGAGCATTTCAAGCCAGCAGGCAATCATTGTCTTGGGGGCTTTCAACTCGGGGGGAGCGCAAATCACACAGCAACAAGAAGAAAAAGCAGCAGCAATTCAGGATGTTGCCACTGTAGGTTGGGGGAAACAGACGATCACCTTTGGAGGAGGGGCACGGCCTCGATTCTTCCATGTGACCGATAGCTCGAACTTTGGAGGCACGTTCACTTTTGCCAGCCTGGCTTCCTATTCCGCTGGGCAACCTGAACTCTTCACCATGAACCAGGGGAACCCCCAGATCTCGTTCGCGCAAAAGGAGTACTACACTTTCGTCCAAGACGAAGTGCAACTCCACCCCTCATTCTCGCTGTCATTGGGTTTGCGCTACGAATGGCAGTCCAACGTAGATTGCCGAAACAATTTTGCGCCACGCGTGGCCTTTGCCTATGCCCCCCGCCAGGGTCCAACGGTCCTGCGCGGAGGATTTGGAATTTTCTATGATCGCCAACCGGACATCATGCAGCAACAGGCCGCCCTTTACGATGGGACACAAGGCCACCAGATCGTCTTAAGCAATCCAGGTTTCCCGACTCCCTATGACCCTGCATCGCCGCCGCCCCCGAGTTTGCTGCGGATTGCTCCGGGCGCCCGGACTCCCTATCTGATGCAAGCCAGCATCGGAGTCGAACGCAAGCTTGGACGAGGCAAGAACCTCATCGCGGTCGACTACACCATGGCGCGCGGCATCAAGCTCTACCGCACTCGAAACATCAATGCGCCGCTGCCCCAGACCGGCGCAATACCAGACCCCAATTTTGGCAATATCGATCAATTTGAATCTTCAGGTAGGTCGCGCAGCAACAGTCTGACCGCGTCCTTGCAGACCGCTCTGAAAAACAGAGTGGACCTCCTGGCCCAGTACACTTTTTCCAAAAGTATGGACGACACCAGTGGATTTGCTTCCCTGCCCGCCAATAACTATGACTTACGTCCGGAATACGGCCGCTCAGACTACGACCGCCGCCACCGTTTCAACCTGATCGGCACCTACCGTATCCACTGGGGAATCCGGGCTGGGGCAGTTGTTAACCTGAGTTCCGGAATCCCCTTCAATATCACCACCGGCTATCTTAACAACGGCGATTTGATGCCTACCGCCCGCCCCGCGGGAGTCGGACGCAATACGGGAGCAGGGCCGGGTTACGCCAGTGTCGACTTTCATCTTGCAAAGCGGATCAATTTCCGCAGAACCGAAGGCGGGAGCGGCAACGCCCAGACCGCAGGAAGTAGCTTGGAAATCGCGATTGATGCCTTCAACGCCTTCAACCATACCAATTTCAAGAATTATGTCGGCACTCTAACCTCACCATTCTTCGGGCGTGCCAACGCAGCAAATCCCCCACGTCAGGTGCAAGTTTCCACCAAATACCACTTCTGACTTGCCAGGATTTGGCGCATCTGTCTGCCGCCCTTCCGTGGTGTGCTTCGCCAAAACTCTGAGAGTACTCAGCTTCACTCTTTAACAATGCTACAGCCCTGTTCGCAAGCTGTTGATTTAAAGGTTGATCGTCATTTTGGCGAGGGGCAGGCCAAAGCCCCTCCTTCACCCTCCGCGTCCGCTTCATCGGCCGCAAATAGCCCCGGAAGCTACCCGAGCTTTTGCCGGCCTGGGCGGTAGGGGCACGATACATCGTGCCCTCTTTCGCTTGTGGTGTATCTAAGCACCAGAATGGAGGATTCTCATGCGTAGCGAGCGTCAAAACTGCGATAAAAACTGATCGACGACTCGCAGGTTTGCGTTGTGATTGTCTTCCAGGAACCAGCTGTGCGAATTGCGCGGAAAAATAACCAATTGCTTGTTCGTCGACCCCAGTGCGTTGAATAGCGCCTGCGCTCGGTCCACACCGACAAGGGGGTCTAGAGCGCCGTCAACCACCAAAGCTGGGGTGTGAATCGTCGGCCAGGCCGGGACCAAGGCTGCGTTAAAAAAAAGCGGAGATATCTCCTCCCCTACCGCTTGCACACTATCCGCCTCTGAAATCGAAACGAAAGTCAGGAATGCGTCAGCCGACATGGTGGGCTGGCCAGTGATGGGATCAAACCCAAAAGCTACGGCGTAAATCTCGTCTGGCGTTGGCAGAAAGCGGTCAACTCCGCTGGCTACTATGCTTTGCAGCAGTGGCACGAATGGTGGTGGTACGAAGAAGCCGTCTTCTGCAACCGAGAAGAATCCCACGCCGGCAACCAATTGCGGAGCGGATGCGGCCAGCAACCCTGTGATGACCCCGCCTTGGCTCCAGCCCATGACCACCGGAGCGCGTCCAGTGGTTGTGACGATGTAGGTGGCCACCGCTGCCGCGTCGTTCACCCGGCTGAGGATGTCGATGGTGAAATAGCTCGCGGGGTGATCCGAGGTGCCCATGCCACGAAGGTCGAGGGCGTAAACGTCGTAACCCCGCACCGCGAGATGATCCATCACGCTGCGATCGGGAAAATCCCAGGTCCGGCCGTCGCCCCAAGTCCCATGTATCAGCAACACAGGAACTTTATTGGGCGCGGGGCCAACTTTCCGGTGAACGTGAATCGAAACACCGTCAGCGGTGACGACCTTAAAATCGGAGCTTTGAACAGCGGCCTGTTGTGCGACGGCCGGCAAGGTGCTCATCACAAATATTGCCGGCGCTAGGAACCTCAATAAACGGATTGGCAATCTGTGCACGGTAATCCTCCCTTTTGATTGGCAAGCTCCTTTTGTACGGTTGTCCGTTCCGCACGGCTTCGCGCAAGACGACGGGCCGCGAAGAAGCTCTCTAAATTGCTCTATCCCAGATTCAGAAATCCCGACGAACCTCTTTAGGACGGGGGACAAATGTTGGCGGGAGTATATAGAGAATGCCTTGAATTGTCATGTAGAGAGCGCCTGGGCCCCTCCCTCGTTCAGATCATAAAATCGAGAGGAGTAGTTAGGTGCCTTCTATTTTCCTGTTATTCAGTTCTAAAGAGTCGGGGCGTCCCGCCCCAGTCAAAAAATCGGACGTCAAAGGTTGGTCGTTCAACGCCTGCTAGCATTTTGTTCTCCAAACAAAATAAGCGCCGTATTGGGGAAATAGTGGTCCAGAATCTGCCGAAAGCTGCCGCCCGCTTCGGGGCAGAGACCGATCCCGTGTCCCTGGCCGGCGCCTTCCAAGATCACTTGCCCACCTTCGCGGGAAGTGAAATTGTTGCTGGGCACGGCATTCCAGCCTTCGCCAAAACTAAAAATGCGTTTGAAATGATAGGCATGCGGAGAGGTTTGTAACATTGTTACGCGGACGACATTTTAGGGTGTTGCGGAGTTTTGGCGAACGAGTGTGTCCAGAAAAAAGCAGACATGTTCAGTAGGAGGTAGACCTACAGGGGTAAAAGCCAGAAGCCCCTTAGCTTGGGTCGCATCAGCGGAGGATAACAAAGCCGATGAAGCCGACCGACAAAGCCATCTTAAAGGATGGTGAGCAAGTCACCGGGCCGTAACGCAAGTAAACCCACAGGTGGCCTCGAAACAAAACTTAGATCCGGAGGCCGAGCCCCCTCGTTCGGGGCGAAGGCAGCATGGCATGGCGCGGGCTGACCGAGGCGTCATGACACTCCGGCGGGGTGGTAGGGACAGCACGGTGATAAGGACATGTCGAGCAACTGGAGAAGCCCTCCTCGTCCCGTCATGAAAATGGCGGAAGCAAGGAAGCCGCATAACTGGCGAACCCAGGAAAACGGTGGAAGGCGAGAGGGTGGCGGAGGGGCCCGCAGTAGCTGCGAAGCGGCGTAATGGCCGTGGAGCGAAGGGGCCCTGCTGTTTGCAACGACTCCAACAAAAAGGAAGGCACGGGTGATATGACAAAGACACCCATCAGTGTGCAGGACCTGCGGAGGAGTCTATACATCAAGGCGAAGGCTGAACCAGCCTGGCGCTTCTGGGGACTATACGTCCACATCTGCAAAATGGAGACGCTTCAGGAAGCCTATTGGATGGCGAAGAAGAACGACGGGGCACCGGGAATAGACGGGGTCACGTTCGAGGCCATCGAAGAAAGCGGAGGGGAGAGTTTTCTTCAACAGATCCGAGACGAACTGGTCTCAAACACGTATCGGCCTATGCGAGCACGGAAGAAGGAGATACCGAAGGATGGGGGCACCAAGGTCCGCGTCCTCTCGATTCCCTCGATCCGCGACCGCGTGGTCCAGGGAGCACTCAAGCTCATCCTGGAACCGATCTTCGAAGCTGATTTCCAACCGGGGTCGTATGGATACCGGCCGAAACGGACAGCGCATGAAGCGGTATACCGAGTGGCCAAAGCGATCGATCAGAGAAAAACACGAGCCATCGATCTTGACCTGCGGGCCTACTTCGACAACGTGCAACACCACCTGTTGTTAGAGAAGGTGGCTCGACGTGTCCAAGATGATGGTGTGATGCGGTTGCTCAAGATGATCCTGAAGGTCACTGGGAAGAAGGGAGTTCCCCAAGGTGGGGTGGTCTCGCCGTTGCTCAGTAACCTCTATCTCAATGAGGTGGATCGGATGCTGGAGAAGGCGATTCAGACCACGCGACGGGAGCCATATACCCATGTTCAATACGCAAGATTTGCGGATGACATGGTGATATTGATCGACTCCCATCCGCAACATGACTGGCTGGCAAGGGCGGTGGAACAGCGACTGCGGGAGGAATTGGTCAAACTCAAAGTGGAGATAAACGAAGAGAAGAGCAAAATCGTCGATCTTGCAAACGGAGGAAGCTTCACTTTCTTGGGCTTTGAATATCGCCGCATTCTAGGATGTAACAAGAAGTGGCGACCCCATTATGCGCCGAAGCTGAAGAAGCGGACGGCCCTGGTGGCAAAGCTAAAGGAGATCTTCCGACAAAATATCAGCCAGCCGGTGGAGGTGGTGATAGAGCAGATCAACCCGATCCTTCGCGGTTGGGTGAACTACTTTGCAGTAGGCGATTCGAGTGAATGCTTCTCGTTTGTCAGAGACTGGGTAGAGAAGAAGATTCGGGGACATTTGATGCGCGCCCGGGAGCGACCCGGACTCGGTTGGAAACGGTGGAGTAGGCAGTGGCTCTATGGGAAGCTGGGACTCTACAGCGATTACCGGCTTCGTCGCCCATGGTCACTGACGAAAGTCCAGCCAGCCGATTCGGTCACATAACCCTTGATCGGAAGCGAGCAGGTAAGCCCATTGCTGGAAATCGGCACGATGGGTTTGAAGTGGCGGGGGCTGGAAACCAGCTTACGGTTTGGCTATTGAGGCACTCCTAGAGGAAACGGGGAGCAACAGCTAGGCCGAACCTACGGAGTACGGCGCCAGTCCTCGACCCGACCAGGGCACCGAAACTCCGATTGGGGACACACGCGCGGGCACATTTAGTAGGGGTGTCCAGAGGGAACAGAAATATAGGGTAGTCAGCCGAACGCAATACGTACGTAAATCTACGTAGTGCCGACCTCGCCAACGCAAGATTTGGTTTATACCATAATCCGTTATATCGTAACCCGATACGTCACACTGGGTTTCACACAATGGATGAAAAAAAGTATTACACTCCGCCCCACGTAATTTCCTACCCCCGAAACAAAGTGCCCGAGGCGATGTTCTCTGGCAATGATTCTCGCGTACTTCTTGTGGAAGCAACATGCGCGTGGAAAGTATCTATGACGGAATCAACCGAGCCCATCGTTCAACTTGCATTCGGGCCGTTTCGTTCGTTATTTCGTTTCTCGTGCTGCAGGGCACGGCTTGCCATCGTGTCCCTTTGATCTGTGGCGCTTGAGGTCAGCATACAATGTCCCGCGTTGCTGTTCCACTTCCTCACGTTCCTCGGCACTTTGTACTAGATCAGGACTGAGCAAATTCAATTTGCTGTTCAATGCGATGAGTTGCTTCACAAGGTCGTCCTTCACTTGGCACGGCATAGTTCAACGGTAACAGCTTGTTTGCGTCCCGTCTGTCCTAAAATACACGCACGCACGGCGAGGACAGAGCGTCTAACTTGCGGCTGTGTCTTTGCGGCCAATCAATTTTTTCAGGGACTTTGCCATTTCAGCCAAACTACCCTTTGCGATTACAGCGTCAATACCGACCTGTGGTTCGCCAAAACTCTGGCCGACTTTGAAATCAATGAGACTGCCGCTACTGTTCTGTTATAACTCCTAGCCATGTTTCGATTTATCGGCCTGTGCCTCGGAACGCTGGTTCGCCTCTTGCGTGCCCGTCGGAGCCTCTTACTCGAGAATCTGGCGCTACGTCAACAACTCGCCGTCCTGAAACGTCGACATCCGCGGCCAAGACTAGGCCTGCTCGACAAGCTCTTCTGGGTCGTCGTCCGCCGATTCTGGTCCGGATGGCAGCAATCCCTCATTGCGGTCACGCCCGAAACCGTGGTGCGTTGGCACAGGGGCGGATTCCGTTTGTACTGGAAGCTGATCTCCAAGGTCAGGAGGCCCGTCGGGAGACGACAGACGTCGAAGGAAGTTCAGGAATTGATTTTCCGGATGGTCGTTGAGAACCCAACGTGGGGAGCGCCACGCATCCACGGCGAGCTTCTCATGCTCAGTTTTGATCTCTCTGAGCGAACGATCTCGCGTTGGATGAAACGGGCGCCTCGAGATCCGGAGCCAGCCAAGCGCTGGCTTACCTTTCTCCGTAATCACCGGGAAGCGATTGCCGCGATGGACTTCTTCACGGTTCCGACGATCACCTTCAGCGCGCTCTATTGCTTTTTCGTCATCAGTCACGATCGTCGGCGCATTCTGCACTTCAATGTCACAAAGCATCCGACAAGCTTGTGGATCGTCCAGCAGTTGCGAGAAGCGTTTCCATTTGGATCCGCTCCGAGGTTCGTCATCTTTGATCGTGATGCCAAGTATGGACTGGAAGTCCCCGCAGCGGTTCGGTTCCTGAGCGTGAATCCTATCCGCGCCTCGTTCGAAAGTCCTTGGCAGAATGGAGTCGCAGAGCGTTGGGTAGGGAGTTGCCGCCGTGATCTCCTGGATCACATCATCGCAGTTGACGAACGCCACCTGAAACGCCTCCTCTCTGAGTATATTCGCTACTACCACGAAGACCGCACGCATCTCGGACTCGGGAAGGGAACGCCAGACGGAAGAACTCGCACCATAGTCTCAGGTCACGTCCTTTGTCATGTGCGACTTGGAGGGCTGCACCACCGGTACGATCGGGCTGCCTAAGGGCACGCCAGTGCATCTCGTTTTCGCGATGCCAGAAGAAGTCACACATAAGCCCGCGTCCGAATGGCGCTGTACGGGTCATGTAGTTCATGTCCAGCTCTACAGTTCTCCGCAAGGTGCGACTTGTGCGGGCGTGAGGTTTGATTGCTATGAAGTCTTGATACCTCTGCGGCCCTCAGTGAAACAAAGTCTCCCAATTGGATGAATCGTGCGGTTACACAGGAGCCTGCTATACTCCTGTTTCGCTTTTCACCAAAGGAGCTTTTTTGAATGGACATTGGACGTCGGTTGACTTCTCTCAGGGAGGAGAAAAAGCTTTCTCAAGGAGATATTGAAAAACGCACGGGCTTGCTTCGTTGTTACGTTTCCCGAGTGGAGAACGGCCATACGGTGCCAGCCGTCGAAACCTTGGAGAAATTTGCGCGTGCGCTAGAGGTGCCGCTTTATCAGCTCATGTACGATGGTCAAGAGCCTCCCAAACTCCCAACCAGAACTAACGGACATAAAAAAGCACCTGAATGGGGCGATGTGGGAAAGGACGCGCGCTTTTTGAATAAGCTCTCCCGATTTCTAGCCGCGATGAGTGAGGCCGACAGACAGTTACTTCTGTCTTTCGCTGAGAATGTAATCAAAAAGCAAAGGCGAGCCACGGCCAAGAATTAGGAACTGCCATTGCCTTCCCGCCCACCAAGAAAAGATGACATGCTTCTAAGCAAGCCTATTGAGGCACTCGGGAATCATTCGCGAGTAGTTCGGTCTCAATCGCACTGAGCAGGTATTTCCCGCCGTCTTCCTTCGCAATTATTTGCCGAATGCCTACGCGTTTGGCGGCTGCTTCGATTTCTGGAGTTCTGTACAAGGTATACATCACAACCGGAAGCGTAGGCGAAGAGCGAAAAATCTCACTGCCCGCCTGGATTCCGTTCGCGACGGGCATCTTGAAATCTAAAACGACCAGATCGGGCTGCAGTTCCGCGGCTTTCGCCACGACCTCACGACCATCATTTGCTTCACCGCAAATCTGCCAATCCGGACGCATCCTAATTAAAGCCCGGATAGCTATCCGCATCGATTCGCGGTCGTCCGCAATTAGAATCCTTGTCATACAGGCTCCTCAATCGGTCAATAGCGCGGGCCGATTACTCTCCCGTCGAAGGGGGTCGCTCTATCTGACTTTCTAGGTCTAACTGCCTGTCTTTATGTTCTTAATACTCTCGATACACCCAGGATATACAGCTATTCACGCATTTTGTGCGTAGGGTTTATCTTTTGGGCACCGTGAGAACCGTAGCGCCAGACCCAGGGATGGGGCTACTTAGCTTCTTTTTGGTGCGTCAATTCTAGTTGTGCCGCCACTACTTTAATTTCCACTTCTAGCTTTTGTCGCAAATCCTCGTACACAAGAGGATTCATCTGGTCCTGCTCTTGTTCCAGTTTTTCGAGACTGTCGGTTGCTTCCTTGAGTTCTTTTTCCCAGTACCCCGCATTTGGTGACATAGGAAGTCTCCCCCTAGTCCATTGGAGGCAAGGCTTCCGGTTGGCGGTCGCCGCCGTTAAAATCGTGCGCTTTCAGAGAAGCCTGCTTTAACCCGCTCTAATTTTGGTTACGCGTTTTGCGCGCACGTAACTGCGTATTTTCTCGTATTTACATTCGATTGAAGGCCAAAGATAGTGTTCAGCGGTTTTTGTCACGGGATGGGGGATTGTATTCAATGCAAAAACCCTTTTCACTTTTTACGCGCAGGGATGACAGTAGCCTCCATTTCGTGGAGGCAACGGAAACATTTGAAACTGCAAAAGACCGTGCTATGGCCTTTTCAAAGCTCTGGCCCCGCGAATACATCATTTTCAATGAGATGACCGGACTGAAGTTCTTCTTTGACCGCAGAACGATAAACCAAATCATGGGAACCGTTTCAAGTGAAGCGCGACACGTATTTCCTTCCATCGTTGCAATTGTGTTTGGTGGCTTACACAGGTTGGTCGCAACGAGGACATTTTAAGATTTGCCCGTTTTTTAAGGCGTCGGATACAGCGGTGCTTCTTCCTACATTGGCCCGCCAGTCTGTACACGTGTCTACCGCGGTTCAAATCCAATCCCCCTGCTTCAGGGTATGGCGATTCGCCGCCCTAACCCGCAGGATGATCGAGGAGGGTTTATGAAAAAGTTGTTGGCAATATCTGCTTTGATGATCTTCAATTCGGGCTTGGCCCTGGCGCAGAGCATCGAGCCGCAAACAAGGGACAATTCCGCTGCACGCTACGATGAACCGCACCGCAATTGGTCCTGGCTTGGCCTGCTAGGTCTTGCCGGTTTGGCCGGGCTTCGTCCTCGAAAGAGCGAAGCAGCACAGAGATTCGAATCACGGGGCGTCAAAGTCAACACCGTCTGAATCGCAACGAAAGCGGGGCGTCAATTAAAATTGGCGTTCCGTCTCCTCAAACTTCAGTGCCTACCTTTTTCCTGGCCTGCAAATAGTCCGTGTAGTTCCTGCTGTCGTCCTTCCCGTTCGTCCCCAACCGGAGTTTGCTTTGCTGCCCTTTCGCATCGGTTTCAGAAAAAAGAACATATCGACAAGCTTTGCGGCGCATCTATTTAGTGGGCACGACAGTTTCATTAACGTCCGCTTCCAAGAGCGACGGACGGCGCTGAGATGTCGTGCCCGCCATCTGTAAATAGCCTGTATCGCTAAGCTCCACGGCGCATCTACTTAGTGGGTGCGGCTTGCAAATGGAGAACGAATCAGGGCACAAACCCCCGACCACACTACTCATTCTCTTTGAGATTATTTCCCTCGCCCTTCTTGCGCGTTTTTCTTGGCAGCGTCGGGAAAACAAACTTTTGTTTTGGGGATTGATCGCAGTGATTTCCATGATCGCTGCTATTTACTTTTTGATCTTTAGGGATGTTCCTCTGCGTCCGCTTTAGACGCCGAGGTGTTTGCGCCTACCGGATTGTGCGAGGGCTGTCATTGGATTAGTGGCGGTTGGTTTACTCGGTTGCGGGTTCATGCTGTACGCCCTGTTCCAATGGATGCGCGACGGTGTGCGAAAACCGCAACCAATAGTCCTAATAGGCTGTCCCCAATCGGAGTTTTGGTTTGCGCCTGCCATTCCGCATCTTCACGGTGCAGAGCGATGGAGCCCTGCATTTCGTACAGTCAGTGCATACGCTTCACGATGCAAAGGCACGTGTAAGAGAACTTGGCAAGCTATGGCCTGGCGAATACGTCATCGAAAATGAAGAAACGGGGGAGCGGGTATTCGCTAGCACGCGGAACGAAACGAAAAACTAATTGCGATAGAGAATCAATGCCCTTGCCTCTACGCGGTGCCTTTCCTCGTCTTTGAGAGCAAGTCCAAACGGCGAGTAACCGATGCGGATGCGTAAGGTGATTTGTCTGTTGTTTGTGCATTGATGAGTGAACGCACCGTTTCACAAAGCCCGCACACGCAACCGTTAGGAACAGCCGTCTTTATGTGCAGGATATCTTGCATCTGTTTCCACCGCAGCACGCCGTTTCGATCTGCTTCGCACAATTGTTCTTCCGTTGGTTGGTTTATTTGGTCGTCGCTGTGCATGTGCTTCTTCCTTACCGGACCTGTGCGCCAATGCCAGCCCCCTACTCGTTTCCTCGAAATCTTGTTTATATCTTGGGTGAATGACGCACTAGGATCCCGACTCCGCGCAGTTCTGCCCATCTTTACTTCCCCGGTTAGAGCGTTATGGTTCCCAATGGCCCTCCAAATGAACAGGCCCGAAGCCCTGCGGACGTGTTTCCGATCCGTGCGATACGCGGGTCAAAGACAAACCTGCCTCGCGTGAGCTTATTACTCGCAGATGATGCAGAAGATGCGATTGCTTTGATGTTGTAGATAAGAATCTTTGTGAGGAGCGGCACCTGCGGAACAGCCGGGAATCGATCAACGCGGCTAATCGGCGTAGGAAAGGAGAAGGGTGCCCGTAGCTCCAAACGTAAAACAACCCACAACGGGCACCCCGGCGGTGGCGAACTCGCGTCAAGCAACGTGGCGCTACAGGCCATCGGGGGCAATAAAGTTTTCCTGTAGGAGTCTGGAGAATTATAATGGCCGCGAAAGACTAGGAGACCATCATGGTGATTGGGAATCGCTTGAAAGAATTGCGCGAATCAAAAGAACTCTCGTAAGGCGACATTGAAAAACGGACAGGCTTGCTCCGGTGCTACATCTCACGCGTTGAAAACGGACATACAGTTCCGTCGGTTTCGACGCTCGAACGGATGGCACGGGCCTTAGAGGTGCCAATGTACCGCCTGTTTCACGATGGTGAAGCGCCAACAACATTGCGCAAGCTGAAACCTCCGAAGGATGACGAATTCGGAAGCAGAGGCGCGCAGGCCGATTACCTCTCCAAACTGCGCAGGCTCCTCGCGAAAATGGAACCTGACGACCAGAATCTCTTGCTGCACATGGCTCAAAGAGTCGCAAGAGGCTAGCCCCGTGAGGAGTACGCCGATGCGTTATGAGCGTCAGAAAATGATCCGAAAGGAGTTGGAGCGAATCCCACGCGGGTTAAAAGGAAGCCCACAGAACGAAGTGAGGCAGATCGTCACTTCCCAATACCAGCACAGAAAGAGTTTTGACGAAAGCGTTGAGATCGCTGTTAATTTTGTCCGCCAGCGCTACCCGAACTTTACGCCGAAAATTTTGCCTCCTCCGTCCCAAACCTAAAACAATCGATTCGCGCGGTAGGATCAGGCCATTCCTCAGGGCCCCTCTTCCTTCCACTGTTTTGTTATAACTCCTAGCCATGTTTCGATTTATCGGCCTGTGCCTCGGAACGCTGGTTCGCCTCTTGCGTGCCCGTCGGAGCCTCTTACTCGAG
>Ga0209240_1000576_pt1 | contig 15355 bp, 11 predicted proteins | sample GraSoi_2013_80cm_FD_185828 | JGI IMG/M metagenome (GOLD analysis project Ga0209240, IMG submission 185828) | Grasslands soil microbial communities from the Angelo Coastal Reserve, California, USA - Sample 9_17_2013_80cm (SPAdes) (version 2) | ecosystem: Environmental > Terrestrial > Soil >...
ACTGCGAATCCCGCGCATGGTCGGCACGAGGCCAATGGCCTGATAGGGCTCGATCATGACATATCGCTCCGTTCAATACGATCGGCGCGCCGCTCTGATCCTTCCGCGTAGTGTGTCATGTTTCTGCCGCCCGGCCATGGGCCCTGCCCGTAGTTTCACAGTTGGAGCCCGTGCACACGGTTGCACTGACGCTGCCCCCGCCGTAATACTGAGCGAACCGCGAGCCCGGCCATCGGCCACGCGCGTTCCGGCATCGGAAGGACAGGAAGCCAGATGAGCATCCTAGGTACCAGGGTGGTGCGGACCGAGGATCCGCGGCTGCTCACCGCGGGCGGCACGTACGTCGACGACCTGCGCGTACCTGAGCTGGCGCAGGCAGCGCGCGTGACATTCGTGCGCAGCCCGGTCGCCCACGCGGCCATCACCGGCATCGACGTGTCCGCGGCCAAGGACGCCCCAGGCGTGGTCGCCGTGCTGACCGTGGCCGACATGGACGACCTGCCGCCGCCACCGCCGGACAGCGGGCTGACGGGCACCGAGGGAGCGCCGCTGCCGCTCGGCGGTCCCTGGTCCGAGCCGCTGCTCGCCGTTGACCGGGTCCGCTTCGTCGGCGAGCCAGTGGCGGTCGTCATCACCGATGACCAGTACCAGGGCGAGGACGCAGCCGAGCTCGTCAGCGTGGACTACGACCTGCTTCCCGCGGTTGTCGGATTCGACGGGGCGCTGGCCGGCGAGTCGCTTCTGTTCCCTTCGGCTGGATCGAACGTCGCATGTGCCACGGGGACGCCGGCCGACGGCGCTGCCTTCGACGGCTCCGACGTGGTCGTGGAGCGTGAGATCGTCAACCAGCGGCTCGCGCCGGTGCCGCTGGAGGGCCGGGCCACGGCTGCTCGCTGGGCCGACGGCAAGTTGACCGTCTGGGTGAGTACCCAGAACGCGCAGATCGCCCGGTTCATTCTGGCTGGCGCGCTGGGACTCGACCCGGCGAACATTCGCGTGATCGCCCCGGATGTGGGCGGCGGATTCGGCGCCAAGATCGGCGTGGACCGGGACGGGCTCATCGTTGCCTGGGCCGCTAAGCACACCGGCCGCGCGCTGCGCTGGGCGGAGACCCGCAGCGAGAACATGCTCGGCATGACCCATGGGCGGGCCCAGCGGCAGGTCGTCAAGATCGGCGGCACCAGGGACGGGCGGATCCTGGCGTACCGGCTCGAGATCGTGCAGGACACAGGGGCTTACCCCCGGATGGGCGGATTCCTGCCCTTCCTTACCAGCCTGATGGCGGCGGGCCCGTACGACATCGGCCACGTCGAATCCGCGTACCAGGTCGTGGTGACCAACTCGACGCCGATCTCCGCCTACCGGGGTGCTGGCCGGCCAGAGGCGACGGCGGCGATCGAGCGCGCAGTGGACCTGTTCGCGACTGAGATCGGCATGGACCCGGCGGAGGTTCGCCGGATCAATCTGGTCCCGGCCGACAGGTTCCCGTTCACCTCGCCCAGCGGCGCTACCTACGACACCGGGGCCTACGTCGAGGCGCTCGACAAGGTGCTGGCAGGTGCTGGCTATGCCGAGCTGCGGGCGGAGCAGGAGCGCCGCCGCGAGCGCGGCGATGTGCAGCAGCTCGGCATCGGCGTCGCGAGTTACGTCGAGATCACCGCCGCCGACGCGGACGGCGGGGAAACCGCCAGGCTCGTCGTGCACGATGATGGCACGGCCACGGTATACACCGGCAGCTCGGCGCACGGCCAGGGCCACCATACGGCGTGGGCGATGCTGGTAGAGGCCGAGCTGGGCATCGACATGTCGAAGGTCACCGTGATCCATGGCGACACCGACCTGATCCCGGCTGGAGTCGGCACTTACGCGTCGCGGTCGCTGCAGCTTGGTGGCGTCGCCGTGCAGAAGGCAGCGGTGGAGGTGAAGGAGCAGGCCCGCAAGCTAGCGGCTGACATGCTCGAGGCCAGCGAAGACGACCTAGAGCTGAACGTCGACCGCGGCGTCTGGCAGGTCCGCGGCGACCCGGCCAGCAGCATGACCTGGGCCCAGGTCGCCGCTCACGCGGGCGAGGCTGGCCTGGCAGCGGACGTGAACTACACCGAGGGGAAGCCGACGTTCCCGTTCGGCACCCACCTGGCCGTCACCGAGGTCGATACCGAGACCGGCAAGGCCCGCCTGATCCGGCACGTCACCGTGGACGACGCAGGCACGGTGCTGAACCCGGTGCTGGCGGAGGGACAGCGGCACGGCGGCATCGCCCAGGGCGTAGCACAGGCACTGCTCGAGGAGATGGTTTACGACACTGAGGGCAATCCGATCACGGGGACGCTCGTCGACTACGCCGTCATCACCGCCGCCGAGCTGCCGAGCTTCGAGCTGCTGACCAGCGAGACGCCCGCGACCATTAATCCTCTGGGCGCCAAGGGCATCGGCGAGGCTGGGACGATCGGCGCCACGCCCGCGACGCAGAATTCTGTCATCGACGCGGTCAGCCATCTCGGCGTCCGCCATATCGACATGCCACTCACGCCGGCCAGGGTCTGGGCAGCGATCAGCGCGGCGGAGGAAGGGATTGCCCGGTGAAAGTCACGGTAAGCGTGAACGGCAAACAGATCGCTGCCGAGGTGGCGGATCGGACGTTGCTCGTCCACTTCCTGCGGAATGTGGCCGGCCTGACGGCGACGAATGTCGGCTGCGACACCAGTTCCTGTGGTGCCTGCACGGTCCTGCTCGACGGCCGGTCGGTGAAGTCGTGCACAGTGCTCGCCGCCCAGGCCGACGGGCGCGAGGTCACGACGGTCGAGGGGCTGAGCGGGGACTCCGATGAGCTGCACCCGATGCAGCGCGCTTTCCGCGCCGAGCACGGCCTGCAGTGCGGGTTCTGTACCCCGGGCATGGTGATGGCCAGCGTCTCGCTGCTCGCGGAGAACCCGTCTCCGACCGAGGACGAGGTCAGGACCGCCCTGGAGGGTAACCTCTGCCGGTGTACCGGCTACCACAACATTGTCAGGGCGGTTCTTGCCGCGGCCAGCGAAGGGCGGCCCAATTGATCCCGGCACCTTTCACCTATAAGCGCGCTTCCTCGGTTGAGGAGGCACTGAATCTAGCTGCTCAGGCGGGCGAAGACGGGAAATTCCTGGCTGGCGGCCATTCGCTGATGCCGCTGATGAAGCTGCGCTTGGCTGTTCCTGAGACGATCGTCGACATCGGCAGGCTGGGCGAGCTGAGCTACGTCCGCGAGGATGACGGCCACATCGCGGTCGGCGCCCTCGCCACGCATGACGAGCTGGCGCGCTCGGGCCTGCTCGGCAGCGAGCTGCCGCTGCTCGCCCACGCGGCCGGACAGGTCGGGGATCCCCAGGTGCGTCATTGCGGCACCATCGGCGGCTCGCTCGCGCACGCCGACCCCGCTGCTGACCTGCCAGCGGTCGCGCTCGCGCTCGGCGCGACCTTCCGCACCCGCGGGCCGTCAGGCAGCCGCGAGATAGCGGCGGATGATTTCTTCCTCGGTCTGTTCGAGACCGCCCTGCAGCCGGGCGAGCTGCTGACCGAGATCCGGATCCGCAAACCCCCGTCAGCTGGCTGGTCGTTCCAGAAGTTCACCAAGCGCGGTATCGACTGGGCGATCGTCGGCGTCGCGGTCCAGGGAGCGAACGTGGCGCTGGTCAACATGGGCGCTACACCGGTCAGGGCGGCCGCGGTGGAGGGCGCGCTCGCGTCCGGCATGGGCCCGAGCCAAGCGGCGGCCCACGCAGCCGACGGTACAAGCCCGCCCGATGATCTCAATGGCCCGCGCGCCTACCGCGAGCACCTGGCTCGTGTCCTTGTCCGGCGCGCGCTCGAGGAGTCGGCGGCGCGAGCCTGATCGCTGGGCTCAGTTCCTCACCCAGAGGCCGGTGTCCGGTAGCTGCCTCGCACGACGTTCGGCCTCGGTCCGGTGGCGAGGCACGAAGCGGCCATCGAATGTCGCCGCGTGGGCGTAGGCTCCCGGTGAGCTAATGACATCTCGCGCCTTGTGGGGGTTTGGTGGCCGGTGAGCCCGATGCGCTTGGCCTTGTGGTCGGCACGGTTCCCGCTACGCCGCTGAAGTTCTCCGTAGGACTTGCGCCCGGTCAGTACGCGCAGCTCGACGACGTGGTGGTCACGCACCGGCCGCTGCCGGGCCGGGAAGCGGTGCGGATCGCCGGAGTGGTGACCAACATCGAGGCAGTGCACGAAGGCGCCCGGTTCGCCTCCGATGTGTTCTTGATCGACAGTGGCGCGCTGCCCGCCGAGGTCTGCGAGGTCGCCGAGGTGACCGTGACCCGGGTCGAACCGGAGCTGTACGTGCCGCCACTGCCCGGCGCCACCGTGAGCCGGGCGGTCGGAGCGGAGCGCGACGCCGCGCTGTACTTCGACGAGATGGGCAGCTCGCGGGTTCCTGTCGGATTCGGCCGAGACGGGCAGCCCGTCTTCGTCAACTTCGAGTTCATCGATGGCACCCGCGGCGCCCATGTGTCGATCTCCGGGATATCAGGCATCGCGACGAAGACCTCGTTCGCGATGTTCCTGCTCCACTCGATCACCAACTGCGGCGTGCTGGCCGGCGAAGCGCACAACACCAAGGCGCTCGTGTTCAGCGTGAAAGGCGAGGACCTGCTATTCCTCGACTACGCCAACAGCAGGCTGACGCCCGCTCAGGCAGCCAGATACGCCGACCTGGGGCTGCCCGCCACCCCGTTCGGCAATGTACGCGTGTTCGCGCCGCCTCGGCCGGACGACCCGTCGGGGACGCCGGACGTGCACGCCAGGGACCGGGCCGTGAGCCCGTTCTTCTGGACCATCGCCGAGTTCTGCGAGCTGGAGCTGCTCCCGTTCGTGTTCGCCGATGCCGAGGACGAGCGGGCGCAGTACACGATGCTCATCGCCCAGGTCGCCGCCCGGCTCCGCAGGGACGCGGTCAAAGCTGGCGCCGACGGTGCCGCGCGGATCGTCGGCGTGGATCCGGCCAACGACAAGATTGTCCGTACCTTCGGCGATCTGGTGGGCCTGCTGGAAGCCGAGCTCGGCGACGACCGGACGCGCGGCTCATGGGTGGCCGGCAGTACGGTGATGGGCAGCATCAACGCCCTGCTCAGGCGGCTGCGGTCGGCCGTGGTGCCGCTGGGCGTGATCGTTCGCGGCGACCTGGCGCACCGGGGCGAACGCTCGATCACCACCTCGCGTGCCCAGGTCACGGTGATCGACCTGCACAACCTCCCCGACCGGGCGCAGCGGTTCGTGGTAGGCGTGACGCTGCGGGCCGAGTTCGCCCGCAAGGAGCGGCAAGGCACGGCACGCCCGCTCATGTTCGTCATGCTCGACGAGCTCAACAAATACGCGCCGCGCGAAGGCGACAGCCCGATCAAGCAGATCCTGCTCGACCTGGCCGAGCGCGGCCGCTCGCTCGGCGTGATCCTCATCGGCGCCCAGCAGACCGCGAGCGAGGTCGAGCGCCGCATCCTGGCGAACTGCGCGATCCGGGTCGCCGGGCGGCTCGACGCCGCTGAAGCCTTGCGCCCGGAGTACGGATACCTCCCGCCCGCGCAGCGGCAGCGAGCCACGCTGGCCAAGCCAGGAACTATGTTCATCGCCCAGCCGGACATCCCGGTGCCGCTCGCGGTTGACTTCCCATTCCCGGCCTGGGCGACGCGGCCGAGCGAGAAGGGGGAGTGGACAGGCCACGACACCGGCCCGGCGCGGCCCGCCGACCCGTTCGCCGGCATCCCGGCATCCGGCGACGATGTGCCGCCGTTCTAGGAGAGCCGCATGAAGATCCTGCATACCAGCGACTGGCACGTCGGGAAGGTGCTGAAGGGCAGGGACAGGCACGACGAGCACGTGGCCGTCCTCGGCAGCCTCGTCCGGGCGGCCAGGGACAAGAACGTCGATCTCGTTCTCGTCGCTGGCGATCTCTTCGAGACCGCCGCGCCAGCGGCCCGCTCGCAAGGGCTGGTCATGCGGACGCTGCTTGCACTGCGCGAAGACCGCCGCGAGGTGGTCGTCATCGCGGGAAACCACGACAACCAGTCCCTGATCGAGCAGGTGTACCGTCCGGTGCTCGGCGAGATCGGGCTGCACGTGCTCGGCCTGCCGAGGCGCCCGGACGCCGGCGGCGCGACGAACCTGCGTACTCGCGACGGCACGCAGGTCAGCGTCGCTGCGCTTCCTTTCCTGTCGCACCGGTACGCGGTGCGCGCCGCCGAGGTGATGTTCCACGAGTTCGCCGAGCACGCGCTCGACTACTCAGGCCGGGTCGCCGAGATCGTGCGGGTGCTCACTGAGGGATTCACCGCCGACATGGTCAACGTCGTCATGGCGCACGGGACACTGCTCGGCGGACGCCGCGGCGGGGGCGAGCGCGACGTACAGACGAGCCTGGACTACGAACTGCCCGCCAGCATGTTCCCGGTCAGCGCGCACTACGTGGCGCTCGGGCACCTGCACCGCCAGCAGGAGATCCCTGGTCCGTGCCCCATCTACTACTCGGGGTCACCATTGGCCGTCGACTTCGGCGAGGAAGCCAACGAGCCGTCGGCCCTGATCGTGACTGCCGAGCCCGGAATCCGAGCCGACGCCACCGCCATCTCGATCCAGGGCGGGCGGGGCCTGAAAACCCTGCGCGGGACCCTCGACCAGGTGATCGCGGATGGGGAGCAAGCGGGCGATGATTACCTGCGGGTCGTGCTCGCCGAGCCTGGCCGGGCTGGCCTCGGCGACCTGGTCAGGGACAAGCTACCGAACACGCTCGAGGTCCTGCTCGACGACGCGCACCGGCCGCGGCCGGGTCAAGGTCGCCGCCGCGATGGCGACCGGCCAAGCAGGGTAGGCCGGAGCCCGCTGCAGCTGTTCGGCGACTACTTGGCCGAGCAGAACGTAGCCGACCCCCGGATCGCAGCCATGTTCGCCGAGCTGCTCGATGAGGTCACCAGTGCACCCGACGGGACCGAGTTCACTGGCGCGGGCCAGATCAACGGCACTGGCCGCGCGGCGGTCAGCACACGGGGCGCCTGATGCGCCCGCTGCGCCTACTGCTCGACGGGTTCGGTTCCTACCGCGAGCCGGCCGACATCGACCTGCATGACGTGGACTTCTTCGCGCTCGTCGGGCCGACAGGCTCAGGCAAGAGCACGGTGATCGACGGCCTGTGCTTCGCCCTGTACGGCACGGTCCCGCGCTGGGGCAAGGAGAACGTGATCGCTCAGGCACTCGCTCCCGCGGCCAACTCGTGCCGGGTCTGCCTGATCTTCGAGGCCGCCGGCCAGCGGTACGGGGCGGTCAGGGCGCTGACCCGCGACAAGAAAGGCCTTGTTCACACCAAGGAGGCGCGGCTTGAGCGGCTCGATCCGCAGATCCCAGCGAGCTCGCCGCTGACTGACCTGCTCGCGGCGAGCATCGAGCCGCTCGCCGAGGGACCAGACCAGGTCAAGGCGCAGGTGCAGGGAATTCTCGGCCTGACCTACGAGCACTTCACCCAGTCGGTGCTGCTGCCGCAGGGCAGGTTTTCCGAATTCCTGCATGCGAAGGCGGCTGACCGGCAGGGCCTGCTAGTGGAATTGCTGGCGTTCGGCGTCTACGAGCTGGTGGGACAGCAAGCCCGCAGGCGTGCTGAGCTCGCCAGGGAACGGCTTGCCGCGGCCCAGAACGCGCGGGGCGACCTCGCTGACGCGAGCGAGGAGGCAGAGAGACTGGCCGCCGAGCGGGTGCGAACGCTGGCCGCCCTGGCTCGCGCCGCCGAGGAGAAGCTAGCGGTCATGGGCGACCTCGGGGCCGAGGCCGAACTGGCCGCCCGGCGGGCGCAGGCGGCCGCCGGCGAGGCGGCGCTGCTGGCCGAGGTGTGCGCTCCTGCTGAGCTAGCAGGCCTGGCGATCCGGATCAGCGCGGCCGACAAGCTCGTGGCTGAACGGACGGCTGAGCGCGACCGTGCGGACCGAGCGGAGTGGCAGGCGCAGCAGGCCAGGGACGCGCTCGGGGACAAGGCAAGCGCGGAGCGGCTGCGCGAGGCCTACCAGAACAGGCGCAGTCTGGAAGCCGCCATGCAGCGCCTGGAACGTGAGCTGGCCGGCAGACTGGCGGAGGCTGAAGGGCGGCGGGCCGATCTTGAGGCCGCTGAGCGCAAGCTGCAAGGAACCCGCGATGACGTCGCGGCGGCCGAGCGGTCGCACGCCGCCGTCGCGCTGGCGCAGGACCTGCGGGTCGGGGCAGAATGCCCCGTCTGCCTCCGGCCGGTCACCGCGCTGCCGCATCATGAGGTGCCCGCCGATCTTCTGGAGGCCGCAGCTGCTGCAGACTGGGCCAGCCAGGCGGCCAAGCGGGCCCGCACCGGCCAGGAGAAGGCCGCCGAGGCTGCCGCCGTCGCGCGCAGGGACGTGGACGAGACGGCCAGGCAGCTTGCTTACACCTCCGCTGCCCTGGCGGGCGCCCGGCCGGAGGCTGACGTCGCTGAGTCGGTCGATGCGATCGTTAACGCCGACCAGACGCTAGCCGTGGCGCAGCAGTCAGCCAGGACAGCGCGGCAGGGACTCATCACGGCCGAGAAGGAGCGTGCCGAACTGACCAACGACGAACGGCGAGCCTGGGCCGGCCTCGCGGCCGCGCGAGACTCCGTGGTTCAGCTGGGCGCCCCGGCAACGACCGACACCGACCTGGCCGCTGCCTGGGACGGGCTGACCCGTTGGGCCCGCGCCGAGCATGACCAGCGTCGCGGCAGCCTGCCGGACCTCGATGCGGTGGCGGCCTCGCTCCGGCGGGCGCTCACCGCCGCCCGGGACTCGCTCACTGCGCTGCTCGTGGAGCACGAGATCACCGGCGTCACTGATCCCGCCAGGTGCGAGGCGGCGATCGCCAAGCACGCCGAACGGGCCGCGAGCCAGTTCGATGCGATCCGGGCCGACCGGCGCATGGCCGCCAGACTCGACGAGGACATCCGGGCACATCGCGAGGACGACCACGTCGCCAGCATGCTCGGTCGGCTGCTCCGTGCGTCATCGTTCGAGCGATGGCTGTGCGGCGAGGCGCTGGACTCACTGATGGCCGAGGCATCGCAAACGCTGATGGAACTGTCCGGCGGCCAGTATCAGCTCGACCGGGATGACCGCAATGAGCTATGGGTGATCGACTACGCCGATGCCGCCGCCAGGCGCCCTGTGCACACGCTGTCAGGCGGCGAGACGTTCCAGGCCTCGCTGGCCCTAGCGCTGGCGTTGTCCAGGCAGGTCATCGGCCTGTCCGGCGGCATGCGCGACCTTAACTCGATGTTCCTCGACGAAGGGTTCGGCAGCCTAGACGAGGACACTCTGGAGACGGTCGGAACCACGCTCGAACGCCTGTCCGCCGACAGCGACCGGATGATCGGCATCATCACCCACGTACCCGCCCTGGCCGAGCGGGTTCCCGTTCGCTTCGTGGTCAGCCGGGCCGGAACGACCTCGAGGGTGCGCAGGGAAGGCGGGGCGTGACGGCGCCAGCGGGCGCGTGGTCGTTCACCGTCGATCCCTGGGATCCCGGCTACGGGCTCGCGTTCAGCGACGATCAGGACGGCGGGACGCTGGCGGGCTCAACGGCCGAGCTGATGCTCGATCTAGAGGTGCCCGCTGCTGACTGGCGTCCGGTCGACCCTGACCTGAGTTCCGCATTGCCCGGCGTCGTACTGTTCCTTGACGGGGTCAGGCGGATCGACGCGCGAGTCTGGGTGCACGGCAGCGATCCGCAGCCAGGCCCTGGGATAGCCGCCTCGCTGGCGGCCGGGCTCGTTGCTTGCGACGGAACTGCTCAGGTGGTCGGTGTACGAGTTGAGCGCGGTCTGTTCACGGCCGCGCCCGAGGCGACGGACATCGTCACCCGCTCGGCGTCCTACCAGGCCCGCCGCGTCGCCGGGAATGGGCTCGACCAGCTCTCCCTGGCACTGCAGCAGCGGCTGACCGATGCCGAAATCGAGCTCGCGATCGACATCCGTGCGGCCCGACCTGACGCCGACGACCTGCTTGTCGTCGATGGCCCGCTGCGCGGCCGGACGCACCTGACCAGGACGGTCGGCTACATCAAGACCCACCACGCTTCCTACCTGCCTCCCGACCAAGCCGCCGTGGTTGGCGAGCTGCGGCCTGGACAGCGGACACCGGCCTTCACGATGGGCACTTCCTGGCGGCGCAACTCCTGGTATCTGCAGCTTCCCGGCACCTTGGGGGCGCCTTGGTCGGGTGTGGTCCGGATCGAGTGCTCGGCCGATCTTCGTGCAGCGGAAGTCACGCAGCTGGCTGACCTGACTGCCCGGGTGCTGCCGCCGCTGGCCAGCGCGCCGCACAAGGACCCGCGGGCGCCGCAGAACCTGGTGCCTATCGGCGGCCTGGAGCGCGAGCTGCGCCGCAGGCTCGGTGATCAGCAATTGCTCTATCGCGCCCTTCGCGCGGCTGCGACAATGTAAGGCGAAGGGGAGGGCAATGACTGATACACCATTTGTCTGGGATGATCTGGCACGGTACAAGGCCGAGAAACGTTTCCTTGACGGATACCCCGATGACCAGCGGACCTTCTTCGCGCCTCGGGACGATGTCCACGGCCTGCTGATCGCGGTCCTCGGCAGCGCGCAACATTCGATCGTGGTCAACATGTTCGGCTACGACGACGACGAGCTCAACTCGATCATCCAGGCCAAGCTCGCCGACCAGAAGGTCTACGTGCAGATGAGCCTGGATCGCCGCCAGGCAGCCGGCGCCCACGAGCGGCAGATCCTTGCCAAATGGCAGAACAACGCGTTCGGCAATAGCATCGCCATCGGCACCAGCTCGGTACACAATGCGATCTCGCACCTCAAGATCGTGATCGTCGACGGGGTTTACACCGTCAAGGGCTCGACTAACTGGTCCCTGTCGGGGGAGCAGCAGCAGGACAACGAGCTCACCCTGAGCCGGAACGCGGTGGTCGCAGCGGAGACCCGCGCGATACTCGACCTCAACCATGACTTCATGCTGAAGCAAATGGTCGGCTCCAAGCTGGACGTCAGCAAGCTCCTGGCCAGCAAGGCGGCTGACAACACGCCTCCGCTGCCGTCGCCACCGGGCTAGCAGAATCGATCGGTCAGCCCACCCGCCTCCCGGCGAGCCTGGCCTTGAACGACGGCTCGCGAATCAGCGGCCCGTAGGTACGGGCCAGGAATTCTTGGTAGGTATCTGGCGCCTTGTTCGGGTTCATGAGGTATCGATCGGGCGCCAGTGACAGCACCGCCGTCCGGCGCTGCCAGTAGTCGAGTTCCTTCAGGAATTGCACCAGCCTGCGCGTCATTCGCCTCAGCGCCCGTGCAGGCCGCCGTATCCCGTTCATGACTGACCATCTCCGCCGTACCATGCGCTACCCGGTTCCTGATCCTGACCTGATACTCGCACTAAACTCGGCACGCGGCATCGGGCATATGTCCTACCTTCCATCCGGCCAGACACCTTAGCCAGGCGCTGCTGGTCACTGATACGAGATCATGACCGGCGCAGGGGTACTGGCCATCGTTTGCAGCGGGCTGAGGGTCGGATGGTCTTTGTCGTAGAAGTTCTTCCAGCCAAAGAAGACGCCGGGCGGAGCATTGTGGACGACGGCGTTCCAGGTTTGCAGCTTTTCGGCGGGCGTGCCTTGCCCGTCCATGTGGATGACGATCGCGATATTGTCGTGCCCGATATCCAGCCGCTGCTCGCCGGTGATCATCGAAAGCCTAAACTGGTGCAAAACCACCAGCTTCTGCGGCAGGTGGTACTGGGCGGTGAGCCGCGCCAGCCAACTGATCACGCCGTTCACTTCATTGATGCCGACATGGCCGATCTGGCGGAGCGGCCGCTGTCCAGGCCGCAGCTTCCACTCGGGGTCGAGCGCCAGCCCGACATTTGGCAGCCTTAGCAGTTGCCGGTACCGCCTGGCCTGGGCGAGCAGGCTGGCGCGGCCCGGCTGCAGGTCAAGGACGACGTACATGCCACTGGCCGTAGCCCGTTTGACCCAGGGCCGCAGCGAGCTCACAGCCGACGCAGATGAATACGTACCGTCCGGGCCCGGGCTTGCCTGGGCCACCGTGGCGATGATCTCGAAGGTAGGCACGACGGGCACGCTGCTCAGCGGCTGGTAGGCCGCGGCGATCCGGCGGATGCGAGCGATGGCATCGGTCAGGCCCTGCTGGCCGAGGGCCCCGAGGGCAGGAGTGCCCGGATAGCCGTACAAGGCGAGCAGGCGGTGCATCGGGAACAGCACCTGGCCGCCGCCTGGCAGTTGGACCCCGGTCGCGGCGACGGCGACCCGGGATGCCAGCAACCGGGCCGGGCCGAAGCCCGCGCCGACGGCCAGCACCTGCTGCGGCCTGGCGGCCGAGAGCGCCGTGATGGCCGCCGGATCGGTCCGCGGATCATTACCGTTCACGGTAATTACCTGGGCTCCAGCCGCCCGGGCAGTGGCGGTCGCTGCCTCGGTTCCTGCACTGCGGTCCTGCCGCCGGACGAGGATGACTACATGACGTAGCGGCTTCGGGGCTCCGGTGGCTGGCAGCTTGGCCGGATCGGTGATCACGCTGATGCCGGGCAGTTCCGCGGCGAGCCCGCCAGCGGACATGCCGACATCGAGGACCTCACGAGCGGCCAGGGCATGCACCTCGGTCCGCACAAGCTCCGCGGCGGAGAGCATGGGCGCGGGTCGCTGCCCTGGCGTCCGGCTCGCAGCCCGCGCCCGTACCGCCGCGCCGCCGGCTCCGCTTCCATGCCCGGCCGGCATCCCCCCGGAGACGAGTAGCAGGGGCGCGTGCGCGCGCCCGGCGCTGGCGGCCGCGACCGCGAGCGCGGCCTTGTTGCGCGCGTTCGCGAGGTTCGCGAGGATGACGACGGCTGCGGAAGCGAACAGCCGGCTCGCAGCACCGGCCGCAACCGCGGCCGGCCGGCCGGCCAGCACCGTCGTCGTCGTCGCGGGCGGCCTCGTCACCTCGGTCATGACGCCACCGGCAAGCCCGTCCTGCCCGGCCGTGATCGCGCACGAGGTTGCCGCCGCCGCGAGTGCCAGCGCCAGCGCGCTGCCGATAAGGGCCACCCTGCCAGCTGCGCCGATCGTGCGCCATATCCAGGGCACCGGATTTCTCCCCCGTGAGATCCATTGCTCGCCAGGCGCTCACACGCCGAATGAATCATAGCGGCGGCAAAGAAGCAGGGGGGACGTTCTCAGATGCATTTCAGCGAGATTTAACGTTGACCTTGTGATGCGATTAATTAAGGACCACAAAAACGTCTATGCCTTTGTCATGACATAAACAATCTGCAGGATGGCCGCGGTTAAGCGGCAGGCCAACCGCTGGCGCACGGGCCTGCGACACCAGGCCCGCAGGCACTGCCAGCGCCGCGCCGCAGAGCGGCGGAGAACTCGGCGGCAACGGGTTAGTCAGCCTCTCGCGGCGCGTGACCGGCGCCCGTGCACTGGCCACGCGCCCGAGGGCTGGCGTCAGCTCACGCCGAGCTGGAAGTGGAAGTGACCGACATGGAAGGCAAGGGCGAATCCGCCGAAGTGGTGGACCAGCAGCGCGGCGAAGAGAACCAGCAAGATCGCCACGACAATCCAGAACAGCGTCCACAGGAGGTTTGGCACTCTGCTGCTAATGCTCATGCCGGGCCATCTGCCCGCAAATGACCAAAGTATGTCGGCACTCCCGCGCAAGGTTCAACCCTCCGTTCCAGCACTGCACCGGGACAACTATGGGCAGGCTTCGCATCGCGCGCGGCCGGTTTGGCCAGGGCGAGATGGGGCAGCACTCCATGTCGTCAGGTTAATGAGAGGTGAACTGCGCAATAGCTATAGTTCTGCTAGCCCTGCTGGTCATCCTGATCCTGTTCGGCCTGGGTTTCACGCTGCACGTCCTGTGGTGGATCGCGATCGGCGCGCTCGTGATTTGGCTGCTTGGCTTCGTGCTGCGGATAGGCGAGTCAGCTGGCAGATCCCGTCGCCGCCGGTACTACTGGCAGGCCATCCAGGGGGTCCGAGCCGGTCAGGCGACCGGCTCGTATCCCCGCTTGTTACGAGGAACAGATGGCGGCCAACTCGACCGAGACCGAGATCAAATACGAGGCTGCGCCCGGTGCCGCGCTGCCGTCCTTCGATGAGCTGCCCCAGGTGGCTCGCACCGAGGGCGCGCCAGAGGAGCGGCTCGATGCGGAGTACTTCGACACCGACGATCTGCGGCTGATCCGCGCCGGAATCACGTTGCGCCGGCGCACGGGCGGTCACGACGCAGGCTGGCACCTGAAGCTTCCCGCGCGCGACCACAGCAGGCGCGAGATCATGCTGCCGCTCGGTCGCGCTCGCAAGCACGTCCCGGCCGAACTGGCCAGGCTCGTCCTGGTGCATGCGCGTGGTCAGGAGCTCACGCCGGTGGCCAGGATCAGCACGGCGCGGCGACGCCAGCTCCTGGTGGACACTGCGGGCGCATCGCTGGCCGAGGTGGCCAGCGATGACGTGACCGCCCAGGCCATGCGCTGGACGGCGGAGGTGTCGCGGTGGCATGAGGTTGAAGTCGAGCTGACCGGCGGGAGCCGCGACCTCCTGGACGCTGCGGACAAGCTGCTGCGGCGCCATGGCCTCCGCCGCGCGGGCCAGTTCGCGAAGCTTGCCCGCGTGCTTGACGTGCCGCCGCCAGAGCCAGGGCACCGTCGCCAGACGGGACCGGCGGCGCCGGCGGGCGAGGTGCTGGTCGGCTGCATCGAGGCCCTGGTCACCGCGATGAATGCGCTCGACCCCATGGTCCGCGGCAACGAGCCTGACGCAGTCCATCAGATGCGGACCACCACGCGCCGCCTGCGGAGCACGCTGCAGTCCTTCAACCGGTTCTTCGGCCCGTCCGACACTAAGCCGCTAATCAGCGAGCTCCGGTGGCTAGGCGCAGTGCTCGGCGAGGCACGCGACGCTGAGGTACTCGCCGCGCACGTGGCGGCGCGTCTCGGCCAGCTATCCGCCGAGCAGGTGATCGGACCCGTCGCGGCAAGAGTAAGCCCGCACTTCGCCAGCGTCGGCGCGGAGGCGCAGGCCAGCGTGGCTGAGGCGCTCGATTCGCCCAGGTATTTCGCAGTGCTCGACCGCCTCGACCAGCTGATCGCCGCGCCACCCGCGACCGATCTTGCCGGCCGCGCCGCAGGGAAGGCGCTGCCGGCTGTGGTCCGCCGTGTCTACAACAAGACCAGCCGCCAGATGAGGTGCGCGCTGCGCGAAGCGGAGGGCGAGCGCGGGGATGTGGCCCTGCACCAGGCCAGAAAGGCGGCCAAGCGGGCCAGGTATGCCGGCGAGGCCGTCGCGCCCGCCTACGGGAGCGCTGCGAGCCGGTTCGCCAGGCAGATGA
>Ga0209240_1000577_pt1 | contig 15349 bp, 13 predicted proteins | sample GraSoi_2013_80cm_FD_185828 | JGI IMG/M metagenome (GOLD analysis project Ga0209240, IMG submission 185828) | Grasslands soil microbial communities from the Angelo Coastal Reserve, California, USA - Sample 9_17_2013_80cm (SPAdes) (version 2) | ecosystem: Environmental > Terrestrial > Soil >...
AAGCAGCGAGCGCTCAGCGATCCTGGACGCCCTGTTGGCTGATCGGGTGGCGCTGAACGTTGCTACTGCGAGGACCAAGGTACCCGCCGCGGTCGTCAGCGATGCGATGGTTTCGGGTCTCATGCGACCATTCTCCCGGGCCGCGCCTGCCCGGGGAAGCGCCGACCCGGCTGCAGCCGCACGCTAGCCGGCCGTCATGAGTACCGGGTAAGAGCTCCGGCGAGACGGCTGACGAACTGACGGCCGAATGGGTTTGCGCCATCGACCGCGATTACCGCGAGGTAAGCGAAGATCCGCCACAGCTCTATCCGGTCACTGAAACCCTGGTCGACGGTCTTGATTTCGCGGTAAGCCTTGAGCACGGCTACGGGGACAGGACGGAAGTACCCGAGCAGAGCGAGGTCGATCTCCGGGTGCCCGAAATAGGGGCACGCGTCGATCACCACGGCGCGGCCGGGTGTGCTGACGAAGTTGTTCTGCTGTGCATCACCGTGAATGAGGGACGGCCGCGGCGGAGGCCCGCAAAGCGCGGGCAACCGGCGGATGAGCCCGTCCGCGCCGCCGGCCAGATCGGCTGGCAGGTGACCCGAGTCAACGGCGACCCGCAGCAAGGGCAGTACGCGGCGCTCGGCGTAGAAGTCCGCCCACGTGTTCGATGCAACCGGGCGGTTGTCCTGCGGCAGCGGGCCGAAGTAGCCGTCGAACGCGGGCAGCCCGAACTGGTCATCGTGCACTCCGTGCAGAGCAGCGAGGGCGCGGCCGATGGCATGGTAGTCCTCGCTCGAACGGCGTTCGGCTGGCCGCTCCGGGAGGGCCTCGGCCAGCAGCAGCGAGTCTGTCCCGACGTCGGCCACGCCGGAGCCGATCGGGACGGGCGTGCCGACATCGGTGCAGCGCTTCCGGATCAGGCCGAGTCCACGCATCTCGGCCAGGAACTGCGCTCGGCCCTCCGGCCCCGACCCGAGCTTGGCGAAGACCGAGAATGGCCGTCCCCGGTGTATCCCGGCGGGATGCGCGGCCCGGTCGTCCAGGCTCGTGAATCCCCGGCTTGTCCACTGCCGTCCCAGATGAGCGGATGCGGCCCGCTCGATCTCACGGCGGACCCGGCGACCGAGGAGTGGATGGCTGGCGAGACCGCGCACGTGGTCCATTGTTGACCTGTGCAGGTCACCGGAGGCGACAGGAAGCACGTCTGCGCCGCTGTGGATGTTCATTACATTGATGCCGGTGCTCGGGCAGCAGTGGTAACCGCGGCCGACCCGACGTTTGCCGCCGTGCTGCAGGAGCGCACGTTGGTCGTCCCCGGGGTTCAGCCCTACCCGCCCTACCGGCCCGGCGAGTTCTGTCTGCGCGAACTGCCGCCCATCCGGGCGGTGCTCGGCGCATTGGGCGACGAGGTACAGCGCGGCCTGATCGTCGTGGACGGCTACGTTGACCTGGACCCAGATGGCCGACCTGGTCTTGGCGCTTACGTCCACGCCGAGTTCGGCGTTCCCGTCATAGGCGTGGCCAAGTCCGCGTTCCAGCCCGCGACGCACGCCATCCCCGTCCTGCGCGAGACATCAACGAGACCGTTGTTCGTCACCGCCGCAGGGATGCCGCGGACTGCCGCGGCCGAGCTGGTCAGCAGGATGGCCGGGTCATTCCGGCTTCCAGACGCCCTGCGCCGGGTCGATGCGCTGGCGCGCGGAGCCTAGTCGAGCGCGGTCGCAGCAGCAGACCGCGACAGCCGCGCCTCGGCCGGCGCGGCATCGGCCGCGGTCTCGGGGGCGGGACGTTCCATCCACCGCTCGGGGCTCCGCAAGTCGCCGAATCCATGCCGCCGGTACAGGCTGCGGCCGGGCGTGGCCATCAGAAGCTGCCTGATCCCGGCGACGTCCGGATGGCCGACCGCCATCTGGACCAGGAAGCTGCCAGTGCCGGTGCCGCGGTGCTCGGCGGCGACGAACACATCGCACAGCCACGCGAAGGTCGCGCGGTCGGTGACCAGCCGCGCAAAGCCGACTTGCTCGCCTCCGGCCGTGTACAGGCCGAGGACGAGGGAATGCTCGATCGACCTGGCCATGACCTCATGCGTACGGCCGTTGGCCCAGTAGCTCTGCTCGCTCATCCAGCCGTGGACGAGGTCGAGATCGACGAGTGAGCTGTCATCACTGACCCAGTAACCGTCAGGGCCTTCCCACCTCACAGCAGCTGCACCTCTCCTCACATGCTGGGCTCATCGGTTCTCTCGGGCAGGTTCGCAACGGCAGCAATGAACTCGCCTAACCGTAAGCTAAGCGCCGGCTGAGACTGTTCCCTGCTAGGCAGAACGGGACCGGGCAGCATGTGCGGATGAGGGATTCGGCCCATAGGGGTGCGGGTGAAGGACTGGGTGGCATGGCATCGTGCCTACGACGACGCGACATCGTCGCTGAGCATCAGGCTTGAGCGGGTCAGATGGCATCTGGCCAGAGCCCTGGACGAGGCGCCGCCAGGCCCGGTCCGGCTGGTCAGCCTGTGCGCTGGCCAGGGCCCCGACGTTCTCGGCGTCTTGCCCGGCCATTCGCGGCGCCGGGACGTCTCGGCGCTGCTCGTCGAGGCGGATCCGCTGAACGCGGATGTGGCCAAGGTGGGCGCAGCCAAGGCGGGCCTCGACAGCGTGCGAGTCAGGCAGGCCGATGCGGGCATAGTCACCAACTTCGCGGACGCGCTCCCCGCTGACGTGTTGCTGCTATGCGGCATCTTCGGCAACGTCAGCGCGGCGGACATTAGGAGCACCGTCGACGCTGCGGCGTCGCTGTGCGCCGATGGTGCCACCGTCATCTGGACCCGGCATCGCCGTCCGCCCGATCTCACCGTCCAGGTACGCGACTGGTTTGCCGCCAATGGTTTCGACGAGGTGGCGTTCGAAGCACCGCAGACCGACGCCCTGACCGGCGTCGGCGTCCACCGGCTTGCTCGCCGATCACCTGCGGCACCCGGCTACCGGGAGCAGCCGCTCTTCACCTTCGGCAGTAATCGCGCGTGACGAGGCGCCAGGACCGCCCGGCCGCAATGGCCGTGCGAAGGCCCGGCCGGCACGACACGCCGGCGACAGTGCGGGGTTCACAGTCGGCAGAACCGTGCAAAATGCAGGCTACCCGGCCATCGGGGTCGCGCTGAGCCGTCATCGGTGGGCGACACGCCAGCGGAGACTTGCGCTTCCGGGCTCCATGGACCACAATATCTAGTAGTTACAAGGCTGTAGTTCTTCTACAACTTGTGATCAAGACTTGTTTGCCACATCACGGGCCGTAGGGGGTTATCGCGTGTACTGCCCGTATTGCAGGCACCCAGACAGCCGGGTGATTGACAGCAGGACGGCCGATGACGGTGCCGCGATCCGCCGCCGCAGGTCGTGCCCGGAATGCGGGCGGCGGTTTACCACGCAGGAAACAGTCATCCTCATGGTCGGCAAGCGGAGCGGGGCTACCGAGCCGTTCAACCGGGACAAGATTGTCACCGGGGTCCGGCGGGCGTGTCAGGGCAGGCCGGTAAGCGAGGACCAGCTGGCGATTCTCGCCCAGCGCGCGGAGGACGCCATCAGGTCACGAGGGCTTGGCGAGGTTCCCTCGCATGAAGTCGGCCTGGCCATACTCGGGCCGCTGCGCGCCCTCGACGAAGTCGCGTATCTCCGGTTCGCCTCCGTCTACCGGGGGTTCGAGTCGCTGGACGACTTCGAGGCAGAGATCGCCGCGCTCCGGGCCACGCACGACGAGAAGTGGCGTGCGGCCGTTGCCGAGCTTGATCGTGATCAGGCGGGAACTGATCGGGAGAACAATGCGAGCAAGGCGGCCGCCTGGCAGTCGGCTGGAACGGAAGGCCCGTGACTGAGCACCTGCAGCGATACGGCAAGGGACAGTTCGGTGGAACAAGAGCCGGAAGGGCTCGTGATGGAATCCGCGGTGATTCCGAAGGGGGAACGACATGACCGAGACGGCGAGCGGATCGGCTGCGCAGAACGGCAAGCGCACCCGCAAGGGCCTGCAGATCCGTCGTGTCAACACTCGCGAGGGCACGCACCCCTATGACGAGGTGACCTGGGAGCGCCGCGACATCATCATGACGAACTGGCGCGATGGCTCGGTCAATTTCGAGCAGCATGGCGTGGAGTTCCCCGACTTCTGGTCAGTGAACGCCGCCAACATCGTGACCACCAAGTACTTCCGCGGCGCGGTCGGCACACCGCAGCGGGAGTGGAGCCTGAAGCAGCTGATCGACCGGGTTGTGAGCACGTACGGTGAGGCCGGCCGCAAGCATGGTTACTTCGGCTCGGAAGTGGACGCGCAGATCTTCGAGCACGAGCTCACCTACGCCCTGCTACATCAGGTCTTCAGCTTCAATTCGCCCGTATGGTTCAATGTCGGGACATCATCCCCGCAACAGGTGAGTGCGTGCTTGCCATACGACGCCCTAGTCAGCACTCCGGCTGGCCTGATCCCGATCGGCAATTTGGTCGAGCAGAACGCGGTAGGGACGAAGGTCTTCGACGCAAGCGGCACCACGCGCGTTATAGCGACCAAGGCCAACGGCGTGAAGGAAGTGGTGCGCCTGCGTACCAAGGCCGGATACACCCTCGATGTCACAGCCGATCACCTAGTCTGGCGGTGCTCGGGCTATCGCCCGCGCGATGGGAGATTCGTTCCTGCAGGCTCGCTCCGTCCGGGTGATCGTCTTCAATGGCACCGGCGGCCGTCGTTCGGCGACCAGGAGATCAGGCCATGGGAAATCGCGGAAGCTGCATTGGCTGGCTGGCTTCAATCTGACGGCTTTGTAGGCCAATACGAAACCGGTACCAACCGGTCGCTCACGATCGAGGCCATGACGGTAACGGATGCCGAGCTCGGCTGGGTGACCGCGGCCCTTGCGGAGGTGTTCCCTGGCGTACACAGCCACGAGCGGCTGGTTGAGACTCAGGACCCGAGTCTCGACTGCCGCCGGACGCGGCTTTACGGTGAGATGCTTCGTCCGTTCGTCGAGTGCTGGGACTTGCTCAAACGCGGCACGCAGATGCGCGTGCCTGAATGCCTCTACACGGCCCCCTTGCCAGTGGTCGCCGCCTACTTGAGGAGCGTCTTTCAAGCCGAGGGTTTCGTCGCCGCGCATGACACGTCGACGCTTGTCGAAGTTGACATGATCTCCGAACAACTGATCCGGGGCATGCAGTCGCTGCTGCTCCGGTTCGGGATCTTCGCTCGCGTTGGCTTTAAGAAGGACGCGAGGCCTGACCGAAAGGGCTGCTGGATCCTGCGTATCCAGAATGCGGGCGACCGCAGGATCTTCGCCGACGAGATCGGATTCATTGATCCCGTGAAGGCGGCAAAGCTCGAGCGCAGCTTTGAGCTCCCAGGACGCGCCGCCTTGGATGTCAAGAACATGGAGATAGCAACCGTCGAATCGCTCGGGGCGATGGAGGTCTATGACATCCAGACCGAGAGCGGCGAGTATCTCTCAGGCAACGTGCGTGTCCACAATTGCTTCATTCTCGCGGTCGACGACACGATGGAGTCCATTCTCGACTGGTACCGCGAGGAGGGCCTGATCTTCAAGGGCGGCTCCGGCGCCGGGGTCAACCTGTCGAGGATCAGGTCGAGCAGGGAGTTGCTCGCCTCCGGTGGCACGGCCAGCGGCCCGGTCTCCTTCATGCGCGGCGCAGACGCCTCGGCCGGGACCATCAAGTCGGGCGGCGCGACGCGGCGCGCGGCCAAGATGGTCGTGCTCGATGTCGATCACCCAGACGTCGAGGAATTCATCGAGACCAAGGCGCGCGAGGAAGAGAAGATCAGGGTCCTGCGCGACGCCGGGTTCGACATGGACCTGGGCGGCAAGGACATCAACAGCGTCCAGTACCAGAACGCCAACAACTCGGTGCGGGTGTCCGCCGAGTTCATGCGGGCCGTCGAGACTGACGAGGACTTCGACCTGCTCGCCAGGCAGACCGGCGAAGTCGTGAAGACGGTTAAAGCGAAGGACCTGTTCCGCCAGATGGCCATGGCGGCCTGGGAGTGCGCCGATCCGGGCATCCAGTACGACGACACGATCAACGACTGGCATACCTGCCCAGAATCAGGACGAATCACCGCAAGTAACCCATGCAGTGAGTACGTTCACCTAGATAATTCTTCGTGTAATTTGGCCAGTATCAACCTGATGAAGTTCATAAGGGACGATGACACGTTCGACGTCGAGAAGTTCCAGGCGATCACCGAGTTGGTCATCACAGCGATGGACATCTCGATCTGCTTCGCGGACTTCCCGACTGAGAAGATATCGAGCACAACCCGGGCCTACCGCCAGCTAGGCATCGGCTACGCCAATCTCGGAGCACTGCTGATGGCGACCGGGCACGCCTACGACTCAGAGGGCGGCCGGGCGATCGCCGCAGCAATCACTTCGCTGATGACGGGCACGGCGTACCGGCGTTCCGCCGAGCTGGCCGCCGTTGTCGGGCCGTACGACGGCTACGCTCGCAACGCGATCGCGCACAAGCGGGTGATGGCCAAGCACGCCGCCGCTGGCAAGGCGATGGCGAGGCCGGCTGGCGAGAACCAGACGATCCTGGCTGCCGCCAACCGGACGTGGCAGGAGTGCCTGGAGCTGGGCGAGATAAATGGGTACAGAAATGCCCAATCCAGTCTATTGGCGCCAACCGGGACAATTGGGCTCATGATGGACTGTGACACGACCGGTGTGGAACCCGATCTGGCGCTGGTCAAGTTCAAAAAGCTGGTCGGCGGCGGCTCCATGCAAATCGTCAACCAGACCGTCCCGCGGGCGCTGAAGAATCTTGGCTACCAGCCAGAACAGGCCGAGGCGATCATCGAGTACATCGCCGAGCACGGTCACGTGATCGGTGCACCCGGCCTCCGGACCGAGCACTACGAAGTTTTTGACTGCGCGATGGGCGAGAGGGCGATCAGTCCGATGGGCCACGTCAGGATGATGGCGGCCATTCAGCCCGCTTTGTCTGGATCTATCTCCAAAACTGTGAATGTTCCTGAAAGTGCCACAATCGAGGACATCGAGAAGGTGTACTTCGAAGGCTGGAAGCTGGGCCTGAAGGCGCTGGCAATCTACCGGGATAACTGCAAGGTGGGCCAGCCGCTGTCGGCGGTCAAGTCCAAGCCGGCTGCGGCCGCGACAGATGCCGCGTCGTCCGAGGCGGCCGGGCAGGCCGTCGCTCTGGCGGCGCCGACGACGCCACGTCCGGTGCGGCGTCGGCTGCCCAAGCAGCGCTCGGCGACCGTGACGCGCTTCGCGGTCGCGGGTTCCGAGGGTTACATGACCGCGTCAACCTACCCGGACAACGGGCTTGGCGAGGTGTTCCTCAAGCTCGGTAAGCAGGGTTCCACGCTGGCCGGCGTGATGGACGCGTTCTCTATCGCGATCTCGGTCGGGCTTCAGTACGGGATCCCGCTCGAGACGTGGGTTGCGAAGTTCACCAACATGCGGTTCGAGCCCGCCGGGGTCACCGACGATCCGGACATCCGGATGGTCAGCTCGGTGATGGACTACATCTTCCGTCGGCTGGCCCTGGATCACCTGCCATACGAGCAGCGGGCTGATCTCGGCATCCTGTCGGTCGCCGAGCGCTCGGCGGTGCTGGACGGCGAGGACCCCGCTGCGGTCGGGGATGTCGTCGACACCGAGGAACTGGCGCAGTCCGCGCCCCGGGAGGAGCCGAGGCCGGCCGCATCTCCGGGCAAGGCCAGGGGAGCGGAGTCCGGTCGCGCCAATGACCCGGCGCCCGTGGCCCCCAGTACGACGGAGCTGATCGAGTCGCACCAGGGCCGAGTCGCCGATGCCCCGCTGTGCCTCACCTGCGGGACCAAGATGCGCCCGGCGGGCAGCTGCTACGTCTGCGAGGGCTGCGGCTCCACCAGCGGCTGCAGTTAAAGTGAGCGGTATTGCATCAGATGCAACATTCCGTTTGGTCGCGTCGCGGCATGGCCGCAGCTCGCGGGGTGGTGGGGGAGTTGCTCCCTCCTCCATCCCTGCGGGCGACGCGGCAGTTCAGATTAGTGCAACGATGTTGCGTTAAATGCAACAGAGGGATGAGGGTATGAGGCTCATCATGCAGCCGCAAGGCGGCAGTCTCTTGGCCCAGATCGAACAGGATGTGCTTGACGATGAGAAGCCCCTCGGCGCGGCGCTGAGAAGCGGCGCTGAGAAGATGCATGCTGCTGGGCAGTCCTACCGGGTCGTCACGGCTGCGTGCGTGGGCAACCTGGACCTCAAAGGGGTATCCGGTGCGTGCCGAAGTTCCCGAGTACCGTGTGGTGCACGCCGGCATCCATATTGATGCCGTGACGTCAACTGCTCTCGTCGAGAGCCAGCCGATTGGTCCGAGGTGGCTTCCGGACTCGGAAGAATTCCTAAAGCTGGCCCTACCGATGTCCGCTGATATTGCGGCGTACATGAACCCTCAGATCGGCAATTCGTTTCAGCAGATGCAGGCTCCATGAGGCCGCTAGTGAGCCGGTGCCGAAGAAAGGGCGCCGGCGGCGGCTACGTGATGCAGTAATGACCAAGGCTCCGCCGGCCGGCCAGATGGCGCTGGCGGCGGGCCAGGACGGGATTCGCATGCTCGGGCGCTGACGATGTCCGCCGCTGCGTGAGGAAGAGGTAGGCGGACGACGGCAGCGACGGATTGTGTGCCTTGCGCGATCCGGGAAGCCGGAAGTTGGACAGCCCGGCGCGCCAAGTTGACCGAGAAGCATCAGCATCAGCATCAGCATCAGCACCGCCGAGCGCTGGTCCCAGTGGGCCAAGCGAGACTGGGCCGCCTACATCGGCCAGCGCGTCGCCGACGACCGCGAAGACATCGACAGCCCGAAACCTGCTAAACAAACCCTCTAAACATGCTAATCGACGCTAGAATTAGGTTGTTTAGCAGGTTTGGTTGGGAGGTTCCTTGCGCAGCTTCGCTGACCTTGACGCTCTCATCGGGCTGGTGCCGGCCCAGGTCGTCACGCGGCTCAGCGCGATCGACTTCGGCCGGGGCTCGGAGGCGCTCTACCATGATCAGATGCCCGGGTTGCTCACCGAGCTCGCCGACCGGGCCCGCGTCCAGAGCATCACCGCCTCGTCCGCGATCGAGGGCGTCATCGTCGCGGACGCCGACCGCGCCCAGCGGATCATCAGCCGGCAGGCGACGACGCTGCGCAACCGCAGCGAACAGGAACTGGCAGGCTACCGAGACGCCCAGGACTACCTGTTCCAGCAGGACTGGCGCCCGATCAACGCCGGCCTGATCCTGCAGCTGCACCGGCTGCTCTTCGCTCACGCCGCGGTGCCCGGCGGCGCGTTCAAGACAGAAGACAACCTGGTCGTGGACCGCTCGCCAGACGGCTCCACGACCGTCCGCTTCAAGCCGGTGCCCGCCGCGAGCACCCCGTTCGCCATTGACGACCTCATCGAGCGCTACAAGGACGCTGTTGCGGCGGGCGAGCACCATCCGGTGCTCTTGTCCGGGCTGTTCATCCTCGACCTCCTCGTCATCCACCCCTTCGAGGACGGCAACGGGCGAGTCGCCCGCCTGCTCACCAACGCCATGCTCACCGAGCATGGCTACACGGTCGGCCGCCACGTGAGTCTTGAGCAAGCGATCGCCGAATCCGCGGACGCCTACTACCAGGCGCTCCTGGATTCCACCCACGGCTGGCACGAGGGCACCCCCGACCCGTGGCCCTGGCTCGGCTACTTCACCAGCGTGATCGCCAGCGCCTACGCCGTCTTCGCCGACCGCGCGGCGGCGCCCCAGAGCTCCGGCACCAAGCAGCAGCGCGTCCGCGAGCACATCCTGCGCCGGGCACCGGCCACATTCCGCCTCGCCGACATCAGGACGGCACTGCCCGGCGTCAGCGACCAGACCATCCGGCTCGTCCTGGAACAGCTGAGGAACGAAGGTAAGGTGCGGGCCGACGGAACCGGCCGGTCCGCGACCTGGACCCGGACGAATGCCGCACACCTCGAATAAGTGCTCTGCGCCGAGAAAACGAGGGGTATTGCGGTCAGATGCATCGCTTCTCATACAAACGCTGTGACCGTGAGACCCGGTGCTCACGCCCGTTGCAACTGCCTGCCGGGCAAAGTGGCCGGGCTAGTATCGGCAGACTGGCCATGTACTGAGCGGCAGATCGCGCGCACGAGTAGCGGCAGATCGGCCACAGGTCTGGTGCTAGCTGCTGTAACGCTGATCCGTGAGCGGTGAGACTGGTCTGTTCCATCGGCATGCCGAACGGATGGCCACTGAAGCCCTCGCGGATACCCGTGTCGTGGTGGTCAACGGTGCCCGCCAGGTCGGTAAGAGCACGCTGGCGGAGCTGATCGTCGCCAGGTCCGCTGGCGCGCGTGAGCTTTGCTTGGACGACCAGGCAGTGCGCGGCGCTGCGGAAGCGGACCCTACCGCTTTCGTTCGGCATGATGGCTTGCTGATGATCGATGAGATCCAGCGGGTGCCGGAACTGCTGCTTGCCATCAAGCGCGAGGTGGATCGCGATCCGCGCCCCGGCCGGTTCCTGCTGACAGGCTCGGCTCGCCTTCTCGGACTGCGGGATCTGCCTGACGCGCTGCCGGGACGCGCCGAGACCATCGAGTTGTGGCCGCTGTCGCAGGGCGAGATCGACTGTACTGCGGACGGGTTCGTCGACGCCGTCTTCCGATTCGACGGAAACGTCAGGATGCCGGCGTGTTCGCTGACCAAGCGCGACTACGTGGCGCGCGCTGCGCGGCGGATACCCGCAGGCGGTGCGCCGTGACCCAGGGCGCCGCCGGGCGAGATTCTTCGACTCCTACATGACCGACCTGGTCACCCGTGACGTTCAGCAGATATCCGACATCGAGCGGCCGGCCGAGATGCGCCGCCTGTTCAGCGTCGTGGCGGCTCGGATGGGAACCCTGGCGGTTGCTCAGTCGATGGCGAAGGACATTTCCCTGCCGCGGCGGACGCTGTCGCGCTACCTGGACTTGCTTGAGTTGATCTTCGTGATCAAGCGCATCCCAGCGTGGTCATCGAACCTGACCACGCGTGCGATATCCACGCCTAAGCTGATCGTCACCGACTCCGGATTGGGTGGGCGGCTCATCGGTATGTCGGAGGAACGAGCTAAAGATCCGACGGCCCCGGTCGGGTCGCTGCTGGAGAACTTCGCGATCAGCGAGGTCGCGCGCCAGCTCACCTGGACCGATGAGCCCGTGCAGCTTTTCCACTACCGTGACCGCGATCAGGTGGAGGTGGACATGGTGCTGGAGCATGCGGCCGGCACCGTGATCGGCATCGAGGTCAAGGCCGCCGAGACTGTCCGAGGCGAGGACTTCCGCGGCCTACGCCACCTCGCGAATCGGCTCGGCGACCGCTTTCGGGCCGGGATCGTGCTGTACGCCGGAGAGCAGCAGCTCTCCTTCGGGGACCGGCTAACCGCCATCCCTATGGCCGCCCTGTGGACGCTCGACGGCTCGGCTTCCTGAGAGCCTCAGAGCGTTCACAGTGAACTACACGCACCGCGTAGCGGCCGACGTGCTTTATGTCCGTTGAAGTCCCTGCTTCAGTCCTCGCTGGCCTGGCGTGGAGGGCCCCGGACGTCCGATGGTCGGTTCGTGCCGCTCACGACTCGCTGAGAGCGGTCGCGACACCGTCGAGGAATAGCGACGTGCAGTCCTCGGCGAACCGGCTCAGCGGATACTCCGGCGTCGGCCTGAACCACCGCACGGACAGCCAGACGGCGTCGCGGATCAGCCGGTAGGCAATCCTGGGCTCGATGTCGGGCCGGAACACGCCGCGAGCGACCCCGTCCCCGATCACCTCCAGCCAGGCCTCCCTGACCTCACCGGCCGCCGCGGTCAGGTACCCGAAACGCTCGGACTGGGACAGGTAGTTGACGTCGGACTGATAGATCTCGGTGGCGTGCGGGTGAGCTTCCACGACCTGAAGCGAGGCTGCCACGAGATCGCGCAGCTTGATCCGCGGGTCAGCCGCGCTGCTGCGGACTGCTTTGTATACTGCGCGCAGATCCGCCAGGTACGGTGCGAGGATCTCGTCGACCATCGCTTCCTTGGAGTCGAAGTGGTGATACAGGCTCCCTGACAAGATGCCGACCTCGTCGGCGATCTCGCGGACCGTGGTGGCGGCGACACCCTTGCGCGCGAACAGCCCGGCGGCCACGGCCAGAATCTGGTCATGCCTGTCGGCAGGCTCTCGGCTCATGTCCTCTACCGTGCTCTGGCCAGCCCCGCCAAGCGTTGCGCCGGACAGATGGCGCTGGCGTTGCGGCTGAGTATAGTGAGGCCGAATGGGTCAAACAAGCGCTTGCTACGCCACGCGCACGGCAGGACCCGCGCGGAAAAGGGCGGCGGAAGAGGCGGCTGTGCGGCACAAGCTGATGACGGCCGACGCGGTGGTGGCGGAACTGCGCTCAGGGATGACCGTCGGCATTGGCGGCTGGGGTTCGCGGCGCAAGCCGATGTCACTGGTCCGCGCGATCTGCCGGTCTCATCTCGGTGATCTGACCATCGTCAGCTACGGCGGACCTGACGTCGGACTGCTGCTGGCGGCCGGCAAGGTGCGCAGGCTCGTATACGGCTTCGTCTCGCTGGACTCGATCCCGCTGGAGCCGCACTTCCGTGCGGCCAGGCAGTCCGGCGCCATCGCGGTCACCGAGTATGACGAGGGCATGCTGCAGTGGGGTCTGTACGCGGCCGCGTGCCGGCTGCCGTTCCTGCCCACCCGTGCAGGCCTCGGCTCCGACGTGCTGCGGGTCAACCCCGGCCTGCGCACCGTCAGGTCGCCCTACGACGGCGAGGAACTCCTGGCCGTCCCGGCGCTGCGGCTGGACGCCGCGCTGGTCCACGCCAGCCGCGCCGACCCGCACGGCAACGCGCAGTTCCTCGGCCCTGACCCGTACTTCGACGACCTGTTCTGCACGGCCGCCGACCGGGCGTACCTATCGTGCGAGGAGGTCGTCCCGACGCCCGAGTTGACTGCATCTGCGCCGGTGCAGACGCTGCGGATCCAGCGCTGGATGGTCGCTGGCGTGGTCGAAGCACCGCATGGTGCCCATTTCACCTCCTGCGATCCTCATTACGGCCGGGACGAACTGTTCCAGCGTGAGTACGCGAATGCGGCCGCGAACCCCGCGGCATGGGCTGCGTTCCGGGCCAGTTACCTGGACCGGGACGAGGCCGGGTACCACGCGGCGGTCGCGTCGGGGCGGGCCGCAAGGACGGCAGCGTCGTGACAAGCCGTCGCGTGACCGGCGATTCCGGTTCTGCCGGATCTCTGGCCGCCGCGGTGACCAGAGCGGAGGTCTGCGCCACCGCCTGCGCCGAGGCCTGGCGGGGTGACGGGGAGATCCTGGCCAGCCCGATCGGCGTCATCCCGACCATAGGGGCACGCCTGGCCAGAGCCACCTTCGAACCGGACCTGCTGCTCACCGACGGTGAGGCCATGCTCGGGCAAGGCACCTGGGCGATCGGCGGGCGGCCGGAGGTAATCGAGGGCTGGCTCCCGTACCGGGCGATATTCGACCTCATTTATAACGGAACGCGGCACGTCATGATGATCCCGAGCCAGATCGATCCGCACGGGAATGTCAATATCTCGGCGATCGGGGAATTCAGCCGTCCGAGGGCAGCGCTGCTCGGGGTCCGGGGCGCGCCGGGCAACACCGTCAATCACCCGACGAGTTACTGGGTACCGCGGCACACGCCCAGGACCTTCGTGGCTCGGGTGGACATGGTCAGCGGAGTCGGTTACGACCGCGCGGCCCAGGCTGGTCCGGCTGCCTCCCGCTACCACGAACTCCGGCGCGTGGTCAGCAACCTGGGCGTCTTCGATTTCGCGAGTCCGGACCGAGCGATGCGGCTGGTTTCCGTGCACCCCGGCGTCGGGGTCGACGAGGTCCGCGCAGCGACCGGCTTCGACCTGGTCATTCCCGGCGACGTGCCGCAGACTCGCCAGCCGAGTGCCGATGAGCTGCGCCTGATCAGGTCGGTCATCGACCCCGGCGGCAGCCGCAGCGCCGAGGTACAGCAATGACGGCGCTGCACACGCCCGTCTGCGAACTGTTCGGTGTTAACTATCCGATCGTGCAGACCGGGATGGGCTTCGTGTCAGGACCGCGGCTGACCGCGGCCACAGCGAACGCCGGCGGCCTCGGCATTCTCGCCAGCGCGACGATGAGCTATTCCGAGCTGGCCGCTGCGATCGAGGAGACTCGCAGCCTCACGGCCAAGCCGTTCGGGGTGAACCTGCGGGCCGACGCGCCCGACGCAGGCCAGCGGGTGGAACTGCTGATCAGCCGGCAGGTCAAGGTCGCATCTTTCGCGCTGGCGCCCAGGCCGGAACTCATCGCGAGGCTGAAGGACGCTGGCGTCGTAGTCGTGCCGTCGGTCGGGGCGCGCCGGCACGCCGAGAAGGTTGCCGCATGGGGAGCCGATGCGGTGGTGGTGCAGGGCAGCGAGGGCGGCGGGCACACCGGCCAGGTTGCCACGACGGTGCTCTTGCCCCAGGTTGTCGACGCCGTGCACATTCCGGTGCTCGCGGCAGGCGGCTTCTTTGACGGCCGGGGCCTGGCCGCCGCGCTCGCGTACGGTGCGGCCGGGATCGCGATGGGCACCAGGTTCCTGCTCACCAGCGACAGCCCGGTCCCCGATGCCATCAAGCAGCGCTACCTGGCGGCGACGGTGGCCGACACGGTGGTCACCAGCGCACTTGACGGGGTGCCGCAGCGGCTGCTTGGCACCGCCTTCGCCGAGCAGCTGGCCAGGGACACGGCGGCCACCCGGCTGCTGCGCTCGGTGCGCAGCGCCGCCGCTTTCCGGCGGCTCACCGGCACAACCTGGCGGGCAATGCTGCGGGAGGGCCTGGCGATGCGCCGCGCGCACGACCTGCCCCTCGGTCAGGTGCTGCTGGCGGCCAACACACCTGCGCTGCTGCGCGCCGCCATGGTGGACGGCAGGACGGACTTCGGGGTGATGGCGACGGGGCAGGTGACCGGCTTGATCGAGGACCTGCCTAGCTGCGCCGAGCTGATCGAGCGGATCGTCTCGCAAGCAGAGGCCGTCCTGGCCGGGCTTGCCGGCCGGGGCGACGCGGGGGCCGGCGCTGTGCAGGACGATGGCTCCCTGACCGGTGCGAGCGAGGGAGACCAGTCATGATCAGTTCGTCGGTCGGCGCTAACGGGGTAGCCGAGTGCGTGATGGATCACCCGCCGGTGAACGCCCTGCCCGCGGCCGGGTGGTTCATGCTCGCCAGCACGATGCGGGCTCTCGGCGAAGATGCGGTCGTGCGGGCCGTTATTCTCCGCGCCGAGGGCCGCGGCTTCAGCGC
>Ga0209240_1000578_pt1 | contig 15334 bp, 9 predicted proteins | sample GraSoi_2013_80cm_FD_185828 | JGI IMG/M metagenome (GOLD analysis project Ga0209240, IMG submission 185828) | Grasslands soil microbial communities from the Angelo Coastal Reserve, California, USA - Sample 9_17_2013_80cm (SPAdes) (version 2) | ecosystem: Environmental > Terrestrial > Soil >...
GACCTGGTCTCGGGCGAGCGCGAATCGGGCCGCCTGGGCATGCTGCAGGCCATGCCTGGCACCGGGCGGCGGCTGTGGCTGCGCCGCGCGGGACTGCGTTCCGTGCTGGTGCTGGCCTGCGTGGCGCTGCCTGCCCTGGCAGGCGCACTGGCCGGCGGGGCAGCGGCGGGCGCCCTTGCCACGGTGCTGCTGTCCGCCACGGCCTATGTGGTTTTCTGGAGCGGCCTGTGCCTGGTGGTTGCCGCGCTGGGCGGCAGCTCGGTCGCCAATGCCATGGCCCTCATGGGCTGCTGGGCCGTGCTGACCCTGGTGCTGCCCACGCTGGCCAATGCCGCACTCTCGCGCGCCATCCCCGTGAGCCAGGGCGTGGAGCTGATGCTGGCCCAGCGCCAGACCGTGCATGGCGCCTGGGACCTGCCGCGCGAGCAGACCATGGAGCGCTTTTTCCGCAGCCACCCCGAATGGCGCGACACCGCGGCTCTGCCTGCAGGCTTTCACTGGAAGTGGTACTACGCCTTCCAGCAGCTCGGCGACGAAAGTGTCGCATCCCAGTTCGCCGCCTACCGCGCAGGCCTGCAGGCACGCCAGGCCTGGACCGGGCGCCTGGGCTGGCTGCTGCCCGGCGTGGGCGTGCAGGCCGCATTGCACCGCCAGGCCGGCACCGACCTGCTGGCGCAACTGGCCTATCAGGACGACATCGCCGCCTTTCACGCGCGCCTGCGCGCCTTCCTCTATCCCTACCTGTTTGAGGACCGCACATTCGGTGCGCAGGATTTTGCAGCCCAGCCCGTCTTCACGGCCAGCCCACGGCCTGCGCGGCAGGCCTGGGGGCAGACGGCAATGCTGTGGGTGGTGGCTGCGCTGGCCTTGCTGGCCGGCGGTGCTGCCGCAGGCCGCGTGCGGCCGGGCAGGCGCTGAGGCCAAGGGCGGGTGAAAAAAGAAACAGCCATGGTTCAGGCAGGGCCTGCACCATGGCTGTCATCTTCTTGGATCCGTGGGCCCGAGACTGAGCCCGAGGCGGGCGGCTCCCTGTTATTGCACGTTCTGGTGGCAGTCGCTGCAGACGCCGTACAGCGTCATCTCATGGCGCTCCACCACAAAGCCTTCGGGGGCGATGCGCTGCATGTCGCCCGGACAGCCGGGCACGTTGAACACGCGGTTGCAGCTCATGCAGCGGAAATGGTGGTGGTGGGCGCGGCCGCTGAGTTCGTAGCGCGTGGCCTCGCCGGGCAGGTCCACGGCCTGCACTTCGCCCGCTTCCATCAGCTGCTTGATGTTGCGGTACACCGTGGCCAGCCCGATGGCCGGCACCTCGCGCTGCGCTGCGCCGAGGATCTCGGCCGGAAGCAAGGGGCGTCCAGCCTCTTCCATGACCGTGCGTATCGAGCTGCGTTGACGGGTCGAGCGTTCCATAGGCCTGAACAAGCGCTCCACGATGGGCTGAGTGTGTCTAGTCATGGTGATTCCGTTATTTACTATAACAATCTCGACGCGATTAATCAGTGCTCACGAGCGCTCACAGCTGAAATTTACACTGTGTTTACCTGCGGGTCCCGCAAGCATGGAGACGCAGTGTGTGCAATGGATCTCTGCCCCAAGGAGAAGAAATTCCATTTGACAGACACCAGATGCTCCATTCCTGCCAGTTTTCGCGAGTATATGTTGTGAGCATTCGATGGACCTTATGCGCCGGTTAAATGCCATAGCCGTCAACAATGCTGTAATGGGATGTAATTGATCTATTGATTGAAGAGTGCTTGGAATGGGGTGTGTGCGGTGCTTCCCGTCTGGGCTGCAAGAGGCGGTGCTGGCCCAAGGTGAGATGCAATTACTTACATGGACAGTGTATTGCCAATACGGGTAGATTGCCTCAATGCGCTTCGTTTGTCCATGATCCGTTTCCTTGAAAGGGGAAGGGAGGCCGCCCCGGAACTGACAACCAGGGTGGTTTGCACAATGACATGCCGATTCGCGATCCACAGACCATTGGGCCATGAAGTGCATTTTCTCGAATTGCGCAGCCGGAAAAAAGTCAGCCAGCCTTTCAGCCTCGATTGGGAAGTGCTCAGCGAAAGCATCTACGCAAAGGCGCTATTGGGTAAAGCACCACCATGGAAATACAAATCCAGGGCGGCGCAATGCGCTACATCGACGGCATCGTCGCCCGCCTGGGCATGCAGGGCCAGAACCACCGCGGTTACGCCTGCAAGGCCCGCCTGAGCCCCTGGCTGTGGCTGGCCACGCGCAGGAGCGACGTTCGCATCTTCCAGAACCAGACCGTGCCCGACATCATCGAGCAGGTATTGGGCGCCTATGGCCATCCGCTGCGAAAGAAACGCACGCGCGGCAATCGCAGCGGGGACTGCTGCGCTCAATTCAACGAAAGCGATTGCGGCCTTGTCCCGCGGTGGATGCTGCACGAAGGCATCTACTTCTTTTTCGAGCATGCCTCGCATGGCGCATTGCCCGGGGATGAATCCATTCCTTTCCATCCTCCTGGAAAAGCCGGCGCAGGCGATCCGCAAAACATCCACGCCCGGCAGCTGGAGCAGGAAATCAAGCCGGGCCGCCATTGCAGCGACGGCCCCGAAGTTGCACGGGCAGGCATGGCCAGGACGTACCGGTAAGCCGCAGGGGACAGATGCGGTCCAGGCGCCGCGGCCCCTGGCCTGGGCATGCCGGCCAGGGGTCTCGTTCAAATCCGGTTGATGGACACGCCACCATCGACCACCATGGCCGTACCCGTGATGAAGCTGGATGCGTCCGACGCCAGAAACAGCGCCGCCGCCGCGATTTCTGCGGGGGTGGCGAGGCGCTTGAGCGCGTGCAGGTTTTCGACGAAGGCGCGCGCCTCGGGCGTGGGGGTGCTGGCGCGGCCCATGGGAGTGTCGGTGCCCCCGGGCAGCAGGGCGTTGGCGCGCAGGCCGCGGGGGCCGTATTCGGCGGCGATGACCTGGGTGAGGCCGACGAGGCCGGCCTTGCTGGCGGCATAGGCTCCCATGCCGGGCAGGCCCGCCGTATGGCCCACGAAGGTGGAGGTGAAGATCAGCGAGCCGCCACCGCGTGCCAGCAGGGCCGGTATCTGGTGCTTGGCGCCCAGAAAGGCACTGGTGAGGTTGGTGGCGATGGCGTCCTGCCAGGCCTGCAGCGAGAGATCGGGCAGGGCACAGGGATCGCCGGTCATGCCTGCATTGTTGAAGGCGATGTCCAGGCCGCCAAAGCGCTCCGTGGCGGTCTCGACCAGGGCCTGTGCCAGCGGCTCGTCCCGCACGTCGCCGGCCAGCGCGATGGCCTGGCCGCCGTCCTGCTCGATCTCCGCCACCAGGGCCTGCAGTTCCGGCTGGCGGCGGGCCGTGAGGACCAGCCTGGCGCCGTGGCGCGCAAACAGCCTGGCGGCTTCGCGGCCTATGCCTGAGCTGGCGCCCGTGATGAGGGCGACTTTTCCGTGGAGTTGCTGTGGCGATGGCTGCATCTCGCACCTTTTCTTTCCGTGAATGAGGGAAAGCGGTTTGTAGTGCGGCGCAGGCGGACGTGCATCCCGCTTCTTGCACGAGCGCCGGGCCGCCCTTGGTGGAGCCGTGCCGCGCTGCACATGGTCGCAGCGGGCTAGGGAGAGCTCAGTCTTCCCCCAGATCCAGGTGCGCGAACAGGTCGGCCAGCGTGGGCGTGGAGCGTGCGGGCCAGATGGCGCTGAGGTCCAGGCTGGGCAGGGCCTGGCCGTCACGCACCTCGCAAAAGCGCACGCCGCGAAAGTCCATGGAGCGTATCCAGCTGGGCAGAAGGGCCACGCCGCAGCCGCCGGCCACGCAGGCCAGCACGGTGAGGGTGCGGTTGGCTTCCTGCGCCACATGGGCCTCGTGCCCGGCCTTGCGCAGCGCGTCGAGGATGCCGGCATGCAGCACGGGCAATTGCGCCTGCGGGTACATCACCAGCCCGGCCTCGGCGATCTGGGCCAGGCTGACCTGGCCGTCCTCGCCGATCTGGAATTCATCGGGCACGGCGGCCACCAGGCGCTCGCGCAGCAGCTGGCGCTCGCGCATGCGCCCGCCCACGGCCACGGGCGTGTGCATGAGGCCGATGTCGATGGCGCCGGTCTGCAGGGCCTCGGCCTGCTCGGCATTGCTCATCTCGCGCAGGATGACCCGCACGCCGGGCGCCTGCTGCCGCAACGCGCGCAGGGCGCGGGGCAGGGTGCCGAACAGCGCCGAGGACACCAGGCCCACGGTCAACTGGCCCGCACTGCCCCTGGCGATCTCGCGCGCGCGGCTGGCGGCGGCATCTATGCGGGCCACGCTGGTGCGCACATCGTCCAGCATGGCCAGGGCGGCCGGGGTGGGCAGGGCGCCCTGGCGTGAGCGCTGGAACAGCTGCACGCCCAGGTCTTTTTCCATGCGGGCCAGGGTCTGGCTCAGGGCCGGCTGTGCAATGCCCAGCCAGTCGGCTGCGCGGCTGACGCTGCCCTGGTCCACCACCGCGAGAAAGTAGCGCAGATGCCGGGTTTCCATATTGATCCGGTATGAATAAATCCGTTTTGAAGAATGGAAATATATACCCCCCGTTCCTAGAATCCGGCCCCATGCCCCCAGCGCCGCGCCTTGCGTGGCGCAACCCACAAGGAGTTCTTCCCGTGTCTGCCGTGCCCCGGTTCGCCATTGCGTCCAGCGTCGATACCCACGCCCATGTCTTCGAGCGTGGCCTGCCCATGCCGGATGCGCGCCGCTACGCGCCCGACGAGGACGCGCTCCTGGGCACCTATCTGCACCACCTGGACACGCACGGCATGGCCCATGGCGTGCTGGTGCAGCCCAGCTTTCTGGGCACGGACAACAGCTACCTGCTCCAGGCGCTGCGCGCCCAGCCGCAGCGCCTGCGCGGCGTGGCCGTGGTGGATGAGAGCACGGGCGATGAACAACTGCAGGCCCTGGCCGATGCCGGCGTGGTGGGCATGCGCCTGAACCTGATCGGCCTGCCTTTGCCCGATCTGAATGCGCCCGGTTGGCGCCGCGTGCTGGAGCAGGCCAACACCCTGGGCTGGCATGTGGAGCTGCACCTGCAGGCCGGGCGCCTGCCGGACCTGCTGCCCGCCTTGCTGGCGGCCGGCTGCCGCGTGGTGGTTGACCACTTCGGGCGTCCTGACCCGGCCCTGGGCGTGCGCGACCCGGGCTTTGGCTATCTGCTGCAGCAGGCCGGCAGCGGCCGTGTGTGGGTCAAGCTGTCCGCGCCCTACCGCATCTGGCAGGCCGCCGACTGCGCCGCCTCGGGCCGGCAGGCCACCGCGCAATTGCTGCAGGCCTTCACGGCCGGGCGGTTGCTCTGGGGCAGCGACTGGCCGCACACGCAGCACGCCGGCCAGGCCAGCTATCCGGCGGCCGTGCGCTGGCTGCAGGACTGGCTGGACGATGCCGGCCCCCTGCAGGCCGTGCTGGGCCGCACCGCCTTCGAGCTGTTCCGATTCCAAAACGACATGCCAAACCAAGGAGACACACCATGAATTCCCTGTCCAGACGCACCGCCAGCCTGTGGGCGGCAGCAGGCCTGCTTTCGGCCGTTGCCGGCATGGCCGCGCCGGCCGCTGCGGCTGCAGCGGCTGCAGTGGCCAACTACCCCGAGCGCCCCGTCACCCTGGTCGTAACCTATCCGCCGGGCGGCACCGTCGATGTGGTGGCGCGCCTGATCGGCCCCAGGCTGTCTGCCGAGCTGGGCCAGCCCGTGGTGATCGAGAACCGGGGCGGGGCAGGCGGCATGATTGGCGGTGCCCAGGTGGCCAAGGCCCAGCCCGACGGCTACACGCTGATGCTCGATGCCTCCAACCACGCGCAAAACCCCGCCATCCACGCGCGCATGCAGTTCGACACGCTCAAGGCCTTCGCGCCCGTGTCGCTGCTGCTGCGCGTGCCCAATGTGCTGGTGGTTGCGCCTTCGTCGCCCATCAAGAGCGTGCAGGACCTGATCCAGGCCGGCCGCTCCGAGGGGGGCGGGCAACTGTACTTTGCGTCCGCAGGCCCGGGCTCGGCCCAGCACCTGGCGGGCGAACTGTTCAACCTGCTGGCCAGGACGCAGCTGCACCATGTGGCCTACAAGGGCGGCGGCCCGGCCATGATGGATGTGATGTCGGGCCAGGTGCCGCTGATGTTTGCCAGCATGGGCTCGGCCTGGCAGCACGTGAAGACCGGCAAGCTGCGCGCGGTGGCCGTGGGCGGGCTGGAGCGCTCCAAGGCCGCGCCCGAGCTGCCGACCATTGCCGAGTCGGGCGTGCCCGGCTACGAGACCTATGAATGGAACGCCATCTTTGCGCCGGCCGGCACGCCGCCCGCCATCGTGAACCGGCTGTCCACGGTGCTGGCCAAGGTGCTGCGCGAGCCCGCCATCGTGGAGCGGCTCGCTGGCATAGGCGCCGAGCCCATAGGCTCCACGCCGGCCGAGCTGGAGACCTTCCGCCGCGCCGAGATCGCCAAATGGCAGAAGGTGGTGAAGGATTCGCGGCTCAAGCTGGACTGAGCGCGTGCAGGCCAGAAAGCGGACCATTGCGGTCTGCTGTACACCGCAGGCAGCCCTGGCGCGTTGAACAGGAACGGGCGCTGGCTTGAACGGGTTCTTACACCTTTTCAGGCGCAGCGGTCCACGCGGCCCCGCGCGCTTGGTAGAAACGGGGCCTTTCCTGTTTCACCCAATTCAAAAGAACATGGCCCTGCTCACCTTGCGAACCACCTTGCGCGCCGCGGCCGCCTTTGCGCTGGCCTGCTCGGCCCTTGCGGCCCAGGCGCAGACCTACATCAGCGGCTCGGTCTCGGGCCAGCTGGCACCGGGCGTCTACGGCACCGTGGACATCGGCAACGCGCCGCCGCCAGCGCTGCTGTACCAGCGCCCCGTCATCATTGCGCCGGCCCCCATGGCTCCGCCGCCTGTCTACATGTGGGTGCCCCCGGGCCACGCCAAGCACTGGGGCAAGCACTGCGCCCGCTACGGCGCCTGCGGCCGCCCGGTGTACTTCCTGCGCAACCCGCCGCCGCACTGGCATGCCGGGCCGCCGCGTCCCGATCCGCGCTGGCGCGAGGAGCGCCGCCACCGCGAATGGGAGCACCGCCGCGATGACCGCCGCTGGGACCGTGACGACCGCCACGATCGCCATGGCGGGCGTGGTGATGACCACCGTGGCCCCGGGCATGGCCATGATCGCGGCCGGGGCCATGGCCGCGATTGAGCGGCACCGCACAAAAATAAGTTGTATCAAGCAGTTGCGGCGCACGGGCGCCGCAACCCGCAGCGCAAGCCTGGTACTGAGCTATGCCGGTTTGCTATAGCTGCTAGCGGGCTTGCTCAGTGGTGCCTGGCCCGCGCCATGCTCACAATAGCTGTCATACCCATACTGATAGAGACAGCCATGCAAACGGCCATTCCCTGCCTGCTGATGCGGGGCGGTACTTCCAAGGGCCCCTTCTTCCGGGCCACCGATCTTCCCTCCGACCTGCCCACGCGCGACCGCGTGCTGCTCGCGGCCATGGGCTCGCCCGACAAGCGGCAGATCGACGGCGTGGGTGGTGCGCATCCGCTGACCAGCAAGGTCGGCATCGTCAGCCTCTCCGACAAGGAGGGCATCGACCTCGAATTCCTCTTCGCCCAGCTGCAGCCCGACAAGGACACGGTGGACACCACGCCCAACTGCGGCAACATGCTGGCCGGCGTGGTTCCCTTTGCGCTGGAGACCGGCATGGTCTCCTCGCGCGGCGAGACCAGCACCTTCCGGGTGCTGACGCTGAACACCGGCATGGCGGCCGACATCACCGTGCAGACGCCCGGCGGCCAGGTGGAGTACGAAGGCTCGGCCCGCATCGACGGCGCGCCCGGCAGCTCGGCACCCATCGAAATCAGTTTCCTGGACACGGCCGGCTCGGTCTGCTCGGGCCTGCTGCCCACGGGCAAGCCCCGGGACACGGTCACGGTGACGGGCGAGGGGTTCGAAGACTTCACGCTTGACGTCACCTGCATAGACAACGGCATGCCGCTGGTGATCTTCAAGGCCGCCGACGTGGGCGCCACCGGCCTGGAGACCGTGGCCGAGCTCAACGCCGACACCGATCTCAAGCGCCGCATCGAGGCGCTGCGCCTGCAGATCTCCCGGACCATGGGCCTGGGCGATGTCTCGGCCAAGAACTACCCCAAGATGACGCTGATCGCGCCGCCCCAGCATGGCGGCGCGCTGACCACGCGCAGCTTCATCCCCCACGTCTGCCATGACGCCATCGGCGTGCTGGCAGCCGTCACCGTGGGCACGGCCGTGAAGATGCCGGGCACCGTGTGCGACGGCGTGGCGCAGCTCACGCAGGGCGCGGGCCCGCTCACGGTGTCGGTGGAGCATCCCACGGGCGAATTCAGCGTGACGCTGGACAGCGATCCGGCCCATCCCGAGGTGGTGACCAAGGCGGCCCTGCTGCGCACGGCGCGCCTGCTGATGCGCGGCGAGGTCATGGTGCCGCGCTCGGCCTGGGACGGCCGCAGGCAGGACTGAAGAAACAGCGCAGGGGCTTGCCGGCCCCTGCGGTGCAAGGTGCGGGCCGCGCGCGCAGATGCGGTATCCGCCAGGCCGAGAGACAGTGGAAGAGACAAGTCATGACATCCGTCCAGAAGGACGCCGCAGCAACCGGCGTCAATGTGCAGACCCTGCTCAACGAGCACCCGTTCTCGGGATTCCAGTGGGTGATCTTTGCGCTGTGTTTCCTGATCGTTCTGCTCGATGGCTTTGACACGGCGGCCATCGGCTACATCGCGCCCTCGCTGATCGGCGAGTGGGGCGTGAGCAAGCCTGCACTGGCGCCCGTGCTCAGCGCGGCGCTGTTCGGCCTGGCCGCAGGCGCCCTGTTCTCTGGTCCGCTGGCTGACCGGCTGGGCCGCAAGACCGTGCTGGTGGGTTCGGTGGCGGTGTTTGCCGTGTCCTGCCTGGCTTCGGGCTTTTCGCCCGACATCTGGACGCTGGCCATGCTGCGCTTCGTCACCGGCCTGGGCCTGGGCGCCGCCATGCCCAATGCCGTCACGCTGATGAGCGAGTACTGCCCTGATTCGCGCCGCGCCACGCTGACCAACGCCATGTTCTGCGGCTTTCCGCTGGGCGCGGCCTTCGGCGGCTTCCTGGCGGCCTGGATGATCCCCCATTTCGGCTGGCGCAGCGTGCTCATCCTGGGCGGTGCAGCGCCGCTGCTGCTGCTGGTGGCCCTGATCGTGCTGCTGCCGGAGTCGGTGCGCCACATGGTGGCCAACAACTACCCGGCCGAGCGCATCCGCAAGGTGCTGGCGCGCATTGCCGGTGATGCCGTGCAGGGCGTGCAGCGCTTCGTGATGACCGAGTCCAAGCCCCAGCCCGAATCTCGGGCCAGCAGCGGCATGGGCGTGGTGCTGTCGCGCGAGTACCGCGTGGGTTCGATCATGCTGTGGATCGCCTACTTCATGGGACTGGTCATCTTCTACGCGCTGATGAACTGGATGCCCGTGCTGTTCAAGGAAGCGGGCCTGGACCCCAAGACCGGCACCCTGGTGGCCGCGCTGTTCCCGCTGGGCGGCGTGGGCGCCGTGCTGTTCGGCTGGCTCATGGACCGCTTCAATGCCAACCGCATCATCGCCATCGGCTATGCGCTGACGGCGGCCTCCATCTGGTGGATAGGCCAGACGGCCGGTCACCTGGGCTGGCTGGTGGTGGCCGTTTTCCTGGCCGGCACCATCATGAACACCGCCCAGTCGTCCATGCCGGCGCTGGCCGCCGCCTACTACCCCACGCGGGGCCGTGCCACGGGCGTGGCCTGGATGCTGGGCATTGGCCGCTTCGGCGGCATTGCGGGCTCCTTCCTGGTGGCCGAGCTGTCGGCGCGCCAGCTGGGTTTCAGCGAGATCTTTGCCGTGGTGGCCATTCCGGGCGTGATCGCCATGGCCGCCCTCATCATCAAGCAGTACAGCAGTCCCGAGCCGCAGGGCGGCGCGGCGCCTGCCGCACCCCTCCACTGACCCCTCCACTGACACATTCCCACCCCATAAAGACGCAGGAGACCATCCGATGATCATCGACGTACACGGCCACTACACCACCGCGCCCGCGGCCCTGGGCGCCTGGCGCGACCTGCAGATCGCAGGCCTCAAGGACCCGTCCAAGGCCCCCAGGGCCAGCGACCTGAAGATCAGCGATGACGAGATCCGCGAGACCATCGAGACCAACCAGCTCAAGCTGATGAAGCAGCGCGGCTCCGATCTCACCATCTTCAGCCCGCGCGCCAGCTTCATGGCCCACCACATCGGCGACTTCCAGACATCGAGCACCTGGGCCGCCATCTGCAACGAGCTGTGCTACCGCGTCAGCGAACTGTTCCCCGAGCATTTCATCCCCGCCGCCATGCTGCCGCAGTCGCCGGGCGTGGACCCCGCCACCTGCATCCCCGAACTGGTCAAGTGCGTGGAGCAGTACGGCAACGTGGGCATCAACCTGAACCCCGATCCTTCAGGCGGCCACTGGACCTCGCCCCCGCTGTCGGACCGCTCCTGGTATCCCATCTACGAGAAGATGGTGGAGTACGACATCCCCGCGATGGTCCACGTCTCCACCAGCTGCAACGCGTGCTTCCACACCACGGGCGCCCACTACCTGAATGCCGACACCACGGCCACCGGCTACGACAAGCGCCGCCGCGCCATCAGCGTGGCAGACGGCCTGGGCAACACCACCCAAAGCACGTTCGACCTGGCAGGCAACCTCACCGAGGCCAAGGCCCCCAACGGTGCCACCGTCAGCTACGCCTACGACTCGGCCAACCGCCTGGCCACCATCACCCAGTCCCTGGACAGCGGCCAGGCGCAGGCCACCATCACCTACGACACCAGCGGCAACCTGCTTGAACAACGCGATCTCAACGGCCAAAGCACACGCCATGCCTACGACGCGCGCAACCGCCGCATCCGCACCACACTGCCCGCTACCCAGGCCGGCGAAGCCGTACAGACCAATGGCTACGACAACGCAGACGGCCTGACCGAACACACGGACGCCAATGGCAACCGTTTCGTCCACACCCTGGACATCCGCGGGCGGCGCACTCAGACCGTCACCACGGCCAGCCAGGGCAACGGCCCGGGCAGCGTGCTGCAGACCACCTTCGGCTATGACGCCAACGGCAACCTGACCAGCACCGCCCAGACCGACAGCCAGGGCACGCGTACCGAAACCACCACCTACGACGCCTTCAACCGGCCCGTCAAGGCCACCGACGCCTGGGGCAACAGTCTCACGCACAGCTACGACCCCCAGGGCAACCGCATCGGCACCACGGCCGCCACGGCATCCGCCCCGGGCGGCAGCGTCACCACCATCGAGTACGACGCCCTCAACCGCCGCAGCAGCCAGAGCGGGGCAGGCGGCACCACCCGCATCAGCTACGACAAATCCAGCCGTGTCACCCAGCTGCTGCACCCCGATGGCAGCAGCACCAGCACCCGCTACGACAAGGCCGGTCGCGTGGCTGGCGAAACCAGCAGCACCCAGGCCACGGCAGGCGCAGGCAACACCCTGCTGGACGTTGCCTACACCTATGACGTCAACGGCAACCGCATCGGCAGCAGCAGAACGGAATCCCTGTCTGCCGCCAACCGCAGCGCGGCCCTCAGCGCCCACCTGCCCGGTGGCAGCAACAGCGCCAGCCACAACCGCACCCGCGTGGAAAGCTGGACCTACGACGCCCAGGACCGCCTGACCAGCCACACCACGCCCGAGCGCCGCACCACCTGGCAGCTGGATGCGGGAGGCCGGCGCATCCAGCAGACCGTGGTCGCCACCGTCGGCGCCACGGGTCCGCCTGTCGGCAGCCCCAACGGCCTGGAAACTGGTGCCTCGGCACCTGAAGGCACGCTGGACTACCACTACAACGGCCGTGACCAGCTCGTGCAGATCAGCGGCGTGGCCAGCGCCAGCTACACCTACGACGCCAACGGCAACCGCCTCACGCAGGCGCAGACCAAGGGTGCCGTCACCTCCACCACCAGCTACCACTGGAACGCCCAGGACCAGCTCGTCCGCGTGGAGCAGGACCAAGGCAGCGGCGCACAGACCCTGGCCCAGTACCGCTACAACGCAGGCAACCTGCGTGCAGAAAAATTCCTCAGCAACGCGGGCCTGAACAAAGCCACGCAAGGCAGCGCGGCTACCTACAGCCCGCTGGCCTACGAACGCATCCAGTGGGATGGCCTGCACGCCCGCCGCAGCTTCGAGATCAGCGGCGCCGACAACAGGCAGACTCTGCATAGCGACACCGACGCAGCCATGCTGGCCGGCAACACCGCCCCCTGGCTGTTCAACCGCACGCAATACGCCAACGGCCTGGGCAGCACCAGCAGCACCACGCAACTGCATGCCGACAGCAACGGCAACCTGGTGGCCACCGTTGCCAGCGAAGGCGGCACGGCCAAGGCCGACAGCCTGCTGCTGTACGGCGCCTACGGCAGCGTGGACAGCGAAGCCAGCGGCAACGCGGGCATAGGCCTCAAGAGCAACGGCAACAGCTTCGGCAGCTACTACGCGGACCCGGAAACGGGCCTGCTGTACGCCAGGGCACGCTACTACGACCCGGCCAGCGGCCAGTTCATCAGCCGTGACCCGGTGGAGGGTGAGGCGAGGCTTCCGATCACCTGGGGTGCGTACCAGTACGGCAGGTACAACCCGTATCGGTATGTGGATCCGAATGGGGAGCAGTCGACCTCCACCCTGATCGACAACGCTGCAGAAGGATGTGGCCGCTTCACCTGCGCCCTCTACGCCCTGGGCAAAGGCCTATACGTGGCCTCCACGCTGGGCTTTGCCAGCGTGCACGACCCCATGCGAGATGCCTACAACGAGGGCAAGATCAGCCAAGGTCAGTATTGGGGCGCAGGCGTGGGCGGCGGCCTGGCCGTGGCTGGACTGAACGTGGCTACTGGAGCTGCTGGAGGTGCCTTGGTGGGCGCAGCCAGCAGCACCGCAGGACGAGTAGCAGTGGCTGCTGTTGTAGGAGCCAGCAGCGGCGCGGCAGGCGATGCTGCCACGCAGGCGGCGCACATGGGTGGTGGCATCCAGAGTGGCTATGACCTGCAGCAAACGGCAACGTCGGCGGCCGTGGGTGGTGCGTTGGGGGCCGGATCGGTACCTCTGGCAAATGCCATCAAAAGCAGCCTGGATCGGAGGACCGTAGCAAGAGCACTGGCAAAGGAGCTCCAAACCACAGAGCCTGTGCTGGCAGCTAAGACGCCGACCATAGAAGCGGCAAAAGTCCGGCCAGAGGTGAGCGATACAACGCCGACACTGGTGGCCGAAGGGCCCAGGCTCCGAGCGACAGGAGAAGGGCAGTCGGCCACCAGGACAGCGAGGGCTGTACCCAGCGAAGGTCCCTGCTGCTTTGCGCCGGGCACGCTGGTCTCCACGGAGGAGGGCGACCGATCTATCGAAACCATCCAGGTGGGCGAGCGTGTCTGGACGCGCATGGAGGACGGTTCAGGCGAAGCCTTCCTGGCGCCGGTGACCGCAACGCATATCCGTGATGACCGTCCAATTCTGCGCCTGACAGTCGAGCAGGTTGCACTGCCGGGCGAGGAGACCGCACAGACTCGCACGGAAGATCTTCTGGTCACTCCCGGCCATCCCTTCTATGTTTCGGGGCGCGGCTTCGTCAGCGTGGAAGAACTGCAGGTGGGGGATGAACTGGTATCCCTCGCCACGCAAACCCACTTGCGCATGCGCGCTCTGCGCCTGGAATCGCGTCAGGGGACGACATACAACCTGACGGTTGAGACGGGGCACACGTTCTTTGTGGGGGGGCTGGGGACTTGGGTGCATAACGTGGGGCCGTGCAATACTTGTGTAAATGGGACGTGCGGCGTGGATTTGGAAGGCGCCTCTACAAATAAGCTGACGGGTGGAGTAGATGTAAGTGGTGTGCCTAGTTTCCCTATCAGAAGTGTTGAAAGCTCTTTGGGAAAAATTGATCAATTACGGCGGTCCTTGGAAGTTGGAGGGAGGCGGAATATAGCATTCGCAGAATACAATATTAATGGAGAGATTGGAGAATTAGTGGGGATTAGTGGTGGCGCCTCACGATTGGGGACTGTTGGAGTTCCTGAAAAGCGTTTATTTGAAACTATTGCGACAGGTAACAATTCTAGAATGATGGATTCTGAGGTAAAAATACTTGAGCATCTCGGTGGCAATATTCCATTTGATGCAACGGGTACATTGCATTTGTTCTCGGAACTGCCACTTTGTATTTCTTGCTCCGGTGTGGTTTCTCAATTTCATGAATTATTTCCAGGGATTAGAGTAATTGTTAATCATGGGCCTAAAAGATGATGCTGAATAAAGAAGCTATTATCTCCTGTTTGATTGATAAAAAAATCTGCACAAAAGAAGAGATGGAGGGTTGTTCTTTGGAGAATGTTGAGATGCTGGAGAAAAATGCGTCACTTAGTCTACCGCTGCAATATAGAGAATTTTTGCTTGGAATAGGGAGGGGGGCTGGCATCCTTTTTCAAGGAACAGATATTTTTTTTCCTAGTATTATTGGATTAAAAACTGATGCCGTTAATTTATTGAAAGAAAATGGTGAAAACTTTACTCTTTCGAGTGTTGATTTCGTATTTTCGATGCATCAAGGGTATGAGTTTTGTTATTTCAATACTTCTGAAGGAGATGACCCTCCGGTCTATCAGTATATTGAGGGCAGTGGGTCGCCTATGATTGTCTGGAAATCATTTAGTGATTTCTTAATGGATTCGATAGATATCTATTCTCGTTCGCGGAATATGTAGATTATCATGAAGATAGATAATTATTTAATTCGTGCATCTCAGGGGGAAAGCTAATTGGTGTCAATATTAAGGTCCACTCATCCTTATGCCATTATCAGCTTGCTTTGCATCCATAAATTGCCCAGCGCAAACAGCGTATGCAACTGCGTGGTGAAGCGATACAGCTCCATGGTTAAGACAACGCTGATGGCCTGACCGTGTATTGACCCAGTGAATTCCTGCTCAGGTGTTAACGTTGAAGGAAACGACGATGAGCACCCTGATAAGACGGTTCAGGTGAGGCGTTCCTGGCGGCAGTAACCGCAACGCATATCCGTGATGACCAGCCGATCCTGCGACTGACCGTCGAGCAGGTTGCACTGCCTGGCGAGGAGACCGCACCGACTCGCACGGAAGATCTTCTGGTCACTCCCGGCCATCCCTTCTATGTTTCGGGGCACGGCTTCGTGAGCGTGGAAGAACTGCAGGTGGGGGATGAACTGGTATCCCTCGCCACGCAAACCCGCTTGCGCATGCGCGCTCCGCGCCTGGA
>Ga0209240_1000579_pt1 | contig 15313 bp, 16 predicted proteins | sample GraSoi_2013_80cm_FD_185828 | JGI IMG/M metagenome (GOLD analysis project Ga0209240, IMG submission 185828) | Grasslands soil microbial communities from the Angelo Coastal Reserve, California, USA - Sample 9_17_2013_80cm (SPAdes) (version 2) | ecosystem: Environmental > Terrestrial > Soil >...
AAAGCAACGCGCGGATGTGCGAATTCATCGGTGAATATGGGCATCGAACCCTTCAGCATGCCTTTCTCGCAACCCGCGGTGGACGATCTCCGTGATCGATTGCGGCGAACGCGAGGACGAGGACGATTTTTTCGCAGCCTTACGGCCATTCGAGGGGTAATCCGAGTTCTTGACCTTATGCTGGACGGCAATCTTGGAGCTTCTTTTCTTTCCCGGTACGATGTCACGTTGGACCTTGCTAACGAGACAGGATGGGTAACTCCTTACGCTTCGCCGAGGCGAACCGACGACTGAGCATACCGCTCCTGAGGTTGCCTCACCAAGTCTCTTGACAGGGCAATGGAGCTGTAGAACCGTGTTGTGCGATGAAACGTTTCATCCCCCCGGAGACGCTTGGCTGCCATGCGCGCTAAGTCGACCATGAACGAGGTGGCAATTGCGGCTGGTGTCTCTCTTGGTACCGTCTCAAAGGTCTTCAATGGGAACTCGACCGTTTCCCCCGATCGGCGGGAGCGAGTAATTGCAGCGGCCGATCGGTTGAACTACCAGCGCAATCGAATCGCAGCCAGCCTTAGAAGTCGACAGACGCGTACGGTTGGGATCGTTGTTCCGGATATCTTGAACACGTTTTATGGAGCTCTGGTCGAAAAGCTGGAGAATCTTGCTTCGGCGAGCGGATACACCGTGATGATCGTAACCGCCGGAGAGGACCCGGTCCGGTCATGTGAGCGCGCGAGGATGCTGAAGGAAAATCAAGTTGACGGTATGATTGTCATTCCGTCTCTGGATGGTTCAGAGCGACTCATGTCAGAGATCGGTTCCGGCATGCCCTGCGTCATTGCTGATCGCATTTCGGCCAAAAACCCTTTCCCTAGCGTTGCAACTGACAACTTCGATGCTGCCTATCAAGGCGCCAAATATCTGCTTTCGCTCGGGCACAGACACATTGTATTTGCAGCGAACATCCCGCGACTTTGGAACACGCAAGAACGGATTGCCGGATTCGAACAAGCCATTCGAGAACGGAAGATTAAACCAAGCGTAAGAATTGTCGGAATGACGGTCGAAGAGGCGCGTAAATCGATTGAGTCGTTGCTGAACGAAAAGGAAAGGCCTACCGCGATTTTTACGTCGAATAACCTGGTGACGCTTGGTGCGGTTTCCGCGATGCATGATTGTAATATCGAAGTTCCGAATGAGATGTCGTTCCTGGCATTTGACGACTTCGAGTGGTTGAAACTTCTCCGGCCGGCGGTGAGCGCTGTTGCTCAACCTGTCGATCAGATCGCGGTGGAGGCTTGGCGTTTGATGTCCCATCAATTGAATGGGCTACGAATTTCGAATCCTCATGTTCGCGCCGGTGGGCGACTGATTGTGCGGCAATCGACTGGGAAGGCCCATATCCGAGGAGAAAAGCGAAGTCCGCCCGGGCGGAGGTGACAAAGTAGATGGATCAATGAGTCGGCGTTAGCCGTCTGACCGAACGCCCGGCTATCAATGAACCGAGAGAAAGAGATTGGCTACCGGCAAGATATGAAACGTTTCATAATTGGATAATGAGAGAACTCTCTATCAAGCGCGGCCAAACGGGAAAATTCCGGAGTAGGCTGAGGCGCAAAATCGCTCGGTCTTCCGATTCGTCCAACTCAACGACAGGCCGTGTGCCTAAAGTACTGACCGCATCAAGGCTCGTTCAGCAAGGATTGCGCACCGTTTTGCTGGTTGGAATGCTGGTCTTGATTGACATCTATGCTCCGCGTTTTTTCCGATACCAAAACCTAGTTAACATTCTTCTCCAGGTATCGCTGCTTGGTCTAATGACGATCGGCATGACCGTGGTCATGATTGCCGGCGGGATTGATCTATCGTTACCGGCCAACATGGCAATCGGGGCGGTGCTTGGCGCGATGTACATGAAGTCGGGCGGAAACTGGATTGTCAGTTGTTTTATCATGGTGGCGGTTGGTGTGTTGGTCGGGTTGGTTAACGGCATCGCGGTATCGCGCCTGAAGATGATCCCGTTCGTCGTAACCCTGGCGATGATGACGATCTTGTCTGGCTCGGCGGTCTGGCTGACGAATTCATTGAGCATCTCGCAGATTCCTAATTCTTTTCTCTCTCTCTTCGACGCGAGTCCAATATTTGGGATACCAATGACGATTTGGCTGGGGGCCGCCGTGACGGGAGCCGCGACGGTTCTAATGCGTTCCACCGTGTTCGGACGTTGGGTATACGCGGTTGGGCTTAACGCTCGGGCGGCGCGCGTCGCTGGCGTGCCAGTGGAGCGTGTTGTCCTGATGAGTTACGTGATTTCCGGGCTTATGGCTGGACTGACGTCGATTCTTCTGACCGCGCGACTCGGGTCCGCATCAGCAAACATGGGGAATGACGGCGTGGTGCTTGATATCGTTTCTGCTTGTGTGGTGGGCGGCGTCAGTATCTACGGCGGATCCGGACGGGTTCTCGGAGCGGTGTTCGGGGCAGTGCTGATTACGGTTCTGTCGAATGCGATGAACCTGATCGGTGTGTCGTACTATCTCAGCCTCATCATCAAAGGAGCTGTGATCATTGCGTTCATTGCCATCGAAGGACGAAAGGGGAGGGCCGATGAATAGCTCGCGGACCGTTCTCCGCATGGAAGGCATTTCGAAGGCATTCGCCGGCGTCGCGGTTCTGCGGGACGCGAGTCTGGAGGCTTGGGGAGGAGAGGCACTTGCTCTCATGGGCGCAAACGGTGCGGGCAAGTCTACGCTTATGAACATTCTTGGCGGGAATGTGGCCTCCGATCACGGACGCATCAGCATCGATGGCAGCAACGTCGCGATCCGCTCAGCTAGAGAGGCGGCGCTGAAGGGCATAGCCTTCGTTCATCAGGAATTGGCGATGCTCCCGACGCTAACCGTGGCAGACAATATCTTCATCGATAATCTGCCGGTGTCAGGACCCTTTATCAGCACGGCGGACATGAGGCGTCGATCTCAGGCGTTGTTGGGAAGACTTGGGTCCACGGTTTCTCCGGAATCTCGTATCGAGGAACTTAGCATCGGCGATCGGCAACTCGTGGAAATTGCCAGGGCGCTCCGTCATCAACCCCGAATCATCATATTCGACGAACCAACTTCATCACTCACAGAGCCCGAACGGCGACGGCTCTTCAAGGTAATTCGCGGGTTAAAGGCAGAAGGAGTCCTGATTATCTATATCACACATTTTCTCGACGAAATTTTCTCGATCTGCGAGCGAGTGACCGTAATGCGCAATGGAGAGACGGTGTGGTCTTCGCCGATGGCGACAGTCGATGCGGCCAAGGTAGTGCATCTAATGCTTGGGGTATCGGCGGGTGAAGGTCGTATTCGGGAGCCAACCGCTTCTCCGGGCGGCTCTTTGCTCCAAGTGAGGGGATTGAGACGATCCGGTGTTCTCAAGGACATTACCTTTGAAATTCGCGCCGGCGAAATCGTTGGTCTCTGGGGGCTGCTCGGATCTGGACGCACAGAACTAATGCGGGCACTGGTTGGGTTGGATCCAATCGATGATGGGACGATTTGGTGGAAGGGCAAGAGTGGGCTATCAAACATCGCACCTCGGCAACTACATCGTGAAGTCGGTTTCGTGACCGAGGATCGGCGAGGAGAGGGAGTTCACCTAGCATTGTCGATTCGCGAAAACCTAGCGTTACCCAATCTCAAATCACTCTTGAGCAATTTTCTCTTAATAGACGCGGGCCGGGAGCGAGAGCTCGCTCACGCCATGATTGGACGTTTGAATATAAAAGCGTCTGGACAAGATCAAGCCGTTGGAACTCTGAGTGGTGGAAACCAGCAGAAGATCGTGTTCGGCCGCTGGCTGGCAGCGAATCCGCGCTTATTTCTTCTCGATGAACCCACGCGGGGACTCGACGTCAGCGCTAAGAGCGAAATTATGAGACTGATGGTCGATCTCGCTAACCAGGGGTGCGGTGTGCTGCTGGTATCCTCCGAACTCGAGGAATTGATGAGAGTTTGCGACCGGTACCTGGTAATGAATAGAGGTTCTTTGATCAGTGAGTTGCCAGGCTCGGCCACAGCCCATGAGCTGATGGCTGCAATCGCCGAGTCCGGAAATGGGAACGGGAGCTGGTGATGGCCGGACTTAGAGCGATGGCGGAATGGTTGATCGGGCGCGGCTTCCTCGTTGTGTTCGTTATTGTATTTCTTTTCTTTTCTGTTGTAACCCGCCATTTTTTCGAGCTAGAGAACCTATTAAATATATTCAGTGCCATGGCTCCGCTGGCCATCACGGCCGCGGGATTGGCGCTCGTAGTTATGTCTGGCCGGCTCGATATTTCCATCGGGTCGATCGCTTTCCTCTCTTGCGCGATCGGTGCTCTTCTCATGAGGGCGAGCGGCCTCAACCCTGTGCTTGCGGCAGTCATCGTCGTTGGATGCGGCGCTCTGTTGGGGGCGGTAAACGCGTTCATCGTAGTTGTACTGCGGGTAAACTCGCTGATTGCGACGTTGAGCACGATGATCGCATACCGGGGCATCGCTCTGCAGTTGACGGATGCCCTGCTCGTGCAATTGCCGCCTGACATTCGATTCATCGGGAACACCAGGCTCGGACCGATACCGGTCGATATCCTGGTGATGCTTCTTATCGTTATTCCAGTTCATCTGCTTCAAAGTCGGACGGTCTTTGGGCGCCGGATAATGGCGATGGGTAACGACATCGCCGTCGCTCGCAGACTTGGTCTTCCGGTGGATCTGACAGGATTTATCAGCTTTGTCCTGTCCGGAGTGCTCGCCTCGCTGGGAGGGATTCTTACGACGATACAAAATGGCGCGGTAAGTCCCTTCCTGGGAAGCGGGTGGGAATTCACAGCGCTGGCCGCTATCGTTGTTGGCGGGATCAGTCTGCTCGGCGGGCGCGGTACCATCTTTTTCAGTGTCCTGCCTGGGGTGTTCATCTTTGAGATGATCCGGAACGGGCTCACGAATCTCGGTGCTAATCCGTATTCGTATCGACTGGTTGGCGGCGTCGTCATTTTCGCAGCCATGTATGCGGATGCCCTGAAAAGCGGACGGAGCCTGATGAAGCGAACTTTGCGTTCAAGACCTTAGTCGGACCGCGAGAGGTCCGAAAAGTAACCCATAAACACACACAACTAAGAGAAAAATGAAACGTTATATTCTCAGTGCCATTCTCGGAATGGTGATGGCTGTTGGCTTCCAGGGTGCAGCCAATGCGGATGATCTGAAGCCGTTGACGGTAGGATTTTCGTTAGATACCAAGGAATCTTCCCTGGAAACAGCGTGGGTGGATTTCCTAAAATCGGAGGGTGAAAGCCAGGGTAAGGCGGCAGGTTTAAAAATCGAATGGATTATCAATGTCGCCAATGCAGATCCGGCGCGCCAAGCCGCGAACATCGATGATCTGATCACGCGCGGCGTCGATATTATCATGGCGCGTGCTTTCGATTCCGGAGCGATCGGTAGCTCGATCAAATCCGCCGAAAAGGCAGGAATCCCGTTCGTCACGTTTGACCGAGGCTCAACCAGCGGCAAACCAACCGCGCACGTTGGAGGCGACAGTTATGATCAAGCAAAACAAAGTGCTGAAGCGTTTGCAACGATCCTGAAAAAGGCTGGAATCCACGGCAGCTGCATTGAGCTTCAAGGCATGCTGACGGACATAAACGCCGTCAACAGGTCAAAGGCATGGAATGAAGTTGCCAAGGAAACCGGTCAGTACACGACGATTGTACAGGTCCCGACGAACTGGAATCCGGAACTATTTCTATCTGGATTGACGAATGCGCTGAACGCACACCCCGAGGCCAATTGCGTGTTTGCGGCAAGCGATTTCGCTTTCCCTTCGATTCAAGCGGCACTGGAGAAAGCAGGTCGATGGGCGCCGACCGGACAGCCGAAACACATGTGGCTGGCAACTTGCGATCTGCTTACGGCTGCGGTGAAGCCGATGGAAGAGGGCTATATCGACGTCTCGACGACGTGGGATGCTTACCTGCAGGCTAAGGAGGCCGTCCGCGTGATCATCGCCATCGCAAAGCACGAGGATCCCGGGTGCGGTCCGGACGGTTGTCTGGCGAAAGGTCGCGTCGTTACACCGGCAACGGTCAAGACGGTCTCAAACCTTTGGTCGCGGGACTACAACAAATAGTGGTGAATCATAGTGCTCTTTTCGACAGAAAAATCAGCGCTTGAATCTTGACCAATTAGAGCGCAGGGGCCATCCTGGCCGGCGGCAACTGAATCGTCGATCGTCCGAAGATCATCGATGTTTATCCGGCCCAGGATAGCCTCGCTAACATTATCCGCGAAACCATGAAATTCGGTATCCATTCTCTCTTATTTAGCGAAACCTTTACCGAGCGCGATCTACCGTTGCTGGATAAGGCAAAAGCGATGGGCTTTGACGCCATTGACATTGTCCCCTTTGATCTCGAACGCTTTCCAGCAAAACAGGTTCGGCAACGCGCCGCAGATCTCGGGCTCGACATCATTATCGAGATAGGTATGCCAGCCCAGGCCAACATTATTTCGCCGAATCCGGAGGAGCGTGACGCCGGTGTGGAACTCGCGAACCGGCTTGTCGACGCGAGCGTCGAAGCAGGCGCACGCGTGTTTGGCGGAGTCAACTATGCCGGCTGGGGCTATCTTACTGGTCGCATGCGAACCGAGGAAGAATGGCGCTGGGGGCTGGAAAACTTTCGTAAGATCGCCGACTATGGGCTCGCGCAAGCGCCGGATCTAACAATTGCCCTGGAAGTAGTAAACCGATTCGAAACGCATTTCCTCAACATCGCCAGCGATGGGGTTCGATTTATTCATGATCTCGGCACACCGCCGAATGTAAAAGTGCACCTGGATGCGTTTCATATGATTCGCGAGGAGGATAGTTTCGCCGGTGCGGTACGCGAGGCTGGTCCACTGTTAGGCTACATTCATGCCTGCGAAAATCAGCGCGGCATTCCCGGCCGTGGTCAGGTTCCCTGGCACGATTTCTTTCAGGCACTGCGTGACGTGAACTATCAAGGGGTTGTTACCATCGAGTCGTTTGATCCTAACTTTAAGAATATCGCTAAGCTCTGCTGCATTTGGCGTAAATTGGCTGATTCACCCGAACAACTCGCGGCTGAAGGGTTAGCCTTTTTAAAGGGCGTCACGGCTTCGCTTTCTTGAAGCTCGGCGGAACCATCTAGCTGCCTGCCTGCGACATAACCCACTACGCAGAAGGAGTTCAGGAGTTCAGGAGTTCAGGAGTTCAGGAGTTCAGGCTGGGGCAGCGCTACTAATTTCAAGAACAAAGAGTTCCAGCTCGTACTCCCGATAGAAAGTTACACGATATTAGTGCCGGTTTAGCACATGCTGATTCGGCTCCTGAACTCCTGAACTTCTTCAAGTCCTGAACTCCTTTAGAATGCGGTTTGAGTGGTTCTGCTTCTTTTGCCCGTTTCTTGGTACCGCCGGTTGAGATGTTGTTCACCCCATTTCCGCATACCACGCAGTAAAGTCGAAAGCGTTCTGCCGTAGGTCGTGAGCGCGTACTCGACGCGAACCGGAACTTCGGCGTGGATAGTCCGGTCCACAATCCCGTCGGCTTCAAGTTGGCGGAGCCATCTGGGCGGTGACGCTCGGAATGTCCTTTCGGAGAGCGGAGAATCGTTTTGGCTGATCCAACAGGTAAAAGAGGATGAGCGGTTTCCATCGTCCGCCGATCACGTCCACTGTCGCTTTGATCGGGCATTGGTCCTGTAGCCAGTCGATCTTTTGCGCATACCTTGGTTCGTTTTTCATACTAAGTCAGGAAATTCACAAGAGATAGACTTCGATCAATTGATATTTTTAGCTTATGGATGAACACAATTATCTAGTTCGACGTTGGAACGAGTTCTTGGCGGCATGAGCTCAATGAAACAAACTAATGGCCAGATCGTACAGGTAGTCGGGACGGGCGGCACTATCTCTTCCCGGTATGACCCAAAGAGAGGGGGACATGTCTCCGCCGCTCCAGTTGAGGCGATCGCTGAGCTGATCGACAAGAACCAGAAACTCCCCCCGATTCAAGTCGAGAATTTTTCCACGGCGCCGAGTTTCGAAATGCGATTCGGATTCATCGAGCAGCTGATTCGGCGGCTCAGCGACTTGGTCGAATCCGATGATTTATCTGGAATCGTGGTCACACAAGGTACCGATACTTTGGAGGAGACTAGTTTCCTGGCTGATCTACTCATTGAATCAGACAAGCCGATTATCTTCACGGGCGCTCAACTTGCGCAAGACCACCCGCAGACGGACGGTCCGCGCAACTTGCTGGACGCAGTGCGCGCAGCTGCTTCCTCTCAAGCAAGAGGGATGGGGGTAATGGTCGCATTTAACGGCCAGTTGCACGCTGCCCGTGACGTCCAGAAGTTGCATACCAGCGCTCTCGAAACCTTCCAATCTCCTGAGACTGGCCCGTTAGGCTTTGTGGATGGCGATGAGGTCATTTTCTATCGCCGGCCTTTGATCCGTCGCCGGCTGCGTCCGGTGAGCCTGGGCAAACGAGTTGAACTGATCCGTTTAGCCCTTGGTATGGATGACCGAATCATTGAGCTGCTCTTACAAAGCGGAATTGACGGCTTGGTCATTGAGGCTTTTGGCCGTGGTAATACCACGTCAGAAGTCGGCAACGCTATCCGCAAAGCGATTTCGTCCGGTATCCCAGTGGTGATCTCATCCCGCTGTATCGCGGGTCGAGTGCGTCCGATTTATCGAGCGACCGGCGGGGGAGGCGCCGATCTAGCGGCAGCCGGCGCGATCTTTGCCGGCAATCTAAGAGGGCCAAAAGCAAGGCTACTACTGATGGCGGCTCTCGCAGATCCAGATGCGTGCAAGGATTTGCCCGCGCTGTTTGCAGGATTTGCTCCTTAGATTCTAAAGGCCGCTGGACGGTTTGTGATGCTTGGCCGTCTACGGGATGCGCGCACGAAACGGAAAATAGAGCAGGGTAAGGAGCGAAATCTCCTCGTGGATGAGAATGCGAACCTTGGTCAGCAAGGCTAAATCCTGCGCGACAAGGCAGCCGGTGTCCCGTGCCAGTCCTCACATAAAACCAGCTGTAATCGAATTCTGGAGCGTTTCTTAAGGACGAATGATCCTCGGGAACGCCTAAGCGTACTTAAATTTCAGTTTCGTGCGGTCACCCCTTGGTGATCAAAAAACCTTTCCTCTCGCCCTCCGCCGAGGAAAAATCTCTACTGCACCTGTCGGGGGAAAAAATTAGTGGTAAGAATTGCTATTCTTACCACTAATCCTTACATTGCCTCTATGAAAGCGCTGGTTACATCCAAAGGCCAGGTGACCATTCCCAAGCAGTTAAGAGATCAGTTCAATATTCAGCCGGGTACACTCATCGATTTTTTTGCGACCTCTGACGGTATTCGCCTAAGAAAAGTCGTTGATCGGCGTAAACCCGGTGATGTGTTGGGCTGTCTAAGAAAAGAACTGGCCGGACAAACGATTTCGGAGTTGCTCGACGAGTTACGCGGGCCGGTTGAATTGCCTAAGACGCAAAAGAAAGGACGACAACCTTGAGTATTGTCGCGGTCGATACCTCCGTTCTGCTATCAATATTTAAAGGTGAACAACGCGGTGAAGCCTGGCTGGATCGTCTGCAACTTGAGGCGGAATCAGGCAGCTTGCTTCTCTCGTCGATTGTTCTAGCTGAAACCCGTTCATTCTTTCGAACGGACGAACAGTGCCGCAGCGCCTTGCGGAAGCTTGAAATCCGCCACAGCCCGCTTGGTGACGAGGCGAGCCTTCTGGCTGGAAAGATATTTGGCCAATACCGGAAAGAGGATGGACCAAGAAAGACCATTTTGCCTGATTTCCTCGTGGCCGCACATGCCGCCACCCAAGCAGAACTGCTTGCAACTGAGGATCGAGGTTACCTGCGCCGTTATTTTCCAGCGATCCGTTTGCTAGCGTTGACGACTCCGGACGCCAAATAAGTCTGCAGATCGGCCTCTGGCAAAGCGCCCCGCGTTCACCGATTTCCTTCGACGCCAGCGTTGGATTATCGCTGGCGCAAGCCGAGCAGAACATGCTTTACCATTGCCGGCACGAGCGTTTCCAGTGGGTGAAGGAACACCGGCTGCCTTGTTGCGCAGGATTTAGCCTTGCTGACCAAGGTTCGCACTCTCATCCACGAGGAGATTTCGCCCCTTACCGTGCTTTATTTTCCGTTTCGTGCGCGCACCCCTCTACTGTCATTTTCAACGCTTGGCGCCATCACTCAACCGGTCATTCTCAACGCCGGAAACAACTTAGGCTTCCTTGCGCCAGATTTGGCGGGCGGAGATTTCGTCTGGTTCGGCAGTCAGCTTTAGGGTGAAAGCAACCACCAAGGTTTTCCCTTCGTCCGTCAGGTACCTTTTGATGGTCAGTTGGCCGTCTCGCCCCTGTTTGGTTCTGATATGATGCGTCTCGACGAGCTGCTTGTAGTCCCTAGACCAGGTTGTTTTGGCGTTGACGGAAGTTGCTCCCAACAGTTGTAGGTCGCTTGAGTCATTGCGTCCGTCGAGGTAAAGGGTTTGATCTAAAGCGAAACCCGGGCCCCGGGTAGCGACTTTCAGGATGCCATCAGTTTGCTCCAAGGTAGCCTTAAGCTTGGTCCAGGCGGCGTATTTTCGGTCGAAGAAAGTGGCTCCGATTTGCGTCATCAGGGGGTCGAGTGACATCGAGGCTCTGAGGTCCAGCGTCCAGATGCCGCTGAAATTCGCTTTGTCCGATCGGTCCGGATCAGGTGCGGCGAAAGTCTGTTGCAGGCTGAAGACACCGAGCCACGCAAGGGCAGCCAGCGAGCTAAGCAAGAGGTGCCTCATCAGGGGGAGGCTCTCTTTTATCTGATGCGCTCAGTGAAGTAAATGAGGGATTTATCCGGAGCGCATCGCGGGATTTGTTGGGCTCAGCTCCCCATCATCAGAACAGCGCGAAAGCGCACTTTGCCGCTGTGCATCCGTTCGTAGGCGTCGGCTACGCTGCTAAACGGAAATTTCTCGATCACGGGATGCACGTCGCTTAGAACACTGAATTCCAAAGTGTCCTGAGAATCGCGCGCGCTCCCAGAATACCAGCCCGAGATTTGCCGGCGACCCATCAATAACGGAAACACGCCCACGGTGAGCGGATCGTTGGGTGCAGCCGGAATCAAGAGATTGCCATCTATGCCCAGTCCACCAACCACGTCCGAGATCGCATTCGCGCTCGGGGCCGTGGCCAGAATTACGCGCGCGCCGCCGAGCTTCTGCAATTCCGCCACCGTGTCGACGGCGGACGAATCGATGTAGTGATGCGCACCGAGTTGTTTTGCTAGCGGTTCTTTGTCTTGGCCCCGGCCAAGCGCAACGGTTTCGAATCCCATTTTGCGAGCGTATTGGATACCAAGATGTCCGAGACCGCCAATCCCCTGTATCGCGACAAGGTCGCCCGGACGCGCGCCGGAGTTGCGCAAGGCATTGAAGACCGTCACGCCCGCACACATGAACGGTCCTGCTTCTTCCGCGGGTACTTGGTTCGGAATAGCCGCAAGTGCTTCCGCCGGTGCGACCACGTATTCGGCGTATCCGCCATCATAGTCGATACCCGTCACCTTGCGATTAACGCACATGGTGAAGTCGCCGCGTCGACATTCCTCACAGACAAAATCATGGCCGCCATGCCAGCCTACGCCAACGGGATCGCCCGTTTTCCAGGCGGTGACACCCGCTCCAAGAGCATCAACGCAGCCGGCAATTTCGTGACCTGGGACCCGCGGATATTGCAGGCCCGGCCAGAGCCCTTCTTTTACCACTACATCACTATGGCAGATCCCGCAGGCTTCCACCTTGATACGCACCTGCCCGGGACCGGGTTCGGGAATATCGCGTTCCACCAACTCAAATTCGCCGCCTGGTTTGCTAATCTGGGCGACTTTCATTTTCGTTTTCATGACGAGCTTAGGGCCTTTCTTATATCTCAGGGCGAAAGGGCTATCGTTACAAGGACAACGACTAACTCAGGTGTTGGAGGCTTCATAGATGCTCTGCATCGTTGCATCCAGCTCTGCGTCGAATTCGTCAGCGGATTGCTGGATTGTCAACCCATCCAGCAGCGCCCGGGAGAAGCTCGCAATGACACCGTGATTCCGGCGAAGGCGTTCATTCCCTTCTTTCAGCGAATATCCTCCGGATAGGGCAACTACTTTCAGAACGTTCGGATGCTTGACACAATCCTGGTAAAGGTCGGCTTCCTCCGGCAACGTGATCTTGAGCATGACCAATTGGCCAGGCGAGAGTTTGTTGAGGTGCTCAAGAATGGCCGCGTTAAGCAATGTTTCTGCCTTGGCCTTTTCCGGGCAATGAATATCGACTTCAGGTTCGATGATGGGCACGAGTCCCGCCCCCAGAATCTGCGCCGCTACTTCGAACTGCTGGCTGACAATCGCTTTGACGCCAGCGGGATTGGCCTGCTTGATGAAGGAGCGCTCCTTGGTTCCAAAGATGCCCTTAGCATTGGCCTTGTCGAGCAGGGCTGCCAGCTCGGGCATTGGCTTCAGCAATTGGACGCCGTCTTTTTCCTCGGAAATGCCCTTGTCCACTTTCAGGAAGGGCACAATGCGCTTCACGTTCCAAAGATAATCTGCGGCCGGCTGTCCTTCGATATCCCTGTCCATTGTGCCCTCGAACAAGATCGCGGCGAGAATTCGGTCGCCATTAAAAACGGGGCTGGTAATGATGCGCGCGCGCATCTGATGTACCAGGGTAAACATCTCCTCGTCGTTGGACCACGAGCCTTCCGTGATTCCGTAGGCTCGTAGCGCCTTGGGCGTACTACCACCGCTCTGGTCCAGCGCAGCGATGAAGCCGGGTTGCGTCTTGATTTTTCGTTGCTGTTGTTCTTTCAGGCGGGACGTGTTCATAAAGTGTCTTGATCTATTGTAGCACCTAGCTGGCCCACATAATATCCCAGGCGAGCTTCAACATCGCCAGGACTGTGGAAACCGCGCTCCATCAGTGCCTTTAACCTCGTTTGACTGGCAGGGCGTGCAACTGAAGCGATAAAGGCGTCCCACTCGGGCACGATTTCAGCGTCAGTTGGCAGGCTGGCAATATCGACCAGGCGTTTTGTTTCCGCGATGGCCATTTTGTCGAAGGAAGCAATCCGCAGCGCCAGGTGTTCGACGAAAGAATCTAGCTCTCCGTCTGGCAAAGCCCGATTGACATAGCCGTAGAGTTCCGCGAGATCGCCCGCAATATCGTCTGCTCCAAGCAAGACTTCCAACGCACGTCCTCGACCCATGAGACGGGGAAGACGCGCCATGGGTCCGCCGCCTGGAACCAAGCCGGCGCCGACCTCCCATTGCGATAAGATGGCTTTTTCTCGACTGGCAAAACGCATGTCGCTGGCGAGCGCCAGCTCACTCCCGACGCCGGTAGCACGTCCGCGAATTGAGGCAATCGACACAACGGGAACGCGGCTCAGGCGTGCCAGCATATCGGGGAGCGGCTGCAGCCCCGTCGGGCCAGGAGGCAGACTGGGTTGGTCCTCCGGCTTTGCCAGGAAATCATAGTGCGTTAGAAAGAAGCCCTCCACCGCGCTATCAAACACGACGACCTTGACTTGATCATCAGTTTCGAGGCTGACGATAATTTCATTCAACTGGGGAATGTTCTTTGGGCCAAAGATGTTTAGCGGCGGGAGATCAAACGTAACTCGCCAATAGAATGGCGAGCGTCGCTCGAGACGAATCTGTCCGACATTGGCGATATCGTGAGGCATAGTTCTGTTGCCGAGGTGTCTGCCTGCTCGACTGTTCGACTGATGTTGGCAATTACGTCTAAACGCGTAACTGGATCTATTATACCAAAGTACTGTTTTCGACTCGCCTGCATCAGGGGTGAGCCTCGATGCGGGCCAGAGGTTATAAGTTTTAGGTTATAAGTTTTACGTTTTAAGTTGCAGGTTCTTCGTTATGCCAAGAGCGCCTTACGACCCGTGACCTCTAACCTCTAACCTCTAACCTATAACCTATAACTTCTAACGTATAACCGTTTCTATTGCGCATTTGTCCAGTTATCTGATCCCGTCAGCTTGACGGCCACATCCGTAAACGTCTGTGTTAGGGGCGCGCCGTCCGCCGTGCCCTTGTGCTCTGTCGAGAACAGCAGTGGCCCGGCCTTCTTGTAACCTGCCCAACTCACGATCACCAGGCTGGGTTTTTTGGGTCCGCCCCGGTGGTAGTCCATTTCCTCAACCCGATGGTCTGCGTCGACGTAGAGTTCCCAGGTGTCGCCGGGCGTGTAGCCAGTTTCCCCGGAATACTTAACCGATATCCGGTCAAGAGAACCGTCCGTCAGCGACATTTTCTGCATGCCGTCGTCGGTGACTGTCGCGCTGGTGTCCCAGATAGCGTGGGACGGGATGAGCAACCAATATTGATCGTTGAAGAAAGCCGGATCGACCACATTCTTGACGATATCAGGTTGGCTGCTGAGCTGCGACCGCAGGTAAGTTACATGCACCGGATTGCCGTCTTTATCTTTGCTGTCGTAGGTGATCTTGCCGGTCTTGGGCTCCCACTCCCAGCTGCGCACAAACTTCACACCGGGGAATTCGAGATTGAAGGTGTAGCGGATGGCTTCGATTTGACCAAAAGAATCAAGTCCATAAGTCTTGGCCATCTCCTGGGCTGCCGGTGGGACCTCGCCTGCTCTGGCTGTTGCCGCCACGGCCAGTGCGACCATCGTGAAAGTGAAAAGACGTATCCATTTGGGGCGATTTGAATTTGCCATAAAAGGTCGCTTCTCCGTCGATTGAACGATTCTGTCCCATAGGTGGAGAAAAGGCTTTGCCGAGGGGACGATAACAACGCTCTCGGCTCGTACTGTATTTGTTTCGAGTCTCATAGTGATTCGTTTCTTATAACTTACTGTTGGTTGTAAAAATCCTGGTTAGTCGAGTTGCGGTTAGGTAATCATCTGGAAATGTCGACGCGAAGCTATTGGACGAAGGTATCGGTCTGAACGGAGGGCGACGATTCGGGGCCGCAGAAAGTCTGATCGGTCCCGTAGGGACCAAATGAACGTAGCCAGGCAATTTATTGCCTGGAACGTATCCGAAAAAGTGGCTCGTCTCGTAGAGACGATATGATTCGGTTCGATATGGCGGCGCGTCGTCCTGCGCGGTGAACAAAATCGTGGGCCCGAATCATACCGTTCCCTACGGGACGGACGTGGATTGGGCGGGTTCCAGGCAATGAATTGCCTGGCTACGTTCGTCCAGTCCCTGGGGGA
>Ga0209240_1000585_pt1 | contig 15208 bp, 16 predicted proteins | sample GraSoi_2013_80cm_FD_185828 | JGI IMG/M metagenome (GOLD analysis project Ga0209240, IMG submission 185828) | Grasslands soil microbial communities from the Angelo Coastal Reserve, California, USA - Sample 9_17_2013_80cm (SPAdes) (version 2) | ecosystem: Environmental > Terrestrial > Soil >...
GAGGGCGTCCCGGGTCCGGGCCTTCTGGGCGGAGCGCCCGCCGGTCTCATAGGGCGTTGACATGACCTTCATGGTATGCCAGTCTCTTCATGGGACGCGTGTCCCACGAACTCAAATGGTAGGCCCCATGAGCGCGAGCACAGCCCGCAAGTCGCTGGTCCGGGCAGCGCAGGACGGCGAACGCCGCTGGTTCTTCGGCGGCGGCCTGCACATCTGGAAGGCGACGGTCGGCGAGACCGGCGGCGCGTTCCTCCTGTTCGAGGACCGGATGGACCACGGCAAGGTCACACCGCTGCACATCCACCCCGACTCCGACGAGACGATGATCGTGCTGGAGGGCGAGATCCTCATGCACCTCGACGGGGAACAGCACACGATCCAGGCCGGCGGCATCGCCAGCGCCCCGCGGGGCATCCCGCATGCCTTCAAGGTCACCGGCGCCGACGGCGCCCGGCTGCTGTGCCTGCACACGCCCGGCTGCTGCCAGGCGTTCTACTGGGACGCCAGCGAGCCCGTCCGAAGCGATGACAGCCGGGGCATCGATGCCGGGCCGGTGGACATGGGCCGGGTGCAGGCTTCAGCTCAGAAGAACGGCGGCATCGAGATCCTCGGCCCGCCCCCGTTCAGCCAGGTCGCGCAGGGCTGAGTTGGCTGGGGCGAGGCAGCCACTAGCGGCGAAGGCGACCACGACACCGGGCTGCGGGCCGGCCGAAGTTCTCTCTCCCACGGTCGCAGATCGTCGTTGTTCCCGGGCCGGCGCGGCGTCGACAGCGATCTGCACATCGCGTAACGGCACGCCCGCAGCAGCACCAAGCCGAAACCGCCGACCGCCGACCGCGATTTGAACCCGCCGCGCCAAGGTTCCGTCCTTACACCTGGCAGGCCTCAGCCGTAACGCCTCCGGACCGAACTCCTCATTTCGCATCACGGCTAAGGCCTGGGTCAGATCCTGGTGGCGCGCGACCTCGCGGATGCAGTGCGCCGACGGTATCGGAACCCGGTCACGTTCCGTCACAACCAGCGGCCTCCGGAGCTGCGCTCCAAAACGTCCCGCAGGCCGGTCCAGGCGGCCGGACCCGTCCTCACGACATGGCCGGCCCCAGGGCCACCCCACGGCCTCCGTGTGAGGCCGGCCGCTGATCAGATCTCGAGATTGTGAACCGGCATGACATCTGGAGTTCGGGGGTCAATCCCGATGTTGTGCAGGATCGGCATGAGCACCGGTCCGTAGTCCTCGAAGGCCTGCTGCGATTCCCACACCTCGTAGACCATCAGGTCGCCGTCGGGTCCGAAGCAGGAATGGTGGATCCGGCCGGCCGGCTGCCGGGCTCCAGCGGCGTCGACTTGCCTGACGGCTTCGTCGTACTGTTCTGCGCTCAGGGACTTGGGATGGAAGTAGACGCTGATTGCCATGAATCCTCCAGGTGCTTATTGCGGCTGGCCGGGCTAGCTGCCCGGCCAGTACCGTCGGGTTACTGCGGATGATGACGTGCGGTCAGCCACCGGGGCCGGCGGCTGCGGGACCGCGGGAGCGGCATCGGCTAAGGGACGTCAGAAGGGAACCTCGGTGGCCAGGAGCCCGGAACCGTGCTCGCGGCCGGCGAGGGTCCAGCAGAAGTCGAGCGCGTCTAGCCGAACATGCTCCCCGCCGCCTCCTGCCCGCCACTGCCCGCCGGCCGGGCCGGTCAGGGTGAGTGCGAACGGCTGGGCGTGGCGGCGGGCCCAGTCGCCGACGACGTCGGCGACCAGGCGGCCGTCGTGCCCGGCGGTGAGTTCCATCGGGCGCCCGGTCGCCCGGCTGACATCAAGGCGGTGCATCCAGGTGTCGCGGGTGAAGATGGTGTCCACCAGGTAGCCGTAGCGCCATCGCTCGGCGTCGAACGGCGGGTCGTTCGTGATCCGCACAGCCCACCGCATGAGCGCGGGCGTCCGGCGGCGGGCACGCACTGCCCTCGGGGCGACTGCGGCCAGCCGGCTAATGATCGCGGCGGGTGTCATAGCTGACCGCTCGCGGACCTGCGTGGCGGTCATCTCGTCGATCATCTTCCCGCCGGACCGCTTGCCCGCCGCCCGGAAGTCGTGGGCGAACTGGCGGAACGAGGCCTGCGCCTCGGCCATGCCGAGCACGTGCGCGGCCATGGCCCGCACGTCCCACAGCCCGCACGCTGTCGGCCGCGCCCAGTCCGCCGGGGCCAGGGCCCGCAGCTGCGCCGTCATCCGGTCGAACTCCGTCGCCGCGAGGATCATCGCCTCCCGGTGCCCCAGGGGCGCCGCGAGGCCTCCGCCCACGACCGTCGTCTCTGCCATGGCCAGCTCCCGTCTAGCTATCGGAATTCCGAACACCGTCAGGATGATCGCAGCATTATCGGCTAGAGTCAAGGCATGACCCCGACGACGCCCACTCAGCCCCGCCGCCGCGACCGCCGCCGCGACCGGCACGAGGCGACCAAGCGGGAAATCCTCGACACTGCCTGGTCCATGGTGCGCGCTGACGGCCTGGCCGCCCTGTCCCTGCGGGCGCTCGCGCACGCCGTCGACATGGAACCCCAGTCGCTCTACACCTACTTCGCCTCCAAGAACGCCCTCTACGACCACATGTTCGCCGACGGCAACCAGGAGCTGGCGCGCCGGTTCGCGGCCGCCGAGATCCCCGCCGAACTCCGCGCCGCGCTGCGGGCCGTCGCCCGGCTCTTGGTAGAGTTCGCGGCCCAGGACCAGGCCCGCTACCAGCTTCTCTTCCTGCGCACTATCCCCGGATTCCAGCCATCTCCTGAGTCTTATGCGATAGCCGTCGAGGTCCTCGCCAGCGGCCGGGTGATCCTCACCCGCGCCGGACTCCGCGACGACGCTGACTTCGACCTCTGGACCGCCCTGGTCGCCGGCCTCGCCAGCCAGCAGCTCGCCAACGACCCCGGCGGCGACCGCTACATCCGCCTCATCGACGACGCAGTCACCATGTTCGCCGACCACGTCCTCGGCGCCAGCCGACCGCACCGCGCACCCATACCTGAAGCACCGCCAGCACCCGCGTCCTGACGGCCAAACCAGAGACCTAGAAGCCGGAGGCAAGCCGTTCGCTGCCAGGCACGGCCGGCAACGTTAGCCCAGGCCCGCGCGCTGTGCGCGCCAGGGCTTCGATGGCGCACGGTGAGTGATCATTCCGTCCGGCCGCTGCTGTGCTACAGCAGCCCTGGCCAGCGCGTACGCGTCCGGATGGTCCAGATCCGGCTGTCTGCATTCCTGGCCGTAATAGGCACCCGCGCCGTGCGGAGAATTTTGGCGCAACCGATCCAGTCGTCGGTGTGTGAGACGTGCCGCGGCCGGGCAGCATCCTTCAGCAAGAACGGGCCAGCCGGACCAGGAAACAATACGCAGCGGGGACTGGTCGGGGAACGCTTGCGGAGGCTCGCGGTGAGCTCACCGATGCCGTCGGTGTGCTGGCTGGCAGCCTCGGTCATGGCCCGCCGACCAAGCAGCTCACGGATGCCGCGGAGGCCGGGTCGGCGAGCTCACAGTTCCTGCTCTGGGCCAGGTCAGCATCGCGGGAGCGGTCCAAGGACACGCGCGCCGTATAGGGGGACTTCGCAATGACATCTGCGCGAGACATCATGCACGCCGGAGCCGAGTGCATCGGCGATGGTCAGACCCTGCAGCACGCAGCGCGGCAGATGCGGGACCTCAATGTAGGGGCGCTTCCGATCTGCGGCGATGACGATCGACTGCTCGGCATCATCACCGACCGCGACATCGTTATCAAATGCGTAGCAAATGGTGTCGACCCGGCCACCGTGACCGCCGGCCAGATGGCCCAAGGTAAACCCGTCACCGTCAACCCGGCAGCGGACGTCAACGACGTCTTGCACATGATGCAGGAACACCAGATCCGCCGCCTGCCGGTGATCGACAACAACCGGGTGGTGGGCATTATCAGCGAAGCGGACCTCGCCCGTCATCTTCCTGAGCAAGCAGTAGGGCAGTTCGTCGAAGCCATCTGCGCCGCCTGACCAACGCGCCGCGCAGGCCGCCACGGTGGATTAGCGGGCACATCAGGTGCACCCGGGGCCCGCCATCGCGGCGGACCGTTGCCAGGAACGCCAGTCCCGGCCCGAACTGGTACAACAGCGCCCGGCCCACCTCATGGCCGGCGCCCTCTGGCGGCTCCTGGAAAGGCCAACGCACGACGCGAGACGCAGGCATCCGCTGGCACTAGGCGTGGATCGTTCTGTCAGCACCTTCTGTACAGTGGTCGGCTCCGCGTGCCAATCTAGGCGACGTGCCGGTCCTTCTTCCTTATGCCCCCGGACGGCCCCTGGCTGGGCCACTGGCCTTCGGGGCGCTGCGCTGATGCTGGTGCTTGACGGGGCGTCGCTGACGATCGATTCTCTTGCCGCTGTCGCTGAGGGGCGCGATGAGGTTGTCCTCGCCGCGGCGGCGCGCGACCGGATGGCCGCTGCCCGGGAGGTCGTCGAGGAGGCGCTGGGGTCGGAGGCCGCCGTCTACGGTCTGACGACGGCGCTCGCGGAGCGGAAGAGCGTCGTGCTTGACGCTGCGGCACGCCGGGGCTTGAGCCGGTTCCTGATCAGGGGTCACCTCATTGCCCAGGGGCCGCCTGCGCCGCCCCCTGTCGTGCGGGCTGCGATGGTCTGCCTGGTGAACGGTTTTGCCAAGGGCGCGGCCGGTGTCCGCCCGGAGCTCGCCGAGATCCTAGTCCGCGCGCTGAACAGTGGTCTTGTGCCGACCGTTCGCAGCCTCGGTTCGGTGGGCCAGGCTGACCTCGGCCCGCTGGCCGACCTGGTGGAGGGTCTGGTCCGCGAGACCGGCTTCGTCCTGCAAGACAACGAAGGGCTGGCGCTGATCAACAACAATGCTTTTTCCACTGGCTGGGCCGCGCTGGCGGAGCATTCCGCCGAAAGACTGCTCGGGGAAGCCGACGTCGCCGCCGCCCTGGACCTGGAAGCGTTCGCAGCCAACCTCAGTCCGCTGCATCCGGTGGTCACCGAGGTCAGGCCGCACCCGGGCCTTGTTGCGACGATCGGGCGCCTCCGGGCGCTGCTCGCCGGGAGTTCCCTCTTCGAGCCCGGTAACGCCCGGAACCTGCAGGACCCGCTCACCTTCCGAAGCATCCCCCAGATCCTCGGCGCCGCTAGAGACGCCCTCGCATACGTGCGGAACACGATCGAAATTGAGCTCAACTCCGCACAGGGCAATCCCGCCGTGGTCCTCGCTGAACGCCGCATCGTATCGGTCGGCAACCTCGACGTCGTACCGGTCGCAGCCGCGCTCGACTTTGCCCGCATCGCCCTTGCCCCGGTGGTGACCTCGGCAGCCGAACGGACGGTCAAACTCCTCCAGAGCCCTCTCTCCGGCCTCCCGGCCGGCCTGGCAGCCGAGCCGGACACGGGCGAGGAAGCACTCGCCGAGTTCGCCGGCGCCTCGCAGGCGATCGCGGCGGAGGCACGCACGCTCGCCTACCCGGTCTCCTTCGAGGTAGTGAGTTCGAGCAAGGCTGAAGGGATCGAGGACCGCACCACAATGGCCCCGCTGTCGGCGAGGCGCCTGGCCGAGATGACCGACCTCGCTGCGCGAGTCGTCGCCCTCGAGCTCCTCGTCGCGGCCCAGGCCATCGACCTGCGCCGGAGCTTCCGTCTTGGCGAGGGGACCGGACGAGCGATTCGTCTGGTGCGGGAGCTCGCCGACTTCACCGGCCGCGGACAGGCCCCGCCTGCAGAGCTAGAGCCACTTGTCGAGGCGGTCCGGGCGGGCCGCTTCGCCCGGGCCGCCGTCCGCGCCAGTGACCAGCGCCCGCATCCGCCCGCGACCATTTCCTTCCCCCGCGCGCCGGCCGGCTCAGTTGGGCAGGGCGGAACCAGTCCTGTCCCGGCTCCACGTTTGGAACAAAATGACAGCTTCGCGTGATTCGACCTAAAGGGTCACGTTCCAGGCGTCCAGCACGCCGGGGTCTTGGCTCGAGGCCGCGGCGCCGAGGATCGGGTGCAGGTCCATGGAGGGTGAGTACTTGCTAGCCGGCACCGTGCGGCCAAGTGCCTCGGCCATGGCCCGGACGTGGTGCGGGCCGGCTCCGCAGCAGATGCCCACGTAGCTCACCCCGAGATCGCGGGCGGCCACGGCGAAGTCTGCCATCTCGAACCTCGTGCAGCTGAAGGGTTCGAGCGCCAGCGGGAAGACCCGGTCCACGCCTTCGGCCCGCAGCGATTCCATCGTGGGCGAGGCCTGGTCGGTCCGGTACGGAACCGGCTGCGCGGCCACCGCGCAGTCGACCTGGTCCCTGATCGTGGCGATCAGCGGCAGCATGGTGGCGGGCCCGCGGTCGCAGTTCAGCCCCACGATGGCGGCCCCGTGGCCGGCCAAGATCTTGCACGCCTCGACGTAGTCGTAGCCGTCAAAGGTTTTGGCCGGCCGGGTGGTTGCCAGCGTCACCATGGCCGGCAGGCCAAGCTCCTGGCTGACCTCCAGCCCGATCAGCGCCTCGCCGAGATAGTCGTTGGTCTCGGCGATGACGAAGTCGATGCCCTCGTCGGCAGCCCATCCGAGTTGCTCGGCATACATTTTGCGCACCACGCCTGCGGTAGCCGCGTCCTGCGGGTCGTAGGCCCAGGTGTTGCACACGTTGCCGGCCACCAGGGCGCCGCCTTCCGCCGCCACCTCGCGGGCCAGCCGCACGGCCTGCCTGTTCATGGCCTCCAGATCGGACTCTCGGCCCACCTGACGCAGCTTGCCGCGGTGGGCATAGTAGGTGAGCGCGACCATAACCTCAGCGCCCGCGCGCAGGAACTCCCGGTGCAGCTCGGTGACCGCATCAGGAAAGTCCAGCACCGCCTCGGGCACGTAAGCGCCCGCCTTGACGTAACCCCTGCGCTCCAGCTCGAACACATATCCTTCGGCCCCCAGCACCGTTCCCTGGGCAAGCCGTTCGGCCAGAGCCGATCCCGTTGCCGTCATGATCGCGTGTCCCTCTCCATCGCCAGCGAATCGCTACCAGCCTGCCGCAAACCGGCCGCTAGTAACCAGCTGATGCCGCACACGATCCCCGATGGCAGCGGCCGGATCAGCGCCCGGGGCCCAGCGCGAACTTGTACCTGGTGCGGCGCTAGCCCTCAGCCCTGAACACTAAACAGGAAGTGCGCCTCCCGCCTAGACCGGAACCTTGACGGCGTCCCAGCCGGCTCGCACGGCGTCGGCCTCGCTGCTGGTGCGCCGCTGGGCGTGCTTCAGGGTCAATCGGGCGAATTCGGCAAATGTGGCAGTGGTGTGCAGCGCAGGGTCGGAGAGGGTCAAGTACCAGATCGGCCCGGCGGCGTCCCACGCGTGCCCGCCGAGGGCGGTGGCGACCACGTAGAAGGCCCTGTTCGGGATGCCAGAGTTGAGGTGGACGTCCCCGCCTGGAATGTAGTGATCCATGTCCGCGGCCTGCTGATCATGCGGATTGGCAGCACCGGGCTCCTTCATGGATCGCAGGGCCGGCTGCAGCGCCGGTCCGACGATGTCGGCGCCGATCAGCCAGTCGGACTGGGTGACGTCCTGGTTCAGGGCGCGCTGTTTGACTTGGATGCCGAAGACATCGGAGACCGATTCGTTCAGCGCGCCCGACTGCCCCGAGTAGGTCAGGTTTGCCTCGTGCTGCGTGACTCCGTGGGTGAGCTCATGGCCGATGACGTCGATGCCGGCCGTGGTCTGGCTGAGCAACGTCCCGTCGCCGTCACCGAAGAACATGTGCCCGGCGTTGTCCCAGAAGGCATTGTCGTAGCTGGTCCCGTAGTGCACGCATCCCAGCAGGGGGAGGCCCTGCCCGTCGATGGAGTCGCGCTGGAACACCGACCAGTAGTAGTCGTAGGTAGCGCCCAGCCCGTCGTAGGCTTGGTTCGCCGCTTGGTCGGCGACAGCCGGTTGCCCCTCGGCGCGGACCCCGGTGCCGGGTGTCTGATCCGTGCCGTGCAGCTGGTCATAGATGGTGCGGTTTGCATGGCCGCCGACCCGGGCAAACGTTACCGTCCTGATCGCAAAGGCCCCGCTGCGCGCGGCCGCCTCCGCCCGGCTCAGCCGGAACCTCCGGTCCAGGGCCATGGTGTCGAGCGCTGCCGCCCGCATCTGTTCGTCACCCGTGCGGGCCAGGCTCTCCAGGAGATCGGGCGGCAGAATGCATTGCAACGAATGGTATTCGGTCACGACAGATCTCTCCCCCCGGGATTGGTTCATCCCGTTGTGCCTTTGAAGGTACCAAAGCAATTCCGCAATGAGAAGTCCAATTCCCGAACATCATCCGTCGAATTGAGCCGTGTACTCGCGGCGGGGACGCGTTTCGTGATGCTTACTGAATGGGACGGGACCGGTTCGTCAGCTCGATGATCAGTGGCCGCACGCCATCGGGGACTGCGGTTTCCGGCCATCGCAGGACGCGCCGGTGCGGGCCATCGCCGATCTGCAGCTCGTAGGTGAAGCGGTCTGGTGCCCCCGGAGCGCTGGACGGCGGGCTGCCGTGGCCGGCCAGGAGGGTGCGGATCATTTCGCCGTGGGCCGGGGAGAGCTCGTCGGTGTCGGTGTCCACGGCGATAGTGATCCCCGCGAGCCCTCCGGTTCGCCGGAACCTGACCCGCACGGGCGCGCTCATGCCTGCCGGGGGACTCAGCCGGATGCCTCAGGCAGCCCGGCAGGGACGCCGCCACGCCAGCCAACCCCGGAATGCCGGAGTCGGCGCACAGCTCGCCTGACCTCTAGCGTGCCGGGGCTGTCGCTGCGCATCTGACCCCGCTCATCGCCGAAGTGCATGTGTTCCTCGCCCTCCCGAAAAGCACCCTCGCCATTACCGTAACGGACGATACGCGCACTGGAACGCTGTCAGCGTCGATCGAGATGTGGCGTCCCGGTCCCGCTCGACGAGGAGATAGATGATGCCGGTGGCCGAAGCACTCGCACAGGAGCGTGAGGTGCATGGCTAGCAGGTGGGCGCGCATCAGCGATCGCATCCGGATTGTCACGCTGGCGCCGAGCCAGTGGGGCTTGGGCTACCCCCGCCTGCGAAGGCCGCTACGCCGACCTCGCCGCCTAGCCGACCCGCGTTTTCGGCCCCTGGCGCGGCCGTTCCGCAGCGAGGGCCTGCTCGCGTGAGCACCACCACGTGGACCGCCCGCCAACGGTTCCGTGCTCCATCGGGGCGCCGTCCCGCGGACAGGTGCCGCCCGGATGACGGGCCGCAATCATGTCGCCGGTGTGCGCGCCGCCCTGGGCGATGGCGGACTCCAGGACCTCCTTCAGCGCGCGATAGAGGCGATTAACCTGAGCCGGGGAGAGGTTGTCCACCCGCGCCTGAGGTGACACCTTGGCCTGCCAGAGAATCTCGTCAGCCAGCAGGTTGCCAACGCCGGCGATCTTGGACTGGTCGAGCAGACGCGCCTTGACGGCGATCCTTCCCTTTGTGATCAGCGTGCGGAAGTCCGCCCGCGTGACCTGCGCGGCATCCGGCCCGAGCGCGCCGATGTCAGGGTTGAGCCGGACCCGCCCGAATCGCCGCGGATCGATCAAAGCCAAGCTGCCGCCGTCCGCGAAACTGAGGGCGAAGCGGCTCCGCTCAGCCTTCCGCGGCTGGGCGTCGTAGCGGCGCGGATCCCCGCCCTCGGCCACTGTGCCGTCCGGGCCCGTGACCAATATGCGACCGCTCATGCCCAGATGGATGCCGAGTTCCGGGCCATCGCGCGCGGCCGCATCGCCCGTCCCGGAGGTCTCGACCCATATCATCTTGCCGCGCCGGTACGCTGCGGTGAGGCTGCGTCCCGTCAGCGCGCTCCGCAGCTCGCCCGAGGGGTGGGGCCGCCTGACGTAACTGTCGGAATCGTCGACATCCACAATGCGGCGGTGCAGGGCCCGGTCAGCGATCAGGCTGCGGGCGCGCTCAACTTCGGGAAGTTCTGGCACCCACCCGTTCTACAGGTCCGGCCGACCTGACGCATAAACGGCTCAGAGGCCCGAGATCATTCAGGCAGCCAGGCCAGCGGCCGACCCCACCTGACTGTGTCGGCGGTCAGCGCGTGCCTGACGGGGTGACCAGCTGGCTTGTTATTGCAGCACCTGCAATGATCGTGCTACTGCAAACATAGTGTCTCTGCAATGTTATATTGACTGCATGATGACGATCGCAGCTGAAGCCAACGGCATTGGGGAGCCACGTCTGCCGCTCCGGGAGCGGAAGAAGCTGGCTACTCGTCGCGGTATCCGGCGGGTCGCTCTCGACCTCATCGCCGAGCGGGGCTTCTCGCACGTCACCGTCGAGGACATCGCCGCGGCCGCGGACGTCTCGCCGCGGACCTTCTTCAACTATTTCCCGTCCAAGGAAGCGGTGCTGTTCGGAGCGGACCCTGGCCGGGCTGAGGAATTGCGTGCTCGCCTGGTCCGTGACCTGCCGGGCCGCAGTGCGCTGGACGTGCTGCGCGTGGTCCTGGCCGACCAGGCTCGCATGTTCGCGGCGGAGCTTGCGGAGCTTGGCGGCGACCCGGCTCGCTGGGCCAGGCAGATGAAGGCCGCGCACGCCGATCCCCAGCTACAGGCGGCGCAGGCCGCGCACATGGCGCTCGCCGAGTCCCGCTTCGCTGGCGCCCTGGCTGAACGGCTCGGCACCGACCCCGACCGCGATCCCTATCCGATGGTGCTGGCGAGCGTGGCCATGGGCGTCCTCCGGGCCACCATGTCGTTCTGGGCCGGCACCGGAGGCGCTGTGCCGCTGGAGCAGCTCACCGACGCCGCCTTCCAGGCGCTGGCTGACGGATTCCCCGAGAACGGTGCGCTGCGCCGACTGGCCTGGAGTCCCGGATCCCGGCACCCCGTCACCTGGGACACCGAGTCTGAGCAGGGAAAGGACGACACTAGATGAGCGTGCCTAGCTCCTCCGGCCGGGGAACCTCGCCGGCGGCCGCCGGAGCCAATGGCGCCGCGCTGCCCGCGAACGCAAGCGGAGCGGGCGATGGCAACGGCGCGCTGCCGGGTCTGAGCCGCCGCTCGGTCCTGTTCATCATCGGCGCGCTGATGCTCGGCATGCTGCTCGCGGCGCTGGACCAGACGATCGTCTCTACCGCGCTGCCGACGATCGTCGGTGACCTGCGGGGCGGCTCGCACATCGCCTGGGTCATCACCGCGTACCTGCTGGCAACCACCGTGTCGACCCCGCTATGGGGCAAGCTGGGCGACCAGTACGGCCGGAAGATCTTCTTCCAGGCCGCGATCGTGATCTTCCTCGTCGGCTCGATCCTGGCCGGGCTCAGCCACTCCATGGTCGAGCTCATCGCGTTCCGCGCGATCCAGGGCCTAGGCGGGGGTGGCCTGATGGTCGGCGCCCAGGCGATCGTCGGCGACATCGTCTCGCCCCGCGAGCGCGGCCGCTACGTGGGCCTGTTCGGTGCCGTCTTCGGCGTGTCGAGCATTGTTGGCCCGCTGCTTGGCGGCGTGTTCGTTGACAACCTGACCTGGCGCTGGATCTTCTACATCAACGTGCCTATCGGGCTGATTGCGCTCGTCGTGGTCGCCAGTCAGGTGCCCGGCAGGCTCGGCCGTGTGCATCACATCATCGACTACATCGGCACGACAGTGCTTGCCCTGGCCGCTACCTCGTTCATCTTGATGACGAGCCTCGGCGGCACCACGTACGCCTGGAGCTCCGCGCCGATCTGGGTCCTCGGCGCCTGCGGAGTGGTTCTCGTGTTCGTGTTCGTGCTCGTCGAGCGGAAGGCCGTGGAGCCCGTGCTGCCCCTGCACCTGTTCCGGCTGCGTGCGTTCTGGGTGACCAGTGTCGTCGGCTTCATCGTCGGGTTCGCGATGTTCGGCGCGATCACCTATCTCCCCGCGTTCTTCCAGGTCGTCCGGGGCGTGTCGCCCACGTTCTCCGGCGTCCAGCTGCTGCCCCTGATGGCCGGGCTGCTGGTCGTCTCGATCGGATCCGGGCAGGTCATCAGCAGGACCGGCAGGTACCGGTTCTGGCCGATAGCCGGCACCGCGACGATGACGCTCGGCCTGTACCTGCTGTCGCACATGGGTGCCGGCACGTCCTCAGCCCTGGGCTCGCTCTACATGCTGATCCTGGGCATGGGCCTGGGCGGCGTGATGCAGGTGCTCGTCATCATCGTGCAGAACGCGGTACCGCACAGCGAGCTGGGCGTCGCCACGTCCGGAGCGACGTTCTTCCGGTCGATCGGCGGTTCTTTCGGCACGGCGATCTTTGGTGCCATCTTCGCCAACGTCCTCGTCGGGAACCTGACCAGGCACCTGCACGGCGTGCATCTTCCGGCCGGTTTCTCCAGCGCCGACGCCACGCCCGCCCTGCTGTCGCACCTGCCCGCGGCGATCCACCAGGGCTTCGTGGCCGGCTACGCCGAGTCGATCCAGACCGTCTTTATCGTGGCCGTCCCGATCGCTGCGCTGGCCTTCGTCGCAACCTGGCTAATCCCGCAGGTCGAGCTCAGGAAATGGCCGTCCGCCGAGTCGACACCAGCCGCGGAGCCGGGGACCGGTCACGCCCCTCAGCCGACGACCAGGCAGCGCATCCAGAAGGCTCCGGCCGTCGGCCGGGCACCCGGCACCCACCAAGCCGCCGACGCCCCAGACGCACTCGACTCACGGCAGACCTAACTGACTGTAACGCCGTGCCCCCCCGCAGGACGCGTCGCGAATCCGCCCGTAGGTCATCTGGCTGTAGCCTGCGGCCTGTCGGCCGGCGGCGGCGCGCTATCGCCGAGCAGTGGCGCGTCATCGCCGAGCAGCACGGTCAGGATTTCGCCCACGGTGCGCTCCCGGCTGGTGGGTTCGGGCAGCGGCAGGTGGGCCTGGACTTCGTACCGATTGCGGCGGCCGTTCTTCTGCTTGACGATGTAGCCGGCCCCGGCCAGGTCGATGACGATGCCGTAGGCGCTGCGCTCGGTAATACCGATCCTGGCCGCGATGTCGCGCAAACGAACCCCGGGGTCGCGCGCGATGCACAGCAGCACCCGGGCATGGTTAGTCAGGAAGGTCCAGCTTGCGGCCACCGCACCTCAATTCTGGAAGCGAGTTGCTGGTATTATCGAACCAGTGTAGCGTCGAAGGCAAGCACCGGCCTTAGGCGCCGGAGGCGGCTAGCTACCCGGGGTTACCGGAGGAGTCCATGTCAAGGGTCGGTCATCATGATGGCTCTTGCTCGTGGCCACATTGGTGCCGTGTACCCGGCTGAGGCCAGCGCTGGCGGTTCGAAGCCGCACGCCAGGAGATCGCCCCCCACGTGTTGGGCATCGGACAGCATCCGCGACCGTGTGGCTCAGCTCCGGCTCATAGGCCAGATCGCGCGCCGAGCCACCCGCCGTCCCTGGCCCAGCAGACCTGGGCGGCGCGGTCATCGAACTATCAGAAACGAGGCAACCGCATGATCGCGGATTCCAGGGATCGCCTAAACCCGCGCCTTCTTGATCCCAGGCATATGACGGGCGCGGTCACCGACCGCATTCACGACCTGGCTCTCGCCACCCGGATCGATGGCGGCTACATGGTCGCCGTCCTCAGCGGTGCGCTCGACATCACCTGCTCACCCGACCTGCGCGAGCGGTTCCTCCGCCTGCTTCGCCCCGCCACCAGCCGGCTCGTCATCGACCTGTCACTGGTCAGCCATACCGACGCCAGCGGCCTCGCCGTCCTGGTCGGCACCGCGCGCCGTGCCCGGTTGCTCGGCGGGTCGCTGCGCCTGGCCGCACCCACGCCCGCGATGACCAAGGCCCTCCGCGCCGCTGGCCTCGACATGCAACTCGACATCTTCCCCACGGTCCAATCAGCAATTAGAAGCCCAGCACCCGCGTAACCAAGCTTCAGGTTCTGGGGGCCGTTGCTGGGAAAGCGGCGAGAGGCTCCGACCCGGACGACGCGAGCGCCCGCCGTCTAAGTCATCACGGCCGCATGCCCCAAGCGGCCACTGTCATGGGCGCGACGACCGTGACGCTCGGATCCTGCAGATCCGCAAGGGCTTGCGCGAATTCCGCAGGGCTTACCTCGCCGGCGGCAAGGACCGGCTCGCGCAGCTTCTCTACGGTCAGCCGAAGGAAGCCTGTGGCGAGCGGAGTTCCGCCCCGCACGACCGGGCAGCGCCCCTCGGCTTGCACATCCTCCAGGCCTGCGGCAACCAGATCTCCCATCGCGCGCCGGCCGTATTCGCAGTCGATCGGGCACGTCGACTCGAGGTGGCGCATCGCTGCGATGAAGACGTGCCGGACGGCGATCGAGTCACCTGATCCGTAGATCGTCACGAAGTCGGGCTCCTCGATCAGCAACGTGCCCCCCGGCCGGAGCGCGGACACCATGCGCCCAAGGGCTAGGCGCTTGTCGGGCAGCCACTCGACCAGCCACCGGCGTGGACGAAGTCGAAACCGGTCGGCGGGGTCCTCGGCGGTGATGTCGTGGGTCAGGACCTTGAGCGTAGGGTAGCCAGGCGCTGCGGACTCAAGGAAGTCCGTCTCGAGATCCGTGGCGACGACCGAGTCCGCCCGGAGCGACACGCTCGGCCAGCCAGAAGGCCACCGATCCGCCGCCGGCGCCGACTTCCAGACAGCGCGTCCCCGGACCCACCCCAAGTCGGGTGAGGTGGTCACGCGTCCCCGGGTCGAGAGCCGACTCAAGCCCGGCGAGCCGCACACGCTCCATTTCCCAGGCATGGTCGTACTCGTAGCGCTTCGTCACGGCCAAAGGTTACTCTCGCCACGACCACCGAATGAAGCCGCCGAGGATGCGGCGGAAGGATCACGGAGCGCCGGCGCAAGCCCGGGTAACGGGTGCGGCCTGTCGGGTGCTCGCGCCAGTCATCACGGTCGGCCAGAGGGTGACTTGCGCTTCCTGGGCATTTCGGCCTAGGCCAGGCATGGCCCGGCCCCTGTGCAGGCCTATGCCAGCCTGGCCTAGACCTGCAGTTGGCTACCCTGACTGACCTTGGCCATGCAAGGAAGACGGCCCGGGTTCGGTGGCGCCGGTATGACACGATTTGATGGGACCTTCCGGCGCATAGCTGGCACAGGTGGTTGCACGGATCTATGTCTAGTACGCCACCGGTCGGTACCCGCCTCGTGCCCTGGCGGAGACTGGAAAGGTGACCGGCCTAATACTGAACTTCCGCTCGTCCCGCACGCCCCGGCAACCATCATGGCCCCCGCATCCGGAACGGCTGGCTAGGTGCCGGCTCGGAGGCGGCCCAATGTTC
>Ga0209240_1000586_pt1 | contig 15199 bp, 15 predicted proteins | sample GraSoi_2013_80cm_FD_185828 | JGI IMG/M metagenome (GOLD analysis project Ga0209240, IMG submission 185828) | Grasslands soil microbial communities from the Angelo Coastal Reserve, California, USA - Sample 9_17_2013_80cm (SPAdes) (version 2) | ecosystem: Environmental > Terrestrial > Soil >...
ACCTGCAGCCGCCCTGGGTAGTCCTGGGCGAGCACGGATGCGATGGCTTCGCGCAGCTGGCCGGGGCGGTCTCTGGTCGGGATGACAACGCCGACCGAAGGCCACCCGCTCACGCCGCCCGCCCGACGTACCCGTAGTGGGACAGCAACGGCAGGGTCAGAGCGGTGACGGTGCGCCGCTCCGCACCGGGCATCGAGGCGCGCCAGCGATCATCGCTGCGGATCGGCACCTTCCCGGTAGCGAACCGCAGCGGGTTTCCCGACGCCGTGTGCGCTTTGCTCAACAGGACGCACGGCGACTCGTCGTCTGAGCCGAGGATGCCCAGGGGAAGGTCACCGGTGTCCAGCCCGGCAAATGTCGCCGCCTGACGCACCGCCTGCTCGGGGGCCGCGACGAAGTCCTCGTAGCGCAGCCGCAGGACCTCTGTTCCGCGCCGGGCGAGCAGCTGAAGTGCCCCGTTCTGCGCGTTCCACTGGGCTGCAGCCCTGGCCGGCCGGTAGGTGGTCATGTAGTTGCCGGTGTCGCCGTCGGGCCTCGCAACCTTGGTCGTCCACGAGTAGGCCACCGCCCGGCTGTCCCTGACCAGGTGGATGACCCGCAGGCCGATCTCCTCGCGCCTGGCGAGGCAGAACGCCAGCGAAGCATGCTTGCTCGAGTCGACCACTGTCTGGCAGCCGCTGACGTCCGCGATGGCTCGGTAGACGCTGAGGTAATAGCCGGTGTAATCGGTGACAGCGGCCTGCAAGCGGGCAGGCAGCGAGCGCCTGGCCAGCAACGGGATGCGGCGGTGCACGACTTCGCCAGCCGGGCAGACGCCTGGGAGTTCGCCGAGCAGTCGCTCGAGCAGCGTGCTGCCACTGCGGCCCAAGCCGCCGAGGTAGACGACCCGAACGGCTTTGCTCACCCGCGACCCCAGCTCTGCGTTAGGTGGAGTCACGCCCCTCAACGGGAAGGATTTGAGCATAGGCGGGCGAATGACTCACTCGACGTTGCGCGATGGACAGACTTTATATGCTAATTCTTCATTCAGGCGCCAACAAGAGTTCAAGAGTTTTATGTCGGCCCGGTATGGTGGCGCCTCTCCCGGTAACCCGTGCCTTCCACCAGGTCGACCTTGCCGCGAAGCATGGGCACCCGAGGCGGCATGAAGCCGGCACGGCGCCGCCCGAGGTTGGCTTTCTGGGGTGTCAGCCCGCTTCGGTAATCATGGCGGCGCCCACGGTGGCGCTCGTCGCCTCGTCGATGAGGATCATGCCACCGGTCATCCGGTTTCTCGCGTAAGGGTCGCAGAAGATCGGCTGTGTCAGCCGCAAAGCGACCCGGCCTATCTCATTCAGGGCAAGCCGGTCAGCTGACTCATCCCGGTGCAACGAGTTGACGTCCAGGCGATAGCCGATATCGCGCACCATCGCCTTCACGGTCCTCGTCGTGTGCTTGACGATCAGACGGCTCCTCGGGGTTAGCACCGGGGCGTCGGTCATCCAGGCAACCATCGCCTGCACGTCCTGCGTGACCTGTGGCTGGTTGTGCGGCCGGCAGATCATGTCGCCGCGCGAGATGTCGAGGTCGTCGTCGAGTAGCAAGGTCACCGACATCGGCGGGTAGGCCTCGTCGACCGGGCCGGTCGCGGTGTCGATCCGCTTGATGGTGGTCGTCAGGCCGGAAGGCAGGTGCATAACCTCGTCGCCTGGCTTCAGGATGCCGCCGGCGATCTGGCCCGCGTAGCCGCGGTAGTCGTGCAGATCGGGGTCGGTCGCCTGGTGCGGCCTGATCACGTACTGCACAGGGAATCTGACGTCGATCAGGTTGCGGTCCGACGCGATGTGGACGTGCTCAAGGTGATGCAGCAGCGATGGGCCGTTGTACCAGGCCATGTTCAGCGACCGGTCGACGACGTTGTCACCATGCAGCGCAGAGATCGGGATGAAGGTCAGGTCGCCGATCTCCAGCTTGGTGCCGAAGGCCGTGAACTCCTCGACGATCTGGTCGAACGCGGCCGGCTCGTAACCGACCAGGTCCATCTTGTTTACGGCGAGCACCAGGTGCGGCACCCGGAGCAGCGTGGTCAGGAATGCGTGCCTGCGGCTCTGCTCAGTCAGGCCGTTCCTGGCGTCAACCAGGACGACCGCTAGGTCGGCGGTCGAGGCCCCGGTGACCATGTTCCTCGTGTACTGGATGTGCCCAGGCGTGTCGGCGATGATGAACTTCCGTCGCGGCGTCGCGAAGTAGCGGTACGCGACGTCGATCGTGATTCCCTGCTCGCGCTCGGCCCGCAGGCCATCGGTCAGGAGCGCCAGGTTCGTGAAGTCCTCGCCCCGTTCCTTGCTGGTGCGCTCGACCGAGGCAAGCTGGTCTTCGAAGATCGCCTTCGAGTCGTACAGCAGCCGGCCGATCAGGGTTGACTTCCCGTCGTCGACCGAGCCGGCGGTTGCCAGCCGCAGGATGTCCATGCCCCTGTCTCCCTCTGCTCCCCCGGTGCCCCCGGTGGCCCCGGTGCCCCCCGTACTCTCGTGCTTGCCGCGCTCGCGCCGGGCGCCATCGGTATCCGCGCCCCCAGTCTCATCCAGTTGGGACGCCATCAGAAGTAGCCCTCCCGCTTGCGGTCTTCCATCGCGGCCTCGCTTACCCGGTCATCGGCTCTGGTCTGGCCTCGCTCGGTCACCCGCGTGGCCGCGATCTCCGCGATCACGGCGCTGAGTGTGGCTGCGGTGGACTCGACCGCTCCCGTGCAGCTGATGTCGCCGACGGTGCGGTACCTGACCATTGCCTCGAACGGTGTCTCGCTGTCTGACCGGCCCGCGTACGGATGGTCGGCAAGCAGGATGCCATCGCGCTCGAACACCGAGCGCTTGTGCGCGAAGTAGATCACGGGGATCTCGAGTTCTTCCCTGGCGATGTAGTGCCAGATATCGAGCTCAGTCCAGTTCGACAACGGGAAGACCCTGATGTGCTCGCCGCGGCGGATCCGCGTGTTGTAGAGGCTCCATAGCTCAGGCCGCTGGTTCTTCGGGTCCCACTGGCCGAATTCGTCGCGGAAGGAAAATACCCGCTCCTTCGCCCTTGCCTTCTCCTCATCCCGCCGGGCACCGCCGAATACCGCGTCGAAGCGCAGGCCAGCGATCGCGTCGAGCAGCGTGGTGGTCTGCAGCCTGTTCCTGCTCGCCCACCTGCCGGTCTCCTCGACCACCCGGCCGGAGTCGATGGATTCCTGCACCGAGGCGACGATCAGGCGGACACCGAGTTCGGCCGCCCTGCGGTCCCTGAACTCAAGGACGTCATCGAAGTTGTGACCGGTATCGATATGCATCACGGGGAACGGGATCCTGGCCGGCCTGAACGCGCGCTCGGCGAGCGCCAGCATCACAATCGAGTCCTTGCCGCCGGAGAACAGCAGCACGGGTCGCTCGAACTCGGCGGCGACTTCCCTGATCACGTGGATCGACTCAGCCTCCAGCACGTCGAGCTGCGAGAGCTGGTAGTCAGAGCGTGACACTGTCATCTGGCGAACTCCGGGTTTGAGTGAACTCGGCCCGGCCCGCTGCGGCCGAGCAGGCCTGCTTACTCATGCTTTACTGACGCTGAACCGCGCTGATCGAGTCGAGCAGGCGGCCGGCCAGCGGGACGGGACAGATCAGGATATCCGGCATCCACGGCTGCTCGGAGTTGTAACTCAGATTTGAGCCGTCAATCCTCGAGGTGTGCAGGCCAGCGGCCCTGGCAACGGCCACAGGCGCCGCGGAATCCCACTCGTACTGACCTCCGCTGTGCACGTAAGCGTCCACCTCTCCGGTGATGACGGCGGCGGCCTTGGCTCCAGCTGAGCCCAGGGGCACCAGCTCAGCATCTAGCTCTGCGGCCAGGCGCTGGACAAACTCGGGGGGCCTCGACCGGCTCACCACCAGCTTCAGCCGACCGCCAGGCTCAGCAGGCGGCGGCGATGGCGGCGGCTCGGCGGTTGACAGGACGCGGTCCTGAGCCGGCAACGCCACTGCGCCAGCCGTCAGGTCGCCGCGCTCCCAGAGTGCGACGTGCACTGCCCAGTCAACCCGGCCTTCCTCGCCGAACTCCCGGGTGCCGTCGAGTGGGTCGATAATCCAGACCCGGTCGGCGGACAGCCTGGCGTGATCGTCGGCGGCTTCCTCGGACAGCACCGCGTCGCCGGGTCTCAGCCTGGCAAGCTCGCCCGCCAGGAAGTCCTGTGAGCCGAGATCACCAGCGCGCCTGAGTTGGTCCGCGTCCTGGCCCCGGGTGCGCAGCTTCAGCAGGTGCTCGCCCGCGTCGAAGGCGAGATCACGGGCAAGGCCATCATCAGCAGGAAAGACCACCTGAGCTCCAATTGACGTCCTGACTGGCAGCGGCCCGGGCCAGGCCGAGGCCACAGCGTGGTATCCGCCGCTGAGGCGGCTCAGTACGCGCCCGAGCCTCGGACGACCGCCGACAGCGTCTTCCACAAAATTTGCAGGTCAAGCATGAGCGACCAGTTCTCCACATAGCGCAGATCGAGCCTGACCGAGTCGTCCCATGTCAGATCCGACCGGCCGCTCACTTGCCACAGGCCCGTGATGCCTGGCTTCACCACCAGCCTGCGCCGCACATGGTCACCATACATTGCCGCCTCGTCGGGCAGGGCCGGTCTCGGCCCAACCAGGGACATATCACCATTCAGCACGTTGATCAGCTGCGGCAGCTCGTCCAGTGACCACCGGCGCAGCCACGTCCCCGCGCGGGTGATCCGGGGGTCGTTGCGGAGCTTGAAGAGCACTCTGTGCTGGCCAGCCTGCCGCCTGAGGTCAGCCTTGCGCTGCTCCGCGTCGATCACCATGGTGCGGAATTTGTAGACCGTAAACGTCCTGCTGTCCTTGCCCACCCTGGTCTGTCTGAACAGCGCAGGTCCGCCGTCGTCCAGTCGGATGGCCAGCGCGAGGACCGCAAGCAGCGGCGAGGTGACGATCAGCGCGGCAAGCGCCGCCGTCTTGTCGAACAGGGCCTTGAGGACCAGCCGGGCGCCGGTGAATTCCGGGTGATCCAGATGCAGTAGCGGAAGCCCGGCCACCGGGCGGATGGTCGTGCGCGGGCCCGCCACATCCAGCAGCGCAGGCGCGACGCACAGGTCAGTCCCGGTCTTCTCGAGCTCCCAGGCGAGCTTCCTCAGCCGGTACCCTGACATCTCCGGGCAGGCGAGCACCGCGACGGTGTCGGCTTGGCAGCCCCGCACGACCTCGACGATGTTGTTGATCCCGCCGAAAGCCGGAATATCGGCGATCACCGTGGCCTCGTCACCGTCGACGATGCAGGCAGCCGTCACCGACAGGCCGTGGTACGGCTCGCGGCGCAGCATCTTCGCGATATCGGCGACGACCGCTGCGTAGCCGACCACGACGACCCTTCGCATGCAGGCACCGGTCTCGCGCAGCCGGTGCAGCCGTTTGCGCAATGCGAACCGGGCGACGAGGTCAAAGGCAGTCACACAGGGCAGCGCGACGACAACGTAACCTCTGGCGATGTCCGCCTTGGTCGCGTACGACGCCACGGCGACGGCGGCGGTCAGGAACACGCCGGCGTTGAGAATCTTGCGGAACTCATCGGGTCCGACGCCGATGAACCGCGAGTCGTAGCCGCCAGCCATCAGTATCGTCAGCAACCAGCACACGGGCAGGAGCAGGCTGATGCCCAGGTAGGCGGCGGGCCGGTCAGCGGCGCTTCCGAACCTGATCACGTACGCGAGCACGCCGGCCAGCAGGCCGCACAGGCCGTCGGCGAGGCAGGCCTGGCGCAGGTAGGCAGCCGTCCACGACGCGGAACTCAGCTCGGCGAGCCGGGCACTTACCCGGCCTCGCCGCGCGGTAGTGACCGCGGTCTGCCCAGTCACGCCTGGCGCCCTCCCCGAATACCGAACTCACACGTGAAGCACCTGCCGCTGCGGCATCTAGAACCCCGAGCGCCAAGCTTTGACACAAAGAAGACGCGTGGGGAAAGCGAGTAGTTGACAGCGATCTGCCGTCAGACCATCTGAAGCTCGATCATGCCGCAGCTTCCGGGCCAGAAACGGACTTGTGGAACAGTTGCACAGAGATTTACGCGCAAATAAGGCTGCGGCAAGCGGGAGGTCTCAGCCGGCCGCGGGATCGGCCGGCGGGACCGGCGCGGCAGGGTGGAACTCGTTCTGTGCAGGCGCCAGTCCCAGCCGCAGCAGCGCCTCGACCGCGTCGGCCGAACGCTCCAGCACCAGCGGCATCTCCTTCCGCTCGGCCGGGGCGAAGTCGCGGAGCACGAAATCCGCGGGATCCTGTCGGCCTGGCGGCCGGCCGATGCCGACCCGCACCCGGTAGTAGTCGCGCGTCCCGAGGGCTCTCGTCACCGAACGGAGGCCGTTGTGACCGCCGTCGCCGCCGCCGAGCTTGAGCCTGATCGTCCCGAACGGCAGGTCAAGCTCGTCGTGGATAGCGACGATCCGGTCCGGCGGGATCTTGTAGAAGGCAGCGACCGCGGCCAGCGGCGGCCCGGCCAGGTTCATGAACGACGTCGGCTTGGCGACGATCACCGGCAGCCCGGCGAGCCGCCCCGACGCAGCCTGCACGCGGGACCTGTCTCGCCGGAAGCCGGTGCCGATCCTGGCGGCGAGCAGGTCGGCGACCATGAAGCCGACGTTGTGCCTGTTGCCTGCGTACTGCGGCCCTGGGTTGCCCAGCCCCGCCACCAGCCATCGATCATCAGCCATCTGATTAGTCCCGGCGGCGACGCCTGGATCGCGCGCCGACCGCATCGGCCGGCGGGGCTCCCAGGGCCAGCGCGCGATCCTGGCCAACCGTGCTTGCCCGGCCTACTGGCCCGAAGGCTCAGGCTGGGCGGGCGCTTGGGCAGCGCCCTCGGCGGCCGCAGCGGCCCCTGCGACTGCCTCGGGAACCTCAGGAGCCTCCGCGGGCTCGGCGACGACGCCGATCTCCGCCTCAAGCTGCGCGGCCGTCGGAGCGGGGATGACGTGCAGGACAAGCAGATCGGGCTCGTCCGCCAGCGTGACGCCGAGCGGCAGCTCGAGCTCGCCAGCGTGCACAGACACGCCGATCTGCATGCCTTCGACGTTGACCTCGATTCCCGGGGGGATCCTGGTCGCCTCGGCGTCGACGGAGATCTGGACGAGCTGCTGGTCGAGCAGGCCGTCAGGGGCTACCTCGCCCGTAACGGTGACCGGGATGTCGACGGTGACCTTCTCGCCCTGGCGCACCAGGATCAGATCTACATGCTCAACGGAGCCCTTGATCGGATCACGCTGGATCGCCTTGGGCAGGGCGAGCTCGCTGCCGCCGGCCAGGCCGTCGAGCCTGATCAGGACGTTCGCGGTACGAAGGGCCAGCAGAACGTCGTGGCCAGGCAGGCTGATGTGCCGTGGCGGCGCGCCGTGGCCGTAGAGGACCGCCGGGACCCGGCCGGCCCGGCGCTCACGCCGCGCTGGACCCTTGCCGAAATCGGTCCGCGGCGTCGCGGCGATATGAACCTCAGGCACGGTGCCACTCCTCAGCGGGTAACAGCCCTGTCAAGGGCAGAAGAATTCGCAGCGAGTCTAGCCGACGATCAGCGCAGCCCGCTCCTGGCAGGCGCCGCCCGGGGCCCCCGGTACCGCGCCGCGGCCTGCGCTTAGCCGAATTTGGCGGCTCCCACCGCAGGGCTGGCTAGCTCTGGCCGTCGAACAGCTTCGTTACCGAGCCCTCCGAGTAGACCTCGTTGATAGCCCTGGCGATCAGCGGGGCAATCGACAGCACAGTAAGCTTATCGAACTGCTTCTCCGGTTCGATCGGCAGCGTATTGGTCAGGATGACCTCGCTGATCGCCGAGTTCTTCAGCAGGTCAACGGCCGGGCCGGAGAGCACGCCGTGGGTCGCGGTCGCGATTACGTCGGCCGCGCCCTGCTCGAACAGAGCCTGGGCGGCGTTGACGATCGTGGCACCGGTGTCGATCATGTCGTCCACGAGGATGCAGGTGCGCCCGGCGACCTGCCCGACGACCTCCAGCACCTTCACCTTGTTGGCCATATCGGGATCGCGCCTCTTATGGATGATCGCGAGCGGGCAGCCGAGCCTGTCGGTCCACCGTTCGCAGACCCTGACCCGGCCGGCGTCCGGCGCGACGACCGTCACATGCGCCAGATCCAGCTTGCCCTCCAGGTAAGACGCCAGCGTGGGGAGCGCGAATAGGTGGTCGACCGGACCGTCGAAGAAGCCCTGAATCTGAGCGGTGTGCAGGTCAACGGCCATCAGCCGGTGCGCGCCTGCCGTGCGGAACAGATCAGCCATCAGCCTGGCTGAGATCGGCTCGCGGCCCCGGCTTTTCTTGTCCTGCCGCGCGTAGCCGAAGTACGGGGCGACCACAGTGATCCGGTTGGCCGACGCGCGCTTCAGCGCGTCGACCATGATCAGCTGCTCCATGATCCACTTGTTGATCGGCGACGTATGGCTCTGCAGGACGAACGCGTCGCAGCCCCTGACCGACTCGAGGAACCGCACGAAGATCTCGCCGTTCGCGAAGTCAAACACCGTGGTCGGCGTGGGCTCGATACCGAGGAAGTCGGCGATCTCCAGCCCGAATCCGGGGAATGCCCGACCGGAAAACAGCATCATCTTCTTGCCGATTGGCGCGGTACCGACCGTCACGAGACCTGCTCTCCCACTATGTGCGCGAACGGCCCGACCTGCGCGCCGCCGCCGATGACGGCTGACTCGCAGACGGACAGGATTACAGCGGCTCCTGGCCCCACCACGGTGTCGCGGTCCGGCGTCGCGTCGGCATGCTCGACGATGGCCGCGAACGCGCCGCGCTCGTCCCTGACGATCCGGCCGTACCCGGCCGGGTCGGGTACCCGCGCGGTCAGCACGGCGGCTGCCGCGCCCGTTGCGGCCCGCTCGGCAACCAGCCTGGCCAGGGTGGCGCCGGTCAGCAGCGGAGTGTCGGCATAGGTCACGACAACGGTTCCCTTGATGGTGCCGACCGTCTCGAGCACGACCCTGACCGCGTGCCCGGTTCCGCCGAGATAGTCCTGCACCACGATGACGGCGCCGGGTACTTGCTGGCGCGCGTGCTCGGCGACCCGATCCCCGTCATGGCCGACGACCACGATCAGCCGGTCAGGCGACAGCTCGGCCGCCGCCGCGAGGCAATGCCCGAGCATCGTCTGCCCGCAGACCTGATGCAGCGTCTTCGGGATGGGCGACTTCATGCGGGTACCCTCACCGGCTGCGAGCACGATCACGGCCGCCGGACCTGCTCCGCTCACTCGGCTCGGCTCCTTGACTTCGCTGCGGATTTATCAGGACTAGACGCTGACCCGCGCCGTTTATGCCCCAGACCGCAGCAGGATACCTCCCAGTAGTTGGCCTGTATCGCGCCACGATTCGGTTAGGGGCGAAACTTGCTCTTGTGACCGGCTGGGTGCTCCACGTCGACCTCGACCAGTTCCTCGCGGCTGTTGAGGTGCTGCGCAGGCCCGAATTGCGCGGCAAGCCGGTCGTCGTGGGCGGTGATGGGGACCCGACCAAACGGGGCGTGGTGAGCACCGCCTCCTACGAGGCCCGTCAGTTCGGCGTGCATTCAGGACAGCCGCTGCGGACCGCAGCACGCCGCTGTCCCGACGCGGTGTTCCTACCCGTCGACAAGGCGACCTACGACGCCGCATCCGCCGTTGTGATGGCCACTTTGAAGCAACTCGACGCTGTGGTCGAGGTGATGGGCTGGGACGAGGCGTTCCTTGGTGCGCGGACCGACGACCCGTTCTCGTTGGCCAGGACGATCCAGCGGGCCGTACGGGAGGCGGCCAGTCTTGACTGCTCAGTCGGCATCGGGCAGAACAAGCTTCAGGCCAAGATCGCTACCGGATTCGGCAAGCCCGCCGGGGTATTCGCGATCACGAACGAGACCTGGCGGGAACTGCTCGGTCCGAGGCCGACGGACGCGCTGTGGGGCATCGGCTCGAGGACGGCGCGCAAGCTCGCCGGGCTCGGGATCATGACCGTTGCCGATCTGGCCGCCGCCCACCGGCGCGAGATGGCCGCGCATTTCGGCCCCACGATCGGGCCGTGGCTGGTGCAGACCGCGCACGGGATTGACCTGTCACCCGTGACCGCCGAGCCGTACGTCCCGCGGGGTCATGGCCGTGAGGAGACATTCCAGCAGAACATCACCGACTGGGCGCTGGTGAGGGCCGAGGTAGCGCGAATCTCCAGGCGAGTCGCCGAGGACGTCGCGGCGGACGGACGGCCCGCCGGCCGGATCGTGGTCAAGATCCGCTACGCGCCGTTCTTCACCCACACACATGGGCGCACCCTGCCCGAGCCAACGAGTGAACCTGAGCAGATCGAGGCCGCGGCGCTGGCGGCGCTCGAGGAGTTCGGCAGGCAAGATCCGGTGCGGCTCCTCGGCGTCCGCGCCGAGTTCGCCGAGCTCTAGGGGATCATCGGGAACAATTCAGTGAGCCGATGGCAAAGACGGGTGTCCTGCCGACCTGCGGAAGGCCGCCTATGAGAGCCGACGACCCCGGGAACAGCTCAGCCGCTCCCGGCCATCGCGTCCACGCCGATGACGCGGAGCATCAGGTACTCCTACCTCAACTCGCTGCCCGCTGACCCGGCTGGCCTTGAGTCCGTGATCTTGGCGGACAACAAACCGCCGATGCCTTGGTACGCCAGGCCGCGCAATGTTGCGATCTTCGATGCGATCTCCACGCTGCTCCAAGGCCAGAGCGAGGGTGTGTTGATCCCGCCGAAGCTCGCCGCCGCAAGTACCGGGTTCTCCAGCAGCTCCTGGCGTGCATTTCGACAGCGGGACCGACATCGCCGGGAGGACCGGCATCGGCCTGTACATGGTGATCGACGGGTGGTACAAGCAGGAGTTCGTCATCGACCAGGACACCTACACGTTCATGGGCGCCAAGACCGTCGCTATCAAGGCGCACAAGAGCGTCACCACCGATGGCACCAGGTACATCAAGAAGGGCCAGGTGCTCGGCTGGCAGGCGCTGCTCGAGTCCGGGATCGTGCGCCACCCTGGCCAAATCCCCTGATTTCAGACGACTTGCTCGCGTCTGTGCTTCGCTTATCTCATTGTCAGAGCCTCGGACTAACATTCGAATATGACTAACACGCAGCGTTTAGCGCAAGTGCGCGAGCAAGCCATCGCGCTCCGGCGTGCCGGAAAGTCCAGGCGCGAGATCAAGGAGATCCTGCAGATCCGCGATAATGACGTCATCACCAACGCGCTACGCGGCGAGCCGCCTCCAGCCTGGACGTGGCGTCCAAACGCCAAGGACGACTTGCGCGCCAAGGCCAGGGAACTGCGTGCGCAGGGCATGGCCTATAACCAGATCGTCGCGGAGCTCGGCGTCTCAAAGAGCTCGGTTTCCCTCTGGGTTCGCGATATGCCCCGTCCCGCCCAGCTGAGTGATGAAGAGTGCAGGAACCGGCGCGCAGCTGGCATTGCCGCCTTCTGTGCCTCGGAACGAGCCCTCAGGGAGGCGACTACCGACGCGATCCGTCAGGAGGCCCGAACGAGCATCGGACAGCTCGACAATCGGGAGATTCTCCTGGCTGGCGCTATTACCTACTGGTGCGAGGGCACGAAGAGCAAGCCTTACCGACGTGATTACCGCGTTAGCTTCATCAACAGCGACGCATCGCTGATCAAGTTCTTCCTGCATTTCTTGGACTGCGCGGGCATACCCGGGGAGCAGCTGGTCTTCCGGGTCAGCATCCATGAGAGCGCAGACGTGACTGCAGCCCAGGAGTTCTGGCTCCAGGTGACCGGAGCCCGCCCTTCTCAGGGCTGGTGTGACGCTGTCATGGCCAGCGCGGTGCACCCGCAGATGGGGGTTGCGACCCCGGAAGGACAGTCTTGGTTGCGCGGTCGACGCCCGGGGGAACCGAGCGAGAGGCGCATTCTGAGTAGCCTCGCCGGCCTGGGGCTGGGTATCGTGAGGTGGCACTTGGCGACAGCGTCGATTGTGCGCAATGCTCCGGCGTGGGGTAATTGGCAGCCCAACAGATTTTGGATCTGTTTGTTCTGGTTCGAGTCCAGACGCCGGAACGTTAGGAACGTTAGGAACGTTCCAAATATTCGGTTTGCAGCTCACTGAGCCTATCTGGTCGGCTTGGCCCAGTCGAGGACGGCTTGCTGGTTCGCATGATCGATGCGCGACCGGGTAGTTGCAGCGAAGGCCACAAGGCCGACGGGCTGAAATCTGTCAGATATTGCTCTAGGGGGCCTTGCAGAACCTACGTTACCGTAAGCTACGGTTACGTAAGCGTATTCGCTCGGCCCATGACCTCGGTTATGCGGATCGCTCTTCTGACCGGCCGATTCGAGCCAGCGAGGAACCCACGATGACCGCTACCACCGACGTTCCCGTCGCGCCCACAGAGCAAGCAGCGCCGCCCCGGCGCCAGGGACCACCTTCTGATTTCGAGCCAGAGCCACGGTCCGTCATCCAGCGGGTCTTGGTCGCCATCTTCACCGGCGTCCCGATGCTCGCGCTGGTCGCGGCAGTGCCAGTGGCCTGGGCATGGGGTCTGCTGAACTGGCAGACCGTTCTGATCGGAATCGTGTTCTACCTGTTCTCCGGGCTGGGGATCGCGATGGGCTTCCATCGCTACTTCACCCATGGGTCCTTCAAGTCGACCAGGGCATTCAAGATCGCGCTCGGGGTGGCGGGCTCGATGGCGATCGAGGGCCCGATCCTGGACTGGGTCTCCGACCACCGCAGGCACCACAAGTACAGCGACAAGGAGGGCGATCCGCACTCGCCCTGGCGCTTCGGCGACGACTGGAAGGCGCTAACCAAGGGCATGGCCTGGGCGCACATGGGCTGGCTGTTCGACCGCAACATCACCTCGCACAAGAAGTTCTCCCCTGACTGGCTGGCCGACCGCGACATCGTGGCCGTACACAAGTTCTTCGGCCCGCTGGTTGCCGCAACTCTGCTGCTCCCCGCCCTGATCGGCGGCCTGTGGACGATGTCGTGGCAGGGCGCCGTGATCGCGTTCTTCTGGGCCAGCCTGGTCCGGGTCTCGTTCCTGCATCACGTCACCTGGTCGATCAACTCGATCTGCCACACCTTCGGTAAGCGCGAGTTCGAGGCCAGGGACAAGTCGAAGAACGTGGCGTGGCTGGCCGTGCTGTCGTTCGGCGAGTCGTGGCACAACCTGCACCATGCCGACCCGACCTGCGCACGGCATGGCGTGTTCAAGGGGCAGATCGACATCGCCGCGCGCAGCATCTGGCTGGCCGAGAAACTCGGCTGGGTGCGGGACGTCCGGTGGCCGGATGAGGCCAGGCTGACCGGCAAGAAGGTGGGCGCCGTCCGTGAGCTCGGCTCCATGACCCGGCGCCCGGTGGGCGCACCGATTAACTCCTAGCAACCAGGTCGCTGCATGATGGGGCAGTGACCAGCCAACCCCCGGTGTCCGGCCGTAAGCGAATGACCGGCAAGGAGCGGCGCGAGCAGCTCCTTGACATCGGCCGGCGCCTCTTCGCCAAACGCGGCCTGGACGGCACCTCGATCGAGGAGATCGCCGCCCAGGCCGGCGTATCTAAACCGGTCGTCTACGAGCATTTCGGCGGGAAGGAGGGCCTCTACGCCGTCGTCGTCGACCGCGAGGTCGACCGGTTCCTGTCCATGGCCACCGAGGTGCTCCAGGGCGAGGACACCATGGAGAAGTTCGAGGCCGCCGCCGTCGCGCTGCTGCGCTACATCGAAGACAACAGCGACGGCTTCCGCATTCTGGTACGCGACTCGCACCCCGCATCGGGTTCCGGCACCTTCGCGAGCCTGATCAGCGACATCGCCAGCCAGGTCGAGTACATCCTGGCCGACGTCCTGAAGGCCAGGGGTTACGACCCGAAACTCGCGCCGGTGTACTCACAGATGCTGGTGGGCATGGTTGCGTTCGCCGGTCAGTGGTGGCTCGACGTGCGCAAGCCCAAGCTGGAAGAGATGGCGGCGCACCTAGTCAACTTGGCCTGGAACGGCCTGTCCCAGCTGGACCCCAAGCCGAAGATCCCGCCGGAAGCGCTGAAGCGGCTGAGCGACAAGAAGCCCTGATCAGTGGCCGCGCGCCCGGTCACCGCTCGCGGTGAGCCACGACGAACACGCGGCGGAACGGCAGCACGGTTCCATACGGCTGCCGCGGATAATGCTCCCGCAGCAGCGCCCCGTAGTCGGCCATGAACTCTGCCGCGTCATTAGCGCTGAGGGCCGCGATCACGGGCCGCAGGCCCGTGCCCTGATACCAGCGGAGCACCGGGTCATCGCCGTCGAGCACGTGCAGGTACGTGGTCTCCCACGCGTCGACGGCGCAACCCTCTCGCGCCAGCAGGTCCAGGTATTCCGCCGGATCCGCGGCTTGCCTGTTGAATGCCACGTCCTGCAGCGACGAGCGCCAGCGGGCGGTGCCAGCCAGCTGACGCAGCAGCGCATGGGTCGGCTGCTCAAAGTTGCCAGGTACCGCGAAAGCAAGCCAGCCGCCGGCGGAGAGCTGACTGACCCACAGCGGCAGCAGCTTCTCGTGCTCGGACATCCACTGCAACAGCGCGTTGGACACGATGACGTCGACAGGGCGGGCAGGCTGCCAATCGGTGACGTCGGCCTGTTCAAAACGCAGCCGCTGCCTCGAGTCCGCGGGCAGGTCCGCCCGAATCGTCTCGGCCGCCTCGATCATCTCCGCTGAGCTGTCGATTCCGAGCACGTCGGCCGAGGGCCACCTGCTGCACAGGTGCCTCGATCATCTCCGCTGAGCTGTCGATTCCGAGCACGTCGGCCGAGGGCCACCTGCTGCACAGGTCGGCAGTCAGCTCGCCTGGGCCGCAGCCCAGGTCCACGACGGATGCGGGCTCGACGGCGCCGATCCGGCTGATCAGCTCGTAGAACGGCCGCGACCGTTCCGCCCCGAACTGACGGTACCTACCGGGGTCCCACATGACACAGCTCCCCCTAGCCAGAGGTATCTTGATGTCGAGATTCTTTGACAAGTTGTACCGTGCGTTAACTCTCGATGTCAAGAGATATGCTGCTCGGGTGGAGACGACAGCTACCGAGGCGAGGCCGCGGGACGAGGTCGATGATCTTGTCGCTGGCTGGCGCGCTGAGCGGCCGGACCTGGACCTTGCGCCGCTGCAGGTTCTCAGCCGGGTATCACGGCTCGCCAGGCACCTCGACCGGGCC
>Ga0209240_1000587_pt1 | contig 15180 bp, 8 predicted proteins | sample GraSoi_2013_80cm_FD_185828 | JGI IMG/M metagenome (GOLD analysis project Ga0209240, IMG submission 185828) | Grasslands soil microbial communities from the Angelo Coastal Reserve, California, USA - Sample 9_17_2013_80cm (SPAdes) (version 2) | ecosystem: Environmental > Terrestrial > Soil >...
TCTACGAGTGCCAGGTCCCGGTGATCGCAGCAGTGCACGGATTCTGCCTCGGCGGCGGAGTCGGCCTGGCGGGCAACGCCGACATCATCGTGGCGAGCGAGGATGCCACGTTCGGGCTGCCCGAGGTGGACCGGGGCGCGCTGGGGGCCGCGACCCATCTGGCCAGGCTCGTGCCGCAGCACAGGGTGCGGGCAATGATGTACACGTCAGCCGCGGCGACGGCCGCCGAGCTGCACGGCTACGGCTCGGTCCTTCGGGTGGTTCCTCGAGGCCAGCTGCAGGACGCCGCGCTCGAGGTCGCCCGTCACATCGCGGCGAAGGATCCTGCCGTGATCCGGGCCGCCAAGGAGTCACTCAATGGCATCGACCCAGTCGACGTGCGCCGGAGCTACCGGTACGAGCAGGGTTACACGTTCGAGCTCAACCTGTCAGGCGTGGCCGCCAGGGTGCGCGATGAGTTCGGCCAGGAGAACCGGGCCTAAGCCGAAGGGGTCGGCCGCTCATCGGCGGCCGGGACGAGCGGCTGCGGTGAACGCGGGGAGCTGGCCGCCGCCGTCCACGACGAGGTTCGCGCCGCTGATGTAGCTGGCCAGCGGCGACGCAAGTAGCAGACAGGCATCGGCGATGTCATCGGGCGATGCCATCCGGCCGAGGGGAACCGTTGCCGCCACGGCGGCAAGGGCCTGCTCGTCGCCGTAGTGAGCGGCAGTGTCGCGGGTGCGCACCAAGCCGGCGGTCACGCAGTTGACCCGCACCGCGGGCGCCCATTCGACCGCCAGGGCCTGGGTGAGCGCGACCAGCCCTGCTTTGGCCGCGGCATAGGCGGCGGTGCCTGGCGCTGGACGCGTCGCCGCGACGCTGCCAATATTCAGGATCAGGCCGCCGCGGTCCTGCTCCTGCATGTACGAGTTAGCCGCCTGCGCGACGAAGAAAGGTGCCAGGAGGTTCAGGCTGACAACAGACGTGATCAGGTTTGGTGACGCCAGCGCGGCCGGGACCGACGGCGAGCCGCCCGCGTTGTTCACGACAATGTCCAGCCGACCGAAACGGCTACTCGCCTCGGCCACGACAGCGGCCGCCTGGCCGGGATCGCGCACGTCAGCCGCTACGAACTGCAGGCCCGCGGACAGCGGGCCAGGCTCGGACCGGCCGCAGACGAGGACCCTGGCGCCGCTCGCGACCAGCCGCCGCGCGATGGCCAGGCCAATTCCGCGCGTGCCACCGGTGACAAGCGCGGCCTGGTCAGCAAGACCGGCGTGCGGCCAATGCGGCGCGGGCGGAGCTGGCGCCGCCTCCCGGTGATCAGATGGCATGTCAGACCCCGCTGCCGGCGTGTTCTAGCCCTTTACCCGGCGGCCGGCTGTCCATACCGCGGTAACGTGCTCGGGCCTGGCCAGCACGGAAATGTCGGCCAGCGGATCGGCGCCGACCGTAATCACGTCGGCGTCGTAACCGGCCTCAAGCCTGCCGCTCTTCGGCGCCTGCGGGCCGAGGGTCAGGGGTGCCGTTGCGGTGGCGGCCTCGATCGCCTGCAACGGCGTCATCCCGAGCTTGACCAGGTGCACGAGCTCGGCGCCGTTAGAGCCCCAGGCGTTGGGCCGGTCGGGCCCGGTGATGGCGATATCGGTTCCCATGGCAATCGTGACGCCGCTCTCGATGGCGAGCGTGACCGCGTCCGCATGCGTGTGAGCAAGAGCGGTAAGCTTCACGGCCGCATACTCGGGAACTGCGCTGAGGTTGGCGAGGATGTCTTCGACGATGGTGCGGGTAGGGACCAGGATCGTGCCGGTCTCACGCATCGCGTCGCAAGCCTCGCCGTCGAGGTAGGTGCCATGCTCGATGGTGCGGACGCCGGCCTCGATCGCCGCCATGATGCCCGCCTTGCCGTGGCAATGCGCGGCTACGACGCGGTCGGCCAGGCCGGCGACCTCGACGATCACGCGGAGCTCGGCGATGGTGAACTGCTGGTGGATGGGATCGTCGATCTCTGACATGACGCCGCCGGAAGCGCATACCTTGATCAGCCGCGCGTTGCGCCGCAGCTGTTCCCTGGTCGCGCGCATGCATTCGTCCGCCCCGTCGGCGAGCCGCAGCTCGCCGTGCTGGTGGCCGAAGTCGCTGATCCACGACAGCGGGTATGAGTGCAGGTCGGCGTGACCGCCCGTGATGCTCAGTATCGCCCCCGCCGCGTAGACGGCCGGGCCGTCGAGTACGCCCTCTGCCACCGCCCTGGCCAGGTAGACGCCGAGGCCGCCAACCTCGCGCACGGAAGTAATTCCCGCGTCCAGTGCGCTGCGAAGGTCCCGTGCGCACCGTGCCGCTCGCAACGGCACAGGTTCGAGCGGAAGCTGCCCGACGTCCATGGCCCGCACGCCGAAGAAGTGGCCGTGGCAGTCCCACATCCCCGGCAGCACGGCCTCGGTCCTGTGCACCGCCGCGCCTGTGGTCTCCGGCGCCTCGCGCGCCGCGCCCGCGTAGCTGATGACCGGACCGTCAAGCACGACCACGCCGTCAGGGACCGGCTCGCCGCTGCCCGGCACGAGCAGTTCGGCCTCGATGCGTTCCATGATGTTCTCCCTCGCGGGTCCGCCTGCCTGGTCGCCGCAGGACATCATGGCGGTTTTGCCCACTTACCGCAACGACGTACGCAGGTGGCAACCTGGCCTTAACCGGGGAGAATGGAGACGCGGACTGCGGATTTGCCGCTCATCTGAATGTGTATCGCCGGATGCGCGGGCTAATGCGCTATACAAGTAGCGGTGCGAGGGAGCGAGATGCCGCCTACGGACGGGTCGTTGTCAGCGCCTGGCCAGGGGCCGGTGCGCAGCGTGCTCAGCCGCCTTCGCCATTCGTATGACGCGGCGCCGCTGCCGGTCAAAGCTCTCATCCTGATCACGTGCTGCGTAGTTTGCGTACCATTCGCCGGCATTGTCCTGCTGGGGATGCTTATCGTCGCGCCATATGCGGTATGGACAGGCCGCCGTGATGGGTGGGCCACCGTGTCGGTGACGCTGTGGGGGCTGGTGCTGGTCGCCAGCCAGGCGCACGGCGCAGCAGCGCCGCGCTACGCGCTGCTCGCGCTGCCCGTGGTCGCCGGCTTGATCGCTCACGCGGGCGCCCTGGGCCGGTGGTTCACGCCGTGCCGCACTGTCACGTGGGTGCTGCTGCTCGCGCTGCTGCCGGGAATCGCCGCATTCCGGTTGGTCGGCAAAGGCCACTCGCTCTTCGGGCCCGCGCTTGCCTGGCTGCTGGCCGCCGTTGTGCTTGGCTGGCGGCTGGCCAAGGCGTGGCAGGACAGCCGTCAGAGCGGCCAGCTGCAGCAGGTGCGCAGCGGCGTGCCCGGGCTCCCGGTCACCTCCGCGCCGGATCAGGCGTCGCTGCCGAATCGGACCGGACCGGCGAGCGCGCAAGCGGGCGGAGCGCCGTCCGGTCAGCCTGGCCAGCGGCCGGGGCCACGGCCTGGCGCCGCCACCAGGCCCTTGACTGCGGCGGACGGCGGACGGGTGATGGCGGCCGGCCGGACAGGCCGCAGCGGCGTCGATGGCGAGGGCACCGTGCAGCGCGGCGCCGACGGGGACTACCCAGTCGCGGACCAGCCGGTCATCACGGTCGACGAGGCGATGGCAGAGCTCGACGAGATGATCGGCCTCTCTGCCGTGAAGGACCAGGTGCGGTCATTCGCCGCGTCGATCGAAGCGGCCCGGAGGCGAGCCATGGTGGGCATCGGCGCGGAGAAGCCGATGCAGCACTTTGTCTTCCTCGGGCCACCAGGGACCGGCAAGACGGCTGTGGCCAGGATCATCGCCAAGATCTTCTATGCCTTCGGGCTGCTCGACGTGCCCACCGTGGTCGAGGCGCAGCGCTCGGACCTGGTGGGCGAGTACCTGGGCGCGACGGCGATCAAGACGAACGAGCTGATCGATTCGGCCCTCGGCGGCGTCCTGTTCATCGATGAGGCTTACAGCTTGGTCAACGAGGGAGACGGGCAGAACGACCGGTTCGGCAACGAGGCGGTCCAGGCCCTGCTCAAGCGAGCCGAAGACGACCGCGATCAGCTCGTGATCATCCTGGCTGGCTACGAGCGGCAGATGGAAGCGTTCCTCGCGTCGAACCCCGGCCTGACATCGAGGTTCGCCATCCGGGTCAAGTTCAGCGGCTACACGCCCGCTGAGTTGCTCCAGCTCGCCGATCTGGCGGTCGCTAGGCGCGGCGAGATCATCGACCCGCAGGCGCGCTCGGTCGTGTGGCGCATGTTCGAGGAAGTCGGCCGGCGCAGGCTCGGCGACGAGCTCGGAAACGGCCGGTTCGTGCGCACCCTCATCGAGCGGGCTGGCCAGGCAAGGGACGTGCGCGTGATGGGAGCCGGCAGCGATCCCGCCCCGGTCGACCTGATCACGCTGCGCGGCGGCGACCTCGAGCAGGCATACGCGGAGCTGACATCGCGGTATCGCGGCTACGACGAGACGCCCACCCTTGAAAGCGCGCTCGCCGAGCTTGACGCGCTCGTGGGGCTTGAACCGGTCAAGCGCCAGGTACACGAGATCGCCGCGCAGCTGCGGGTGGCCAGGCTGCGCGCGGCGCAAGGCCTGAGCAGCCAGCCGCCGGTCAGGCATTTCGTCTTCGCCGGCCCGCCCGGTACCGGGAAGACGACCGTGGCGAGGATCCTGGCCAGGATCTTCGCGGCGCTCGGCCTGCTGGTGCGGCCCGGCGTGGTGGAGGCTCATCGAGCCGACCTGGTCGGCGACCACCTGGGATCGACTGCCATCAAGACGAACAAGCTGATCGACTCGGCACTGGGCGGCGTGCTCTTCATCGACGAGGCGTATTCGCTTTATAACGACGGCTACTCCGGCGGTGACGCCTTCGGGTCCGAAGCCGTCGCAGCGCTGCTGAAGAGGGCCGAGGACGACCGGGACAGGCTTGTCATGGTGCTCGCCGGCTACACCGACGACATGACCAGGTTCCTGCGCACAAACCCGGGCTTGGCTTCCCGGTTCAGCGTCAGGATCGCCTTTCCCAGCTATGATCCTGACGACCTGGCCAGAATCTCGGCGATCTTCGCTGCGCAGGCGGGGGACAGGTTCGCGCCCGACGCCCTGCCCGTCCTGACGCAGATCCTGACCCGGGCATGCGAGCAGGGCCGGGTCGATGAGCTCGGGAACGGCAGGTATGCCCGCTCGCTGTACGAGCGGGCCTGCGCATCGCGCGACCTGCGCGTGGCCCAGCTGGGCGAGAGCGCCAGCGCTGCCGAGCTGACCACGATCTCGGCTGAGGATATTGCGGCCGCTAACCGGGGGATCAGCGGCTGAGGGCGCCGAGAGTATCTCCTACGGTCCCGACGGGCGGCCAGGCAGAAAGCTTCGCGGACTACGCGCTGGCGTCGCACTGGTGTCCGTATCCGCCGCCACCGGGCGTCTCGATCACGAACACGTCTCCCGTGCCGACCTCGAGGGAGTCGCAGCCGCGCATCGGGGTCACCGAGCCATCGGCGCGGCGCACCCAGTGCCGGCCAAGGGAGCCGGGCTGGCCGCCCGCCATGCCGTAGGGCGCCACCCGCCGGTGACTGGCGAGCGTGGTCACCGTCATCGGCTCGGCGAACCGGATCTCGCGACGGCCGCCCGATCCCCCGTGCCAGCGGCCGGCCCCGCCGCTCCCGTGCCGGATCTCATGCCGCTCGAGGCGGACCGGGTACCGCCACTCGAGCACCTCGGGATCGGTGAGCCTGGAGTTAGTCATGTGGGTCTGCACCACGTCGGTGCCGTCGAAGCCGTCCCCGGCACCTGAGCCGCTGGCCACGGTCTCGTAGTACTGGTGCCGGGCGTTGCCGATGGTGATGTTGTTCATCGTGCCCGAGCCTTCGGCCATCACCCCGAGTGCCTTGTACAGCGCGCCCGTGATCGCTTGCGACGTCTCCACGTTCCCCGCGGCGACTGCGGCCGGGTACTCCGGCGCAAGCAGGCACCCGGGCGGGATGATGACCCGGACCGGCTTCAGGCAGCCGGAGTTGAGCGGGATCTCGTCGGCCACCAGTGTGCGCAGCACATAGAGCACGGCGGCCATGGCGACCGATGAGGGCGCGTTGAAGTTCCCGTTCACCTGGGGCGACGTCCCGGTGAAGTCGATCTCCGCGGTGCGCGCAGACCGGTCGACCCTGACCGCCACCTCGATCACAGCCCCGCTGTCGAGCTCGTACGTGCACTGCCCGTCACGCAGGGCGCCGAGTACGCCGCGCACCGCCTGCTCGGCATTGTCCTGGACATGACCCATGTAGGCGGTTACCACGTCCAGCCCGAAATGCTCGCACATGCGGCGCAGCTCCGCGGCACCTCGCTCGTTGGCGGCGATCTGCGCGCGCAGGTCGGCCAGGTTGACCTCGGGGTTGCGGGACGGGTAAGGCGCCCGGCGCAGCACCTCGAGCGTCTCTGCCTCGCGCAGCACGCCGTCCCGCACCAGCAGCCAGTTGTCGATGAGCACCCCCTCCTCCTCCACTACGGTGCTGAAAGCGGGCATCGAGCCGGGCGTGATCCCGCCGATCTCGGCGTGGTGGCCCCGCGATGCGACGAAGAACAAGATGCGGGGCTCGGATGCGTCGCCCGCCGCGGTGTCGAATACCGGCGTGACGACCGTGACATCGGGCAGGTGGGTGCCGCCGTGATACGGATCGTTGAGCACGTAGACGTCTCCGGGGCGCATCTTCCCGGCATTGCGCGCGGCGACGATCCTGATGCTCTCGCCCATCGATCCGAGATGGACGGGAATGTGGGGCGCGTTGGCGATCAGAGAGCCGTCCGCGTCGAAGATCGCGCAGGAGAAGTCGAGCCGTTCCTTGATGTTGACCGAATGCGCGGTAGCCCGCAGCCGCACGCCCATCTGCTCGGCGACCGACATGAACAGGTTGTTGAAGATCTCCAGCATCACCGGGTCGACCTCGGCTCGCGCGCCGGAGCGCGTCGGCCGCGCCGCGACACGGGTGAGCAGAAGGTCATCCAGCTCGGTCACTTCGGCCCGCCAGCCAGGCTGCACCACCGTGGTCGCAAAGTCTTCCACGATCAAGGCGGGACCGCCGACACGTTGCCCTTGAGCTAGTTCCCGGCGCCTTACCAGCGGCGCATCCCGCCATGAGCCGCCTGCGTGCATCCGGACGGAGGTTCCGCCGCGGGCGCGGTTTTCGCCATCGGATCCGGCCCGCTCCGTACTTGCCAGATGCTCCGATGCCGAGGTCAGCTCGACCGAGACGGCCTCGGCCACTACCGTCCGGTCGCGCATGAGAAAGGAGAAGTGCTGCCGGTACGCTGCCTCGAAGTCGCTGATCATGCTGGCCGACGGCCCGAGCGGAACAGGCAGGGCGGTATCGGTGCCCTCGTACTTCAGGTGGACACGGCGGACGATAGCCGCCCGGCTCGGGTCGACGACCTGCCGTGCGAGTTCGGCCCGCGCCGCCTCGGCCAGGCCATCGCAGGTCGAGCCGAGCAACGGCAGCAGGTCGTGGGTCAGCGGCGCCTCTACGGTGGTTTCCCGCATCGCAGTGACGTCGGCGAGGCCGAGGCCGAGCGCGGAGAGCACTCCGGCCAGCGGGTGGATGAGCACCCTGGTCAAGCCGAGGACGTCGGCGACCGCGCAGGCGTGCTGGCCTCCGGCCCCGCCGAAAGTCGCCAGCACGTACTCGGTCACGTCGTAGCCGCGCTGGACCGAGATCTTCTTGATCGCGTTTGCCATGTTCGCCACGGCGATGTCGACGAAGCCCGCGGCGACCTGCTCGGGGGCGGGATTGCTGCCCGTCGCTTTCCCGATCTCCGCGGCCAGCGACCCGAACTTAGCCGCCACGATCGCGCCGTCGAGTGGCTGGTCGCCGTCAGGCCCGAACACCTGCGGGAAGTGCGCGGGCTGGATCCGGCCGAGCATGACATTGGCATCGGTGACGGTAAGCGGGCCGCCAGCTCGATAGCAGGCGGGCCCCGGGTCAGCCCCGGCCGAGTCGGGACCGACGCGGTACCGGCTGCCGTCGAAATACAGCACCGATCCGCCACCGGCCGCGACCGTGTGAATGCTCAGCATCGGCGCCCGCATCCGGACGCCGGCGACCTGCGTCTCGTACTGCCGCTCGAATTCTCCGGCAAAGTGCGACACGTCGGTGGACGTGCCGCCCATGTCGAATCCGATCACCCGCGCGAACCCGGCGGCCTGCGCGGTGCGGGCCATGCCGACGATCCCGCCGGCCGGCCCGGACAAGATCGCATCCTTGCCGCGGAACAGGCGCGAGTCGGTGAGCCCGCCGCTGGACTGCATGAACTGCACCCTGACATCGCCCAGTTCGCTGGCGACATGATCCACGTAGCGGGTGATGATCGGCGACAGATAGGCGTCGACCACCGTCGTGTCGCCCCGCGGGACCAGCTTCATCAGCGGGCTCGTCGCATGGGACTCCGACACCTGGGTGAAGCCGGTCCGCCTGGCGATCGCGCCGATCAGCCATTCATGGTCGGGATAGCGGTAGCCGTGCATGCACACCACTGCCACCGAGCGGAAACCGTCCGCGTACGCCGCCTGCAGATCATGCTCGACGGCCGCCTCGTCGAGCCGGCGGATCACCTCGCCGTGCGCCCCGATCCGCTCGTCGGCCTCGATGACCCGCGAGTACAGCAACTCAGGCCGGACGATCTGCCGGTCGAAGATCCTCGGCCGGTCCTGATAGGCGATGCGCAGCGCGTCGGCAAAACCGGCGGTGATGACCAGCACGGTCGGCTCGCCCTTGCGCTCGAGCAGCGCGTTGGTCGCGACCGTCGTGCCGAGGCGGACCGACCGGATCCGCTCGGAGGGGATCGGGGCGTCGGCCGGCACGTCGAGCAGATGGCGTATGCCGGCGACGGCGGGGTCGGCATACCGTCCAGGGTTCTCCGAGAGCAGCTTGTGTACGGCGAGCGTGCCGTCTGGTCGGCGGGCGACGACGTCGGTGAACGTGCCGCCGCGGTCAATCCAGAAATCCCAGCCTCCAGCGAGCATCAGCCTGACGGCTCGCTCAATCGCGGGGTTCCGGTGGCAGGTCGCGCAACGCGATCCTGATCGCGCGGTGATCTGGGCCGGCCACCTCGAGGGCATCGATCAGCGCGTGCACCACGTCGTGCCTGGGCTTGCCCAGGTCGAGCAGGCGCTGCGCAGCCTCCCAGAGCTCCGGCGGATCGCCGTGCCACAGCCGGTTAGCGAGCGCCGCGTGCTGGTCTAGGTGCTCGCCGCTCACCCGCCCGCCCGGATGGTCATGGTCGGCCTCAAGCAGGATCCGCCGGTCATCGGCGTCCGCCGGGTTGAGCGAGCTCAGATCCGTGCCGCGGAAGATGCCCTCGAGCACGCCGAACGCGAAGGCCCGGCGGGGTAGCGCCTCGAGGTCACGATCGGGCAGCAGCCGGCTGACCAGATCGGGTTCGAGACCGAACGAGGCGGTGTCCCGGTACAGGTTGGTGAACGCCGGCATGGCGTCGAACACCGCGTCGAGCGTCTTGCTGATAGCCGCGATGTCCAGCCCCGATCTGGCGCCCGCCCATCTGGCCCAGGCAACAAGCACGTGCGGCATCGCGTGCTGCTCAGCTGGGATGAGCATGATCTTCCTTGGCAGCCAGTCGAGCAGGAACGTCTCGGCCTTGGCTGGGCTGACCCGCAGCGGCCTGCTGAAGTCCTGGTCGCATCCGTAGTCCACGATGTGGTCGGCGCACCGGCTGGCCGCGTTGATGTCGGACAGGTCTTCTGCCTCGTCCGAGGCAAGGAACTCGGCCACGAGCATGGCGCGGCGGTCCCGCCGCCAGGCCGTCCGGCGGGACGCACCTGGCCCGATCAGCCCGTGCCCGGCCTGACCAGGCGCGCCGGGCTGGCTGGCGGCTTCCCGGCCGGAGCGAGCGCGGCGTACCTGCGCGGGTACGGCAGAGGCCTGGCGTGGCGTGCTGGCCGCGAGTGTGCCGACCGCCGCGGGCGAGCGCGAGTAACTGGTCGCCTGAGCCGGGGGCAGGGTGCGGATCCGTGCCCTGATGAACGCGTGGTAGGACGGGAATGACTTGCTGACCGCAGGCTCGGCGAGGGTCTCGGTCACCATCAGCGCGGACTCGAGCAACCCCCGGGCGTCGGGCGGATCAACCTGGCTGAACGTGTTGCGCTGCCCGTCGGGTCCGCCTAGATCTTGGCAGTAAGCCAGGAGCTTGCCGACCTGGGACGTGACCCAGCCGTCCTTAACCATCCCGCCCGCGTTGTAGTCGACGATCATGACGAGCGCGTGCTCATCCCGCCCTGCGTAGCTGAAGACGCAGATCACCTCGTCGCGGTCGCCGTATGCGTCGGTGCTCACGTAGCAGTCGGCGGCCACGACAGCGCCCGCGTGCTCGGCCCAGCCTGGCCTGGCGACGCCACGCTCCATCAGCTCAAGCGCGGCGCGCTCGGCCTTGATCGCCTGGTGCGGGGTGCCCAGGCACGCGATGCCGGACAGCAGGGCGAGCGCAGCGGGGCTGCCCTGCTCGCCGGCGTAGTCGACCAGGCCCTCGCCCACAAGCTCCTCGACGTCCGTGCGGCGCCTCGCTGGCGCCCGGCCGTTCCTGCCGCCTCGTCCTGGCTGCTGCCGCCACCAGGTGCCGAGCAGCTCGCTTACCATGAGCTCGGCGTCGAGCGGGCTGCGCACCGCCAGCAGTTCCCTGGCCGCGCGCAGCATCTCAGCGAAGAGCGCATCTGGCGGGTGCGGCGTCTTGCCGCGCGCCACCCTTCCGGCCGAGCCGGGACGGCCCGAGCCGCTGGGGAAGTCGGCGCGTCTGCTCGGCGGGCTCATTTTCCTAGCTTTTCAGATCCAGTCGCGGCCACGCCACGCTTAGGCTCGGCGCGCCGCCCGGAATGGCAGCGCAGGGCTGAGACTACCCCGGGAACCGCCAGGCGTGGCGCAGCTTGGGGGACTAAGGCGCATAAATCATCCTGGTTGCAAGCGCTGGTCACGATAACTCACGAACAGCGCGGTTACGGCAAGTATGCTGGCGGCCGTGCAGCCCGCCGCCCTGGCGTCCGGGGAACCCGCCAGCGAACGTTCGCAGGCCGGCCCCGTCGAAGCGGGAGCGACCATCCGGTATTTAGGACATAATGCCGGATCAGCGGAACTTACGAGGCGCCGGTCGAGCGTTGAAATGTCGGGCGGCAGCCGGCGGCGGACGAAGTGGCGAGGAGTTGCGGCTATGCGGCGCGGCCTGCGGCAGCGATCGATGCTGGGTCATCTGTACAAACCGGACGCGCCCCGCAGGCGCGCGATGGCCGCGTGGGCGGCGGGCACGCTGGCTGGTGCCCTGGGCGCCGCGGGCTGCGCGGCAAGCGGCTCACTGGCCACCGGCCACACCGCGACGTCCGGCGGTACCGTCACCTACGCGCTGCCGGCCAACAGCACCCCGAACTACATCTTCCCGTTCACGCCGGGCCAGTACTTCACCCAGGTGAATTCCGACAACCTGCAGTATCTGCTGTACCGGCCGTTGTACTGGTTCGGCGCCAAGGGCCTGCCGGATCTGAACACCAAGCTCAGCCTTGCTGAACCACCCAGCTATAACGGCCAGGTCGTCACCATCAAGCTCAAGCCCAACTACCAGTGGTCGAACCGGGAACTGGTCAACGCCCAGGACGTGGTGTTCTGGATGCACATGATGAAGGCCGTCGTCAAACACTCGACGTCGTCGGTCAACTATGGCGGATACGTGCCAGGAGACTTCCCCGACAACGTCAAGAACATCCAGGCGGTGGGCTCGGATGAGGTGCAGATGACGATCATCGGGCCCTACTCGAAGCGATGGTTTACCTACAATGAGCTGAGCCAGGTCACCCCGATGCCGCTCGCCTGGGACACCACCGGTTCCGGGCACAAGAGCGACTGCACGCATCATGTCGGCGACTGCCTGGCGGTCTTCAAGTACCTCGACGGGCTGTCGAAGAACACCGGCACCTGGGCGCGATCGCCGCTGTGGCGCATCGTTGACGGGCCCTGGCAACTCAACAGCCTCGATTCGCAGGGCGTGCTCACTTTCAGCTTTAACCGGGCCTACTCGGGCCCGGTTCCACAGCACCACATCACGAAGTTCAAGGAACTGCCGTTCACCTCCGAAGAAGCCGAGTACAACGTCCTGGCGGCGGGGGGGAGCAACGGGCTGGACGTCGGCTACCTGCCCACAGTCAATGCCCCGGTGCCGCCACCGGGCTCATCGGTCGGCCAGAATCCGATCGCCGGCTACCGGCTGCAGCCCGTGTACACCTGGGGCCTGAGTTATTTCCCCTACAACTTCAGCAGCACCAACCCGCAGCTCCCGATCATCAACCAGCAGTACTTCCGCCAGGCGATCCAGCTGCTTGAGGACCAGGCGGCCATCATCCAGGGCCCGCTGCACGGCTACGGCCACGTGACCACAGGACCGGTGGGTGGCTACCCGCCGACCCCTTACCTGTCGCCGCGGGCACGGCGAGGCGACCAGTACCCCTACAACCCTGCGAAGGCCAGACAGCTGCTGAAAACCCATGGCTGGAAGATCAACCCAGGCGGGGTATCGACCTGCCTGCACCCAGGAAGCGGGCCGACCCAGTGCGGCAAGGGCGTGCGCCAGGGCGCGCAGCTCAACTTCACCCTGTACTACGCGACCGGGCAAGCCTGGCTCGAATCCGCGATGCTGCAGCTGAAGTCGAACGCGTCCCAGGTCGGCATCGACATCAAACTGATACCGGAAACCTTCAACGGCGTCCTGGCCGAGGTCGAAGGCGCCAACCCCAACTGCCCGGCGGCCGGCTGCCCGTGGGAGCTGGCCGACTGGGGACTCGGCTGGAGTTACGTGCCCGACTACCTGCCGACCGGCGACGAGCTGTTCCAGACCGGGTCGTTCGGGAACCTCGGCAAGTACACCGATGCGCATAATGACGCGCTGATCAAGCGGACCCTGAGCAGTTCCGACATGCACCGGATGTGGGAGTGGGAGAACTACCTCACCAGGCAGTTGCCCGTCGTATTCCAGCCGGACGCGCCGGCGGCACTGGTGGAGAGCATCAATAACCTGTACATAGGCACCCAGAGCCCGACCCTGGCGATTAACCCAGAACAGTGGTACTACCTGCGGTGAGCCTCGACCAGAGCCCAGTGCGAGCCGCCTGCGGCGCCTCCGGCTTGTGACGACTTTTCTGATCAGGCGCCTGCTGCAGGCAGCGGTCGTGCTCGTCCTCGTCAGCGTCCTGGTGTACGGGCTGGCGTGGTTGCTGCCGGGCGGTCCGCAGCAGGGGCTACTCGCGGGGAACGGACCCGGAGCCCAGCTTGGCGCCCTGCGCCGCGGCTACGGCCTGGGCAGCCCGGCCGCTGCCCAGTACCTGCACTGGCTCGGCCAGGTAATCCGCGGGAACCTGGGTTACTCCTACGTCGAGAACGCCAGCGTCGGGTCTCTGCTCGCGGCCAGCCTGCCGCGGACGATCGTGCTGACCCTGGCCGCCACGGCGATCGGCGCCGGCTTGGCCATCCCGGCCGGGCTCGCGCAGGCGGTCAGGCGGGATAGCGCCAGCGACCGGCTGGCCCGCGCCCTGTCCTACATCGGGTACGGAATGCCGTCCTTCTTTGCCGGGTCGATCCTGATCCTGGTCTTCGCTGTCCGGCTGCATTGGCTCGGCGCGGAAGGACCGCAGTCGCCAGGAATCGCGGGAGTGCTCACCGACTGGCGTGATCTCACGCTGCCCGTACTGACCCTGGCGGTCATCACGGTCGCCATCTTCACCAGATATGTCCGCTCCGCGGCAATCGACAGCCTCGGCCACGACTACGTGCGCACCGCCAGGGCGGCCGGGGCAGGGCAAGCCCGCGTGCTGAGCAGGCACGTGCTGCGGAACTCGCTGATCCCCGTGATTACCCTGGCCGGCCTCAGCATCCCGCGGATACTGGCCGGATCGCTGGTGGTCGAGAGCCTGTTCAACATCCAGGGAATGGGCTGGCGGCTCTGGCAGGCCGCGCTGAAGCACGACTTCCCTGTGCTGCTCGGCTTCATCCTGGTGATCGGTGTCGGCGCCGTTGTCGGCTCCCTCCTCGCCGACATCGGCTACGCAGCCGCTGATCCGCGCGTCAGGTATGGCCGGCTGTGACGGGCAAGCACTCCGCGCCGTCGCGCAGGCCGGGTCGGGCTGCCACGCCGCGCCCGGCCGTCCAAGCAGGCCAGCCGGGCCGGCCGCCACAGTTCGCGCCGTATCGAGCCCCGGCCCGCGCGGGCGGACCCTCCGACGGGAGCCGCAATGCCGGAACCCAGGCAAGGAATAAGGGGCACCGCGCGGCCCTGCCGCGCCTTTCCGGCGTCCGGACCGCGGCGTCGCCCATGGCGGTGGCCGGCCTGCTCATGATCGCGGCGCTCGCTGCTTTCTGCTTCGCCGGGCCGCTGTTCTACCACGCTGATTTGGTTCACGTGAATCTCCTGCAAGGCAATCGCCCGCCGGGGGCCGGCCATCCACTCGGCACCGACGGGAACGGCCTCGACGTGCTCGGCCTCTTGATGGCAGGCGGCCAGCTGTCGCTCGAGGTGGGAACGGCAGCCGGCTTGCTCGCCGCCATGATCGGCTCGGCATGGGGAGCAGTGGCCGGGTACGTCGGGGGGCCGGTCGACGCCGTCCTGATGCGGATTGTCGATGCCGCCATCGCCGTTCCTACGCTTGTCCTCCTGCTCCTGCTCAGCGCCATCTACACGCCTTCGCCTGCGGCGCTAGTGGCAGTGATAGCTGCCACCTCCTGGCTGAGCACGGCGCACCTCGTCAGGGGCGCGGCGCTGACGCTCCGCAGCAGGGATTTCGTTCAGGCCGTCCGGGCCATGGGCGGCGGCCGGATCCGCGCGATCGGCCGCCATATAGCGCCGAACGCGCTGGGCGTCATCACGGTCAATGTCACGTTCCAGGTTGCCGACGCCATCCTCGCGCTCGCCACCCTGAGTTACCTCGGCCTCGGTGTGCGACCGCCGTCGGCAGACTGGGGCGACATGATCGCGGGCGGCATCCGGTACATCTACAACGGCTACTGGTGGGAGATCTACCCGCCAGGTCTCGCGATCATCGTGGCTGTCGTGGCATTCAATCTCCTCGGAGACGGCCTGCGGGACGGCTTCGGCCCGCCGGGGCCGGTCCGCTGACCCAGTGGGACTGGCTAAGCTGGCGTGGACGTCTGGCCCTGGCAGC